>ERZ832973.746-NODE-746-length-34266-cov-270.548274_pt1 | contig 34266 bp, 30 predicted proteins | sample MGYA00519950_ERZ832973 | MGnify/ENA primary metagenome ERZ832973 (study PRJEB31850, sample SAMEA3708734) | human gut metagenome | biome: human gut; feature: human-associated habitat; material: faeces | place: China | collected 2014 ... | reverse complement strand
AATCTTTTGGTCAGAAATGGGTAACTGTCACGACTGTTAGAAGCCACTTCCATAGGAACTACTGTACCGCATGGGAGGGGTAATTCACAGAAATAGGACGTAACAGCATTTGATACAAACAAATGCTTCTGGTATAATAAAAAGAAAAGAGCATGCACGGAAAGGACACGAAAGAATGAAGAGACGTTTAATCAGCCTTGTCCTTGTATTGATGCTTGTCATGACGGCAGGATGCGGGAAGAAGAGTACAACAAAGAAACTCAAGACAGAAGATCTGGATGAAACAACCCTGCAGGGAATGGCAAAAGATATCACAAAGGAGATGTCCTTAAAGAATAAGATCGGACAACTATTTATGGTATCTGTTTATCAATTAGATGAGGCAGAAAGCAAGAATCAGACAAGCGTGACGAGTCAGATGAAGAAGACATTGAAGAAGTATCCAGCAGGTGGGGTGATCATGTTTGCGAAGAATATCAACACACCTGATCAGACAAAGAAGATGACGGATGAGCTTCAAGATGCCTCCTATATTCCACTATTTATGGCAGTGGATGAGGAAGGTGGACAGGTTTCAAGAGTCGCATCAAATCCCAAGATGAAGATGACAGTATATCCATCTGCACAGGAAGTTGGAAGAACTTACAATAACAAGAAGATCGCGCAGATGGGAAAGACACAGGGAAAGGAATTAAAAGAGCTTGGATTTAATATGAATCTTGCACCAGTCGCAGATGTTTTAACGAATAAGAATAACACAGAGATCGGAGACCGAAGCTTTGGCACAGACTCAAAGAAAGTTGCTGATATTATTACAACACTGGTAAAGAACATGCAGAAACAACAGATCTCAGCGACATTAAAGCATTTTCCAGGAAGTGGACAGACTGGAGGAGACACACACCGCGGAAGCACAGAGACCGATCAGACGATCAATACATTAAGAGATACAGATTTTAAACCATTTAAAGCAGGAATCAAGGCAAAAGCTGATGCAGTGATGGTGTCACATCTGATGCTGTCTAATGTGACAGATGAGAAGGAGCCTTCAAGCCTGAGCAGCAGAGTTGTATCAGATATTCTAAGAGATGAACTTGAATATAAGGGCGTTATCATGACCGATGCGATGAACATGAAAGCGATCACAGATAACTATAGTTCCGGAGAAGCAGCAGTGAAAGCAATTCAGGCAGGAGTTGACCTGATCGTGATGCCGGATAACTATAAAGAAGCATACAAGGCAATTGAGAAGGCACTAAAAAGTGGCAAGATCAAAGAATCAAGAATAGATAAATCTGTAAGAAGGATCATATATACAAAGCTTAAGCGAGGAGAGATCCCTCCAGATACTACATTATTAAAAGAGAATCAATAACAGGGATGCTTGCAGATTTAAAATGAATATGTTACTATCAAAAATGTGTATTTTACAAAGGAAACTAAAGATTGTATAACAGAAAGGTCAAAAGATCACGATGAGCAGAGAGAACTTTGATAAGTTGGGAGAAGAATGTGGAGTTTTCGGTATCTACGATTTCGATGGCAATGATGTAGCGTCAACGATTTATTATGGATTGTTTGCACTTCAGCATCGAGGTCAGGAAAGCTGCGGAATTGCAGTTTCTGATACGAATGGTCCAAAACGTAATGTCACATCTCGAAAAGGTATGGGATTATGTAATGAAGTGTTTACACCAGATTCCCTTCAGGCATTAAAGGGAGATATCGGTGTGGGGCATGTAAGGTATTCAACAGCAGGAGAGAGTGTTCCTGAGAATGCCCAGCCACTGGTTTTAAATTATGTAAAAGGTACTTTAGGACTTGCACATAATGGTAATCTGATCAATGCAATAGAACTTCGCGAAGAATTAGAAAAGACAGGAGCTATTTTCCAGACAACGATCGATTCTGAAGTTATCGCATATCATATCGCAAGAGAACGCGTGAATACATCATCAATTGAGAAGGCAGTAGCCAGAGCAATGCAGAAGATCAAAGGTGCGTATTCCCTGATCGTTATGTCACCAAGGAAACTGATCGGGGCAAGAGATCCATATGGATTTAAGCCATTATGTATCGGTAAGAGAGATAATGCTTATGTATTAGCATCTGAAAGCTGTGCATTAGATACGATCGGAGCAGAATTTATCCGTGACGTGAATCCAGGAGAGATCGTAACGATCACAAAGGATGGAATTCAGTCAGACTGTGATTTATGTCTTCCAAAGGAGAAAACAGCAAGATGTATCTTTGAATACATTTATTTTGCAAGACCAGACAGTGAGATTGACGGAGTTGGGGTATACCACTCAAGAATTCAGGCAGGAAGATACCTCGCACAGGATTCACCAGTAGAAGCAGACTTGGTTGTCGGAGTACCAGAATCAGGAAATGCAGCAGCCCTTGGATATTCCTTAGAATCAGGAATCCCATATGGAACCGCATTTGTCAAGAACGGTTATGTTGGAAGAACTTTCATCAAACCAGGACAGAGCAGCCGTGAATCAAGCGTGCAGATCAAGTTAAATGTTTTAAAAGAAGCAGTCAAAGGAAAGAGAGTCATCATGATCGATGATTCCATCGTACGAGGAACAACAAGTGACCGCATTGTGAAGATGTTACGCGATGCAGGAGCGACAGAAGTTCACGTAAGGATCAGTTCCCCACCATTCCTGTGGCCATGCTACTTTGGAACTGATATTCCAGAGAGAGAACAGCTGATCGCATATAACAGATCGATCAACGAGATCTGTGAAGTGATCGGAGCAGATAGTTTAGGATACTTAGGAGAAGAGAGACTTTCACAGATGGTACAGGGATTACCGATCTGTAAAGGATGTTTCACAGGTGAGTATCCAATGAAACCGCCAACAAGAGATATTCGTGGAAATTTTGAAAGATAAGGATAAGGAGATTTTTATGAACGACCGTTACCAGAGCCCATTATCAGAACGTTATGCAAGCAAAGAGATGCAGTACATCTTTTCTCCAGACAAGAAGTTTAAGACATGGAGAAAGTTATGGATCGCACTTGCTGAGACAGAGAAAGAATTAGGACTTGATATCACACAGGAACAGATCGACGAATTAAAAGCACATGCAGAAGACATCAACTACGATGTAGCAAAAGAACGTGAAAAATTAGTCCGTCATGATGTTATGTCTCATGTATATGCATACGGAGTACAATGTCCAAAGGCAAAAGGAATCATCCATTTAGGAGCAACATCCTGCTATGTTGGTGATAATACAGACATCATCATCATGACAGAAGCATTAAAGCTTGTCAGAGTAAAATTATTAAATGTGATCAACGAATTATCCAAATTCGCAATGAAATACAAAGATCTTCCAACACTTGGATTTACACATTTTCAGCCAGCACAGCCTACAACAGTAGGTAAGAGAGCAAGCCTTTGGCTGATGGATCTCGTATATGATCTAGAAGATCTTGATCACGTGATCGCTAACATGAGATTATTAGGATCAAAAGGAACAACAGGAACACAGGCAAGTTTCTTAGAGTTATTCGAAGGAAACCACGAAACGATCAAGAAGATCGATGGAATGATCGCCAAGAAGATGGGATTTGACAAATGCCAGCCAGTATCTGGACAGACATACTCTAGAAAAGTTGATTCCCGTGTGATCAATGTATTAAGCCAAATCGCACAGTCTGCTCATAAGTTCTCAAACGACATCAGACTTCTTCAGCACTTAAAAGAAGTAGAAGAACCATTTGAGAAGAACCAGATCGGATCATCTGCAATGGCATATAAGAGAAACCCAATGAGAAGTGAAAGAATCGCTTCCTTAGCAAACTACGTAATGTCAGATGCCATGAACCCAGCATTAGTAGCATCTACACAGTGGTTTGAAAGAACATTAGATGACTCAGCCAACAAACGTTTATCTGTACCAGAAGGATTCTTAGCGATCGATGGTATCTTAGACCTTTACTTAAACGTTGTAGACGGATTAGTTGTATACCCTAAGGTTATCGAAAGCCGTTTAAGAAGCGAACTTCCATTCATGGCAACAGAGAATATCATGATGGATGCAGTAAAAGCTGGTGGAGACAGACAGGAACTTCATGAGAAGATCCGTGTACATTCTATGGCAGCAGGAAAAGTTGTCAAAGAAGAAGGAAAAGCAAACGATCTGTTAGAAAGAATCGCAGCAGACCCAGCATTTGGTATGAACATGGAACAGTTACAGGCGATCATGAAACCAGAGAACTTCGTAGGACGTGCACCACAGCAGACAGAAGAATTTGTGAATGAAGTGATCAATCCAATTCTGGAAGAGAATAAAGAAGTACTTGGATTAACAGCTGAGATCAACGTATAAAAAGATAGAATCTTGATGAAAAGATAAAATTTTAACATAAAAAGAGATGGAAAGATCAAAACAATATAGATTTTTTCCATCTCTTTTTGCTGTATTTTAAGAAAAAATTACCAAAAAGCAGGAAATGAGCAGGAGTAGATATAGGAAATTAAGAAAAGGAATGGTATAATAGATTTAAAACAAATATGTGAGAGCATATGTTAGGGGAAAGTATATGAAGAAATTAAAAACAATCATCCAAAGAAAGAAATGGAATATGATACTTGGGATTTCAGATATCATAATGATGATCATAGCATCATATCTTGCATTATTAACGCGATTTGAATTCTATCCATCACAGATCGCACCGATTTTTTTGAAAAATGCTGCAAAATACATGCCGTTGAATCTCTTTTGCAGTATTGTGATCTTTATGGCATATCGATTGTATTCAACGCAATGGAAGTATGCAGGAATCTCCGATTTTATTAATGTCGTTAAAGCAGCTGTGATCGCAGCAGCTTTAACGACATTAATAAAATCGGAATTTATATGTTACAATGGGAGATACCAAGAAGTTACTATTTCTTGTATTTGGTATATCTGCTGTTGGGAATGTTTTTTATCCGATTACTTGTCCGATTGATTCAGGGAAGTGAACCACTCAAAGTGAATGACATTGGCAAGAAGAAAGTTCCGGTAATGTTGATCGGAGCAGGAGAAGCAGGAAGCATCATTTTAAATGAGATCAAAAAGAGTACATATGTGACTAAAACGATCCGTTGCATCATAGATGATGATCCAGCGAAGAAAGGAACATATTTATCTGGGATACCAGTGGTTGGCAATCGTAATACGATCCTGCGCAATGCAGTTAAATTTGATGTTGAAGAGATCATTTTGGCAATTCCGACAATAGAACCCAAGGACCGCAAGGATATCCTTGAGATCTGCAAGCAGACAGGATGTCGTCTGAGTATTCTTCCGGGCTTATATCAGTTGATTAACAGTGAAGTTACGGTATCTGCTCTAAGAGAAGTAGAGATTGAGGATCTGCTTGGAAGAGAACCAGTGAAAGCCAATCTTCCATCAATCATGAGCTATGTCAAAGACAGAGTCGTATTTGTCACAGGGGGAGGCGGATCGATCGGAAGTGAGATCTGCAGACAGATCGCAAGATATCAGCCGAAGAAGTTAGTGATCATTGATAATTATGAGAACAACGCCTACGAGATCCAGATGGAATTAAAGAGAACACATCCAGAACTAGATCTGAAAGTATTGATCGTATCTGTCCAGAACCATCTGCGAATACACAATATTTTCGAAGATCATAAGCCTGATATCGTATTTCATGCAGCAGCACATAAGCATGTGCCATTGATGGAGGACAGCCCGCATGATGCGATCAAGAACAATGTATTTGGCACATTTAACATAGCCAAAGAAGCAGGAATGAGCGGCGTAAAGAGAATGGTACTGATCTCCACGGATAAGGCAGTAAGACCGACAAATATCATGGGCGCTTCCAAGCGGATCTGTGAGATGGTCATTCAATACATGAACAGCTTATACGATACAGAATACGTTGCTGTAAGATTTGGAAATGTTCTTGGAAGTAACGGAAGTGTCGTTCCGTTGTTCAAGAAGCAGATTGCCAATGGTGGTCCGGTAACAGTTACACATCCAGAGATCATCCGATACTTTATGACGATCCCAGAAGCCGTCAGTCTGGTGTTAGAAGCAGGAGCTTACGCAGAAGGCGGGGAAATATTTATCCTTGATATGGGAGAACCAGTCAAGATCTTAGATCTTGCGAAGAATATGATCCGTTTATCAGGACTTACACCAGGAGAAGATATAGAAATCCAGTTTACTGGCTTAAGACCAGGGGAGAAGCTGTATGAAGAACTTCTGATCGATGAGGAGAATAAAAAAGAGACAAAGAACAAACGAATTTTCATTGGAAGTCCAAGGATGATGGAGACAGAACAATTTAGTGAACTGATCGCTGAATTAGATCATGCGGCATTTTCCGAAGATCCGAATATTCGTGAAGTTGTAAAAAGATTAGTTCCAGAGTATACATATAAACAGACAAATCAACAGACAAAATGACAGGGGGATGAGACAGCATGAAAGAACGTATATATATGGCATCACCAACGATGCATGGGGAAGAACAGAAGTTTGTGCAGGAAGCATTTGACACCAACTGGATCGCACCACTTGGGCCAAATGTCAATGGTTTTGAACGTGAGATGGAAGCGTATACAGGAATCGCACACTGCAGTGCACTAAGCGCAGGAACCGCAGCACTGCATCTGGCGGTGAAATTATTAGAAGTCGGGGAAGGAGATACCGTGATATGTCCTTCGCTGACTTTTGCTGCAACAGCGAATCCAGTTGCCTACGAAAAAGGCAAGATTGTATTCGTGGATTCTGAATCAGAGACATGGAATATGTCACCACAGGCATTGAAAAGAGCATTGGAAGAACATAAAGAAGCAAAAGCAGTGATCGTTGCACACCTTTATGGAACACCAGCCAAGGTAGACGAGATCAAAGCAATCTGTGAAGAATATAAAGTTCCACTGATCGAAGATGCTGCAGAAAGTCTGGGAGCAACATATAAAGGAGTCCAGACAGGAAGATTCGGAGTCATGGCAGGATTTTCATTCAATGGAAATAAGATCATCACGACATCAGGCGGTGGAATGATCGCATCAGAGAATGAAGAATACATCAAGCATGCAACATTTCTGGCAACACAGGCAAAAGAACCGGTCCGACATTATGAACACAAGGAGATCGGATATAACTACCGAATGTCTAATATCACAGCGGGAGTTGGAAGAGGTCAGCTTCTGCATCTGGATGAACACATTGCGAAGAAAAAAGCAATCTATGAGACATACAAAGATGCTTTCAAGGATTATAAACAAGTGCATATGAATCCATATGAAACATGCAGTGAACCAAACTTCTGGTTATCATGCATGACGATCGATGAAGAGAGTAAGACAAAACCATTAGATATCATAGAAGCTTTGGAAAGAGAGAATATCGAAAGCCGTCCGATCTGGAAACCATTACATCAACAACCAGTATTTAAAGGGTGCGAATTCTATTCTCATTACGAAGATGATAAGAAGCCAGTATCAGAAGATATCTTTGACCGCGGATTATGTCTTCCAAGTGATATTAAGAATACAAAAGAAGATATGGATCGGATCATAGGGATCATAAGATCCGTACTGGACTGATAAGAACAAAATGTAAACGGAGTATATATAAAGATGTATCACAAATATATCAAACGATTTTTTGACATCATATTGTCACTGTGCTGTATCATTGTATCAAGCCCGATCCTGCTTGTCACAGCACTGTTAGTAAGAATCAAATTAGGGAGCCCCGTGATCTTCAAACAAGAAAGACCGGGATATCATAACGAAATATTTACACTCTACAAGTTCAGAAGTATGACAGACGCAGTCGATGAGAATGGGGATCTGTTGCCAGACAAAGAACGTCTTCCAAGATTTGGCCAGATGTTAAGATCCACAAGCCTTGATGAATTACCTGAATTCTTCAACATCTTATTTGGACATATGAGTTTTGTCGGGCCAAGACCATTATTGAAACAATACATAGATTTCTACAGTGCAAGACAGAAACGACGTGCAGATGTAAGACCAGGACTGACAGGACTTGCACAGGTGAATGGGAGAAATGCCATCAGCTGGGAAGAAAAGTTTGAATTTGACCTTGAATATGTGGATAGCATTTCATTTCTTACCGATATCAAGATCATACTAAAGACCGTGACAAAAGTCTTAAAAAGAGCAGGGATCAGTGCACAGGAATCTGTGACAATGTATGCCTTTCAGGGAACAAAGAAAGACCAGTTTTCCAAATACAAGAAAGCAGGACACTTAAAGATCTTATTTTCAAGCGTGGCAGATCAGGTCGAATTTATCGATACCTTCCGCTATGCTGCCGGCAGATTAGGGGTGAAAGTAACATTTGTCGGCTGTGATCATTCACTGGAAGCACCAGCATTATATCGCTGCCATAAGCACTATCAGGTTCCACAGCCAGGGGAAGAAGGTTATGTCACAGAACTCTTACATATCTGTAAACAGGAGAAGATCGCTCTGCTCATTCCAAGAACAGAAGAAGACGTATTCATCCTGTCACAAAGAGCCAGCGAATTTGAAGCTGTTGGAACAGAAGTTCTCATTGCAAATGAAGAATTAGCTCTGCTGTGCAGCAACAAACGCTGGACAGCTCGTTTCTTTGAAGAATGTGGTCTTAACGCACCACAGGTCGTAAGCAGTGCCAATGACTATACACAAGGATTCCCAGCAATGTTTGCAGTATTGGATGAGATGGATAATCTGGAGAAAAGCATCATGATCCATGATGAACAAGAATTAAGTTTTCATGCATCAAAATACGCGAATTACACGATACGTCCATTTTTAAATGGGAAGATGTATGAGATCGATGTATTCTGCAATCTAGACGGAAGCCCGGTTTACATCACACCAAGGGCAAAGGAAGAAGTCGAGGGAAAAGAAAGTGCAAGATATAGAGTTGTAAGAGATCACAAGATCGTAGAAGAAGCAAAGAAAGTGATAAAGAAATTAAGGCCATCCGGATGGATGACGATCTTTATGCTTCGTGAAGAACATACAGACAAAGATTATTTTATCCGAATGGAACCATGGTATCATCAGGCAAGCACCGTATCGATCAAGGCAGGAGCCGATGCACCATATGCAGCACTCTCCATGATGTTAGGTGAGCCAATGGAATACAAAGAGGATGCAGCCGATGACAATGTCATTTTCACAAGATTTGAAAAAAGCGTATGTTTAAATACAAGAGAAGAACCAATCGTAGAGATTCATGATTTTAAAGATATGTATCATTTAGACGAGGGAATTGGTTCAGTGATCTTTGATCTGGATGACACATTATACTCAGAGAAAGATTATGTACGAAGCAGTTTCCGAGTGGTAGAACGAATGCTTCCAGAAGTGAACAATATCTTTAATAAGTTATGCGCAGCACTGGAAAAAGGGCAGCCGCCACTGGAAACGGTATTAAAAGATGCAGGAATGTATTCGGATGAATTATTATTAAAATGCAGAGAAGCCATCAGGGACCATAAACCAGAGATTTCATTGTATGAAGGAGTTAAAGAATTATTCTTTGAACTACACACGCAAAAGCGAAGTATCGGGATCTTGATCGATGGAACACCCAAAGTACAGCGAGCCAAGATAGAAGCTCTGGGGTTAGATAAAATGGCAGATGAGATACTGATCACAGACGAACTTGCAGGACATGGAAATGTTATGGAATTCAGGAAACCAAATGATCTTCCATTTCTGATCATGAGAAAACGATTAGAAATACCATGCAGGAACATGGCATTTGTCGGAGATGATATCGAGAAAGATTTTATTGCACCGAAAGCATTAGGAATGGAATGCTATTGGAAGAAGAATGAGGATGGGTTATATGAGTAAAGAACCAAAGATAAAACCAATCGTGATCGTTGGAGCCGGTGGTATGGGAAGAGATACTCAGTGGCTGATCGAACGGATCAACGAAGAAGAACCAACATATGAGATTCTTGGATACATAGACGATGGAATCCAGCAAGGCAGCATTATAGATGGCTATCCGATTCTTGGAGGAATGAAATACCTCGAAGAATATGACAAAGAACAAAAACTTGCCGTCGCCTTCGCTATAGGCAATGCAAAAGTCCGTGAAAAACTAGTTTTAAAATGTCTGCCAAATCCAAACTTATGGTATCCTAATCTGATCGATCCATCCGTGATCACATCACAAAGAGTGCATCTAGGACAAGGAAATATCATTTGTACATCCGTTATTATGACAACGAATATAGAGATTGGTAATTTTAATCTGATCTGCAACCGAAGTATTGTCGGACATGATGATGAGATCGGAGATTATAATACCCTGTATCCGGGAGTTTTACTGTCAGGAGATGTCCATTTAAAGACTGAGACAGAGATCGGCACAGGAAGCCAGATCATACAAGGACTGCATATCACAGACGAAGTGATCATGGGAGCAGGAAGTACAGTGATCGAAGATATCAACGAAGCAGGAACTTATGTTGGAGTACCAGTGAGAAGAGTAAACGATGAAGAATAAGAAGATATTAATTTTAGCAAACCTAGACGTAGGATTATACAAATTCAGAAAAGCACTGATCAAAAAGCTCATAGATCAAGGAAATGAAGTCTATATATCCCTGCCAAAAGGAATGTTAGTACAGAATTTAAAAGAAATGGGATGTCATTTTATCGAAACACCGGTAGATCGAAGAGGAATCAATCCAGCAACAGATCTTAAACTGATGATGAGATACTTTAACATCTTAGGCAAGATAAAGCCAGACCTTGTGATCACCTACACGATTAAACCAAACATCTACGGAGGGATCGCAGCAAGATTCAAAAGAATTCCATATGCAGTCAATATCACAGGATTAGGAACTGCATTTCAGAATGAAAATATGATCAAGAAACTCGTCGTATTTTTATATAAACTATCCTGCAAAAAGGCAAAAACGATCTTCTTTGAAAATGAAGGAAATAAGCAGGTGTTTATAGAAAATAATATTATCAAAGAATCCAGATCATGTACTCTCCCAGGAGCAGGGATCGACCTTGATGAATACAAGATGACACCATACCCAGAAGAGTCAAGAAACATCAGGTTCTTGTTTATTGGACGAGTGATGAAAGAAAAAGGAGTCGAAGAACTGTTCAAAGCAGCAAAGAATATTAAGAAGATCTACCCAGAAGTATCGTTTGATATCGTAGGACCAATGGAAGATGATTACAAGGAACGAATTCAGTCATTGGTCAGAAATGGGATCATTTATTATTATGGCTATCAGGAAGATGTCAAACCATTCATTAAGAAATGTGACTGCTTTGTATTACCATCGTATCATGAAGGCATGGCAAATACACTGCTAGAATGTGGAGCGATGGGAAGACCACTGATCACTAGCAGGATTCATGGGTGTATGGAAGCTGTAAGAGATGGCGAGAATGGGTATCTGGTGGATGTGAAGGATGTTAAGGGATTGGAAGAGAAGATGATGGAATTTATTGAACTTTCCTATGAAGAGAAGAAACAGATGGGAGAGAAGTCACGAGAAGTGATAGAGAAGAGGTTTGATAAGGAGAAGGTTGTTGAGATGACTTTGGAAGGACTTGGAAGATAGGTAAAGGAAGGAAGAACATTGAAGATTTATTGGCTGTTTTTATTATTAGCGACAATTATATGTTTTTGGAATGAATCTAGTGCAAAGATTACATGGAATGGGACAAGATATCAGAGAAAGGCTTACTGGAGTCAGGCAATCATCTTTTTTGCAGTTGTGATATTTTTCTGTGGATTGAGAAGTGGAATTGCTGATACAGGGACATATATACAAATGTTTAAAGGTTATCCACCAAGTATTAGTGGAATGGATTTGAAATCTGTGAATAAAGATAAAGGTTTTTTTGTAATATCGGTTTTATTTAAACAATTTATTTCAAATGATTTTCATGGATGGCTGTTTCTGATCACACTTATATCCGGAGTCGCATTGATGATTGGCTTAATGCGTTATTCGGAATACTTTGGATTAAGCTGTTATTTATTGATCGCAAGTACTATGTTTACCTATTTTGTTAATGGGATGAGACAGTTTATTGTTGTTACGATATTCTTTTGTGCAACATATATGATATTAGAAGGAAAATGGACTCAATATGTGATTTTGATTTTATTGCTTTCGACAATCCATGGATCTGCATTGATTTTATTGTTAGTATATTTTCTAAGAAATGTAAAGCCATGGGGTGCCAAAATGAGGACAGTCATATTTCTTTCGTTGATTGCAGGAGTCTGCTTTGACAAGTTATTTCCGTTGTTTGGAAATCTTTTAGCAGAAACACAGTATAAGGGATATGTTGATTATATTTCATCACAAGGAAAAGGAAGTAGTATTATTCGACTGGCAATAGCAATGATTCCTTGTGTGATCGCTTATATGGCAAGATATGCGATTGAAGATGAGAATAATAAACTCATTAATTTTAGTATTAATATGTCTGTAATAAATTTTTGCTTATATATTATTGCAACATTTTCAAGTGGAATGGTAGTTGGACGATTAACAACATATTTTGATATTTATAATCTGATATTATTACCATGGCTGATGCATCATGCGTTTACGGAGAGGAGCAGGAAGATGGTAATTTTATTGTGTATGGCATTTTATTTGGTGTTTTTCTATTTCCAAATGGTACTAACATGGGGATTAGTTTACGAGAGTGATATTTTACATTTGTATCTATAATTTGACAAATAAGGGGAAACAAGAATGAAGATAAGCGTGATCATACCTGTATATAATACAGAAAAGTATTTAAAAGAATGTGTAGAAAGTGTGCTTGCTCAAACTTATCACAATTTGGAAATTTTATTAATTAACGACGGAGCAACAGATTCAAGTCCACAGATTTGTGAATCGTATGCCAAGCAAGATGCAAGAATTAAATTGATTCATAAAGAAAATGGTGGGTTATCAGATACAAGAAATACGGGCATTAAACAGTGTAGTGGGGATTATGTTTTATTTCTTGACAGTGATGATTATTGGGATGATCCCAAGATGGTTGAAAAGCTTGCAAATCAAATGCAGCAGTATCCAGTAGACATCTTGAATTTTCGTTACAAAAAATATATGGAAGATACCAAACAATTTATATCATGCTTAAAATCCGTAGAAGACATCAAACAGCAGGAAAAAGATCAGATATTAGAACGTCTGATCAATGAGGGATTATATATTTCATCGGCATGCAATAAACTGATATCTGCATCATTTCTAAAGACAAATGAATTGTATTTTGAAAAAGGAATTACTTCTGAAGATATCGATTGGTGTGCAAGGATGCTGATCGAATGTGGCAGTATCGGATATAACAATACAGAAGCCTATGTATATCGTCAGAGAAGTGAATCCATTACACATACAATTTCTTATAAAAATATTTATGATCTTAGTAATAATGTAAAAAAATGTGTAAGATTTGGGCAGGAAATTCCAAAAGGAACAAAGTTCTATGAATTATATCATGATTTTGCGGCATATCAGTATGGAACATTATTATTAAGTAATACATTAGTAGATGGTGACAAGGACAGAATCAAAGCAGTTATGAAAGAAATGAAAGATTACAGCTGGCTGCTTACTTATCACGTGAATCCAAAGATCAAACTGCAATATTATGTAAAGAAAATTGTTGGATATAATAATCTGATTCGATTTCTAAAGCTATATACAAAGATAAAGAGATACTAGATACAAGGGGAAGTATATATGGAAACATTGACAATATTTACACCAACTTATAATCGTGCGAAATTCTTGCCGAGAGCATTTGAAGCTTTAAAACGGCAGACATTAAAAGACTTTCTCTGGATGATCATTGATGATGGTTCAACAGATAATACAGAAGAAGTGGTACAAGATCTGTTAAAAGACACAGAAGCTGGATTTAAAATAGAATATGTAAAAAAAGAAAATGGCGGATTACATACAGGTTACAACAAAGCAATTGAATTAGCTCAAACAGAGTTAATGGTATGTGTTGATTCCGATGATTATATGCCAGATCAAGCAGTAGAAAAGATCCTTAATTTCTGGAAAGAAAATGGATCAGATCAATATGCAGGAATTATTGGGTTAGACTATGACCTGAATGATTATCTGATTGGTGATCCACTGCCAAATCAGAAAACTATTAATTTGATTGATCTGCTGGTAGGAAAATATCCGATTGTCAATGGAGATCGAACCAATGTTATAAGGACAGAATTATACAAAGCAGTAGCACCAATGAAATCCTTCGAAGGAGAGAAGAATTTCAACCCTCATTATATGCATTTAGAAATCAGCAAAAAATATGATTTTCTTGTACTAAATGAAAATCTGAAATATGTAGATTATCAGCCAGGCGGGATGTCTAATTCCATGTTAAAACAATATTATAACAGTCCAAACAGCTTTGCAGAGACAAGAAAATTATATCTTTCATTTGATAACACGTCATTTAAATTTAAACTAAAACATTCCATTCATTATGTTTCAAGCTGTATTTTGGCAGGTAGATGGATGGATGTAATAAAAGAAGCACCTAGAAAAGGATATGTTGTGTTGGCATTTCCATTTGGAATTATTCTAAGCAGAATTGTGAGGGTGAAAGGCAAATGAAAATAAGTGTAGTAATACCTGTTTATAATGGTGAAAAATATTTGAAGGAATGTATAAATTCCGTATTAAATCAGCCATACAAAGATATAGAAATAATTACAATTAATGATGGATCAAAAGATAATAGTGTAGATATTTTGAATAAAGTAGCACAAACAGATAAGAGATTAAATGTTATTGATCAGAAAAATCATGGGGTTGCATATACAAGAAATAAAGGAATAGATATAGCGACAGGAAATTATATTGTATTTTTGGACCAAGATGATATGTGGGTAACAGATTTTTTAACGGAAGATGTAATCAATGAAATTAAACAAGAAAAATGTGATATGGTTTCGTTTGCTTATTATCAGGCGAATCAAGATATCAGTAGGTTAAAATTAATTGAAAGACAAAGAAAGATAATTGATCATCCAAAAGAAAACGCAGGAGAAAATTATAGACATCATTCATCATATATGTATAATATTGAACTCCTAAAAAATATCACATAGATACCGACGAATATAGAAATGAGGATGAAAGATTTCGCATGAAATGTATATATTTTGCAAATAAAATATTGTATCTTGATAAAGCTATTTTTATTTATAGAAATAATATTTTTTCGGTGACTCATGGGAATGAAGATGTTAAGAAAGTTTTCTTCAGTTCATTGGAAGGATATGAAAAATTAAGGAATCAAAGTGTGCAATATCAATGGCTGATGGAATATTGTGATAACACACAATTACGTTTACTGTTAGAGTTATTTCAAAATAGTAGTAATAAGGAATGTGCTATATATGAAAAAACATATCATTATAAAGAACTATGGGAAAAACATGGATGGCTGAGTGGCAGAGATAAAAAGGAATGGAAATTATATAGAAATAATCGAAAATTTTTTGTAATAAAAAGCAAAGGGAAGAGATTTATCATTATTATATTAAGATATTTAAGTCAGAATAGATTCTTAAAGAAATTTTATGAGAGTAAAAAATATCCATTGAAAAGGGATGAGGTGAATGAAATTGGAAAAAATAAGGGTATTATTTCTAATTCATGATCTAATGCACGGTGGTGCAGAAAAAGTTTTATTAAATCTTGTAAATAACATGGATCATGAAAAATTTGATATAACAGTCCAGACATTGTTTGATGTAGGTGTAAACAAACAGTTTTTATCAGACAAAGTACATTACAAAACATGCTATAAGAAGATGTTTCGTGGAAATACAAAGTATTTTAAACTGTTTTCACCAGAAAAGTTATATCGAAAATATATCAAAGATGATTATGATATTTTGGTAGCATATTTAGAGGGAAGCTGTACAAGAATCATTAGCGGCTGTCCAGACAAGAATAAAGTAAAAATTACATGGCGTCATTTTGCAGAGAATGAAAAAGAATTTTTACAAGCATATCGTTCTATGGATGAAGCAAAAAGAATCTATCAGAGATTCGATAAAGTAGTCGGTGTTTCTCAGACAGTGATTGATGCATTTGAAGACCTGACAGGATTAAAAGGAATTTCAACTGTAAAATATAACACCAATGAAACAGATAAAATCCTAAAATTGTGTAAAGAACCAGTAAAAAATCCAAAATTTGTGGAAAAAGAAGATGTTCTTAAAATCTGTGGAGTTGCCAAAGTAAGACCAAGAAAAGGATTTATGCGTTTAGCAGAAGCACATAAACGATTACAGGATGAAGGATATAAATATCATATCTATATCTTGGGAGAAGGAGAAGAACAAGAAAAGATCCAAAGTTATTTGGATAAAAATCAGATTGCAGATTCTTTTACATTCCTTGGATATGATACGAATCCATATAAATATGTTGCAAGATGTGATTGGTTTATCTGTCCATCCTTTGAAGAAGGTTTCAGTACGGCAGCAACAGAAGCCTTAGTTGTAGGAACACCAGTTGTGACAACATTATGTTCTGGAATGAAAGAAATGTTAGGGGAAAATAATGAATACGGAATCATTGTGGAAAACAGCAGTGAAGGTGTTTATGAAGGATTAAAAGAAGTTGTATCAAAACCAGAACTGTTAGAATCATATACAAAACAGGCAGAAATCCGTGGTGAGAAATTCAGCATGCAGGATACGGTGGATGCAGTGGAAGATATGCTTGAGGAGATATCAAATGAAAAAAATTTTATTAATGACAGGAACTATTAAACCATTTGCAGATGTAAGTTATAAGGACCCTAAAACTCGATATATGGAATATCAGAAAAATATCAAAAGATATATTAAAGAAAGCAACTTTGATATAATCATTTTTGCAGAAAATTCTGGAGTGGATTTTAAAATAGATGAAATAGAATCAGAAGCAGAAAAACTTGACAAAATATTTGAGTATATTCCATTAAAGAGATCAGATTTTGAAAATGAAAATATGTCGTCAGGAGATGCAATTATTGTAAAACAGGCATTAGAAAAAAGCAAATATTTGAATAATAAAGAACAATTAGTGTGGAAAGTAAGCGGAAGAATATGGATTCGAAATATTAATAAAATATTGAAAATGAATGAAAGTCCGAAAATAAAAAATGTCTTTCTATATGCACCAAAATATGATTCAATTCAGACATGGCTTTTTGCCTCGAATCTGAATGATTTGGAAAATTATTTTCTTCAAGGAAAATGGATTATTGCAATGAGAGAAAGTTGTATAGAATATAAATTTATGGAAGTGTATAGAAAATATTCAAAAGAAATTTCAATAAGTAAATTTAATACATATCCAGATGTAGAAGGAATAAATTCAAGTGGACAAGCATATACAATGCCTAAGTGGAAATGGGTTATAAAAAATATATTATTGAAGTTGGGGTATTTTACGGTAAAAGTTAAATAGGAGAGATACAAAATGAGTATAATAAAAGAAATCTTATATCGAATCCGTGGAGAATACACCACAGAAAAGTTAATCTCTATGGGAATGAAAGTTGGCAAAAACTTCGGAAGATTACATGGAGTTATTTTAGATCCATCTCACTGCTGGATGATTGAGATTGGAGACGATGTAACAATGGCACCAAGAGTTCATGTCCTATGCCATGATGCCAGTACAAAGGTACATTTAGGATATACAAAGATTGGGAAAGTAAAGATTGGAAACAATGTATTCGTCGGAGCAGAAAGTGTGATAATGCCCAATGTAACATTAGGGAATAACGTAATTGTCGGAGCAAACAGCACGGTAACAAAATCATTCCCAGATAATGTTGTGATTGCAGGAAGTCCGGCAAAGATCATTACTAAAACAGACGAATACCTGAAGAAACAGAAAGAACAAATGGAAACTGCACCATGTTATGGTGAAGATTATACCTTGAGAGGCAATCTCACAGAAGAAAAGAAACAGCAGATGCAGCAGGAATTGGAAGATAAGATAGGATACGTGGATTAGATATGGACGAGAAATTAGTAAGCGTGATCATACCGGCATATAACATTGAAGATTATATTGGACGATGCCTTGATTCTATAATTTCACAGACATATAAGAATCTGGAGATTATTGTGGTAGATGATGGATCAAGGGACCGTACAGGAGAAATTTTGGACGATTATGTGAAGAAAGATCCTAGAATGAAAGTGGTACATAAAAAAAATGGCGGAGTGTCTTCGGCAAGAAATACAGGAATTGATATAGCGGAGGGAGACTATATTGGTTTTGTAGATGGCGATGATCGGATTGATCCAAAGTTATTTGAAACACTGGTAAAATTGATTAATGAGGAAAATGCAGATATCGCACATTGTGGATATCAGATGGTATTTCCTGATCGTGTGGATTATTATTATAATACAGGAAAAAGAGTTATACAGACAAAAGAGCAAGGTTTGAAAGACCTGTTAGCAGGAGAGATGATAGAACCTGCCTTATATAATAAACTGTATAAAAGAGAGTTATTCGAGAATGTCCGTTTAAATGAGAGTCTAAAAATAAATGAAGATCTGGATGTAAATTACCGATTATTTAAGAAAAGTCAGAAATCAATTTACTACGATCTGCCATTATATTCTTACATGATTCGAAAAAATTCAGCAACAGGATCAAACACGGTGATCCGAAAAAATGAAGATTCTTTAAAAGTTTTAGAACAGATAAAAAATGATTGCAAAAGTGAAAAGGAAATTTACAGTATTGCATACAGAAGATATGTTTATTTGCTGATGGCGATTTGTCGAATGGATATAGATCAGATAACATATCAGAAGTCCAAAAGAGATATTCTAAAGAAAGAATTGAAAACAAAAGATTTTAAACAATATATATCATCCAAATTAAAAATTATGAGTTGGTTATCTTGTTATTTCCCAGCAATCATAAAATTAATTTATAAAGCTTATGATTTAAAAACAGGAACATCAAAGAAATATAAAGTAGATGAAGGATAAATTATGGAAGAGTTGATCAGTGTAATTGTACCAATTTATAAAGTGGAAGCGTACTTAGAACGATGTATAAGGAGTATCGTAAATCAGACATACAAAAATCTTGAAATTATTCTGGTGGATGATGGATCTCCAGATTCATGTCCTGACATTTGTGATGTCTGGAAAGAAAAAGATGATCGGATCAAGGTTATACATAAAAAAAATGGCGGTTTGTCTGATGCAAGAAATGCAGGAATGCAGATTATGACAGGAACTTATATATCTTATATCGACAGTGATGATTGGGTTGCAAATGATATGTATGAAAAGATGATGTATGCGATTAAAAAGAATGATGCAGACATTTGCGAGTGTCAGTTTGAAAAGACAGCAGGAATTGTGAAAAGTAATAAAGAACAGAAGACAGATAAAGTGACAATCTTAAAAAAAGAGGAAGCACTGAAAGCTGTGGTAGAAGAAAAAATAAATCCTGTGGTATGGAATAAAATATACAAGCGTGAGATTGTAGATCAATTATATTTTGAAAAAGGAAAATATAATGAAGATGAATTTTGGACATATCAGGTGGTGGAAAAAGCAGAAAAGATCGTACAAATCGAGGATGTTGGGTATTATTATTTTTTTAGAGAAGACAGTATTATCAATGAAACATATAGTATTCGAAGATTAGACGCATTAGAAGCAAGATATCAGAGAATGAAATACTTAGAAAAATATCCAGAGATCTATGGAATTGCAAAACGCCAGCTCGTTTTTAATTGCATGTATCATTATCAAAAAGGATTACGTTTTTTATCAGATTCAGATTTAAAAACATTGAAATTAAAAGTAAAAGCAATTTATAAAGATATTCCAATTGATAAAAATGATATAAAAGAATATACAAAAAAGGAAAAAATTTGGTTTTCTATATCTAAGATATCATTAGATTTGGTGTGCAGAATTCGAAATAAATTTGGGTATGGAGTAGAGTAAAAGGGGACAACGATGAAAAAGATATTTTTGTATGCATATGATCATATTAATTTAGGAGATGATTTGTTTATCGAAACAATTGCAAATAGATATTCAGATACAGAAATTTATTTCTGGACAAATGCTCAGAATCAAAAAGCTTTTGAGGAACAGAAAAATTTAAAGATTATCGATGAAAATTCAACAAAGACAAAGATACTAAAAAAAATCCGACCATCTCTGGCAGCGAGATGCAAAGCAGGAATCCAGAAAAAGTGTGATGCCCAAGTATATATTGGTGGATCAATCTTCATGGAATATCCAACATGGAAAAATATTGTATCATGGTGGGAATATCAAAGCAGTCAGTATCCATTTTTTGTGTTAGGAGCGAATTTCGGACCATATCATACAGAAGAATATCGAAGTGCAATGGATAAAGTATATACAAAGTTAAAAGATATCTGTTTTCGAGATACCTATTCAAAGAATCTTTTCGCAGACAATGATCATGTAAGACAAGCACCAGATATCTTGTTTTCTTACCCTATGCCGAAAGTAGAAGAAAATAAAAAACAGATTTTTATATCTGTAATTTCCTATAAAGATAAAGAATTAAATTCAGATTTTGATCAAATGACCGATGAAGAATACATTGAAAAAATAGCACAAATAACAAGTGGATTTACTAAAGAAGGATATCAGGTAATATTAGCATCATTCTGCAGAGAAGAGGGAGATCTTGATGCAGCACGGGAAATTAAAAACAAATCAGAACAGCAGAAGAATATTACCATAATTGATTACGATGGAACGAATCGTAATCAATTATTAGAAGAAATGAGCCGTTCTATTTACATTATTGCTGCAAGATTTCATGGAACGATACTTGGTCTGACAGCAGGAAAATCAGTCTTTCCTATTTTGTATAGCGATAAAACAAAATATGTATTAGAAGACCTGGGATTTCATGGAGAATATGCAGATTTAAGAGATCCAGATTCCTTAAGTTTTGAAAATGCAAAGAAGAACTTAGAATCAGGATATAAAATAGATGTTACAGAATCCGTTCAAAATGCAGAAAAACATTTTGAAAAATTAGACGAATTTTTAAATAACTAGGGGAAATTACTATGGAATTAGTCAGTATGATCATACCTGTATATGGGGTAGAAGTATATCTCGGAGAATGTCTGGAAACAGTGTTAAATCAGACCTATGAAAATTTAGAAATCATTTTAATTGACGATGAATCCCCGGATCATTGCCCTGAAATTTGTGATCAATATGCACAAAAAGATGAAAGAATCAAGGTGATTCATCAGAAAAATGGTGGTGCAGCGAATGCCAGAAATCATGGACTAGATATGGCAACAGGGGAATATATTTGTTTTATCGACAGTGATGATAAGATTGAAAATAATTATGTAGATAAATTATTAAATGCAATAAAGGAAAGTCAATCAGATGTTGCCGTTTGTTCTTTTAAACAATGGTACAAAAATAAAACGCAAGATAGCATAGGTTTTAAAAATAAAGAATACAGTAGCAAAGATTATATCAGAAAATTTTTATCTGATTGGACATGTGGATTGATCTGGAATAAGATGTTTGATAAAAAAACATTAGAAGGAGTCCGATTTGAAGAAAGACATAAGATTGACGATGAATTTTTTACATATCAGGCGATTTTAAAAGCCGAAAAAGTTGTGGTCTTTGATGAGTCTTTATATTGGTATCGAATGAGAAAATCAGGAGTCATGCTGTCAGGAATACAGTATCAGGCACAGATGTTAAAAGACCGTTTGGAATATATGACAAAGCGTTATGAGATGGTTATAGAGAAATATCCAGATTTAAAAGCAGAATATTTATATAATTTAACGGATAATCTGATCAGTTACACAAGGCAGGCACAAGGAATCAAAGAATTAGAAAAAGATGTTCGGGCAATTAAGAAGCAATATTGGAATCAGATTATGTTTGGACTAATTCCAGTGAAAATAAAATATTCTTTTTTTAGAAGCTTTTTTGATAAAACAAAGGAAGAACTGAATGTTGATGAAGGGGAGAATCATTATTTTGAATAATAAGGAGCAAATATATATAAAACAAGAAAAACTACATATTTATGAATATCAAAATGCAATCATATTACCACGAAAGTATGAAGATGATGGACCAACATGGGGAAAAGGCGGAGTTTGTAGCCAAGAGGGTGAGTTTGTTCAAAGTTCATTTTACGATGGTGGATGGGCTCAGAATGGTGGAAAATATGAGTGGAATCAGACAGATGAGATTTATATAGATGAGAAAGTTATTTATATCGGAGTTTTTGCCAAACATTGGGGGCATTTTCTTGTAGATATGACTTCCAAACTATGGATTTTTGCAGATCCTGAATTCAAAGAAAATATAAAAGATTTTAAAGTTGCATATATTGGAGAAGAAGAACCTGAAGGAAATTATCTTGAGTTTTACAAAATATTAGGAATTGGGGAAGAACAGTTAATTCATATCGAAAAACCTGCAAGATTTCAAAAAGTATTTGTTCCAGAAGCAGGATTTCGACCATGTATATGGTATACAGAAGAATATCAGAGAATGTTTGATCAGATGACAGAATCTGTGTTAAAAGATAAAACTTTAAAAGAAAACTTTAAAAATATTAAGAAAATATACTTTTCAAGAAGAAAATTTGGCAAAGCAGCAGCGACAGAATTTGGAGAAGAGTATATTGAACAATGTTTTAATCAGAATGGTTATGAATCATTAGGCCCAGAAACATTAACATTAAGAGAACAGATCTATGTATGGAACCATGCAGAAGCAATTGCATGTATGAATGGAACCATTCCGTTAAATGTAGTTTTTTGCAAAAACGAAGAATTAAAATTAACAATTTTAAATAAGATGAGCATCTATCATAAAAACCCATATATTTATCTGTACATGAGAAATATACAGGCAGAGTTTATTGATATTTATAAAGAACCGTTAAAAGGATATCCAAAATCTTTGGGAGAAGGGCCATATCTGATTAAGGAAGGAAAAGAATTTTTTGATTATTGTCAAAGAGAAAAATTTGAGATCCCATATACAGGAATGAAATTGAAATTTTATGATTTAAAACAAGAAATAAGATACTATTTGTGTGTTATAGGAATCAGAAATAAGATCAGAAGAGTTGGATTGTACATAAAAAGAAAAATGTTAAGAAGGTGATAAGATGAGACGTTTTTTTCAAAGAGCATATCATTTCTTAGAAAGAATCAAAAATGAGAGCAGGAATTTTCCAAAGAACTTAAAGCATTTTGGATTCCGAACTGCAAAAGCAATTTTTATTGATGGATTATTTCCACCAGGAAAATCAGAAAAATATATTGCAGAAATCGAACGTTTTATAGATAATGCAATGGGAGATTTTGTAAGAAGTTATAAGATCAATGATAATTGGAAAAATGAATCTGAAAAATATCCAAAATCAGAAAAAGTTCCAGTATGGGTATGTTGGTGGCAAGGAGAAGAAAGTATGCCAGAACTGGTAAAGATGTGTTTCAAACGTTTGAAAGATACATTACCAGCTGATATTACGGAATTACATTTAATTACATTTGATAATTATAAAGATTATGTGACATTCCCAGTTCATATAGAACAGAAATTTAAAGAAAAGAAGATTACAATGACAACTTTGTCAGATATTTTACGTTTTTGTTTGTTAAGTGAATACGGCGGATTCTGGATGGATGCAACGGTATTTTTCACAGGAGAATTTCCAAAAGAATTCTTGAAAAAATCATTCTATTCGCAGAAAATGTATGATCCTGTTGTGTGTCAGCGAGAAGCATGTAAAGGACGCTGGTGTGGATTTTTTATGACAGGGTATGCTCATAATCCGATTTTTGAATTTGGACGAGATGCATTCTTTGAATGGTGGAGAAAATATGATGATATTGTAGATTATGTTTTGATTGATTATTTGATTTTATTAGGATATAAGAATTTTAAGCAGATTAGAGAATTGATCGATGATGTACCAGATAATAATTTAGATATTTTTGAAATGTATCAGGTATTAGATAAGCCATATACTACAGAATTATATGAACGTTTGACAAAGCGGAATATCATCCATAAATTAACTTATAAAATCAATTTAAAGAAAGAAACAGCAGACGGACAGGAAACTTTGTATGCACATTTACTAGGAGAAGTCTATGGAAACAAATAAAAAAGTCAGTATTGTGATCCCTGTATACAAAGCAGCAGATACGATCACAAGATGTGTAGAATCCTTAGAGAAAAATACATATAAAAATCTGCAGATTATACTAGTAGAGGACTGCTCAGGGGATCAGACGATAAATGTATGTAAGAAACTTGCAAATACTTATGACAATGTATTATATGTCGAAAATGATCAAAATCACGGAGTTTCATATACAAGAAATCAAGGATTGGATTATGCAGATGGAAACTATTTAATGTTTGTAGATAGTGATGATTATGTAGAGGCAGACTACGTAGAAATGATGATATCTGCGATTTCTTATGCAGATGATGAAAGTGTTATGCCAGTTTGTGGATACGTAAATCATGATGAAAAGAAAAATGGGAGAACTGATATTTTCTTACCATCCAATGAACAAGAAGATTTGAAAAAATCAATACAGATTATGCCAGAATTATATGAAAACAGAATGTTACAGATTATCTGGAATAAGATTTTTTGGCTAGATGTGATAAAACAAAATCATATTCGATTTAAAGAAGAGATGTTTATTGGAGAAGATTTCAGATTCTTATTAGAATATATGAAAGCTGCAAAGATATCAGGATTTTTCTTTGTGAATAAGGCATTATGCCATTATATGAGAGATAATGAAAATTCATTGATGTCCAGATTATTGGAAACGAAGATTCAGGATAGTTTGGACAATTTAAAGATCATGTATGAACTTATGGGAAAATCAGCAGATGAGATTCAGAAATTAATTGCGACGGAAAAAGAAAAACAAATAGAATATTATGCATATACGATTATGCATGATGAAAATATGACAACAAAAGAGAAGAAAGAAAGAATTTTTCAGTTGCCTTCAGATTGTGCAGAACAGTTATATAAACAGCAGAAAGCATTGCAAAGAAAAGAAGGCATTTACCGATTAAAAAGTAAACTATTAAAGAAATAAGGGGCTTATATGGGACAGAAAAAAGTTAATGAACTAAAAGTTGGATCAATTATAACGTACATAAATTTGATAATTAGTACAATTATACCATTATTATATACTCCGATCATGCTCAGAATTCTTGGGCAGGAAGAGTATGGATTGTATAGTTTATCAAATTCAGTGATCAGTTATTTGACATTATTAAATTTTGGATTTGGTACGGCAATTATACGGTTCATATCAAAATTTCGAATAGAAGGCGATCATGACAAAATAGAGGGTGTTACAGGTTTGATTCTTTCTATTTATGGAATTATAGCAATTATTGTTTGTATTGTTGGTTTTTTATTAACAAAAGGAACAGGACTATTTTTTGGAACGGGACTAACAGTAAATGAAATACAACGATTAAAGGTATTGATGGTTATTATGACCGTTAGCACAGCAATTTCTTTTCCAGTGAGTGTGTTATCTTCTGTATCTGTTGCCTATGAAAAATATATTTTCCGAAAAATGGTTGATATGATTACAACAATTGCAACACCTATTTTAAATTTAATTGTATTGTTTTTAGGATATGCATCCATTGGATTAGCTATGATTGGATTAGGCATACAGCTCATTTATGGAATTATTTTTATTTGGTATTGCAAACAGAAATTAAATGTAGTACCAAGATTTAAAGACATGCCATTTTATATGGTAAAAGAAATTTTGGGATTTTCTATATATGTTTTTGCAAGCTCTATTATTGATATGCTATATTGGGCAACAGATAAAGTCCTGATTGGAGCAGTTTTAGGAACAGTCGCAGTTGCTGTTTATAATATAGGTGGAACATTTACTTCAATGTTACAAAATATGTCATCTGCGATCAGCGGAGTTTTTGGAACAAGAGTAAATATGATGGTTTTTGGAAATCAGCCAATGGAAAAATTATCAGAATTATTAATTAGAATTGGAAGATTACAATATTATATTGTATCATTAATATTATCGGGTTATATTGTATTTGGACAAATATTCATTGATGTTTGGGCAGGAAAAGATTATTCACAAGCATATATTATTGGGCTGTTAACAATGGTTCCTTTGGCAGTGCCATTGATTCAAAGTATTGCTTTTTCAGTTATTTCAGCACAGAATAAATTGAAGTTTAGAACGATTGTATATGCAGTGATTGCAGTATTAAATGTAATAGGAACAATTTTAGCTATGCCAAAATTCGGAATCATTGGAGCAGCAGCATGTACAGCAGTTGCATTTATTGTTGGAAATGGAATTTTGATGAATTGGTATTATTGGAAGGTTATAAAACTCGATATTATAGGTTTTTGGAAAAATATTATAAGGATCAGTATTGCGCCAGTTATCATGGTTGTTGTGGGGACAGTAGCACTTCAAGTGATTACAGTAAAGAATCTTTGGATGGTATTAATCTTAGGAGTTATGTATGTAGTATTATTTGGAATTGCCTCATGGATTCTAGAAATGAATGATTATGAAAAATCTTTGGTGACTGGTATGTTTCATAAGATAAAAAGATAGTAAACAAGATAGGGATGGATTATGAGTAAATATTTTATTTCAGTTATTATGCCAATATATAATGCAGAGAAATATGTAAAAAAATCAATTGACAGCTTAGTGAATCAGACGACAAATGAGATAGAGATTATCTTAGTGGATGATGGATCAACAGATGGCAGTGGAAGTACTTGTGACCAGTATGATGGATCAGAGAATGTTAAAATCATTCATAAAGAAAATGGAGGAATATGTACAGCACGAAATGCTGGCCTGTTACAAGCAGAAGGCCAATATGTATCTTTCATAGATTCTGATGATTTTATGGATTTAGTGGCATATGAAAAGATAATAAAGGTATTGAAAAATAATCAAGCAGATATCTTAGATTTTGGATGGAGATATGTATCAGAAACAGGAGAAAAGACAGAGAATTTCCACGAGAACCCTAAAAAGCTGTTGTTAGATGAATCATATATAAAAAAACAAGTTTTACCTCCATTATTAAATCTAGAAAAAAATCGCAAAAATTTTGTGTTTGATTTTTCATGGAATAAGATATACAGGAAAGAAATCATTGATAAATATCAGATTCATTTCGATGAAAAAAGAAACACTTGGGAAGATCGGATTTTTATAGTAGAATTTTTGAAATACTGCAAAAATTATTATTGCATGGATGAATGTTTTTATAATTATGTGAGTGTACCAAATTCTTTAAGCAGAAGATATAATGCACAGTATTTAGAATTGATATTAGCAAATTATAATTTATATGTAGAATTGTTTGGAGAAGATTATGATTTCTCAGCACAGTATGCAACAGATTATTGGTGTAGATCCATTGAGAATATGATCATACAGCAATTGAAAGTGAAAGATCAGCATCCAGAGGTGATTCAAAATATAAAGAAAATTTTGAAAGAACTACAAGTAAAAACATGGTATAAAAACCGAACGAAAAAAGATCAGATAGATTATGAGATTAGTCAGTGTCTAAAAGAAAATGAATATGATCGGGTAGTAGAGATTTATGAAAATAAGTTAGAAGTTTTTCAAAAACAGGAAAGAAAAGCGTCAAGGAACCAAATGTTGAGAAGAATCGTTAGAAAATTGAAGATAAGGAAAAACTAAAAATATAAAACAAATTGGAGAGAGATGGAAATATGGGAAAAAATATAATACGAAAATTAAAATTATTATTCTGATAGGACTTTTTGCAATCGCATTATTTTATTATCGAAATGCAACATTTACTACAGTTGGAGATGATGAAGTATATCGAACAAGTATTGAAACATAGGGGTCATGGGTAAATTGGGCGAAAGCATATTATTTTGGAAACAGTGGAAGAATTATAATACATAGTCTTTTAATAATTATTTTGAATTTACCAGTGGATATTTTTCGTATTTTAAGTTCAATAATGGTCGTAGTTACTTGTATGGGAATTTATCAGATTATAAATGTGCGAAAAAAATCGAATGATCTTGTGAGATTTTTAATAATTTCTATAATTTTTTGTGGAATGTTTTTTGCGATAAATAATTTAGGTGGAATTATTAGATGGGCATCTGGAACTTTAAATTATTTGTATCCTGTTAGTGCAATGTTATTCGTATTGATTCCATTTGTTATGAGTATGAATGAAAGAAAGATTCCAATTCTGTACAAATGTATTAGTATAATGTTTATATTTTTGTGTGGAAATATGGAACAGTCATCAGCGGTAGTGATGGTTTTAGGAATGTTGATATTTATATACATAAGATTCCAAAGAAAGAATTATGATAAGGCAGATATTTTGTTTCTGATTATATTATGGATAATCAATTTAACAGTATTTATATTAAGTTATATGGCACCCGGAGTAGAACAGCGTTATATCTCTGAAATGATAAGATGTTGTGGATATGGAATGCTTTCGATTCCACAGAAATTGATTTTAGGGATGCAAATTTATACATTATATTTATATTCCTTTAGAGGATTGATTATACTAGTTATACCAATATTAGCAAGCATTATAATTTCACTTAAACAAAAGAATAAGAAAAATTTATTAATCGCTGTTGTTAATTTAATTTTATGCAGTTTGCAAAATATAATTATCAGAAAATTTATAGATATACAATTCATTTATCCATATAATAAAATGTATGTTGTATGGTTGATATTTACAAGCATATTGATTTTAATGACAGGATATTTAGTTATTGAATCAGTTGAGGAAAAGTCGGATAAATACTTATATGGATTTTTATTTTTAGCAGCATTTATAGCAGGAATTATACCAGCATTTTCACCGACATTATTTGTATCAGCTGCTAGAACAATGTATATTACATACATAATATTAATCTTAATTGCTGCTAAATTATGGACAGAAGTATTTGAAAGGGAAAAACCATATACGCAGTTACGTAATTGTGAAAAATATTTATCAATGGATATTTAGTGATTGCTGGGATAATTATAGTTTTTTTGCCGCTGTGGTATGTTATAAATTATCATAATGTAAAAGAAGAGAATATAGATCAATATACACTAAGCAGGAAATATAAGATAGAAAATAAAAAGTTTGATTATGATAAAGGTGGATACATGCCCAAATAGCAGTTGAAGATTTTAAATGTATAACAATAATTGGTGTACAGGATTAGCTGAAGGATATGATATTAATATTAAAGTAGGAATATTAAATACAAAAAGTAAAAAAATATATAGTTACCAAACAGTATTAAATACCCAATATCCAGTAATGGAGAAATATCCAAGTGGAAAAGTTAATTTTACAGGATTTTATAAGAAAAAGATAAAATTGAAGAAACATGAAAAATAAGTGTTGCTGATTAAAAATTATGAAGGAAATAAACTATATCAATATTTAGAATAGGAATATCTTAAGATGTGCTTGTACCGGGGATGTACGCATATTTACATAAGATCAAAAATATCTACAAACTTAAGTTCCTGTAGACATTAAGAAAACAGAATAAACTAATAAATTAAAATAAAACACTAGTATATTGAATTGCTGAAAAGGATTTGCTAAAATAAAAACTATAAGTTACTTTACATCGATGTGAATGGATGCTGAATGAAAGTGCGAAAAGAGGTGAAGAATAATGATTCTCTATCATGGTTCAAAAGATATCATAGAAAAACCAATTTATGGACAAGGGAAAAAATATAATGATTATGGACTAGGATTTTATTGTACAGATAATATAGAATTAGCTAAAGAATGGGGAACTAGCTTTGAAAGAAGTGGCTATGCAAATCGATATCAGATTGATTGTACAGAATTGAAAATTCTTGATTTGAACGATGATAAATACTGTATTTTACATTGGCTGGCAATTCTTTTATCTAATCGGGAATTTGATACACCGGCAGGATTAGCATTAGAAGCAAAAGAATTTTTAAAGAAGAATTTTATGTTAGATTATAAGGAATATGACATTATAAAAGGATATCGTGCAGATGATAGTTATTTCTCATTTGCACAAGATTTTATCAATGGTACGATTTCATATCGTCAGTTAAATAATGCAATGTATTTAGGAAAATTGGGAATACAGTATGTATTAAAAAGCAAAGAAGCGTTTAACAGAATTGTTTTTGATGGCTATGAAGAAGCAGAGTATAAAGAATGGTATGCGAAAAAAATGAAGAGAGATAAATCTGCCAGAAGAGAGTATTTTGATGTAGAAAGAAATAGAAGACAGAGGGGAGATATTTATATCACGCAAATCTTAGATGAGGAGATGAGTCCAGATGACAAGCGCTTACGATAAAATTTATTTGGAAAAGGCACAGATAGTTTTGGGAAGAATGACAGATTATGCTGTATATGATCTTGAATATGCAATTGATGAGATATTTGATTTATTTATTAAAACTGGCTATGCCAAAAGATTTGAAAATGGGGATTATCAGGTGTTGGTTGGAATGTCAGGAGTAGAACTTGCAAGACACATCGTGGAAGAGGCGACTGGTCAGACAGAATTTTGTAAACCGAAATATACAATGAATCGAAGTGAAGAATATTGGCTGGGCTGGGCGTTGGCGTATTATCAATGGAAAAGCAATTTTTCATTTGAATATATTTTAGATAAAGTTTGTGCAAGTGATATTTTGAAGCTGTATATGCCATATCATGAAATGGATATAAGGGAATTTTGCGATAAAATGTCAGAAATAATAAAAAGCCCACCAGCTGGAGCGTGTTTCGAAGAATAATCTTTAAGTGAGCTTATAAGTATAAGTACCCTTATAAATCTAAGTACCCTGAGACCTAAAGGAAACAGATACATTGGTAAGGAGAGTCAATGTTGATCGTTAAGATGATCGTGAAATTGTAAGAACAAACCTAATTATAATGGTGATTAAAAATCGAAAATATAAATTAAAATAAGAATAGAGGCTATTCGAGGTGGTAAAATTCGTTGCAATCGCGTCCCTATGGGCTAAAAGAGTTGCAGGAGTGGCGACGATTGCTGAATAACCTCTTTTTGCCATAAAAATTATTATGTTTTTTATGGTATAATATTTCAAAAGATGAAAAATAGAATTTAGAGATTGATAAATTTTACAGTGTAAATTATAAATTAGAGAGGTAAAGTTTATGGCAGTAATTAATAGTATAAACATAGAAACATTTCGCGGAATAAGTAATTTGAAATTAGATAATCTGGCTGAAATCAATATATTAACAGGAGATAATAATAGCGGAAAGACAAGTATATTGGAAATTTTACAGAGTTTGGAAGAGCCAGATAGTTTTAAAATTTGGAGAACATTATTAAGAAGAGGAACATTTATTAATAGAGGATTATCCTATTATGAAGGATTCTATGATTTATTTAATATAAATGATGAAAAGAAAATTATTAAATATAATGTTCAGTCAGAAGAAAAAAATATAAAGGTTGTAATTACTGCGGATAAAAGCGAAGAAGAGGTTAGAATTAAACCAGAGACTGAATTTTTTAAAGAATCGTATTCACAGCTATTTGAAGATGGGCAGATGGAATTTGATAGAGTAGAGATTTTGTCAAAATTAGATTTAAAGTTATATATAAATGAGAATAAAAAAGATGAGATGGTATTATACGAAAATCAAATTCAGATATCAAATGAAAATCAAGAGTTAGATAATGAACTAAAGCGAAATATAGTGTATATATCACCAATTAGGCATGCAGAAGGAGGATTATTTCTTAACAATGTTTTAGATAATCCAGATTTATATGAAGAAATGTTAGATATATTAAAAGAATATGATGATGGTATTATTAGCATCAATTATGATAGTAAAAATGAAAGGGGAATGAATCGAGGAGTTTATAAAATCTTATCAAGATCTTCTCAAAAGGCATTGCCATTAAATGTATATGGAGATGGTATGAAAAAAGCGATTCTTTTAATGAGCGCAGTGATTAAAGCTAAGAATGGGATTTTATTGTTAGACGAATTTGAAACAGCGATTCATACCTCGGCAATGGATAAAACATTTCGATGGATTTTACAAACGTGTAAAAAATTAAATGTACAAGTTTTTTTGACATCACATAGTAAAGAAGCAATTGATAAAATTTTAAAGTGTGCTCCAGAAATGAGAAAAGATATGGCAGTATATACGTTATCTAAAGTGAATGAGAAATCAGTTGCAAGAAGGTTATCTGGAGATAAAGCGATAGAAGTACAGGATCATATGGGATTGGAGCTTAGATAAATGAAAAGTGTAATTATTTGTGAAGGTTCTACAGATTATGTTTTACTCCAATATTTTATGCAAAGAGTGAATGAGTGGAGTGATTATCGAAATCCACAGCAAATGACAGGATTTAAAAGAGTTAGAGAGTTAAAAAAAGCAGAAGATTCTTTAATTATAGGAGAATCAGGAGGAAGCAGTAGAATTCTTCAATGTATGGATAATATATTAGAGATAAACAATATATCAGCTATGGGAGAAGAATATCATAAGATTGTAATTATAACAGATAGAGATGATCTTGATACAGAAGAAAAGTTTTTACAAGGAATTCAAGATATTTTCAATGCTAGAAATATTGAATATTCAAATATATCAGAAGCAAATGAATGGATAGATATAAAGCAAGAAAATGGATTTGGACAGGAAATAAATATAAGAATATTACCATTGGTTATTCCATTTGATACAACGGGAGCATTAGAAACATTTTTATTAGAGGCGATAGCAGAACAAGATGAATATGATAAGGAGATTATAAACAAAGGTGGAATGTTTGTAGATAGTATAGATCCGGAACAGCGCTATCTTAAAAAAAGACGATATGCTACAAAAGCAAAATTCGATGTTTATTTTTCTGTTAGGACACCGATTGATCAGTTTATTGAACGAAGAAATATATTGAAGGATGTTCGATGGGAGAATTACATTTTAATTCAGCATGATTTCAGTAAATTATCAGAATTATAAAATGATCGTCAATATAAATAAAAAGCCCACCAGCCGGAGCGTGTTTCTAAGAATAATCTTTAAGTGAGCTTAGACACCTCCGATGCAGAACTAAGAAGTTCCACACTCTGTCAGGAACTGATGCGACTGGTGCTATTATAGCACAGAAGATGAAAATTTGATATACTATAGTTTCATAGTGATGAACTGTAAGGGATGTTTTGAAATCACGAATTAAGGTCCCAGGGACCTTAAGAATTTTATAAAGACAGATTGTTACGATTTGGATTTGAATTAGTTGAATATATTGCAAGTCTATATGATTGTGATATTGAAATCATCGATCATACTGAAAAGACAGAGCAACAAGAACTTGTTGAAGATTTAGTTCAGATAATAACTGTATTTAGTTGTAAATTACAAGGCAAACGTGCCAATAAAGCAAGAAAACTTGTAAAAGAACTGATAGATGATGGTGGTGAAGAAGATGATAAAAACAATTCGAGTCATGCTGATCCCAAATAATAAACAGAATAGATAAACTGGATCAGACTTGCGGAAAAGAATCGGATACCTACGGATTGTAACTATAGTAATCCCCGTATTAGATATGATGGGATCAACTGGTGGATCACAGTAGGCATTGAATACGAAGACTCTGTTACCGTTCCCTCCAATGATGGGATAGGGATTGATTTAGGGATCAAAGATTTAGCGATATGTTCTGATGGCAATAAATATAAGAACATCAATAAAACGAAAAAAGTTAAGAAACTAGAGAAACAAAAACGCAGATTACAGCGTAGCATCTCTCGTTCATACGAGAACAATAAACAAGGAAAGGAATACTGTAAAACGAAGAATGTGATCAAAAAGGAAAAACTTTTATTAATATTAAATCATAGACTAACCAATATCCGTCATGATCATTTACATCATATAACATCAGAGATCGTAAAACGAGAACCAAGTTTTATCTGTATCGAAGATTTAAATGTAAAGGGAATGATGAAAAACAGACATTTATCCAAAGCAGTTCAACAACAGGGATTTTATGAATTTAGGCGGCAGATGGAATATAAATCT
>ERZ832973.737-NODE-737-length-34511-cov-47.890411_pt1 | contig 34511 bp, 28 predicted proteins | sample MGYA00519950_ERZ832973 | MGnify/ENA primary metagenome ERZ832973 (study PRJEB31850, sample SAMEA3708734) | human gut metagenome | biome: human gut; feature: human-associated habitat; material: faeces | place: China | collected 2014 ... | reverse complement strand
CAAAGATAAAGGTGATATTTAATGTTTTTAAAGAGGAAGATGAACGACTCTACAAACAGTTACTCGGATAAGATATTGCAGATAAAAGAAAAAATCAGTCAGGCAGATGCTGTTATCATAGGAGCTGGTGCAGGACTTTCCACATCAGCTGGTTTTGTGTATGATGGAGAACTGCAAAAACCGGAAGACGGAGAAATAAAGCGTATAGTTCCGTCTGGTTTGATTCCATATTGCCCACACTGTGGTAAGCCGATGAGTATGAATCTCAGATCGGATCAGACATTTGTTGAAGATAGGGGATGGCATCAGGCAGCAGAACGGTACGAGAAATTTATACAGGAGCATAAAAAGCAGAAAATAGTATTCCTTGAATTAGGTGTAGGATATAATACTCCTGTTATTATAAAATATCCGTTTTGGCAGATGACAAACACAGTTGAACATGCATTTTATGTGTGTCTGAACCAGCGTGAAGCATATGCACCGGAAGAAATAAGGAAAAAGTCTGTCTGCATGAATGAAGATATCGGAGAGGTTCTGAAAGAACTGTAGACTTGACAAGGGCATTTGACCAAAATGAATTTCTTCGAAATTTATGGATTAATTATTATCCTGGGCCGGGGCTTGATAAGCCGGACTTTTCTTCTGTATTAAAACAGATTGATTTATGGTTAGATGGACATTCTGAAATGGAAAGTTTTTGACATCCTACCCTTTTTATAGTGGTTGACACTTCTCGACAGGAAAGCTATGATAAATGTATCTGTAGTATGACGCAGACGGAATCTGTCAGTGAGACGCTATAAATCAGAAAAAGTGGGGGACTTTAAGATGGGAGTAATGGATGTTATAAAATATAATGGAAGGCCGGATGTCTTCGCATGGAAATATCCAGGTGAAGAGCTTGGAACATGGTCGCAGCTGGTAGTTAATCAGTCACAGGAAGCCGTGCTTGTAAAAGGTGGAAGTGTGGCAGATGTGTTCGGACCCGGAACGCATACGTTGGATACAAAGAATATTCCGATTCTGAATAAGATTATTAATCTTCCGTTTGGCGGGAAATCTCCGTTCAAGGCAGAAGTATGGTATATTAATAAAGGATATTACCTGGATATTAAGTGGGGAACACCAACACCGATTCAGATCCAGGATCCAAAGTATGGAATATTTATTCCGATACGCTCGAATGGAGCGTTTGGAATTCATGTAACAGATTCGGTGAAGTTTCTGACAAAACTTGTGACAACCATGAATGTTTTTGACGCAGAGACTGTAACGAAGTATTTCAGAAGTTTGTATGTGACGAAGATAAAGGATACGATTTCTTCATATCTGCTTCACAGAAAGATCAGTATTCTTGAGATGAATGCGTACATAGATGAAATTTCACAATATATGAAGGAGACAATCTGTCCGATAATGGAAGAGTATGGACTGGGACTGACTTCATTTTATGTAAATGAAATCAGTACACCGGAAGATGATCCGTCTGTGGGAAAACTCAAGGAGGCTTTATCCAAGCGTGCCGAGATGGAGATTATAGGCTACAATTATCAACAGGAGAGATCCTTTGATACATTGGAAAATGCGGTCAGTCACGGGAATGCAGATGCAGGTTCTGTGATGGGAACCGGAATGGGACTTGGAATGGGATTCGGCGTTGGAAGAGAGATGGGGAACCAGTTTTCTTCTATGGCACAGAATATAGATTTGCGTGGCGGATATAGAAAATCAAAATTCTGCCCGCAGTGTGGGAGCGAAGTTCTGGCGGATGCAAAGTTCTGTTCCGAGTGTGGAAGCCGTCTTATAAGCAAAGAGAGACACTGTTCACAGTGTGGAACTGTGCTGGAAGGGAATCTACGTTTCTGCCCGGAATGTGGAAAACGATTAGATGGGGAGGAAATATAAAATGTTGATCATGAAAAAGATTCTGTCAGTTGTGGGGATTATCGGAGGAACAATTTTCCTTTTGGTTGCAGCAATCTGTGTGGAAGAATGGTTCTCTAATCCGGCATATGCAGCGGATATGGAAATTTCAGGATTGATTATGTGCATTGTTCTTGGAATTTTCGGGGTGATCTTGATTGTGCTCGGAATCCAGACACTCCGTCTGCAAAAGCTTTATCGAGAATATAAAGAGATTGCAGAAACTTCGAATGATGGATTTATCCCGGATATGGCAGCGATTCTTAACCAGCCGGAGGATAAAGTACGTCGAAATCTTGAAAAATTGTGTAAAAAAAAATATTTTAACGATGCTTATGTGGATAACAAGGCAAAGTTATTTGTTCGAAAGGATCAGATGAGTCAGAAGATTGGTAACCCCTCTTTTACAAAGACGGTCAAACAGACAGATGCAGAACTTGTTACTGTAAAATGTAAGGGGTGTGGTGGTATCAACAAAATTCAAAGAGGAGCTGTGGGCGAGTGTGAATATTGCGGTTCGCCGATCAGCGGGGAATAATAAAAGTAAGGGGCTGTCGATAGCCCCTTTTCCATTGAAAAAGTGTGGGAAATATCTAGGAATTCAAAATTAAAAACTAATACCAAAAAATGAATAATTTAAAAAAAGTGGGAATAGGAGATCGTAATGCAGCAATCAACATCCGTGAAGAGGCGAGAAAGATGTTGACAGCATAAACTGTCCGTATCCGGACAATAGAAAAACAAGAAAATATGCCCGTGTCCGGGCAAAAGAATCGCGGGGCACGCATGTCAGCAACGCTAGAAGATGATCGATCATGCAAATAACATCGGCCGGTGCGGTCATATTGCAAACGCAAGTTATGCCGTTAACTCAGCTTGTCGAGGAAAACATATCTCTAAAATATGCATAAACACCAAAAAGAATGCAGAAAATAAAACGAAACATACAATGTGCACAAAAAACGATTACGTTTTTTAAGCATAAAATCAATAGACGATTGTAAATAAATATACTATAATCCATATTAAATCAATCAATTAATGCTGTTATGTATATGCTGGAGATTGGTCCAGTGTTTCTACCAACTACCGTAAAGAGTTGACTACATAATCCTATGTGGTGACTCTTTTTTTGTTTGCCTAAAAAGAGTTTTATTTGAGGACCCTTTTTAGGCTAATATTTTTTATAGGGAGGAGGAATTTTTCATAACAAGAGCCGAACTGCATAGATGGCAGAATTGCAAAATGTGAAAGTGAGGTTATACTTATGGAAAAAAGGGATAGTTTTTTTGAAAGATTTTTTGGGATTTCACAAAGTGGTTCTACAATGAAGATTGAAGTTTTAGCGGGAATAACAACATTTATTACAATCGCTTATATTCTCATTCTGAATCCACAGATTTTAGCAGACCCATATATGATTATGGGAGATACTGTTATGGCAGGAAAGATTTCCAATGGTGTATTTATTGGTACTTGTATTGGTGCATTTATTGGAACAATATTATGTGCTCTGTATGCTAAGGTTCCGTTTGCACAGGCTCCGGGAATGGGACTGAATGCATTTTTTGCTTATACCGTTGTATTAGCTATGGGATATACCTATAATCAGGCATTAGTAATTGTATTCATATCTGGTATTTTCTTTATTGTTATTACAGCAGTTGGACTTAGAGAAGCAATCATCCGTTCAATTCCGGATGCTGTAAAAATGGCGATAACGCCAGGAATTGGTTTATTTATTACGATTATCGGATTGAAAAATTCCGGATTAGTTGTAGGAAATTCAGCAACACTTGTAAGCATGGTAGACTTTGCACAGTGGAGAAGTGAAGATGGAGATGTTTCATTAATTTGTGGAGCACTTGTTGCACTGATCGGTCTGATTGTCATTGGTGTTTTAAATGCACGTAATGTAAAAGGTTCTATTATCATTGGTATTTTAGTAGCAACTGCTGCAGGAATTCCTTTGGGAGTTACAAAATTATCTTCTTTTGACATGAATTTGGGCGCAAAATTCAGTGATTTTGCAGAAGTATCATTATTTAAAATGGACTTTGCAGGTTTATTCGCAGGGGAAAATCTAGTGAGCACAATCTTTACAGTAGTAATGCTTGTACTTAGTTTTTCCTTAGTTAATATGTTTGATTCTATTGGAACTTTGATGGGTGCTGCAAGACAATCTGGCATGATTGATGAGAATGGAGAAATCATTCACATGAAAGAAGCATTGATGTCAGATGCGATTTCAACAGCAGCAGGTGCTATGGTTGGTACATCTACAGTTACAACAGTAGTAGAATCCAGTGCAGGTATTGCAGCAGGTGGAAGAACAGGTATGACAAGCTTAGTGACAGCAGTAATGTTTCTTGCTTCAATCATATTTGCACCAATAGTAAGTATCGTACCGGGTCAGGCAACAGCTCCGGCTCTGATTTTTGTAGGTATTCTGATGCTTAGTAATATTAAAGAAGTTGATTTCAGTGAAATGTCAAATGCATTGCCAGCATTCTGTACAGTTGTATTTATGCCATTTACATATTCTATCGCAAATGGTGTAGCAGTTGGATTGATCACATATTGCTTTATGAAACTGTTTACAGGTAAAGCTCGTGAAATCAAAGCTTTAACATGGATTATTTCGATTATATTTATCTTACGATATGCCTTTATGACATTGGGATAAAGCAGAAGGAGTTTATTGTAGGAGGTTTAGTAGATAATGAATGAAAAAACAGATCTTAGAGCTTTAAAGGGGCAGATTGTATATTCTGAATCTTCGAATAAATTAAAGATTTGCGAAAATGGATATCTTGTATATGAAGCAAATAAAATTGAGGGAGTGTATCCGATACTTCCGGAAGAATATGAAGGAATACCGGTAGAGGATTATGGAGACAGAATCATCGTTCCTGGATTTGTAGATTTACACGTACATGCACCACAATATGCTTTTCGTGGATTAGGTATGGATATGGAGCTTTTAGACTGGCTGGAGACAAATACTTTTCCAGAAGAGTCAAAGTATAAAGACACAATTTATGCTAAAAAAGCTTATCAGATGTTTGTAGATAATCTGAAAAAAAGTGCAACAACCAGAGCATGTATATTTGCAACGATTCATAAAGAATCAACGATTTTATTGATGGATATGCTTGAAAAAGCTGGGCTTGCTACGATGGTTGGTAAGGTAAATATGGATCGCAATTCACCGGATTATCTGAGAGAAGAAACAGAAGAAAGTGTAAACGAAACAATCTCCTGGCTTGAAGAAGTGCAAAAGAAACAGTATCAATATACAAGACCGATTTTGACTCCTCGATTTATACCAAGCTGTACAGATGAACTTATGCATAAGTTGAAAGATATTCAAGTAAAATATCAGATTCCAGTACAGTCGCATCTTTCAGAAAATTATGGAGAGATTGCATGGGTACAGGAATTATGTCCAGAATCAGAATTTTATGGAGATGCATATGATCAGTTTGGGCTGTTTGGAAGAGACAGCAAGACGGTTATGGCTCATTGTGTACATTCAGATGAAAATGAGATCAGAAGGATGAAGGAAAATGGTGTGTTTATCGCACACTGCCCGGAATCTAATACAAATTTGTCATCAGGAGTGGCACCTATCAGACAATATTTGAAAGAAGGAATGCATGTAGGATTAGGAAGTGATGTGGCTGCCGGATCTACGGAAAATATGTTTGTAGCTATGAGGTATGCAGTTCAGGCGTCAAAGTTACGTTGGAGATTGAAAGATGAAAAATTAACCCAATTAACTATGCCAGAAGTATTTTATATGGCTACAAAAGGAGGCGGAGAATTTTTTGGTAAAGTAGGAAGTTTCGAAGCAGGATACGAAATGGATGCGGTAGTGCTCGATGATAAACGATTGATTCATCCACAGGAGATGAATGTGGAACAGCGTTTAGAACGAATGATTTATTTGGCGGATGAACGAGAAGTTTATGCTAAATATGTAGCAGGAGAAAAAGTAGCTGATTAAACAAGAGCTTCTCTATAATTAACGAAAGATTGGAGCTCGATAATAAAGATTTCTTGCAAGAGGCAGGACCCCAAATCTGCCTCTTGTGGGAATATACCCGTTTTACCTTTTGGATTAGTATTTAATCAATGCAAATCCAAGAGGTTTTATTTTTCTTTTCTAAGACGGAATCAACACACACGCATAAGTGACAAGCCATTTTTTATCCCCATTTTCAAAGACTTCATAAAAGGAACGATTCAACATTTCTGAAACGGGAACGCCCTCAACAACAGCCATTTCATCATTACAGTAACGGAATACAAAGTCTACACCATGTCCCTGTGCATCAAATACAAGTTCAATAATACAAAAAGCAAGTGGCATATCATTGAGAAAGCTACAGTTATCAAATGTCCTGATTTATGGTATCTTCCAGATTGTAGCCGGGGTGAAGATGTTTAAAGATTCTAAGGGAAAAGCAATTTTAGCAATTGTTTGTGGTGTGTTATCTGTTATTGTAAGTATTATAGCCTTTATACATCCGGTATTGACTATGTTCTCAGTTGGATATATGATCGCATTTGCTGTTTTAATGCAGGGAATCAATATGATCGTACTTGCTGTAAATTTTGGAAAAGAGAATGAGTAATATACTATGTTCTGGAAACAGAAATACAAATCACAAGACAACAAGTAAAACTGAGTTTATCTGTATGAAAAATATGCTTGACGCAATATATTGTCTGAATTTATAATAAAAAAGTATAAATCATACGAAAATATGGTTGAGAGGAAGGAAGAAACGGCGATGAAAAAGGAATATTTGGACAAGATTGCGGAATATGGACAGTTGATTGTTGTTTCGGGACCGTCTGGTGTGGGGAATAAGACGGTTTTGAGAGAGTATTTGCAGGATCATGAACAGGCGTGTGTCAGTGTATCTGTGACAACGAGAAGACAGAGAGAGCATGAAATAGACGGAAAAGACTATTGGTTTGTGTCTGTACCGGAATTTGAGCGAATGGTTCGTATGGGTGAGATGTTGGAATATACATATGTGAATGGTAATGCTTACGGAACAACGAAGAAAAGTGTAGAGGAAGCGCGTGCAAAAGGTAAAAATGTAATTCTGGACGTGGACACAATCGGAGCAATGAAAATTCGTGCACTTTGTCCGGATGCTACACTGATTTACATTTTGCCGCCATCTTGGGATGAATTAAAGAGCCGGCTGTCTAGCACTGGAATTTATAACGAAGAAGAAGTGAATGCTTTAATGGAAATAGCAGAAGAAGAGATTTCATGTGCCAATAGTTATGATTATATTTTAGTCAATGATACAATTTCAAATACTTTGAGTCGTTTCGCACAGATTATTCATAGTAATCGCTATAGCCGTAACTGCATGAAAGAATTTCTTGATAGTTACATAGACGGAGAAGTGAAGCCTCATGTGCAGTCATACAAAGAGGCATTGCTGTAAATTTTAAGAAGCAAGATTGAACAAACATCTGATTAGAAAAGCTGGAGTACCATTACTCCAGCTCCTTTTTGTTTGAATATAATTTCCGGTATTGTCGTGGTGACATTCCCACTTTCTTATTGAAAATCTGTGAAAAATAAGACTGAGAAGAAAACCCGGCACTGGAGGCAATCTGTGTAACGGAGAAATTGGAAGTCGTTAAAAGTTCTTTACACGCTTCAATTCTTCTGTCTGTCAGATAGTTGATCGGAGACTGCCCGATACATTCTGTAAAGGAATGTGCCAGATAAAATTTATTGATATGTGTGATCTCGGCTAAAGAGTCCAAAGTAATATTTTTGGAATAATTTATATCAATATACCGTTTGGCAAGTGCACATTCTTTAGAAAGCTGAAACGAAGAGTTTGTGATAACGGACAGATTTTGCTTTCTGGAAATATATACCAGAAGAACTTCCAGTAATCCATGACAGACTTTTTCAAAACCTGGTTTTTTATCCTGAAATTCATGCATCATCAGCTGTGCGAAATTAATAAACTGATTTTTGTCGGATCCGTAGCTGTAGTAGCTGTATCCTTTCGGATTCTCCTGATCTGGATGAATAAAAGAAAAGGCAAGTCCTTCGACGCCGAAAACAATATATTCCATTGGGTTATTCGGAAGTGTCTTCTCAGTGTGTTCCACATATGGATTGATGATCATTAAATCATCTGTTTTTACGGAAACTTTCTCATCTTCTATATAAAAGACACCTTCACCACGCAGAACATAGAAAAGCTCTGAAAACTGATGTGTATGCGGAAGGGAGTGCCAGTCTCCTTCATATTTGGAGATGGAAATATAGCGAAGCTGAAAGTCTGCCCTGTCGTTATTGGCAGAGCCAAGATTGATAAATTCATTACTCATAAGTAAATAACCTCATAATAAATGTTAATGTCTTATTCAAATTTTAAAAATTGATTGAATTTTATATAAAAAATACAAAAAAGCAATAATTTTAAAATTGATTCGTAAAAAAGACGGAAATATGAAAAAATAAAGAAATTGCTTGAATATATTATACATAAAAAATCAAGGAAAAACAGTATTTTAGTAATAAAAAGCAAAAAATATAACAAACCGAGCAACAAAGAAATTGATAGCGTTTGTCGAAATTGTTATACTTTAGCCATCAAATAGAAGACAATATAAAAGTTATTTGGGGGGAATCATATTGATGACAGGAAGATTGACGCTGCCGACAGATGCAGATGTTATTGACGAGACATTACGATTAAAGAATCTCTTGGGAGCAGATGCGTTGAGAGATTGTGACGGAACAGAGATGCCAGAAGAACTTCTGTCAGAGCCAGTTAAGAAATATGCAACTTATTATACAACAAGAAAAGATAATGAGTGGGCGAGCGCGAATCCGGAAGAGATTCAGCAGGAATATTTGATCAGTAATCGTGTGACAGCAAGAGGCGAAACACTTCGTATTCGCTTAATGGAAGGATTTCACACAGAGCAGCTGAAAGTAAATACGTTAGATGATCCAAAACGTTGGTGGGAAGTGATCGACCGTACAACAGGAGAGATTGTTCCTACAGATAAATGGGAGTTTGATGAAGCTTCAGGAGAGGTTGAGATTCAGACAAAACCGTATCATGAGTATACAGTAAGTTTCCTGGCATTCCTTATCTGGGATCCGGTACATATGTATAACTTCATTACAAATGATTGGCAGGATACACCACATCAGTTAACATATGATGTGAGACAGCCGAAGACACAGAAGTATGTAAAGGAAAAGCTGAAAAGATGGTGTGAAGAGAATCCGAATATAGATGTTGTTCGATTTACAACATTTTTCCATCAGTTCACATTAACTTTTGATGATCAGAAGAGAGAAAAGTACGTTGAGTGGTTTGGATACAGTGCAAGTGTAAGTCCATATATCTTAGAAAAATTTGAAAAATGGGCAGGATATAAATTCCGTCCGGAATTTATTGTGGATCAGGGATATCACAACAGTATGTTCCGCGTACCGAGCAAAGAATTCCGTGACTTTATTGAATTCCAGCAGATTGAAGTTTGTGCACTCGCGAAAGAGCTGGTTGATATCGTTCACTCTTATGGCAAGGAAGCTATGATGTTCCTTGGAGATCACTGGATCGGAACAGAGCCTTATGGTAAATACTTTGCAGGCATCGGACTTGATGCAGTTGTAGGTTCTGTTGGAAGTGGAGTGACACTTCGTATGATTTCTGATATCAAAGGCGTTGATTATACAGAGGGACGTCTCTTACCATACTTCTTCCCAGATGTATTCTGCGAAGGCGGAGATCCGATCGGAGAAGCAAGAGACAACTGGAGAAAAGCAAGACGTGCTCTTCTTCGTTCACCATTAGACAGAATCGGATACGGCGGATACTTAAAACTTGCCAGTAACTGGCCGGGATTCATTGATGAGATCCAGAAAGTTGTTACAGAGTTCCGTCAGATTCATGAGAATATGCAGGGAACGCCTTCCTATGTAGCACCATTTAAGGTTGCAATCCTCAACTGTTGGGGAGGACTGAGAAAGTGGATGTCCAATCAGGTACATCACGCAATCTGGCACAGAGAGACTTATTCAGCAGAAGGTGTGCTTGAGTGCTTAAGTGGTATGCCATTCGAAGTTGAATTCATCTCCTTTGATGACGTGAAGAAAGGTATTCCGGAAGACATTGGAGTAATCATCAATGTAGGTGATGCATATACAGCATTTAGTGGAGCTGAAAACTGGATCGATGAAGAAGTTGTAACAAATATTCGTCGCTTTGTTGACGAGGGAGGCGGATTCATCGGAGTTGGTGAACCGACAGCATATCAGCATCAGGGAAGATTCTTCCAGCTGTCAGATGTACTTGGCGTAGATCGTGAGATGTGTTTCTCACTTAATACAGATAAGTATAATGAATTAGATGCAAACCACTTTATTTTAGAGGATATTGAAGGAGAAATAGATTTTGGTGAGGGAACAAGCCGTGTCTATGCACAGGGCAAGAATTACCAGATCCTTGCAATGGATGGAGAGTACAGCCAGATGGTTGTTAATGAATATGGAAAAGGACATAGCGTATACTTTGCAGGTCTTCCATATTCTCCACAGAACTGTAGAATTCTTCTTCGTGCTATTTACTATGCAGCAGGCATGGAAAAAGAGATGAAGCATTACTATGTAACAAATGTTGATACAGAAGTAACTGTATTCCCGAAGAGTAAGAAGATCGCAGTTATTAATAACTCATCAGAAGCGCGACACACAGATGTATATATCAATGGCAACTGTGTATATGAACTGGATTTAGAGCCAGGCGAGATGCGTTGGGTAGATGATGTTGAATAAAGATAACTTATGAAACGCAAGGAATGCATTTCATATTTTATAAAGCAGTACTTTTAAATGTATAAGGAGGACAAAAACTATGAAAAAGAAAGTATTGAGCGCACTTTTAGTAGCAGCAATGTCAGTATCTGTACTTGCAGGATGCGGAAGCAAAGCTGACAACAACACTGATGCAAAGAATGATGCATCACAGGAAAACACACTGAGCGTATGGTGCTGGGATCCTAACTTCAACGTTTATGCAATGAAACAGGCAGAGGCAATCTACCAGAAAGATCACCCGGATTTCAAACTGGATATTCAGGAAAAAGTATATTCAGATATTGAGACAGCTCTGATCACAGCAGCTGAAGCTGATGATTACAGCACATTGCCGGACATCTTCCTGATGCAGGATTACTCTTTCCACAAAAACGTTGCAAACTATTCAGGAATCTTTACAGAACTGACAGATTCAGGAATTGATTTTGCAAATTTCTCAGCAGGAAAGTTAGCTGACTCTACAGTAGATGGAAAGAACTATGGTGTACCATTTGATAACGGTGCTACAATCATGGCAATCCGTAAAGACATGGTTGAGGCAGCCGGACTTACAGTAGATGACTTCAAAGACACAACATGGTCAGACTTCATCGAAAAAGCTAAAAAAGTAGTTGAGACAAACAATGTTCCAATGCTTACAAGCTCAGGCGGATCTGAGATCATCATCGAGATGCTTCAGTCTGCAGGTGCTTCTCCGATGGTAGACGGAAAAGTTGACTTAGTTAATAACAAAGCTCTTAAGAAAGCAATCGAGACATACAAACAGCTCATCGACGAAGGAATCATGGTTGATTACACTGACTGGGATCAGTACATCGCTTCTATGAACAAGGGAACAGCAGCTGGTGTTATCCAGGGATGCTGGATCATGTCTTCAATTCAGGCAGCTGACGATCAGGCTGGAAAATGGTCTATCGTAAACATGCCTAAACTTGATGATGTTGAGGGTGCTACAAACTACGCAAACTGTGGTGGAGCAAGCTGGGCAGTATCTTCTAACTGCAAGAACACAGACCTTGCATATGACTTCCTTAAGACAACATTCGGTGGAAGCGTAGAGTTATATGATGATCTTCTTCCAAACGCTGGAGCAATCGCAAGTTACTTACCGGCTGCTGAGTCTAAAGTTTACAATGAGACATCTGATTTCTACGCTGGACAGGCTGTATACAAAGACATCGTAGACTTCGCTGGAAAGGTTCCTGGAATCGATTATGGCGCATACTACTCAGATGTTAGAAGTGCATTAACAGATGCAATCACAAATGTTGTTCAGAATGGCGCTGACATTGACAGCGAGATCAAGAACGCTCAGGATACAGTAGAATTTAATGTTGGTGAGTAATCATCAAAGATTAGAAACAGAACGTACCGGGAGTGCAGTATTGCGTTCCCGGTTCTGTTTTAGGAGAAAAAAATGGGAAAAAAGAAAACAAAATTGACATTAGAAAAAAAGTATAATCTTACCGGATGGGCGTTTTTGCTTCCAGCAGCTATTTTAATTTTTGTGTTTTGTTTTTATCCAATGGCACAGGCAATCCTGCTTTCTTTTAGAAAAACAGGGGGAGTGTTTACCGGGTTATCGAATTATACCAGAGTTTTCCAGGATAAAACATTTCAACAGTGCTTGTTTAATACGTTCTTTTACTTTTTGATCCAGGTGCCGATCATGCTTGTTCTTGCCTTGATCCTGGCACAGCTTTTGAATAGTCCAAAGATCAGATGTAAAGGTCTTTTCCGTACATTGATCTTCCTTCCGTGTGCAACATCACTTGTATCTTACTCTATGATCTTCAAGTCCTTGTTTGCTCCGGACGGAGTTGTGAACAGAGTTCTTACAGGAATTGGCTTATCCTCTGTCGACTGGTTCCAGAGTACATGGCCGGCTCGTTGGGTAATTGTTATAGCTTTGATCTGGAGATGGACAGGTTACAATATGGTATTCTACCTTGCAGGATTACAGAATATTGATTATTCTGTGTATGAAGCAAGTTATATCGATGGAGCAACACCATTTAAGCAGTTTATAAAGATTACAATTCCGCTTCTGAAGCCAACAATCCTTATGACAGCAATTATGTCAACTTCAGGAACACTTCAGTTGTTTGATGAGTCTATGAACCTGACAGCAGGTGGACCTGGTAAGTCAACTATGACATTGGCACACTACATCTACAATATTTCCTTTGTAGAGACACCGAAATTTAATTATGCAGCAGCATTGTCTGTATGTATTCTTATAATGGTAGCAATTCTGTCTGCAATTCAGATGAAAGTAGGTGACAAACGTGACTAAATTGAAATCAATAGTTTCTTATGCAGTGTTGATTATTGCAAGCTTTCTGTCTGCATTTCCACTGTATTACATGCTTTGCGGAGCAACAAACTCAAGTATCGATGTTGTAAGAGGTAAGCTTTATCCGGGAACTTATCTGGTAGAGAACTTTAAGACCTTGGTAGGCATGCAGAATCTTGGACTTGCAATGTATAACTCATTCCGAAATGCGATCATCATTACAGTTGTAGCACTGCTTGTGTGTTCAATCGCCGGATATGGATTCGAGATTTATCATGACAAAGGAAAAGATACTTTAATGAGTATTCTTCTTCTTGCAATGATGCTTCCTTTCGTAGCCATTATGATTCCGCTGTTTAAGATGTTTACTTCATGGGGACTGGTTAATACATGGATCGCACTTGCGCTTCCGACAATTTCCACTCCGTTTATGATCATGCTGTTCAGACAGGCAGCCCGTTCTTTCCCGCATGATATTATCGAAGCAGCAAGACTTGAGGGATTAAACGAATTTCAGATCTTCTTTAAGATGTTTATCCCGGTTATGAAATCTACTTATGGAGCAGCTATGACTGTAACATTCATGAGTGCATGGAATAACTACTTATGGCCAACGATCATTTTACAGGACAGCAAAGCAATCACTATGCCGATGCTTGTAGCAAACCTGAAGAGTGGTTACAGTGTTGACTATGGTATGCTGATGCTTGGTGTATTGATTTGTACACTTCCGACTGCAATCATCTTCCTGTGCTTACAGAAGAGCTTTGCAAACGGAATTACAGGAGCGGTAAAATAATGCAACAAAAGTATTGTATAAAACAGGAATGTTTGGGGAAGGCGCAGGGTGCCTTCCTTTTAGCACATAAAATGGGCTTGCTTGATGATCCTTCTATGGAAGGTCTCGAAGCAAGAAGACAGAACCATAATGAAAAGCTGAAAACGATGGAGCAGGAGAAGAAACTGTTCTATGGACCACGTTACTTTTCAGCACCGGCATATTTGCAGTATGAACTGACACGACTGAAACTGGATTTTGTTCAGCCTGGTGAGGCAGTTCAGAAGACCGGATTATGTCCGAATTTTACAGAGCAGGAGAAGACAGCTTTTTACGAACAAAACAAGGATCTGTTTGGTCGATATTTTGGAGATTTCTTTACTTATGAAGAAGTGGAACAGATCATCGAAAAAAGATTACGGGAGGATGCATATGACAAGCTTATCGAAGACGTATTACGTGAGTTCGAAGACGGGGAATGATTCGAACGATGGACTGACAAGCGAAAGTGCATTCGCGAGTCTTTTTGCTATCAACCATAGAAGTCTGCAGCCGGGAGATCAGGTACTGCTTGAACGTGGATGTGTATTTCATGGACAGTATCTTCATGTGACTGATAGCGGAAGAGAAGAGGCGCCAATCGTGATCGGAGCTTATGGAGCAGGAAATGCACCGCGTATTGAGGCTTGCGGACAGGGAATTTGGTATCAGAATTATGGGGCTCCACTGGATTCACCGACCCATGTGTATCACGGATATGTATCTTCTGCAGTTCTGCTGTATGATGCAGAATATATCATTGTAGAAGATCTGGAGATTACAAATGAAGCAGATGAAATTATCGGAGAGTACTATTCACTTGGAGATAAAATGAACCGTACTGGTGTTGCCGTTGTTGCAAAGGATAAAGGAGTGCGACATGGGATCACACTTCGCAATCTATTGATCCATGATGTGAATGGTAATGTGTACGATAAGCATATGAATAACGGTGGTATCTATATGACAGCACTTCAGCCGGAAGATGAAGAGATTACAGGAGTTGCCCATTATAAAGATGTCACGGTTGAAGGATGCTTTGTGTATCAGGTGAGCCGTTGGGGAATTGCTGTCGGTTACACTTATGCACATGAGAAGTTCCAGGGAGCAGAACTGGACGAGGAGATCTTCTTGAAGTACGGACATGAGAAGATACGAATCTGCGATAATTATGTAAAGGCAGCAGGTGGTGACGGTATTACAGCTATGTATGCACTTCGTCCACTGGTGGAACATAATATGACAGATTCGATTGCCTATGAGATAAATGATCGTATTTACTGTGAGCCGGGTAATCGATTGGGTAAGGTGGCAGCGGCTATCTGGCCTTGGAAGTGTAAGGATGCACTGTTCCGGTATAATGAGAGTGTTGACACAAGACTAAATCAGGACGGCATGGCATATGATGCAGATTCCGGTGATGGAACCGTTTATGAATATAATTACAGCAGACAGAATGAAGGTGGATGCGTGATGTTCTGCCTGCAGGAAGCAATTCATAATACGTTCCGCAACAATGTCAGTTTCGATGACCTTGGAGGAACGATCAGTCCGGCAGAGAACCCGGATGCACTGATCAAAGATAATACTTTCTATGTAAGAAAAGGCGTTCCGTTCGTTCGTAAAAATATGGACGGCGGTAATTACACGCTGGTGGACAATCAGGTTTTTGAATTATAGAGGACTTTCAATGGACGTGGTGTTTACAAACAGTTAAGTTAAACAAAAGATGTCTCGGAAAATAAAAGCTTTACATTATAAAAAGTATTATGATAAACTGAATATCAAATTGAAAATTTGCGGTGTAGGAGATTCCTTACACCGCATCTGTGTTTTAGAAAGTAGAGGAATGAATATGCCAATAGGAGTTATTATCAATGCCTTGTCGGTTGCAGTCGGCGGTGCGATCGGGGCATTATTCGGGCACAAATTGCCCGTGAAGTTTAATGCAGAGCTTACTAAGATTTTTGGTGTCTGCGCAATGGGAATGGGTGTCAGTTCTATAGGGCTTATGAAAAATATGCCTGCTGTTATTTTTGCAGTGATAATTGGAACTGCCTTTGGTCTAGCAGTCAATCTGGGCGGAATTATTAATGGCGGAGCGACCTGCATGGAGAAACCAGTGGGAAAACTCTTCCCAAATAAGAACAAATCCATGTCCAGAGAAGAGTATATGTCAATGCTTGTGACGATCATCGTATTGTTTTGTGCCAGTGGGACAGGGATTTATGGTTCACTGGATTCCGGAATGAGCGGTGATCATACAATTTTGATTTCGAAGTCGATTCTGGATTTCTTTACTGCAATGATTTTTGGAGGAACATTAGGTATGGTGATTGTAGCAGTTGCGATTCCGCAGTGCGTGATTTTTCTGATCATATTTGCAGCAGCAAAACTTATCTTTCCGCTGACCACGCCGGATATGATTGCCGACTTCAAGGCATGCGGAGGCTTCTTGCTTCTTGCAACTGGTTTTCGAATCGCAAAGATTCACGATTTCCCAGTCGCAGACATGATTCCGGCCATGGTGCTTGTGATGCCGGTGAGCTGGTTCTGGGTAAATATGATCGTACCGATGCTGTAAAATAGAAGAAAACTTATCATTCTATATTTCAGCATGTTCCAATACATAATTCTTAAAGTTCGTAATAACAGGTGCCTGATAAACATTCTTCAAAGTTGCCATGTAGAAGAGTCTCTCCCAGGACGGAGTGGCAATCTCTATGATTGAAACCGGCAAGGAGGAAAGAATCGGCATTCGTGGTACAACTGCGATGCCGAATCCGGCACTGACTAATCCTGCAACCCCCTGATCTTCTTCCATTGAGTAAGCAATCTGTGGGTATCCGCCACAATTTTCAAATAACTTGTCAATTACATGTCTTAAACCGCTTCGTTTAGAAAAAACGATATGTGGATACGTAAGCGATTCTTTTAGATTAATCGAAGTTTTTCCGTCCAAAGGATGTCCTTTAGGTACAATCAGTACAAGCTCTTGTTTTGCAACCGGAACAAACTCAACGAGAGGTTCGTTGTCCATCTTGGAACAAAATGCGATGTCATATTTTCGCTCTTTTAATCCCTGGATCATGTCGGAAGTAAGTCCGGTTGAACTGTGAAAATGAAAATCAATCTTTTTGTTAGGGGTGGAATCTAAAAAACCTTTCACAAAGTTCGGAACAACTGCACTGCTGAGCGTACGGAGTTGAACAATATCGATGCGGCCTTCCCCAAACCCGGTCATCTGCAGTTTATTGATACTTGAATCCAGCATATCCAAAGCCTGTTCCACATCAACAAGAAAAGCCTGTCCACATTTTGTGAGTACAACGTTACGTCCATCTTTTTCAAAGAGTTTTACTCCGAGCTCACTTTCCAGAGATGAGATTGCATGACTTAAGCTTGGCTGAGTGATAGAAAGAATCTCCGCAGCCTTTGTGTAGTGTTCTAAATGAGCGAGAGTAACAAAATATCTAAGATGATAGAGATTCATAAAGTCTGATACCTTCCTTATAAAAATTTATATCTTCCCATTTAATCTGGTTCATTTTATATCTATTTGGTAACTGTTCAGAGCCAAGCAAAATTTCATAAAACAGATGTAAAATGCTTGCATTTTTAAGACTGTTTTTGAAATTTTATTTGGCGGATACGCCACACCGACGAAATGCGTAGCATTTTGGAGGTTGGCTCTGAACAGTTACTCTATTTGAGGGATAAATACGCAATAATGCTTATTGATAATAATATCGTAACACGAAGTGTAAATAAAATCTATAAACAAAATGCATGGATTATGATAGAATTACTAATTTGTCATTTATTTAACAAGCAGATATAATAAAAATAGAAAAAAATAACAAGATTGAACAGGAAAATCCAATGGATTATATTCAATTTTTACAATGGAGGAAGAATTATGTCAAAGAAAAACCCAATCACAGTAAGTTCATGGACACTTGGAGATCAGTGTAAATTTGAAGATCGTGTAATCGCTGCAAAGGAAGCAGGATATGAAGGAATCGGTCTTCGCGCAGAGACTTATGTTGATGCATTGAATGAAGGACTTCATGATGAAGACATTCTTGCAATTCTTGACAAACATGATATGAAAGTAACAGAGGTAGAGTACATTGTTCAGTGGTGTGAGGAACATCGTTCTTATGAGCAGAAATACAAAGAGCAGATGTGTTTCCATATGTGCGAACTCTTTGGAGTAGGCCACATCAACTGTGGACTGATGGAAAATTATTCTGTTGAGTACACAGCACAGAAATTAAAAGAACTTTGCCAGAGAGCAGGAAAATACATCATTGGTGTTGAGCCGATGCCATACAGCGGAATTCCGGATCTTAAGAAAGGATGGGAAGTTGTAAAAGCTTCTGGATGCGACAACGCAATGCTCATTCTTGATACATGGCACTGGGTAAGAGCAGATCAGCCATACGATATCCTTACACCGGAGATTGCCAAGAAAGTTATTTCTATCCAGATCAATGATGCTTATGAAAGACCATATGCAGCATCTATTTTAAGAGATGAGTCTATGCACGATCGTCTTGCACCGGGAACAGGAGCAAAAGATACAGCAGGATTTGTTAAGATGATCAAAGACGCAGGAGTTGATCCGAAGGTTGTTGGTGTAGAAGTTATTTCTGATGCAATTCTTGGAAAAGGACTGAAAGAAGCAGCTGCTTATACATATGAAAATACAGAGAAAGTATTAAAAGAAGTTTGGCCAGAGTTGGTAGACTAATTTGAAAAAACAGATGATGCCAAAGAGAGAGGTAAAATGATGAAATTCAAAAATATGTTTTCTCCGATTCAGATTGGACCTATGACAGTTAAAAATCGTTTTGTGGTTCCACCGATGGGAAATAATTTCGCAAATTCAGACGGAACATGGAGTGACGAATCTGTGGCTTACTATGGTGAGCGTGCAAAAGGTCAGTTTGGTCTGATCACAATTGAAGCGACTGTAGTACATAAAGGAGCGAAGGGCGGTCCTAAGAAACCATGTCTTTATGATGACAACAGCATTGAAAGCCTAAAGAAGATTACAGATGCCTGCCATGAAGAAGGTGCAAAGGTATCTATCCAGCTTCAGAATGCAGGACCGGAAGGAAATGCAAAGAATGCAGGAGCACCGATCCAGGCTGCTACAGCAATCGCATCAGCAGATGGAAGAGACATTCCTGAAGAAGTATCTACAGAAAAAGTGTATGAGCTTGTAAAAGGATATGGTGAAGCAGCAGAACGTGCAATGAAAGGTGGAGCAGATGCAGTAGAGATCCACATGGCGCACGGCTATCTTGTAAATTCATTTATGTCACCAAGAACAAATAAGCGTGTCGATGAATTTGGCGGAAACTTTGAGAACAGAATGAGATTCTCACGTCTCATTATTGAAGAAGTAAAGAAGAAAACAGAAGGAAAGATTGCTGTTCTTGCACGTATCAACAGTACAGAAGATATGTTTGGAGGACTTGATAATCACGATATGTGTGCAGTTGCTTCTTATTTAGAAGATTGCGGAATTGATGGTCTTCACGTATCCCGTGCAGTACATTTAAAAGATGAGTATATGTGGGCTCCGACAGGAATTCACGGCGGATTCTCAGCAGAGCTTGTTGCAAATATCAAGAAATGTGTTTCTATTCCGGTTATTACAGTTGGAAGATATACAGAACCACAGTTTGCAGAACAGATCATTAAAATGGGAAATGCAGATTTAGTAGCATTTGGACGTCAGTCGCTTGCAGATCCGCACACACCACAGAAAGCAATGGAAGAAAGATTGGAAGATCTTACACCATGTATCGCCTGTCTTCAGGGCTGTGTTGCCAATATGTATGCAGGTAAACCAATTTGTTGTCTTGTAAATCCGGTACTTGGACATGAAAAAGAAGGACTGCCAAAAGCTGAGAAGGCGAAAAAAGTTTACGTGATCGGCGGAGGTGTAGCAGGTATGTGTGCTGCATTTACAGCGAAGAGACGCGGACATGATGTAACATTATTTGAAGCTACAGATAAGCTTGGCGGTAATATGAGACTGGCTGCATATCCACCGGGAAAAGGTGATATCACAGGCATGATCAGAAGTTACATTGTAAAATGTGAAAAAGCCGGAGTTAATATCAAGATGAATACAAAAGTAACTGCACAGATGTTGAAAGAAGATACACCGGATGCAGTGATCCTCGCAACAGGAGCTGAGACTTTAGTACTTCCATTTATCAAAGGTATTGAAAATCCGGATATCGTCTATGGTGTTGACTGCCTGGAAGGAACACGCCCGATAGGACATAAAGTTTTAGTTGTTGGTGGCGGTATGGTAGGTGCAGAGACAGCAGACTTCTTAGCAGAGCAGGGACATGAAGTAGCCATTATCGAGATGAGAGATGCAATCGGACCGGATGTGATCCATGAGCACAGAATTTTTCTTATGGAAGCATTTGAGAAATATGGCATCAAACAGATTACAAGTGCAGCTGTATCAGAGATTTTCTCAGATGGTGTAAGTTACAAAAATGCAGCAGATAAATCAGACGAGACGATCTACGAGGCAAGAGGATTCGATACAGTTGTTCTCTCTATGGGATTCAGCTCACGTTATACACACCGTGACGGACAGAACGTAGTTTATGATTTTGCAGAAGAATTAAAAGACATCGTACCAGAAGTCCACATGGTAGGTGATGCAGTAAGAGCACGCCGTGCACTGGATGCCACAAAAGAAGCATATGAGGTTGCATTGAATTTATAAATGAAATTATATCAGGAGGATTAGAATCATGGAAAAAAGAATTTCTGGACACACAGGCTTAATGGGATTATTTGGATCACCGGTTGGACATTCAGGATCACCGGCAATGTACAACTTCAGTTTCCAGCATGACGGATTAGATTATGCATATCTGGCGTTTGATGTAACCGAGGAAGAAATGCCAAAAGCATTTGAGGCAATTCGTTTATTCAAAATGCGCGCTGGTAACTTTACAATGCCATGCAAAAATATTGCAGCAAAGTTAGTCGACAAACTTTCTCCGGCAGCAGAGATCATCGGAGCATGTAACGCATTTGTAAATGATAACGGTGTGATCACAGGATACATTACAGATGGTGTTGGATTTGTTAAAAATCTTGAGATCAACGGTGTATCTGTAAAAGATAAAAAGATTGTTGTACTTGGTGCCGGTGGAGCAGCTACAGCTATTCAGGTTCAGTTAGCACTGGACGGAGCAAAAGAAGTTAACATTTTCAATGTGAAAGATAAATTCTACGAAAGAGCAGAAGGAACAAAGGCTAAATTAGCAGAGAAGTGTCCGGACTGTGTTGTTACTGTAGATGATCTTGCTGATAAGGCGAAACTGGAAGAAGAGATCAAAACTTGTGATATTCTTATCAATACAACGATTATGGGAATGAAACCACACGAGGATGTAACTCTGGTTGACAAATCTTTATTCCGTAAGGATCTTGTTGTTGCAGATACTGTATACAATCCAGAGAAGACAAAGATGATCCTTGAAGCAGAAGAAGCAGGATGCAAAGCAATCGGGGGCGCAGGAATGCTTCTGCAGCAGGGTGCAGTTAACTATGAACTGTTTGTTGGAAAAGAGATGCCACTTGCTGAGTACCAGGAATTTCAGAAGGCTCAGGCAAAATAATTACATTCACAAAAGGAGAATGATGGAATGAGAGCAAAGAAATATTTGTGGTCTATCCTTTGTGTATATTTTTGCTATTTAACACATGGTATCCAGGCTATCATTTTAAGTCAGAACAACGTAAACTTTGCAAAACAGTGGGGATTCAATATGACAGACCCACAGTCAGCAGCATATGCAGCAGGTCTTGCAGCGGTAAGTACAGCAGTTGCATGGACAGGCTTTGGTAAATTCGTCAGCGTCTGGATCGGTGGAGAGATTTCGGATCATGTAGGACGTAAAAAATTAATGATCGGTGGAGCAGCATTATATATTCTGTGCTTCCTCGGATTCTTATTTACAAAAAGTGCATTAGTCGCTTCTGTATGTGGATTTGTTTCAGGAGTTGCAACATCCGGTTTCTGGGATGCATCAGGATATCCGGCTGTGCAGGAAGCTTATCCGGCAGCACCTGGATCTGCACTGATCGGAATCAAATTTTTTGTTTCTGTTTCCGGTATGATTTATCCATTCCTGGTTGTTCATAACGCAAACAGCGGAAACTGGAAATTAAATGTTATTATTCCGGTTGTAATGTCAGTTGTTTGTCTGGTACTTGCAATTATTGCACCGTTTGCTTATGATGATCAGAAGAAAGCGTCAGAAGGAAAGAAAGACAAATCCGATAATGCAGCGCAGGCTGCAATGCTTGTAAAGCCAAATAAATTTATTGTATTTCTTGTCATGTTTTATGCGTTCCTTTGCATGGCGATCATGTATGGCGCACAGCAGTATACAAAAGCATTTGGACTTTCCGTATGTGGACTTTCCGAGATTCAGGCAGCAGGTATGACTTCTATTTATACAATCGGGTCTATCTGTGCAGTACTTTTCTGGGCGTTCATGATGGCAAAATTAAAATGGAACCCGTTAAAGGTTGTCCTTATTGATTCTATCTGTACAGCAGTGGCACTTACGGGTGTACTGTTTATCCATCAGGTAGCAATCATTTACATCGCTATCGCAATGTTGGGATTCTTCGCAGCAGGAGGTGCTCTTCAGACAGGTCTTGCAGTTGTTCAGTTATTTAACCCAGGACCGAAGGGGAGAAATACTGGTATTTATTACACATTTATGGGTGCGGCAAGCTACCTGATCCCAGTAGTGGCAGCACAGCTTACAAAATCATCTGGTGAGGCAAGTGCAGTATACAGCCTCATGATCATGCTGTTAGTATTTGCAATCCTTGCTATTTTAAGTTCTCTCTACCTGGTAGCACAGCACAAAAAAATCTTCGGGAAAAGTGCATTATAGGAAGTAACATAGTAACAATCTCAATTCATACGAAAAAAATGGACTGTTGTTCCAAAAGATGTTATCATCAAAAAGAATGCAGTCCTTTTTTTGAGATTAAATTGTTAAAAAATAGACACTTGTAAATCAGAAAATGAAGGAGGAGCTTAAAAGATGAGTCCGAAAGGAACAAGAAAAGCCAACGAACTTCCCTATATTCCACTCGGCCCATTTCAGTGGCGTATTCCGGGAATTCATTATAAATTAGAATATGTAGAATTTTTTCAAGGTCTGATCCTTGGCGCTACTGCGTTAAGTTCGATTCCGTATCTGACGGATAATCTTGGACTTCCGTATGAACTTGCATGGAGCTGCGTCATCATTGAAGTATTTATGTACATGCTTCATGGATGGTTAGGAGATCCGGTTGTCCCGGGATGGATCACACCGACATTACCATTTACACTGGCATATTTAAATGGATTCCCAAAAGGACCGGAGCGTATTCAGGCAATGATTGCATTGCAGCTGCTTGTTGCATTTGTATTTATATTTATGGGAATTACCAAGCTTGCAGATAAATTCGTGAATGGTGTGCCGAATTCAATCAAAGGCGGTATTCTGATTGCAGCACCGATTACAGTATTGCAAGGACAGCTCTCAGATGGAAGCCAGCTGATGACTGCGCCAATCGCAACACTTTCCGGTACATTGTTACTTGCGTTTTTGAGTTTTTCACCGTTCTGTGAAAAGAATAGAGAAAAATACAAAATATTGGATATCATGGCAAAATATGGAAATTTATTCCCATATCTGATTGCTATGTTAGCAGGAGTATTGCTTGGAGAATTGTCAAAACCGGTTCTCGAACTTGGAACACTCATCCGAATTCCTGACTTTAGTAATATTTTCCACACAGTCAGTATTTTTGCAGTCGGATTTCCACCGATTTCAAAATTTGTAAGTGCAATTCCGTTGGCGTTGATCTGTTATGTACTTGCGTTTGGAGATTTTGTTACATCACAGACGTTGGTAGAGGAAGCACAGGACAGTAGAACTGACGAATATATTGACTTTAATTCAAGCAGATCAAACCTGATCAGTGGTCTTAGAAACCTGATCCTTGCAATTTTTGCACCGTTCCCACCACTGGCAGGTCCGCTTTGGATTGGTATGACTGTATCTGTTGCAATGCGTTATAAAGAAGGAAAGAAAGCAATGAAATCGCTGATCGGTGGAATGAGCTCTTTCCGTATGGCAACATTCATTAGTGTTATTTTAGTGCCGATCGTGTCATTCATGAAACCAATCATGGGCGTGGGTTCTGCGATTACTTTGTTATTCCAGGCATATGTATGTGCAAGTATCGGTATGGATTATTGTAAGACGAGTACAGATAAAAGTATTGCCGGAGTAATGGCAGCAGTGCTTGCATTCAAAGGTTCCGGATGGGCTTTGCTTGTAGGTTTTGCAATGAACATTTTACTGTCTAATATGGAATTTCAGAAGAAGAAATTGGAGATATCAGAGACAGAACAAAAATAATAAAAGAATTCAACAGGAGCAGTTAGTCTGGAAAATAGACTAGCTGCTTTTTGTGTAAAAAAGCAGCTAATCTATTTTTTGAGGACAGACAGATTCTTTCTTTTTTGTTATAATACAATAAAAGGAAAGAACACATTGGATATGTCTATGGAATTTAAAAATGCAGACAGATTCTAAGTCGGAAAAGGAGGAGTTCATATGGGACTTATTAAAGCAGGTATGGGTGCACTCGGTGGAACATTAGCGGATCAATGGAAAGAGTTTTTCTATTGCGAATCTATGCCGAAAGAAGTGCTCGTTACAAAGGGACAGAAGAGAACGACAGGTCGTTCTTCTAATACAAAAGGAAATGACAATATCATTTCTAACGGTTCCGGTATTGCTGTGGCTGATGGACAGTGTATGATCATTGTAGAACAGGGCAAGGTTGTAGAAGTTTGTGCAGAGCCTGGTGAATTTACATATGATACCTCAACAGAACCATCCATTTTCTCGGGCAATCTCGGTGAGAGCATTAAAGAGACATTTAAAACCGTAGCCAAGCGTTTTACTTATGGCGGAGATACAGGTAAGGATCAGAGAATTTATTACTTTAATACAAAGGAAATTCTGGAAAACCGTTTTGGTACAGCGAATCCGATTCCGTTCCGTGTAGTAGACTCCAAGATTGGATTGGATATTGACGTATCAATCCGTTGTTCAGGTGTATATTCTTATAAGATTGTTGATCCACTGTTGTTCTATTCAAATGTATGTGGAAATGTAGAACAGGAATATTCTCGTGAAGAACTTGACAGTACTCTTAAGACAGAATTTATCTCAGCCCTGCAGCCGGCATTTGGCCGTCTGTCAGAGATGGAACTTCGTCCAAATCAGATCGTAACACACAATACAGATCTTGAAAATGCCATGAATACTGCACTTTCAGAGAAATGGGGAGCTCTTCGTGGACTGAAGGTTGTCAGTATTGCTCTTGGATCAGTTATTCTTCCGGACGAGGATGCAGAACTGATCAAACAGGCACAGCGTACAGCTATCATGCGTGACCCTACAATGGCAGCAGCTACACTTGTCGGTGCTCAGGCAGATGCGATGAAGACCGCAGCAGGCAACGAGGCAGGAGCTATGACAGGATTCATGGGCATGGGTATGGCAATGAACGCTGCAGGTGGTGGAATGAATGCACAGAATCTTTTCGCTATGGGACAGCAACAGCAGGCTCAGCAGGCAGCACAGCAGCAGCCGGCACCGCAGGTAAGTCCAGCAGCAGATGGATGGAAATGTGCATGTGGCACCACAGTAACAGGTAATTTCTGTCCAAACTGTGGAGCAAAGAAACCGGAACCGAAACCGGCACCGGGCGCATGGAAATGCTCTTGCGGAGCTACGGTGACAGGCAACTTCTGTCCAGAATGCGGTTCTAAGAGACCGGCAGAGGACGAAGGCTGGACATGTTCCTGTGGCGCAGTAAACAAAGGCAAATTCTGTACGAACTGTGGAGCGAAGAAGCCGGCAGGCGCACCGCTTTACCGTTGTGATAAGTGCGGATGGGAACCGGAAGATCCGAAGAATCCGCCAAGATTCTGTCCGGAGTGTGGAGATATCTTTGACGAGAACGACAGACAGTAACGGATGACCAGCGGTTAGAAAATAACTGCCGGAAACCCGGCACGGAAGAAAGGAGAATGAGTTATGGCAGGCTTGCAGGAATATAAATGTCCTTGCTGTGGCGGTGCAATCGCCTTTGACAGTAAGATTCAGAAGATGAAGTGTCCGTACTGTGATACTGAGTTCGAGATGGATGAACTCAAAGGTTATGATGCAGAGCTGCAGAATGAACAGGCAGATGATATGGAGTGGGATACTTCCGCAGGCAGTGAGTGGCAGGAAGGTGAAACAGATGGTTTACGCACGTATGTGTGTAAGTCCTGTGGAGGCGAGATTGTCGGAGATGCCAACATGGCAGCAACAACCTGCCCATTCTGTGATAATCCGATCGTAATGATGGGACAATTTTCGGGAGCATTAAAACCGGATCTGGTAATCCCGTTCAAATTAGATAAAAAGGCAGCAAAAGAAGGATTGAAGAAACATCTGACCGGAAAACGTCTTCTGCCAAAGATCTTCAAGGATCAGAATCATATTGATGAGATCAAAGGTATTTACGTTCCGTTCTGGCTTTTTGATACAAATGTAGATGCCACAGTCAGCTATCGGGCGACAAAAGTACGAATGTGGAGTGACAGTGATTATGATTATACTGAGACAAGTCATTTTATGGTTCACCGGGGTGGAAGTATTGGTTTTGAGAATGTTCCGGTAGATGGATCCACAAAGATGGCAGACGATCTGATGGAATCTATCGAGCCATTCAATATTTCAGGTGCGGTGGATTTCCAGACTGCTTATCTTGCAGGATATCTGGCAGATAAGTATGATGTAACTGCCGAACAAAGTATTGAACGTGCCAATAAACGTGTAAAACATTCTACAGAGGAAGCTTTTGCTGAGACAGTAAAAGGTTATGCTACAGTAACAACAGACAATAGCAGTGTACAATTTCATGGCGGAAAAGCAAAGTATGCACTGTATCCGGTATGGCTTCTGAATACGACATGGAACGGAAATAAATACACCTTTGCAATGAATGGACAGACAGGAAAGTTTGTCGGTGATCTGCCGGTAGATAAAGGTGCAGCAGCACGCTGGACAGTGATGCTGGCAGCTGTATTCTCAGTTGTAACGTATGGTGCTGCATGGCTTTTGCACCTGATCGGGCTGTTTTAGGGAGGTGGGGAAATGAAGAAAAGAATTTTATCGTTTATGACGATCCTCATCCTCTGTCTAGGCCTTGCAGTTCCGGCTTTTGCGGAGGAAACAGAAGGATTCGCGAATGAATATCCTCGTGTCATCGACAATGCGGAGCTTCTGTCTACAGATGAGAGGGAGCTGTTAACCAGTAAGTTGGATGAGATCAGTACGCGACAGAAGGTAGATGTGACGGTTGTCACAACCGATACACTGGATGGACTGACGGTATCTGATTATGCGGAACGATTCTACGAGTCTCATAAGTATGGTTATGGACCGGACAAGGATGGAACAATACTTCTGATCAGCATGGAAGATCATGATTGGTATATGGCAACCTACGGATATGCTATTACAGCATTTACGGATGCAGGTATCCAGTACATAGGAGAAGAGATGACGGGTGATTTGTCTGATGGTGATTTTGCGGCAGCATTTGATACATTTGCTGACGAGTGTGATGATTTTATTACGCAGGCAAAAACTGGAGAACCTTATGATATCGATAATGAACCACAAAAACCAATGTCATGGATCTGGATTCCGATTTCATTAGTAGCTGGTATCGTCCTTTCATTGATTGTTGTTGGCACTATGAAATCAAAGCTGAAAACAGTACGTTTCCAGGCAGCAGCTAATAATTATGTGAAAGTTGGAAGTATGAATCTTACTGAGAGCAGAGACATATTCCTGTATAATACAATGACAAAAACGAAAAAAGAGAAAAATGATTCTTCCAGTGGTGGCGGCGGAAGCAGTACGCATACAACATCTTCCGGAAGCACTGCCGGAGGCGGTGGCGGAAAATTCTAGGAGAGATGTCCGGATACAGAATACCGGGGCAATTTTAATAGTGAAAAAAGAGAAGCTATTTCCCAAATGATTGGGAATTGGCTTCTCTTTTTTAATGATGTAATTATCTGTCCACATCCACAAAATGCTTCCTGAACTCATCATAAGGACACGACCGTCCCCAGTAGAATCCCTGACAATAATCCGGTTTCAGAAGTTTTATCTTCTGTAATTCATCTTCTGTCTCAATACCTTCAATACAAAGTTTCAGACCAAGATTATGAATCATGTTACTAAACTGATTTAACAGATAATATTCCTTTTTGTCTGTGATTGCCTTTGAAGTAAAACCACGATCGATCTTAACAATATCAGGGTGAAGTTCACTCAGATAATGAAAGTTGGAATAACCGGTTCCAAAATCATCCAACGCTAATTGCAAGCCGGCCTGTTTTAATTCTTTCAGGAAGTTTTGAGCCTTTTCATTTTTTTCAAGCAGAATACTTTCTGTAAGTTCGATTACAATTGCAGTGTGAGGAAGACTAGAAGCGTTCATCTCGTTGATAAGGTCTGTAATAACATCTGAGTTTGTAATCTGTACCTGGGATACATTAATGTTAATTTTGAAATCAGGAAGCTGCGTCCGGATTTTCCGGCAAGCAGTTATTGCTTCTCTCATGAGCCAGCGTCCGGTTGGAATAATCAGTCCGCTTGTCTCTAAAAGTGGTATGAACTCAGCAGGTGAGATCGGTCCAAATTTTTTAGAAGCAAAGCGTATCAGCACCTCTGCTCCGGTCAGTTTATCCTGTCGGATATCCATGACTGGCTGGAAGATTATTGAGAATCCACGGAAACTATGATTTACTGCTGAATGAAGCTCATTTGTGATCTCGCGGATACGTAAGAAATTCTGGTACTCTTCTTCCTGGAATATATAACAGCAGTTTCTTCCATGCTGCTTAGCCATGGTCAGCGAAAAGTCAGTTCGCTTTATAAGTTCTGCATAACCGGTCTGTGACAGATCCGGAAGCGGAAGGATACCGGCAGAAATAGTAAATACCGCAGCAAAGTTGTTTTCTTCAATAAACTGATTAATATGCTTGCATATGTGGTCATAAAGGTTAGATGCTGTTGTCATATCAGAGGATGTTGTATCTAATATAATAAATTCATCTGATGCTATCTTGTAGACCTTTTGGCTATCCGAGATACAGGATAAGATGCAGGACGCTGTTTCTCGAAGAACGTAGTCTCCGTAATCCCATCCATAGTTTTCATTGATCATTTTAAAACCGTCAATTCCGACATGAATCAAGAAGCCTTTATTAAGTGTAGAAACCGAATCTTTGAAATATTTTTCCAAAGAAGTCTCTCCGAGAAGTCCGGTAATATTATCAGCTTTCTGCCGGTTACCAATTTCATTGATACATCCGATCAGGTAGATCGGCTCTTGCTGATCGCCACGTATGATATAGCCACGGCAGTTGATCCAGACTGGTTCCCTGTTAAGATCCAGCCAGCGGTAATCCATATTGTGTGTGTTCCGGTCTGTGTTGAGCAGATTATCTAGTTCAGCTTTCAGAAGCGGATAATCTTTTTTGTATACGAATTCTTTAAGTTCTTTTGTCATATTATGGAATTCATTTCCAGGCAGACAAAAACGATTCAGAGCTTGTGGAGCAATATAGAAAAAGTCGGTTCTGAAATCCAGCATATACAGGAAACCATCTGTGCTTGGGCTGAGCAGATCGATGATATTACATAATTCTTTAAGCGAAAAATCCTGATAATTTTTTGTGTGGCTGAAGATTTCTTTCTGCTGCTTTTCCTCGGCAGATGTTCCTGTATTAATAAGCGTGTTGCTAGTCAGAAGTTCTGAATTGCCTGCATATGCAAGTTTCCGTTTTCGTTTTATGCGGTACAGCATGAGATCACTTCGTTTTGCAAGGTCTTTAAAAGTACTATCCATTTCCGGAAGAAAACAGGCATATCCGGAGGAAATACTTAATGGATAGTTAAATGTATGCGCTGTTGCTTCTAAAGTTTGATTTAATTGAGCAATTCTGTCTTCGATATTATTTTCCTTATTCTTATTGTAGAAATATGCAAATTCATCTCCACCAATGCGGAAAAGATTTTCTTTATCAGGAAAGAATTGTTTAATGCACTGAGAACATAACTGCAGAGCTTCATCGCCTTTCTCATGTCCAAACCGGTCATTAATTATTTTCAGATTATCCAGGTCAAAAAGAATAAGACCGGTAGTATGAAGTTTGTCTTTCTGCACGTTAAGACGATTCACTTTCTTTTCATAGGCATTTCGATTCATGGTATCTGTAAGCAGATCCGTGTCCGCAAGTTTCTGTAGGTAAACCAGCTTTTGTTTCTGGAGATAGTGATCATAAAAACGTGATACCTGGATCCAAACCAGCAAAAGGGTAAACAGCATCGTTCCAAATGGGAGGAAGATGGATGTTTGCTGGAAATGCTGGATATAGTAAGCAATAAGTTCTGCAACACCAAATGCCATGACCAGATACATTGGATATTTAAAATGTCTGGCAGCTTCATTTTGTAGTTTTATAGATTCATAACGAATCAATATTACGGTATAAATTACATTCACCAGCATGATCAGATGAGTTACCGGAAGAATGCGGAAGATATCGATGACGCCTGTACATTGAAGCAATACTGCCGCTGCCATATTGCACAGATAGAGAATGGACAGGTGTACAGCTCCTTTACGATATTTGCTTTTACAGATATCATACAGAATAAAGTTAAAAGGTACTGGAAACAGGAAAAAAGTAAAGTAGTCTATAAAATAAAGTGCTCTTGGATCTGGAATTAAAAACTGCAGAAAACCACATTGCTTTAAAGTCCAAAGTGTGATCAAAAGAGAAAAAACACCAAGGTTCAGGAAAATCATGTAGGATTCATCTGACGAATATTTATCATTTTTCCTCATTATAGAAAAGCATAAAATCAGGCAGATGATTCCTAACGATAAGATTTCGCAGCCTAGAACCAATGAACAGAGACTGTTGCTCAGGATCTTCAGGGTACAGTCTCCTTTTGTCCCTCCAAAAAGATGGAAAGAATTTCCGTAGTAGTCTGAATATACAGGAATAATCCTGACCTGCAAGTGTTTTCCATCACTGTTTTTTGGAAGATCGACAATATGCCAGCAAGAGCCGGGAGACTTCATGAATCTTAATGTGTCAGTATCATTTCCAAATTCATAGATTTTCTCTCCATCAAGCAATACCTCAGCCCGGGTATGGGTTGTCTTGAACAAAATGGATTGTTGATTCTGAAAAGAATCCGGAAGAATGACATCTTCAATTCGAATATTATCTTCGAATCGTTCGGTTGTCACAAGCTGGGTTGTATTGTCAAAAACTAAATATTCACGGGTCGTATTTTGATGAAAAATCCAACCTGAAAAGACAGTGCCAAACAGGATGAACAGGATTAAAGAGATCCATAATTTTTTCTTAAATTTCATAACTTTTTCCTTTTATAGAATATCACTTCCATCCGGGATCTTGGAAATAATCGTTCGATTAGTCCTGAACAGAAAGATAAGTGAGACAATCAGTGACATGATCTCAGCAGTCAGGAAAGCCCACCATACTGCATGAAGCCCACCAAATTTTGCCAGTACATATGCAGCCGGAATCAGTACTACAAGCTGACGCATGATGGATACGATCATACTGAACACGGCCTTTCCAAGCGCCTGGAATACAGTACCGCAGATGATGCCGAACCATGCAAGTAAGTAATGGATACCGATAATACGAAGCGCAGGGACGCCGATCGTAAGCATATCAGCAGATGCGTTGAACATTCCGAGAAGTACCTGTGGAACGAATTCAAAGCAAAGGAATCCGAAGAGCATAATGCAAAATGCTGTTGCCATACTGAGCTTGATCGTCTTGACCATACGTTTTCTATTTTGCGCACCGTAGTTGAATGCAATGATCGGAGTGATACCGTTATTCAAACCGAAGACAGGCATGAAGAAAAAGCTCTGCAGTTTGAAATACACCCCAAATACGGCAGTTGCAGTAGATGAAAATGTGATCAGGATACGGTTCATGGAGTATGTCATAACAGAACCAATCGACTGCATGATAATAGATGGAATACCGATTGCATAAATTGTTCTGATAATTCTTCCATCCGGACGGAAACCACGGAACTGAAGTTTCACATCAGGGTTAAATTTATGGTTACAGATAAATGCGACAAGTGCGCCTACACACTGCCCGATGACTGTAGCTAAGGCAGCACCGGTAACGCCCATCTTAGGGAAGCCGATCAGACCGAAGATCAGGATCGGGTCAAGAATGATATTCGTAATCGCACCGCATAGCTGAGAAGTCATACTGAAAATGGTTCTTCCTGTGGAAGTGAGCAGTCGTTCAAAGCAAATCTGTGCCAGCAGTCCCATAGAGAAGATCATAACAGTGCTCAGATAATCGATTCCCATTTCCATGATCTCAACATCTGCATTTCCAATCTGGCTTGCATAGAAAGGTTTTACAACTGTAAAACCAAGGATAAGAAATACAATATAACTTATGATATAAAGAAATGCTCCATTAGACGCAATCTTATTTGCTTCCTCGGTTTGTTTTGCACCGAGAGCTCTGGAAAGAAGTGCATTCATACCAACGCCGGTACCGGTTGCAACTGCAATGAGCAGCATCTGTAACGGGAAGGCAAGAGAAACTGCGGTAAGAGCATTTTCTGACAGTTTTGCTACAAAGATACTGTCTACAATATTATAAAGTGCCTGCACTAGCATGGAAACCATCATCGGTAAGGACATGTTGAACAAGAGTCTGCCAATCGGCATGGTTCCCATTTTGTTTTCTGCTGCAGGGGCAGAAGCTGTTTTTTGGTTCATATATTCTCCTGTTATTACTAAAAATTCATTTAAATTGCCAATTATTAATGATAGCATTATATGGTGTACGTTTCAATAGTTGAAGACTTGAAAATGTCTTAAAGGTCAGTTTGGCATTCTTGAATTATTGTGTTAATAGGTAAAGTCAGTAGAAGTAATAGTAACAACTTGACAGTTTGCGTACTGCATGATATTTTCTAAGTAGTAAGTAGTAAGTGGTAAGTAAAAATAGCAATCAGGAAATAAGAGGAAAGAGAGGAAGACAGGTATGAAAGATCTTACATTATCTCAGCAATATGCATTACTTGCGTTGGACGGACAGGAGAGTATTCATCCAAGCGTGGCAAAAAGTGCTGTATTGAGAGCTGTTTCGGCTGCGCAGGTGTTGGAGACAGAATTAGGAAAAGCAGATGCGGATTCATTTTCAGAATTTTCTTCAGCACTGCAGAAAGCGGTACAGACGGCAAAGACGTTGAAGAAAAAAGAGGAGACTCAGATTGAGAAAGAAGTGGCTGCTGTTTTGGAAGCAGAAGAATTTCTAAAGGAAGTACCGGATATTTTGGGCTGTGATATGAATTATGATACATCAGGTGTTGAACTAAAGGCATACCTTAGTGATGAGACAAGTTATATCAGAATAAAAGAAGGACTTCGCGCAGAAATTTTAGAGGATGATCCAATTAGTCTGGAATATGCGGTTCTCTTATGGCTTCTCCGTGAAAGTGGCTGTATCCATGACATGTTTTCTGTATCAGAGCAGAATCGTGTAGAAGAACGTATGACAGAAGCTGCTGTTCAGGATGAAAAGTACCGTGCATTATGGGAAGCAGAATTTCATAATGTTTTTGAAGGATTTATGAATCGGTTTGTGAAGACTAAGAGCAAACTGCTTAAGAATCCATATTTAGAGGGTGTTAATCTTGTATTCCCGTATCTTGACAGAAGAAAATCTGTATTTATTGATATGGTTATTCTTGGAACTAACGTGGCAGACAGAAGAGCTGCGGCTGTAGAATATCTGAAGAAAAAAGGCTTTGCGGTAGAGGAGATCAGAGTAGGCAGTGAGACTTTACTAAAAATAGGCAATATATATTACCGTATCTTCCCAATGACGAAAACAGCATATAAAGTACCGATTCAGGGAGTCAACCTGGTACCGGCATACTGGCAGTAGGAAGAAAGTACTGAAATACTAATTATGTAGACAGTAGAAAAGGTGAGCAGATGTCAAGACAGAGAAGCATGGAAGTAATAGAGCAGGCAGAATATGTGACAATCGGAGAGCTTGTGCGGCTTACGGCAGTGCGTTACAGTACTTTGAAATTTTATACAGAGGAAGGAATGCTGCCGTTCGAGCAGGCAGAGGAGAATCTGACCAGAAGATACCGCAGAGTTGAGAGCTTAGAAAGGATTGCGCAGATTCGTCGGTTAAGAGAACAGAAGAAGACAATTCCGGAGATTAAAGAGATTCTGGATGTGGTATAGAAAAAATGAAAAGGGGAGTCGGAAAATAGCATGATATGCTCCCTTCTAGGTAGACAAGTGAAATAATAAAAACTTGTCACTTAGGAGGG
>ERZ832973.710-NODE-710-length-35600-cov-25.315009_pt1 | contig 35600 bp, 37 predicted proteins | sample MGYA00519950_ERZ832973 | MGnify/ENA primary metagenome ERZ832973 (study PRJEB31850, sample SAMEA3708734) | human gut metagenome | biome: human gut; feature: human-associated habitat; material: faeces | place: China | collected 2014 ... | reverse complement strand
CGAATCTGGTTTCTCTTTACGATATCCGAGAAAATCGTGGAATTATAGATATCCCGGACAATCGTATAAACCTCATCCTGTGAATACTCTCGCAGGTGCGTTGCAGGGAAGCCTCCCAAGCGGATATAGTCTGCCAGTTCAGCATGGATATCCTTTACCTGTGTATACTGCTTCTTGAATTCCAGATATTCCTGAAAAGAAAGCGTATAGATCCGAAAGGAAACATATCGTCCGGTCAGGTAAGTCGCTATTTCCGAAGACATCATTCTGGAATTGGAGCCTGTCACATAAAGGTCAACATCATAATCCGTTGCCAGGGAGTTTACTACTTTCTCCCAGCCTTCAATTTCCTGAACCTCATCCAGAAAGAGATACGTTCTCCCAGTTGGATCGAGTTTTTCTTTGACAGCTTTGAACATATCCTTCGCTGTCATATCCTCATAATCCATGGAATCGAAGCGCATGCTGACAATCCGCTCAGACGGAATGCCATGCTCCTGTTGCAGCTTCTCCATGATCATTTTTAGAACTGTGGATTTTCCGCAGCGGCGAACCCCCGTCAACACTTTTACAAAAGGTGTGTCGGTGTATGCCATAATCTTATCGACGTAAAGCGGTCTGTCTATCATAGGAACCACCTCCATGGTTCCATAATACCGCAAGCACATAAAAAAATCAATAGGTTTTGCGATTATAAACCGCAGCTCATATTGTTTTTCATTGACCTTTTCGGATTGTGTCGAATTCTGTTTCTTTGCAGTTTCAGAATATCGTAGTTTAACCAAAAAGTCCAGAAAGCAGCGGCACCAGAGTCGTACCGATCAGTGCCACGCCGCCGCCAGCCATCAGCTGTTTCATACCCTGGGATTTGGCACCGGGGTTGTCGTTGCCGTAGCCCTCCAGCAGGTTGATGGCTCCCCAGATGCCGAGACCGGCACCCAGTGCGATGACAAGAGTCTGAAGAACGGTTACTGCGCTGTTGAAAAATGCCATAAATGTGTACCTCCTTGTACGATGCGCCCTTGCGGGCTAATGAATAGTGATTTTCCATCTGCATGTGCACCTGCAAATGGGCAAACATATAGCCAGGTCTCCAATCCCAATCAGAAACCTGGCTATGTAAAGAGGCGGCAGCTCGCCGCCCCTTATCTTATTCTGTTACCAGCAGCGTACCCATGACATCTTCGTCACCGGAACAAACTTATTTGGCATGATCTGCATCAACTACTTCGTACTTATCACCGGGCTTGAGCTTCAGCCGATGATCGAGAAACGTCTCGATGCTGAACGTGTTTTTCTTATCAGCACCGGCAGTGAGCTTGTAGTTCGGATGCTGGGTCAGATCGTATTTATCTGACTTGAACGGTCTGACACCGCGCAGCTGCAAAATGCACTTTCCGCCATCCAGCACAGCCAGTTCATCCACCGAAGCCAGGTCATGCCCAACCTTTTGGTAATTGGTGCCGTAAGATGGGCTGTTGCCTCTGGTATCGGAAGTGTTGTACAGATCAATCGTTTCTTTTCCCAATGCCTGATTCAGCTCTTTCAGCGTAGTCGGCTCCGAACCGCCAAGGAAAATACGAGAATCCATATTGCCGATGATGGTATCGGCATTGTCCTTGTAGATTGCCTTCAACTGGCTCTGTGCCTGAAGTACCAGACATGCCGAGATTTCTCTTGATCGGATGGTGGCTACCAGCTTTTCCAGATTTGGAATCTGACCAATGTTCGCACACTCATCAATCAGGCAGCGCACATGCACCGGCAATCTGCCGCCGTAAATATCATCCGCTTTCTCGCACAGCAGGTTAAACAGCTGTGTATAGATCATCGAAATCAGGAAATTAAAAGTCGGGTCTGTATCGCTCATAATGAGGAACAGAGCCGTTTTCTTATCTCCCACCGTATCCAGCGACAGCTCATCGTACATGGTGATATCGCGGACTTCCTCAATATCGAAGGGAGCCAGACGTGCACCGCAGCTCACCAGAATCGACTTTAAGGTCTTGCCCGCCGCCAGCTTGAACTTGACATATTGGCGGACAGCAAAGTGGTTCGGTTTTTTCTTTTTCAGAGCTTCAAACATCTGATCCACTGGATTCTGAAAGGTTTCATCATCCTCGCGCACTTCCATCGCGTTCAGAAATTCAATCAGCGTTGCAAAGTTCTGCTCTTCCAGCGGTGCCTCATAATGGATATAACCAATCAAAGCACAATACAGCAAGGTCTCTGCCTTCGTCCAGAATTCGTCACCGGCCTTGCCGTCCCCTTTAGTGTTGGCAATGAGGGTTGTGGTCAGCTTCAAAATATCCTTTTCGCTGTGAATATACGCGAAGGGATTATAATGCATCGACTTTCTGAAATTGATAGTATTGAAAATCCGGATACTGTATCCGTTCTTCAAAAGGGCTTGGCCGCAGTCGATTACGATATCACCTTTCGGGTCAGTGACCACGTAGGAACTGTGACATTGTAAAAGGTTGGGTTTAAGCCAAAATCTCGTCTTACCGCTGCCGGAACCGCCGACCACAAGCACATTTTTGTTTCTGGCATTTGCCGGATTCTTCGGGCGATTGCCCATCATCAGCCGCTCCGTCCGGGTCAGAATCACATTGTTTGCAAACACTGGATCTTCAAACGGTTCGATGTCTTTCTGCGTACCCCACCGGGCAGAGCCATACTCCATACCATGACGATATTTCTTGGCATTTTTGCCTTTCAGATACACAGCAAGCCGCAGACCCGCTCCGCAGCACACACCAATCAGCAAATCCAGCGGATGCAGACTTGGCATCGGGTTGGAAAATGCTGCACCCAGGGCAGAAAGAAAGCCGAGGAGCTTTTCAGACATGTCTGCGCCCTCGGCAATTCTCCACGCTTCTCCCAGATTGGTACATACAAGACCGGCAATGAAGTACGGCAGGTTCAGGATCAGCAGCTTCTTGGTCTTATTACTCATAGATCACGCTCCTGACTTTTGTGACGAACCTTATCCGGCAGAATTGCAGCCACCAGTTCTTTGAGCTTGTTAAGCTGCTCCAGAACACTCGGTTTTTCCTTTGCTTTCAGCTTGCGGTTGGTGAATTCCTCAAAAGCGGAAGTCAGTGCATCCGCATCCTTCGCCTTAAAGAACACCGTGTACTTGGATGGAATCACATTTTGGTCTTTCGTAATGGCATAATCCACACCGTATTTCCGCGCCACCTGTTCAAAGCCTTTCAAATCCGTTTTCTCAATGGGGATACTGCTGACTCCCTGATTCTGACCGATCAGTTCTTTGATGCTCTGCTTTCCAAGCGGCATCTGCGCTGATTTCTGAGCCGCCTTTGCCTGATGGTGCCGTTTCCACGCATTATAGCCATTCACGATAGTGCGAAATGTCAGTTTCGTGGTACTGATTGCCAGATTGACGGTACGATTTTCAACTTCTTCCTGCATGAATCTCCGCCTCCTTCCTTACAAACTGTCCCGGTCCGGTGCCGGTTTACTCTTTTCTTGGGGCTTTGCAGCCTTTTCCTCCATCTTCTTCACCATGTCATCCGGAACCGGAATCGCCATGATGCTGCGCCCCATACGAACGAACATCTGGGGCTGATGGAACTGCTCCTCAAATTTCTGCATCTGCTCCGAAGTCAGAGAACCAAAGTCATCCTCTGTCAGCCCTACCACCAGAAAATCACCGGCATAAATGTCCTGCATATCCCCGTCTTCGGTGTAAATCGCACGGTTCAGCGGCAGACCATTGATTTTGCCGGATTCATTCAGAATAATGGCCACTTCATCCTCAAATGGATAGGTGACTTCAATATCGCCGCCGACCATGGCCTGCAAATCTTCCAGCTCCGTGCCAACACTGATTTTCTTCGGATAGGCATTGGGCTGTACCAGCAGCACATCCATTGTCCTGGCCTCTGCCAATTCATGTTCTCCCACGGTCTTGAAATCCACACCGGTGAAATCGCCGGAATCCAGAACATAGTCCTGATTGTTCCACGCCTGCGTCACCATGCGTTCCGCATCTTCCTGTGAGGCAGCTTCCACGGAAACCTTTCTCTGGAGAGTCTCTGTAATCTCCACATCAAATTTCTTCATAGGCACCTCCTTAGATCAGGCGCAGTGCCGGAACCAACTCGCCGCCAATGGAAACCACCGTCAGGTTCTCGTTCACATAGTCGATGGTGCGTTCCAGCGTAAACAGATTGATGCTGCATTCGTTGCCGTTCTGGTCGATTTCCGAAACCTCCGCAGCTCCCAACAGATAGCGGGTTCTGTCAGTCTCGATCACATCGCTCTTATCATAATGGAGAAGCAGTTCCCCATCTGCCACCAGATCAGCCTCCATCTCATCGTAAACATCCTCAAAGATGTCTCGACTGCCATCCTCGGTCAGGAGTTCGCCGCCAGCCCCCGGCAGGATCACCATCACAATGCGCTCCTTCGGGTGATCTTCACGGATTGCCTCCAGCATCAGCCAGTTATGAAGCATCGCAATGGACTTCTCAAACATGGGATCATCCATCGGATTGGGCTGCGATGCACCGTGCGGGCAGTTCTTGCAATCCATGCTGCACACTGCGTTGTTCTGATTCTTCTTAAAGTTCATCATCATAAAAATCTCCTTCTCATCGTTCCATATCTCGTTGTTTACTTCGCTGCCATTTTTCCAGCAGCCGGATAATCGTGTCCTGCATCTGCTTCGGCGTATAGGATTTTGGGAAATACTTCCGAAGAACCTCGTTTTTAATCGTCACATGGTCAAGCTCATCCTTTTTGACTTCATTCATCACTTCACACATGGCATCCAACGTGCAGCCGCCCTCCTGTGAGAGCTTCTTCAGCCGCTGTGCCTGCGACAGGGATGGAGATGCCTGTGCATAGTCCATTGCCTCCAGAAATTCCTTCTGTTCAGACGGTTTCAGGTAAGACAACTCCACCGCCGGATTAAAGGCGATTTTCTTCTCATCCACCATATCCAAAATTTCAGGAATCAGGTTGGTAAGGCGGATATAGCGTTTAACCGTATCCTTACTCATTCCAACAGCTTCACCAATAATCTCCGTAGACAACTTCGGTGCAAATTGCTCCGAAGTCAAATCTTTTCTCTGACCCTGATGTTTCATCGCCTCCAACTTCATCTTGTAGGAAAACGCTCTCTCGCTGGGAAGAATATTCTCCCGCTGCAAGTTGCTGTCCACCATAAAGATGATTGCTGCATCATCGTCCATTTCCTTGACGATGACCGGCACAGTCTCCAAACCTGCCAGCTGCGCCGCATGAAGTCTGCGGTGTCCTGAAAGAATTTCAAATCCGCCTTCCGGGTCAGGTCGGACAATCAGTGGTGATACCACACCGATCTGCTTGATGCTCTCTACGGTCTGTTCCATCAGCTCGTCATCCAGCACCTTAAAGGGATGCCCTTCAAAAGGATGCAGGTCAGAAAACGGCATCTCCGTCCGCTTCTCCTTAGCCGCAGCGTCGGCAGCTGAGCCACTGCGGTTTTCTGTTGTAATACTGGTTTTTGCTTTTGCCATTCAGCTTCTTAACCTCCTTCCAGCGGTGATAGATGTCATTCTTACCTGCGAAAAACGCCTTTTTTGCCTTGCACTTCATAGATCAAGTACCTCCTTAACGACCTGCTGTTTTTCTTTTCCAATGCTCTTTCTGCGGTCCTCTCCGCTGATTCGCACCGGCGTACACATTTCCAGAATCCTGCTGTAAATCCGGGCGTATGCCACATCCTGCGGATTGCGGATTTCTGCAATTTTCAGATTGGTTGTGATAATGACCGGAAGCCCGGACTTATACCGCTCATCAATGACAGCGTAGACCTGCTCCAGCGCATATTCGGTGCTGCGCTCAATTCCCAGATCATCCAGAATCAGCAAAGAATAGTTGGAAAACGAAGCGATATACCGGTATCGTTCTTCCGAATACATGGCACCCATCTGGTTCAGGATTTTGGAGAAGTTCGTCATCAAAACCGGAATGCCCTGATCCAGCAGCGCATTTGCTATACATGCCGCCACAAAGGACTTTCCGGTTCCGACATCTCCCCATAACAAAAGGCCAAGGTTTTCAGCCTTGACCTTTTTCCACTGCTCCACATAACGTTTTGCCATCTGGATGTCCTTGTTGTCTTCTGCAACGCCAAAATTCCATTCCAGAAGATGCTTTTCCTGAATCCCAGTTGCTTTCAGCTGCCTGATTTTACGCTGCCGCTCCACCAGTTCATCCTGGCGTTTCTTTTCCGCCATCGCTTCCTGCTGGCATCTGCAAAGGCAGGGAACAATCTTGTCTCTGCCCCAGAGCTTTACCCTGCACTGCACCGGAGTATGACAGTTCCGGCAATACAGCAGTCCGTCCACGCCCTGGTATTCCTGCTCTCCGGGTTCTTTCGGCGTAAAGAGCGAATCCAACGCCGCATTCAATACTTCAGGCACCATGTCGCTCATAGGCTGTCTCCTTCCTCAAATGTGTAGTCTGCCGGGTTATACTTCGGCTTTTCTCTCTTTGCCCAGCTCCGGATTGTGGCAAGGTGATTTTTGTAGCTCCTGCCGGTGGAAGCCATATACTCAGAGAGCCGTTCCACCCGCATCTGATAATCTCCTGGGAACTCCTGCCGGAGCTTGCCGTATTCCGTGTCAGAGAGAAGGACATTTTCGTATGAGCCATACCGGTGCTGGATTTCCTTCTTCTCTCTTTTATTGATTGTTTCAGTACTTGTTCTATTAGTACTTAATTGCGCGGGATTTTCCGTAACCGGTGTGTCCGTATCCGGATTTACCGTATACGGCTTTTCCGTACACGGTGATTCCGAACACGGCTTTTTCCTTGGCATCTCATAGATCACATACTCCGCTCTGCCCATCCGACCGTTACTCTCACGCTGCTGGTTCCTTTCCAGATATCCAAGACGTTCCAGTTCTTTCAGAGCTGTAAGCACCCCATCTACGCCATCCGGTGTAATCGAAGATAATCCCCGTACCGAATAGTTCCATGTGTCCGGTAAACTAAGCAGCATAGAGAGAAGTCCTTTTCCTTTCAGGCTGAGACCCTGATCCCGCAGGTGGTAATTGCACATCGTTGTGTAATTGCTGTTTTTCTCAACCCTGAATACCGGCATGGTGCTCACCATCCTTTTTCGCAGGCTCCGTTTTTTTCTTCGGACATTTGCGCGAACGATCTTCGCTGTCCTCCCGTCGATGGTATTTGCCGGTATCCTGCATCATGCGTTCAAACGCCTGAAGGCGTCCCTCTGTAAAAAGCGTCATTCGATCACACCCCATTTCTTAAACAACTTGAAGAGATGATTCTTTCCCTTGCAGGTCACTCTCGTCTGCTGCACCAGTTTTCCGCTTCTGCCGTAGCAATCCCGGACAATAAAATAGCCCCTTGCAGATTTGTCTGCAAAAGGCATCAGCCAGCCGCTTGGACTGCGGTACAGATAGCGGTGATCCAGTAAGAGAGCTACTGCCGTCTTCTCTGGGATTCCGATTTCCTTACAGAAATTCCGGATGCAGGTGCAATCTTCCGAATTTACAAAGGTGTCGAAGTAGTCTGCCTTGGGCTGTGCCGCATCCAGCTGTTTGCGGATACCCTCAAGCTGCTCTCTCTCGGCTACAAGCTCCTGTGCCAGTGTGTAGATGACCTCCGGATGCTGAATCACCTGATCCAAAATGGAATCGCTCATATACACACCATGCTTGCGAATGGACGGGAGAACTTCATCAAACACCCAGTGTTCAAATCGTTCTGCCGATGGCAGCTTGCTGTGAACGATCAGCCGGTAAACATCGCCTTCTGTGATAAAGGAGATTTCAACGACCTGCTCTCCAGCATCTCCATACTGATTCACCTTCTGAACGACCCCCTCGCGTTTCGTTAGGGGGCCTCTGCAATGGCGTTTCACTGCGGCGTAGGGATTCACATACCCCAACGCTTTCGCCACATCGCTTGCACAGAAGAAGGTCTTGCCCGCCTCTTGCAACACGCGGATCGAACCAAACTCCTGGTTCTCAAACACCTCCATCATCTGCCTTGACTGTCCGCCATGACTGCCCACATCGGTGTCATGGGTCTTCTGATTGAAATCCGTCATACCTGTTACCTCCTGCTCAAATTTGTCTCGCCGGATTTCGGGCGAAAAAAATAGAGCCTCGACCCATTCTCGTTTTCAAAGAATGAGCCAAGGCTCTATGTAACAGGATACCTGATATTAAATTTTTGCAGAATTTGTCAGAACTCGCCAAACGAACCTGACACTGTTTTTCATTCCGTTTCAGCCGGATTTTTGCCGAAAATCTGTCAAGGATATGGGGCTAATTTCCCCTCCAAAATGGCCTTCTGTAAACCCATTTTCCCACCCATTAGGCTCAAAAATAGGCCGTAAACCCATGGTAAACCCATCAAAATGGGTTAATTTGAAGTCAAATTTCCTCAAATTTCACCATCGGAATCAGGCGATTTCAGGCATAGAAAAAGCCCGGAAAATGGCGTATTTCCGGGCTTTTTTAGCATTATTAAGCTGTAGATTATCGCTTGCTGAACTGCGGAGCGCGACGAGCGGCTTTGAGGCCGTACTTCTTACGTTCCTTCATACGCGGATCGCGGGTCAGGAAGCCGGCAGCCTTCAGAGCTGCGCGGTACTGGTCGGAATCAGCCTGCAGCAGAGCACGAGCGATGCCGTGACGGATTGCACCAGCCTGGCCGGTGAAGCCGCCGCCGGTTACGGTGCACTCTACGTCGAACTTGCCCTCGGTGCCGGTTACTTCGAACGGCTGACGGCAAACCATCTTCAGGGTCTCGAGACCGAAGTAGTTGTCGATGGTGCGGTTGTTGATCTTGATCTCACCGGTGCCGCCCGGGAAAAGACGAACGCGGGCAACAGAGGACTTTCTTCTGCCGGTGCCATAGAAATATGCCTTCTTAGGTGTATACATCAGTTAATCCTCCCTTACTTTTCCCAGTTCTCGGGCTTCTGAGCCTGATGATTGTGGTTCTCGCCAGCAAATACCTTCAGACGGGTAGCGGACTGACGGCCGATGGAATTCTTCGGCAGCATGCCCTTAACTGCGAGCTGCATAGCGAACTCCGGCTTCTCAGCCATCAGGGTCTTGTACTGAACTTCCTTCAGACCGCCGACCCAGCCGGTGTGATGACGATAGTACTTCTGGGTGAGCTTCTTACCGGTCAGAACCGCCTTGTCAGCGTTGACGATGATTACGAAATCGCCGCAGTCAACATGGGGAGTGAACGTGGTCTTGTGCTTGCCGCGAAGCAGCATTGCAGCGGTTGCAGCAGTACGGCCCAGCGGCTTGCCAGCTGCGTCCAGTACATACCACTTACGCTCGACATTTTCTGCCTTAGCCATAAAAGTAGACATGGTTTTTTCCTCCGTTTATATATATCAAAAATACTTTGACAACTGATTGATCGCTCGAAACGAGCATATTTATTAAAACACATCATTTTGCGCAAGTCAAGCGAAATTTTAAAAAAATATCTGCAATCCAATACATTCTCTTGTTTTCTCTTTTAATCTCTCTCATACTCCCGAATACTCACTTTGCATTTCATTTTTTGCATTTGCGATTTTTGACGTTTTCTGATAAATTTTAATATGTACGATCAAAAAGGAGACTGTTATGCAGAAAATGCTTTCCTATGTCCGCCGTGCGGTGGACCATTACCATATGATAGATGAGGACGACAGGATTGCGGTCGGCGTTTCCGGCGGCAAGGACTCGCTCGCGCTGCTCGTGGCGCTCAGCCAGCTGAGCCGCTTTTATCCGCACCATTTTACAGTCGTGGCTATTACATTGGAGATGGGCTATGATGAGATGGACTTCTCCCCTGTGCAGACGCTGTGCGACCAACTGGGCGTCGAGTACATCCGCGTCCCCACCCAGATCGGCCCTATTGTGTTTGATATCCGCCACGAGGAAAACCCCTGCTCGCTCTGTGCCAAGCTGCGCCGCGGCGCTCTGCACGATGCCGCCCGCAAGGCAGGCTGCAGCAAGGTTGCGCTCGGCCATCACTTTGACGATGTAGTCGAGACCTACATGCTTTCCTTATTCTATGAGGGCCGCATTTCGTGCTTTTCGCCGGTAACCTACCTCGACCGCGCCGACATCACGCTCATTCGTCCGCTGCTGTATGTGCCGGAGCATTATGTGCGCTCGTTCGCCAAACGGCACGAGCTGCCGATCGTGCACAATCCGTGTCCGGCGGACGGCAACACCAAGCGGCAGGAGATCAAGGATTTGCTGAAAAGTCTCAAAAAGACCATGCCCGGTGTACGCGAGCGCATTTTCGGCGCCATGCAGCGCTACCCGCTCGAGGGTTGGGAACCCGACAAGACCCGCCGCGATTACAAATGATCTGTTCCCTTTATAAAAAGAAAGGAGATGAGAACCATGATCCAGATTGGCTTTTGCGACGACGATCCCAGCGTGCTCGATGAACTGCACGAGCTGCTCGGCAGCTACCGTACGGAACACAACGCCGATATTGCCCCGACGGCCTTCCAAAGCCCGTTCGAGCTGCTGGCGTCCATCGAAAAGGGCGCACGCTTTGATATTCTGCTGCTCGATGTGCTCATGCCCGGCGAAAACGGCATCGAAGCCGCCCGTGAGATCCGTCAGTACGACTCCAACGTGAAGATCATCTTTCTCACCTCATCCGCAGAGTTTGCCGTGCAGTCGTATACGGTGGGCGCGTATTTCTATCAGCTCAAGCCGATCTGGCCGGAGAGCTTTTTCCGGCTGATGGATTCGGTCATTGCCGCCTTCTCGCGCGAGAGCAGCGTCAGCCTGATCCTGCGCTGCAAAACCGGCATCACACGCGTTGAACTGGACAAGCTGGAATACTGCGAGGTCATCCGCCGTTCCCTGCTGCTGCACAAGACGGACGGCACCGTGCTCGAGGCCGCCGGCAGCATGGACAGCCTGTGCGAAAGCCTTGCCGAACACAGGAATTTTCTGCGCATTCACCGCTCCTACCTTGTAAATTTAGAGCATATCCAGACGATCACGCCGAAAACGCTCGTTATGTCCAGCCGCGCCGAGCTGCCCATTCCGCGCGGACGCTACAACGACATCAAGGATGCGTACCTTGAACACGCCTTTCAGAAAGAGCAGGTGTTCCTGACATGATCGCACTCGCTGTTGACCTTTGCAACTCCGTTGCCGTTACACTGTTCGGCATCGCGCTCTCTGCGGCATTCTGCAATATCCACTGGACGCCCAAGGCGAAAAAGCGCATGCTGCTGTACACGCTGATGATCTTCTGCCTGTCCGGCATCGCCTACCTCGGTGTGGACCCGGGCTTCGGACGCTATCTGTATCCGCTGCACACCCACCTGCCGCTTGTGCTTGCGCTGTGCTCGCTCAGTCATGAACGCCTATGGCCGGTGATTTCCGTGCTGACGGCGTACCTGTGCTGTCAGCTGCGGCGCTGGCTGGCGCTGATCGCGGTCGCCATCTTCTCCGGCGGAGACACCATGCAGTACGCTGTGGAAATAATCGTCACCGTGCCGATGCTCATTCTGCTGCTCAAGGCCGCACCTGCCATCCGGTCGGTGTCGCAGTATTCGCGGGCGGTGCAGTGTCAGTTCGGCATTGTGCCCGCGGTGTACTATGCGTTTGACTATGCCACCCGCGTTTATACCGACCTGCTGTTCTCCGGTTCGGCCGTAGTCGTGGAGTTCATGCCGTTCGTGTGCAGTGCGGCGTACCTGCTGTTCCTGATTCACATTTCCAGAGAGCAGCACGCGCGGCTGCGTTTGGAGGAGCTGAAAAGCAATCTTGACCTGCAGGTGCATCAGGCCGTCCGTGAGATTGAAGCACTGCGCATCTCTCAGCAGAAAACCCGCGCCTACCGGCATGATCTGCGGCATCATCTGCAGTACATCACCGCCTGCATCGAGAATGAGCAGTATGAGCAGGCACTGCAGTACATTCACTCCATCAGCGAGGAAATCGAAGCCAGCCGCGTGACCGTTTACTGCGAAAACGAGGCCGCAAACCTGATTCTCTCATCGTTTGCCGACCGCGCCAAGGCGCAGAGCATCCCGCTTGCGGTGCATGCCGTGCTGCCCAATCAGCTGCCGCTTGCCGAGAGCGACCTGTGCGTGCTGCTCTCCAACGCGCTTGAGAATGCGATTCACGCATGCAGCGAGCGCGCGGACGGCATTTCCGGACATATTGAGGTGCAGGCCTACGAAAAATCCGGAAAGTTCTTCCTGCAGATTGTCAACGACTGCACGCATCCGGTGCAGTTCAGTCACGGTGTGCCGGTCTCCGACCGCGCCGGACACGGCATCGGCGTGCACAGCATTTGCAGCATCGTCGAGCGATACGGCGGTGTATACAGCTTTTCGGTCAGGAATCAGCAGTTTATCCTGCGAATTTCACTTTAATAATTGCATAAGAAAAAACGCTCTGTTTTCACAGAGCGTTTTCTTATAAACAGTAGCAAACACCGTGCGGAACTGTAGTTCCGCCGACAGCATTTTAGCGTTTATTGGAGCGCTTCCAGATACGCATCTTCTCCGCTTCCTGAATCAGCTGCTCGCGGAAATCCGGATGCGCAACCGAGATCAGAGCCTCTGCACGCTGCCATGCAGTCAGACCCTTGAGGTTTACCTTGCCGTACTCGGTGACGAACCAGTGCGCGCACGGACGGGCATCGGTAACGACCGAGCCGTTCTCAAGCGTCGGACGAATTCGGCTCTCGAGTGTGCCGTCCTTCTTCTTAAAGGTGGACGAGCAGCAGATGAAGCTCTTGCCGCCCTTGGACAGATACGCGCCCAGAACGAAGTCCAGCTGGCCGCCTGCACCGGAAATCTGCTTGACACCGGCACTTTCTGCGTTCATCTGACCGAACAGATCCACATCCACGATATTGTTGATGGAAATGAAGTTGTCGATCTGTGCAATGGTGCGCGCATCGTTAGTATAGGATACCGGTGCAGACATGCACTCCGGATTATCATTTACAAAATCGTACAGCTTCTGGGTGCCTGCGCCGAACGCGAACACCTGACGGCCGCGGTCGATGGCCTTCTTCGAGCCGTTGATCTTGCCTGCACGGGAGATGTCAACGAAAGCGTCAACGTACATCTCGGTATGAACGCCGAGGTCCTTCAGGTCGGACTCCGCGATCATCGAGCCTACGGTATTCGGCATGCCGCCGATGCCCAGCTGCAGGCACGCGCCGTTCGGGATTTCCTCCACGATCAGCTTTGCAACCGCCTTATCAACCTCGGTCGGCTCGCCGCCTGCGCCCATCTGCGGCATTTCGGTGTCGCTCTCAACGATCATATCCACCTGCGAAATGTGAATGCCGTCCTCAAAGCCGCCAAGGCAGCGCGGCATATACTTGTTGACCTCAACGATAATAACATCGGATACATCGCAGACGGCTTTCAGGTGCGAAGCCTGCGGACCGAAGCTGAACCAGCCATGTGCGTCCATCGGCGCCACCTGAATCATGGCTACATTGACATGACGGACGTTCTCGCGGTACCAGCGCGGCATCTCGGAGTAGCGCAGTGCGCTGTAAAAGCCGAAGCCCTCCATGCAGGCCTTGCGCTCAATGCCGGACATGTGCCACGAGTTCCAGGTGATCTTATCGGCTGCATCCGGAATATCGAATACCGCCGGCCGGCGCATGAGTACGCCGCCGCGGAAGTTTACGTCCTCCAGCTCGCCCATGCGGGCCGCAAGTGCCTTGTCCAGTGCAACAGGCGTACCCGTACACCAGCCGTAGTCTACCCAGTCACCCGATTTAACAACTTTAACGGCTTCATCCGCCGTTGTCAGCTTCTGCTGATACAGTGCAGTATAATCCACGCTGATTCCCTCCGTCTTACTTGTTCTTCATTGTTTATTCTTTAACAATCATGCTTACTTATGATTATAATCTCTTTTGGGGTACAGGTCAACACAGGTTCGCAAAAAAAGAGTGAGAATCCATTCAAACCGCTCCCCGCCCTCTTTCCCTTATATTTCACCCGATTATTTTAGATTTTGCACAAAATACCGCCCAGTTATCCTTCAAAAATACTGAAAATCCGCATGAAAATCAGGGGTTGATTTTCTGCGCTAAAGTGTTATAATAGTAAACAAGATATGAACCGAATTACAGGAGGTTTTCTAAAAATGAAGACGAAGAAACTTCTCGCACTGCTGATGGCAGGCGCAATGAGTGTATCCATGCTGTCCGGCTGCGGCGGCTCTGCTGCCAAGACCGACGACTCGAGCGCCGATGCGGCTGACACCTCAGCTTCCGCTGAGAGCGATATCGATTATGTAAAGAGCAACGGCAAGCTGGTCATCGGCATCACGGATTTCGCACCGATGGATTATAAGGAAGACGGCTCGGACGAGTGGGTCGGCTTTGACGCGGACATGGCAAAGGCTTTCGCTGAGAGCCTCGGCGTAGAAGCTGAGTTCATCGAGATCAACTGGGACAACAAGATCATGGAGCTGGATTCCAAGGGCGTTGACGCCGTTTGGAACGGCATGACCCTGACCGATGAGGTTAAGACCTCCATGAACTGTTCCGACCCGTATGCGACCAACGCACAGGTAGTCGTTGTTCCGTCCGACAAGGCCGACGCTGCCAAGGATATCGACTCTATCAAGGATATGACCTTCGCGGTTGAGTCCGGCTCTGCCGGTGAGGCTGCTGCACAGGCTGCCGGTCTGAATGCAACCGCAGTTCAGTCTCAGGCTGACGCACTGATGGAGGTTGCCGCAGGCACCTCTGATGCCTGCGTGATCGACCTGCTGATGGCAGGCGCTATGATTGGCGAGGGCACCAGCTACCCGAACCTGACCTACACCGTAAACCTCAACGAGGCCAACGGTGAGGAGGACGAGAACTACGTTGTAGGCTTCCGCAAGGGTTCTGACCTGACCGAAGCATTCAACGAGTTCTATAAGGCTGCCTCCGATGACGGCGTGGTTCTGGCTCTGGCTCAGAAATACGGCGTACAGGAAGCAATCGTAGATCCGGAGGCTTAATCTCCCATTCCCCCGGTTCAATATAAGGCAGAAGGCGGACTACCGTCTTCTGCCTTATGTGTCACAGGAAATAAAGTAAAAAAGAGGTAAAGAGGAAACGACATGTTTGCCAATGTAACACTCAGCCTGATGGGCGGCTTTGTTACCACCGTACAGCTTTTCTGCCTGACGCTGGTATTCGCTCTGCCGCTCGGCCTGCTTATCAGCTTCGGCTCGATGAGCCGCATTACACCGCTGCGCGCACTCATCAAAATCATCGTCTGGATCGTCCGCGGCACGCCGCTTATGCTCCAGATCATCATCATTTTCTACGGTCCTGCCCTGCTGTGGGATATTTCCCTGCCGCGCTTCACCGCTGCGCTGGTGGCGTTTGTCATCAACTATGCCTGCTACTTCTCGGAGATCTTCCGCGGCGGCATTCAGGGCATTCCGAGCGGTCAGTATGAAGCCGGTCAGGTGCTCGGCATGACCAAAAGCCAGATTTTCTTCAAGGTAACGCTGCTGCAGGTCATCAAGCGCGTTATCCCGCCGATGGGCAACGAGTTTATCAACCTTGTTAAAGATACCGCACTGGCGCGTACCATCGCGGTATACGAGGTGCTGTGGATGGGCGAAAAGTTCATCAAGAGCGCCGGTATCATCTGGCCGCTGTTCTACACTGCCGTATTCTACCTGCTGTTCAACGGTATTCTGACCCTGCTGTTCGGCTGGATCGAAAAGAAAATGGATTACTTTAAATAAGGAGGAGCCGTTATGCCTATTCTGGAGGTACAGCACCTTTATAAGAGCTTCGGCTCTACCAAGGTGCTTAAAGACATCAGTTTTACTTTGGAGCGCGGCAAGGCGCTTGCCATCATCGGCTCGTCCGGCTCGGGCAAGACCACGCTGCTGCGCTGCCTGAATTTTCTCGAAACCCCGAACGAGGGTAAGATCATCGTAAACGGCGAGACCCTGCTCGACGCTGCCGACCATGCCGCCAAGAGCGATGCGCAGATCCGCAAGAACCGTCTGCACTTCGGCATGGTGTTCCAGTCGTTCAACCTGTTCCCGCAGTACACTGCACTGGAGAACGTCATGCTCGCTCCCCTGCTGCAGGCCAAGGAACGCCCGGACTACAAGCAGAACAAGCGCGAGATTCACGAGCAGATCGAGCACCGCGCCATCGAGCTGCTCGAGATGATGAGCCTCGAGGGCCGCATGAGCCACTATCCGCACCAGCTGTCCGGCGGTCAGCAGCAGCGTGTCGCCATTGCGCGTGCGCTCGCGCTCAAGCCGGATATCCTGTGCTTCGATGAGCCGACCTCGGCGCTCGACCCCGAGCTGACCGGCGAGGTGCTGCGCGTTATCCGCTCACTGGCGGACCAGCACACCACCATGATCATCGTCACCCACGAGATGGCGTTTGCCCGCGATGTGGCCGATCATGTCGTGTTCATGGACGGCGGCACCATCGTTGAGGAGGGCACGCCGACAGAGGTATTTGAAAATACACATAACGAGCGAACCCGCGCATTTTTGAGCCGTTTTTCGCAAAACAGCTAAAGAACGGAAATTTATACAAAAACTTTTCGGTACTTTTCACCATTACCCCATTTACAAATCACAATAAATACGTTAAAATAGTCCCGTAATAAGATTGCGGGACTTTTTATTGTCTTTTTGTACAGGTTTAGTTGGTCAATTTTTGATGAAATTATTGTTTGTTTGTGTTGAAGTTTTGGCGCAAATTTGCTACAATAAGAACACAGGAAAAAACCACCCTGTAAAATCATGTAATAAAAAGCCGCACGGCCTTTTATAAAATTTTTGATTGGAGATGTTTCTACTATGGCTATGGATGCTTTCAGCGCCTCCCTGATGAAGGACAAGAGAGAGATCGTCATTGCCCCGACTATTTACAAGTTTGACACCTTTGGTGCTTTCGCTGAGGAGTTCAAGCTGGGCGAGCGCGACGTCGTTCTGACCAACGAATTCATCTACAAGCCCTTCATGGAAGAGCTTGGCCTCAAGAGCAAGTTCGTATTCCAGGAGAAGTTCGGTGCAGGCGAGCCTTCCGAGGCTATGATCGAGACCATGTACGAGGCTATTCCGTACGATTCCTACGACCGCGTAATCGCAGTAGGCGGCGGTGCTATCATGGACCTTTGCAAGCTGCTCGGCTGCAAGCGCCCGACCTCCGTACATGAGCTGTACTTCAAGCGTGAGCCTGTTGTACATGAGAAGGAAGTTATCGCTATCCCGACCACCTGCGGTACCGGTTCTGAGGTTACCAACATTTCTGTTGCTATCGTTAAGGACGAGAAGGACGGCAAGCTGACCGGCGGCGATACCAAGCTCGGCCTGGTTTCCGACGACATCATCCCGAACAAGGTTTGCCTGGTTCCGGATCTGCTTAAGACCCTGCCGTACAAGCCGTTCGCAGCATCCGCTATCGATGCTCTGATCCACGCTACCGAGTCTTTCCTGTCCCCGCACCGCAAGACCGTTACCTCCGAGATGTTCTCCGTTAAGGCTATGGAGATGATCCTCGAGGGCTTCCGCCGCATCGCTCTGGAAGGCCCGGACGCTCGTATGGATTACCTCGGCGAGTTCGTTCACGCTTCCCTGTTCGCAGGCATCGCATTCCTGAAGGCCGGCTGTGCAACCGTACACGGCATGTCCTTCCCGCTCGGCGGCACCTACCATGTTCCGCACGGCGAGTCCAACTACGCTCTGTTCGGCAAGATCCTCGAGATGTACGACGAGTACGAGCCGGCTGGCGAGCTGGGCAAGTTCAAGGAAATCGTTGCTCGCTGCCTGGGCTGCACCAAAGACGACGCTCTGCGCACCCTGAACGTAACCCTGGAGAAGGTTCTGCACCTGAAGCCGCTGCATGAGTACGGCTTCAAGGAAGAGGACGTTAAGGCATTTGCACTGTCTGTTGATGCAAACCAGCAGCGTCTGATCACCAACTCTTACCGTCCGTGGAGCATCGAGCTCAGCGAGCGCGTATACAAAGAGTGCTTCTAATTTCCGTATGTAACGCCTGAATAGGGCGGGGAGTCCCGTCTCCCCGCCCTGTTTTCTTTATTCATGTTATGTGCACCAAATTGTAATGAGAAAGGATACTTGATCACTTATGATGACCAAAGACCAGTACATTGAATCCTTGCGCAAGCTGAACCTCAACCTGTATATGTTCGGCAAGAAGGTAGAGAACCCGGTTGACGACCCGGTTATCCGTCCTTCCCTGAACTCCTTCGCCGCTACCTACGAGCTGGCTGAGGACCCGCAGTATCAGGATCTGATGACTGCTACCTCCCACATCTCCGGCAAGAAGATCAACCGCTTCACCCACATGCATCAGTCCACCGACGACCTGATCAAGAAGGTTAAGATGCAGCGTCTGCTCGGTCAGAAGACCGCAGCCTGCTTCCAGCGCTGCGTAGGCATGGACGCTATGAACGCTGTATTCTCCTCCACCTACGAGATCGACGAGGCTTGCGGCACCAAGTACCACGAGAACTTCCTCAAGTTCCTGACCCGCGTACAGGACGAGGATCTCGCAGTTGACGGCGCTATGACCGACGTTAAGGGCGACCGTTCCCTCGCTCCGTCCAAGCAGGCTGACCCGGATCTGTTCCTGCACGTTGTAGAGCGCACCGCTGACGGCGTTTACGTTACCGGCGCTAAGGCTCACCAGACCGGCTTCGTAAACTCTCACGAGGTTCTGGTAATGCCGACCATCTCCATGCGTGAGGGCGACGAGGACTACGCGATCTCCTTCGCAGTTCCGACCGATTCCAAGGGCATCACCCTGATCTACGGCCGTCAGTCCTGCGACACCCGCAAGATGGAAGAGTACAACGACATCGACGTTGGCAACAAGGTATACGGTGGCCACGAAGTTCTCGTTATCTTCGACCGCGTATTCGTTCCGAACGACCGCATCTTCCTCAACGGCGAAGTTAAGTTTGCCGGCATGATCGTAGAGCGTTTCGCAGGCTATCACCGTCAGTCTTACGGCGGCTGCAAGGTCGGCGTAGGCGACGTTCTGATCGGCGCTACCGCTCTGGCTGGCGATATGGCTGGCTCCTCCAAGGCTTCCCACGTTAAGGATAAGCTGATCGAGATGACCCACCTGAACGAGACCCTGTACTGCTGCGGTATCGCTTGCTCCTCTCAGGGCACCAAGACCAAGGCAGGCAACTACCTGATCGACCTGCTGCTGGCTAACGTCTGCAAGCAGAACGTTACCCGCTTCCCGTACGAGATCGCTCGTCTGGCACAGGATCTGGCAGGCGGCCTGATGGTAACCCAGCCGTCCGAAGCTGATTACCGCAACCCGGAGCTCAAGCCGTACATCGAGAAGTACCTCAAGGGCGTTGCTTCCGTTCCGACTGAGGACCGTATGCGTCTGCTGCGCCTGATCGAGAACATGACCATGGGTACTGCAGCTGTCGGCTATCTGCCGGAGTCCATGCACGGTGCAGGCTCGCCGCAGGCTCAGCGCATCATGATTGCCCGTCAGTCCAACCTTGAAATGAAGAAGGAACTGGCAAAGAAGATTGCTCGCATCAAGTAATCTCTGAGCAAACTATAGGCACTCATGGAGCACCCGTGAGTGCCTGTGTTTGTGTTATTACCCATTGTTTCCCTATGGTAACATTCGGAAATGCTACATAGAAAGGGGTTGTGCGCCTTGCTTCGCTGCACAGTAAAATTCTGCGGCGGCTGCAATCCGCGCTATGAGCGCGGCGATGCCTACAAGGCGATTTGCGCTGCCCTTCTGGATACCGCCTCATTCTCCTATCCGGAGGACGGTGTTCCATATGACGTACTGCTGATCCTGCGCGGCTGCACCGGCTGTCCGTATCTCTATGAGGAGATCGAAGCCGCGCACCGTGTTGTTGTTGCCGCAGCGGATGAGATTCCGCAGGCGATAGATAGAATCAGGTCTTTCACGTCGCAGGCGTGACCACTGTAAAACCGGTCGCACTATTATCAGGAGGATTGATAAACATGAAGAAAGTAAGCATCATCACCGCGGAGGAAGCTGCTCTGAAGGTTCAGGACGGCGATACCATTGCTACCGGCGGTTTCGTATCCTGTGCTTGCCCGGAGACCCTGTCCAAGGCTCTCGAGAAGCGTTTTCTTGAGACCGGCCACCCGCAGAACCTGACCCTGTTCTTTGCAGCCGGTCAGGGCCACCGCGATGGCACCGGCGGTGACCATTACGGCCATGAAGGCATGGTTAAGCGCGTTATCGGCGGCCACTGGGACCGTGCTCCGAAGCTCGGCGAGCTGGCTCTGAACAACAAGATCGAGGCTTACAACCTGCCGCAGGGCGTTATCTCGCACATGTACCGCGATATCGCTGCTCACAACATCGGCACCATCACTCACGTTGGCCTGAAGACCTTCGCTGACCCGCGCAACGGCGGCGGCAAGCTGAACGACGTTACCAAGGAAGATCTGGTAAAGATCGTTAACATCGAGGGTCAGGAGCGCCTGCTGTACAAGGGCTTCCCGATCAACGTTGTATTCCTGCGTGCTTCCTACTGCGATGAGTACGGCAACTGCACCGTACATCGTGAGATCGGTCCTCTGGACGTAACTGCTATGGCTCAGGCCTGCAAGAACTCCGGTGGCAAGGTAATCGTTCAGGTTGAGAAGATCGTACAGGGCGGTTCTCTGGACCCGAAGCTGGTTGCTATCCCGGGCATCTATGTTGACTCTGTTGTAGTCGGCACCGAGGAGGAGAACATGCAGTGCCTCGGCATGCCGTACGACGGCGCGCTGACCGGCGAGTTCCGCATCCCGGTTGACGCTATCCCGCCGATCCCGATGGACGCTAAGAAGATCATCGCCCGCCGCGCTGCTATGGAGCTGCCGCAGGACGCTATCGTAAACCTCGGCACCGGCGCACCGGAGAAGATCGCTAACGTAGCTGCTGAAGAAGGCATCTCCGACAAGATGACCCTGACCGTTGAGGCAGGCTCCATCGCAGGTGTACCGTACGGCGGCACCCAGTTCGGCGCTGCTGCTAACGCACAGTGCATCATCCCGCACAACGTACAGTTCGACTTCTATCAGGGCGGCGGCCTTGACGTTGCATTCCTCGGCCTGGCTGAGACTGCTCCGAACGGCGACCTGAACGTATCCAAGTTCGGCACCCGTCTGGCAGGTGCAGGCGGCTTCATCGACATCACCCAGAACGCCAAGAAGGTTGTTTACTGCGGCACCTTCACTGCAAAGGGCCTCAAGACTGAGTGCAAGGACGGCAAGCTCGTTATCACTCAGGAAGGCGCTAAGAAGAAGTTCGTTAAGCAGGTTGAGCACATCACCTTCTCCGGCGATTACGCTAACGAGGTACATCAGCCGGTTCTGTACATCACCGAGCGCTGCGTATTTGAGCTGCGTCCGGAAGGCGTTACCCTGACCGAGATCGCTCCGGGCATCGACCTGCAGACCCAGATCCTCGACCAGATGGAATTCGTTCCGAAGATGGCTGACGAGATCAAGACCATGGACGCTCGCATCTTCCGTGACGAGCTGATGGGTCTGGCTAACGACTAATCAATTCTATTTGTGCAGATTATGCAAACGGAAACCGGCCTTTTCATATAATTTTACAGAATCGACCAGTTTCCCTTGCATTCTGCCGAATGGTTTGATAAAATATTAACGAACTCAAAAATCGAGTTTCCATCACCATGCGGCGGCATAGTTTTTTTCGCCGCATCAGTAGAAAAGGAGAAACAGCTAAATGAACGTTTACATCTGTTCCGCTGCCCGTACTGCAATCGGCACTTACGGCGGCACCCTCCGCGATGTACACTCCTCCGAGCTTGGCACCGCTGCTGCAAAGGCAGCTATCGAGCGTGCAGGCGTTGACAAGGAAGCAATCGACGAGGTTCTGTTCGGTCAGGTACTGCAGGGCGGCGTAGGCCAGAACGTAGCACGTCAGGTTTGCCTGAAGTCCGGTCTGCCGATCACCACCCCGGCTATGACCCTGAACAAGGTTTGCGCTTCCTCCATGCGTGCTATCTCCCTCGGCACCCAGATCATCCGTTCCGGCGAGAACAAGATGATGCTGGTAGGCGGCTGCGAGTCTATGTCCGGTGCTCCGTACATCTCCCGCGATACCCGCTGGGGTGCTCGCATGGGCGACAAGAAGCTGGTCGACATGATGGTATACGACGGCGTATTTGATGTATTCAACCAGTACCACATGGGCATCACTGCAGAAAACGTAGCTGAAAAGTACGGCATCACCCGCGAGATGCAGGACGAGATCGCTCTCGCTTCCCAGCAGAAGGCAGCTGCTGCCATCGCTAACGGCCGCTTCAAGGACGAGATCGTTCCGATCGAAGTTAAGAAGAAGAAGGAAACCGTTATCTTTGATACCGACGAGCATGTAAAGCCGAACACCACTCTGGAGATCCTCGGCAAGCTGCGCCCGGCATTCAAGAAGGACGGCGGCACCGTAACCGCAGGCAACGCTTCCGGCATCAACGATGCAGGCGCTGCAATGATCATCGCTTCCGAGGAGTTCGTTAAGGCAAACGGTCTCAAGCCGCTGGCTAAGGTTCGTGCCTGGGGCTCTGTAGGCTGTGATCCGTCCATCATGGGCGTAGGTCCGATCGAGTCCACCCGTCAGGCTCTGTCCCGCGCAGGTCTGACCGTTGCTGACCTCGACCTGATCGAGTCCAACGAGGCATTTGCTGCACAGGCTGCTGCTGTTAACCGTGAGCTTGGCTTTGATATGGACAAGGTTAACGTAAACGGCGGCGCAATCGCTCTGGGTCACCCGATCGGTGCAGCCGGCTGCCGCATCACCACCACCCTGATTCACGAAATGATCAAGCGCGACCTGACCATCGGTCTGGCTACCATGTGCATCGGCGGCGGTATGGGCGAAGCTATCATCGTTGAGCGCGACGAGCTCTGCAAGTAAGTCTTGCTATAGGGGGCTTCAAAAGCCCCCTATATACCAAAATCAGTTCCGTAGAAACTGATTTTGGATACCCGAACGACGCCGCCCAGGGCGGCTGGGTCGGGGTGTAAAAACCCACGCGCATGTCGCGGGTTTTTACGAACAGAAGCTCGCTTCTGTTCTATTTTGACTGCAAACATCCTTTGGATGTTTGATGGCCTCCGAATAGAGGTCAGCCTTGAGCGTTTTACGCTCATAGCACATATTCTGAAAGGAAGTCTTAAAAATGACTGACGTAGTAATCGAAAAAAAGGGTCATGTTGCGATCGTTAAGATCGAGCACATGAAGGCTATGAACGCTCTGTCCACCGACATGTACGCACAGCTGGAAGAGGCATTCGACGAGCTGGCTAAGGATCTGGATGACGTTTATGCAGTAGTTCTGACCGGTTCTTCCACCGTTAACAAGAAGGGCAAGACCGTTAACTCCTTCGTTGCAGGCGCTGACATCTCCGAGATGGCTACCAAGACCTGTGCAGAAGGCAAGCTGTTCGGCAACGAGTCCAACCGCGTTTGCTGGAAGATCGAGAACTTCAAGCGTCCGGTTATTGCTGCCATCAACGGCTTCTGCCTCGGCGGCGGCTGCGAGCTTGCTATGTCCTGCGACATCCGTCTCGCTTCCGAGAACGCTTCCTTCGGTCAGCCTGAAGTTGGTCTGGGCATCACCCCGGGCTGCGGCGGCACCCAGCGTCTGGCTCGCTTCGTAGGCGCAGGCAAGGCTAAGGAAATGCTGTACACCGCTCGCGCTAACTACACCGCTCAGGACGCTCTGGACATGGGCCTGGTTAACTACGTATATCCGCTGGAGAACCTGCTTGACGAGGCTGTAAAGCTGGCTGAGGAGATCGCTGCTCAGGCTCCGATCGCTGTTTCTCTGGTTAAGGAAGCTGTAAACGTTGGCATGCAGACCGACCTGAACTCCGCTCTGAAGTTCGAGGGCAACTGCTTCGCACAGTGCTTCGCTACCGAGGATCAGAAGTACGGCATGGCTTACTTCCTGGACAAGAACCGCGACAAGCCGGCTAAGGAATTCAAGAATAAGTAAGCATTGAGACAGTCGGACCGCACAATTCAAAACCAGATTGTGCGGTTTTGACTAGTCAATATTCGCAATACCTGTTCATCCATCCGCAAAGAGTGAGAGAGAGGTTAATTTAGCATGAAAGTTTGTGTATTCGGCGCTGGCAACATGGGCGCACGCATCACTGAGGTATTTCTGAACGCAGGTCATGACGTTACCATGATCGACATCAAGCCGGAGTTCACCGAGCGCGGCAAGACCGTTATCACACACGATTACGAGTTTCTCGTAAGCAAGGGCAAGATGACCGCAGAGCGCAAGGACGAGCTGCTCGCTTCCCTCAAGACCTCGGTTGACCGCAAGGACGCTGCCGATGCTGACTTCATCATGGAAGTTATTCTGGAGCGCATGGATCTGAAGAAGGACCTGCTGGAGGATCTGGACAAGATCTGCCCCGCTCACACCATCTTCGCTTCCAACACTTCCGGTCTGTCCATCACCGAGATGGCTGCCTGCATCCCGCACCGTTCGGATAAGTTCATCGGCTGCCACTTCTTCAACCCGGCTCAGATCATGAAGCTGGTTGAGGTTACCCGCGCGATCCAGACTTCTGACGAAACCTTCCAGACCGCATTTGACCTGATGGCATCCCTGGGCAAGACCCCGGTTGCCGTTAAGGAAGGTCCCGGTTTCGTTGTAAACCGCATCCTGATCCCGATGATGAACGAGGCAATGGGTATCGTTGCTGACGGCATCGCTTCCCCTGCTGATGTCGACGTTGCCATGCAGCTTGGCGCAGGCATGAAGTCCGGCCCGCTGCACACCGCTGACCTTGTTGGCCACGACGTAAACCTCGCAATCATGGAGACGCTGTACCGCGAGACCGGCGACCCGAAGTACCGTCCGCATCCGCTGATGCGTCAGATGGTTCGTGCCGGCTGGCTGGGCGTTAAAACCGGCAAGGGCTTCTTCGACTATGATGGTCCTTTCGGCAAGGAGATCGTGAAGAAGTAATCGCTTTACAATATAAAAAGCATCTGTGCTTCGGCATAGATGCTTTTTTATATTCTCAGTCTGTAAATTTTTTCACACATTGCACAAATATTGCAAGTAATGTTTATTTAATTCGCTAATTTTTGACATAAGCTATGGTAATTTTTTAACATACACGATATAATATTAACTGTATGGGAAATATAATCTAACCAGTACCGCAGAGGCGGTAAATGCTGCCAGATCACCGCACAATGCCGCGAGAACAGCATATCTGGTTCGGTTCAAACCAAGGTGCCCGCTGTACACGCTGATCGTGTACAGACTGGTTTCCGAGGCTCCCAACATCACTGCGGCCACGCGTCCGGCATAGCTGTCCGGTCCGCAGCGTCGTATAATTTCACTGCCCATTGCCAGTCCTCCTCCTCCGCTGATCGGCTTCAGCAGGGTCAGGGCTGTGCATTCTTTCGGTATGCCCAGTATACGCAGTGCGGGCGCGAGCACGCTTGCCGCAATATCAACGGCACCTGAGGCGCGCAGCATGAACACGACTGTCAGCATCCCGACCATAACAGGCAGTATCTGCACCGCGGTTTTCAAACCGACGGCTGCACCGCGCAGAAAAGTTGGAAATACGTCCACGCCTTTGCACAGCGCATACAGGCTGATTCCTGCCAAAAGTGCCGGAATAAGCGCGTTCTGCAAAATCTGCAACCATCTCCCTCCTTGTATTATTTCCCTCGCTTGGAAATTTTTTGATGATTGTTTGTTTGTTCGACAAATTTCTTGCTTTTCATGTGTGATAATACTACTTGTAAGGCGCACTTACCTGTCCCGCTATTCCCCATCCGGAAAAAATGGACGCAGCAGTTTACTGCTGAGCAGCACCGCCGCAACGGAAGCCGCAGAAGCTCCCCACACCGGCAGCATAATATCAAATGGCGCATGTGCTCCGCAAGCCGCACGAACCGCCGCCACCGTAGACGGAATCAGCTGAATTGAGGTTGCGTTCAGCACGATCAGCGTCAGCACGGTATCCGGCGCTCCGCTCCGCCCTGCAAGAACATACAGCCGCTCTGACGCACGCAATCCCAACGGCGTTGCCGCGTTGGATAACCCCAGCAAATTTGCCGTTACATTGGCGCTTACTGCTTCCATCGCCTGTTTATCCTGCGATGCGCTTCCGAACAAGGGACGCAGAACAGGTGCCATCAGATGGGACAGCCGCTCTGCCAGTCCGGAAGCCTGCAGCAGCTCCATCACACCGCTCCAGAAGCACATCAGCCCGGTGATACTGATTGCCAGCGTGATCGCTTCCGTAGCCCCTGTGGGTACCGCTGCCGTAACCTCTGCCAGCCTGCCCGTGACCGCACCGCATAGCAGCGCCATACAAAGGAACACCGTCCAGATAATGGACAGCATATCGTGTTCCCCCCTTCCGTCCAACATCCCGAGTGAGTGGGATTTGGTAATACATTTTTTATGATAAAGAAATGGAGTGTGTTGAAAATGAAATCCACCGGTATTGTTCGTAAGGTTGATGAACTTGGTCGCATCGTGCTCCCGATTGAGCTGCGCCGCACTATGGGCATCGAAGTAAAGGACGCTCTGGAAATCTACGTTGACGGCGATCATATCGTCCTCAAGAAGTACGAGCCGTCCTGCGTATTCTGCGGTAACGCAAAGGACATTATCCACTTCAAGGGTAAGAATGTCTGCAGCGATTGCGCGCATGAGCTCGGCCTGCTTTAAGCCTTTACATAGCAACACTGTCACGCTGCTTCTGTTTGCCGACTTTCCGCTTGGAAAGTCGGTTTTTTTATTTTTCACCGCGTCGCTGCGCCGCTTCGGCGCGGTATTTCGCCTGTGTTGCTCTGCCGCCGCGTATGTGCCGCTCCTGCTTGTTCACCTGCAGAACGGTCTGTACGCGCTCATACAGCTCGGTATTCAGCTTTTGCAGGCGCGTTGTGATATCTTTATGTACGGTTGACTTGGATATTCCGAACCGTGCCGCAGTCTGCCGCACGGTGGCCTTCTGCTCGATCATGTACTGCGCCAGACGGATCGTGCGCTCCTCCGGTAAGCCCTTCACCGCTGTTTCCCTCCTGCCTGATGAGGTTTCATCTGTGACAGTGTATGTGGATTTGGGGACGGTTAGAACGCATTTGTATCCGTTTCAGGGCAAAAGAAAACGCGCTGCTTACTGCAGCGCGTCAGTCTGTCAAAAAAGTATTATTTTAATTTTTACGTTTCGTGCGGTAGCACGCATAAAATAGAATTTGCGAAGCAAATTCATAATTCCCGGGGGCGTGTACCTCGGGAATTATACAAGGGACGAAAAATTGTGCCCGTAGGGCGCGGCTTTTCGTCAAGATTCGATTGAAAGCGTGGTTTCAATCGAGAGGCTGCTCGAAAAACGGAGTTTTTCGACAGCCTCACGCGCTGCTTACTGCAGCGCGTGCATTCCCTGTGTGTGATAGGTAATCAGCTGATTCAGTCCGGCACGGACCTCGCTCGGACGAACGCGGTTCTTGAGGATATGCACCGTCCCGTCCACCAGATTGCGTGCCATGATCTGCGCCATCATCGGGCTGTTCTCCTCGTCAGCCAGCATGGGCACGATCTTGGACGCAATCAGCTCAATCATTACCGGCCGCAGGTTTTCATATCGGGTGCCGTTGGCCTGCTCCATGATAAGAAGAAGGCCGTATTTCTCCGCCAGCAGCAGTGAGAGTACCTCCTCGGTGAGCAGCATGCGGAATTCCTGCGCGTCCATGTTCAGGTCAAACCGCATGCTGCGGAAGCGCAGGATCATGCGCTTCAGGCCGTCTGCAGCGCTGTCGGTCAGCTCGTAGAACAGCTCCTCCTTGTTTTTGAAGTAGTGGTAGAGGTTGCTCTTGCTAATATTTACCTTGTCCGCGATCATCTGCAGCGAGGTGCGGTCATAGCCGCGCTGCAGGAATAAATGCTCGGATTCAAGCAGAATTTTGTGTCGAAGTTCGTCTTTTAGTACCTGCACAATAAGGACCACCCGTTCATTTCTTACATTTATTATAAAACAGGGCGACATAAATTGTCAAGAAAGCATAAAAAATTGAGAATGCAAGATGGAGAATTCGCGTGATGTTTTACCTTTGCGTGAGAGCACAATGTGCTCCCCTTACGGGATATCGTGTGCATACCGTTACAAATTGATTTTCAATTCTTCTCAACCAAAAGAGCACAAAAAAAGAACCCGAAAATTCGGGTTCTTTTGCTTTGTACTTACGCGCCGAATACCTTGAGGATAAAGCCTGCGGCAACCGCCGAGCCGATAACGCCTGCGACGTTCGGACCCATAGCGTGCATGAGCAGGAAGTTTGCCGGATTGGCCTTCTGGCCCTCAACCTGCGAAACGCGCGCTGCCATCGGAACGGCAGATACACCGGCCGAGCCGATCAGCGGGTTTACCTTGCCGCCGGTCAGCTTATACATAACCTTGCCGAACAGCAGGCCGCCGACGGTCGAGAATGTGAACGCGATCAGGCCAAGGATGATGATCTTGATGGTTTCCCAGGTCAGGAAGGTGGACGCAATCGCCTTGCAGCCTACCGACAGACCGAGGAAGATGGTGACGATGTTGCACAGCGCGTTCTGCGCGGTGTCGCTCAGGCGGTCGGTTACGCCGCACTCACGCAGCAGGTTGCCCAGCATGAGCATGCCGATCAGCGGAGCGGTATCCGGAATCAGCAGGATAACAATGATGGCAACTGCGATCGGGAATACGATCTTCTCGGTCTTGGAGACCTGACGCAGCTGCTCCATCTTGACCTCGCGCTCCTTCTTGGTTGTCAGCAGGCGCATGATCGGCGGCTGGATAAGCGGTATGAGCGCCATATACGAGTACGCCGCAATAGCGATGGCGGGCAGGTAATCCGGCGCCAGACGGGAAGCGACCAGAATGGAAGTCGGACCGTCCGCACCGCCGATGATGGCGATGGCTGCCGCTACTGCGCCCGGGAAGCCGAGCACCAGCGCCAGCAGGAATGCAGAAAAGATGCCGAGCTGTGCCGCTGCACCCAGCAGCAGCGAGGACGGGCGCGCGATCAGCGGGCCGAAGTCGGTCATTGCACCGATGCCCAGAAAAATGATGGACGGATAAATCGCATGCTGGACGCCCTGATAGAACACCCACAGCATGCCGGGACTGGAACCGTCAACCGGTGCATTGAGCAAACCGGTCAGCGGCAGATTGGCCAGCAGCATGCCGAATGCGATCGGAACGAGCAGCAGCGGCTCAAACTTCTTGCCGATACCCATGTACAGCAGCACGCATGCAATGATGATCATGATCAGGCTACGCGGGTCCTCCGCGAAGGACGCGAAGCCCGAGCTTGCCAGAATGCTGCCTAATGCACCGAAAAACGAAAATTGCATAGTACGCGCCTCCCGTTACATCGTGCAGAGTGCTGCGCCGGTCTGTACGGAAGCGCCCTTCTGTACGCAGACAGAGCCGACCGTGCCGTCATGCGGTGCGCAGATCTCGTTCTCCATCTTCATGGCCTCGAGAATAAACAGCACATCGCCGCCCTTAACGGCCTGACCTGCCGTGCATCGGATATCCAGAATGGTGCCCGGCATGGGCGCTGCAACGGTCTCGCCGCCTGCAGGCGCTGCTGCGGGTGCGGGTGCGGGTGCTGCTGCCGGAGCCGGCGCTGCCGCGGGTGCCGGCGCTGCTGCAGCCGGTGTCGATGCGGGAGCCGCGCCGGTCGGAACTGCGCTTACCGACCCCTTTTCTACTTCTACTTCAAACTGCTTGCCGTTAAGCGATACCTGATATTTCATGTTTCTTTCTCCCCTTAAACCGCCTTGATGGACTTAAATACAAGCTGATCGAGCGGAATGCCCGTTTCGTGGCTGACGATAGCCATAACGCAGGCCGCCTCCACCTCGCTGACGCCTTCTAGCTTGACCTGCGGAGCCGGAGCAGGTGCCGGTGCTGCTGCCGGAGCCGCCGCCGCCGGAGCCGCTGCACTGACCGAAGCCGGATGCGCAGTGTGCTTTTCGAGCGCGCCCATCACACGGGAAATAACAGCGATGACACCCCAGAGAAGTGCCAGCATCAAAAATACAATAACGATACCGGACAGGGCGATCATGAGCGCGTCCAGTACGCTGATCGGATCGTGTACCATGCTCACTTAACCTCCTTGAACGAATAGCTTGCGGTGAAGGTCTGTTCCCGACGCTCAAAGAACTGCTCTGCCTGCTGCGGGAATGCGATATAGGACAGGACGTCCTCTTCACTGCGGGCATGCGTGCCGAGATGCTCGCGTGCAGCCGGAAATTCCGGCTCGAGCGTATCGGCAAAGCGGCCGGTCATCGGCTGCTCGTCACCGAGCACCTGCTTGGCGAGCTCGGGATTGACTTCGCCCGGTGCCTTGCCATATTCGCCGCGGATGTAGCTCTTGATTTCCTTGCCGATCGACTTATAGCGGCCGCCGAGGAGAACGTTGACCGTTGCCTGTACGCCGACCATCTGCGAAAGCGGCGTTACCAACGGCGGATAGCCCATATCGGCACGCACGCGCGGCGTTTCGGCGAGTACCTCATCGAGACGGTCGATTGCGTTCTGTGCCTTCAGCTGTGCCACCAGATTGGACAGCATGCCGCCCGGGATCTGGTACACGAGCGCATCGGTCTTGGTGGACAGGACATACGGGTCGAACATACCGCTCGCCGCGAACTTGTCCTTGACCGGCACGAAAAATTCGTTGATCTCATGCAGCGTTTTGGAATCCACGCCGCAGTCATAGCCCATCTGCTGGAGCGCGTAGACCATGGACTCGGTTGCCGGCTGGCTGGTGCCGCCCGACATGCACGAGGTTGCACAGTCGATGCCGTCCGCACCGGCTTCCGCTGCCTTTAGATAAGTCATATAACCCAGACCGGTGGTCGCGTGTGTATGCACATAAACCGGGATTTTGATGTTCTGCTTGAGTGCGGTAACCAGGTCATAGCACTCCTGCGGAGACATGATGCCCGCCATATCCTTAATGCACAGCGAGTTGCAGCCCATGGCTTCGATCTGCCTGCCGAGCGAAACGAACATCTCCAGATTGTGGATCGGACTCAGTGTGTAACAGATACAGCCCTGTGCATGGCCGCCTGCCTTGAGGCATTCGTCCACAGCGGTCTCGATGTTGCGCAGATCGTTCAGCGCATCAAAAATACGGATGATATCCATGCCGTTCTCGATGCACTTGCGGACAAAACGGCGCACGGTATCATCCGAATAATGGTGATAGCCGAGCAGGTTCTGACCGCGCAGCAGCATCTGCAGCTTGGTGTTCTTCATGTGAGATTTGATCTTGCGCAGACGCTCCCACGGGTCCTCATGCAGATAGCGCAGACAGGAATCGAAGGTCGCACCGCCCCAGCACTCAATCGAGTGATAGCCGGCCTGATCCATCTCATCGAGAATGCCCTCGAAATCCTCAAACGGCATTCGCGTCGCAATCAGCGACTGCTGCGCGTCACGCAGCACCGTTTCGGTGATGTGCATTTGTTTCACAAGTATGCCCCCTCCTTCGGGAAATAAATGGGTTTCGTGATTCCCCTCATTAACCCCATATATGTAATTGTATCATATCACTTTCTGCACCCGCTTGCAAGAATATGATTCTTTAATTTTGCACAGCTGCACTTTACTTTTTTCACCGCATTCGGAATTGACTTTTTGCTCTCAATGCAGTAATATAAATATATCGCGTGCTGCGACTCTGCACAAAGGAGCCGCTCGCAAAAACTTTTGTTTTTATGTCTCAGTAGCTCAGTTGGATAGAGCACACGCCTCCTAAGCGTGGGGTCGGAGGTTCAAATCCTCTCTGGGACGCCAGAAAGCACCGCTGCAAGCCTTTTTTCAGGGTTTGCAGCGTTTTTTTGTTCCTCCTTCTCCCGGTAATTTCACTTCCGTTACCGGGAGATTTTTATACGCCGCATGATGTATATTTGCTAATTGGACTCGAACGCTTTTCAGAAATTTGCTAAGAAAATTCTGCGTTTTGCTAATTCGATTTTTCGGATCACTTTGCCGGGGCTTGCGCCGCTATCAGGGCTGCGAGCGCACTTGCCAGCTCCGGCGACTTTTGAAGCTGCTCCACAAGACTTTCAAGGTCAAGGGTCGCAGGCTCCGATTTTGCCGGTTCCTCCGGCGGACGGACGTTGCGAAGATCAGGCTTGGCATAGAAGGCTGTCTCAAATTTCTGAGCATTGACCTTTCTATCCTCGTCCAGAATGTGAGCATAGATACTGGTTATCATGTCGATCTCGGCATGGCCCGTATCACCCTGGGTGGCTTTCAGATCGCCGTGGTTGAGTTTTAATTTGTAGGTGGTACTGGAATGACGGAGAGAATGAAAGACCACCTTCGGCAGCCCTGCGTCCTCACGGAGCTTTGCAAATTCTTTGAGGATGATACGATCCTCGCAGGGCCGTCCATTGGCCAATGCCACCACCAGGTCGTAGTCCTGATACTCGTCACGGAGCAGCGCCCGAAGCTCGTCTTGCGCGGACTTCCATTCCCGCAGGATATAAGCCAGGGTCTTGGGCAGCCACACCTTGCGGATGCTGGAATCGGTCTTGGGCTTTTTCAAGATGATTCTGGTGCTGGTGTTGGGAAACAGCGGCGTGAACACATGGTAGATGTCCTTTTGCCCCAGCATCTCAATGGCCCGCTTGGAGGCCCGCGCCAGCTCCTTATCGATGTAGACATAGGCGTTGTCATCGGCAATATCTTCATCGGAGATGTGGACATTGCTCCAGGTCAGCCCCAGAATCTCACCCATGCGCAGCGAACAGGCAAAGGCCAGATTCATTGCCACATAGAGTTTGCTATCCGTACACTGATCCAGGGCGGTGCGGATCATATCGGCGGTCCAGATGTCCCGCTTCTTGTATTCCACTTTGGGCAGCACCACATTGTCAAATGGGTTCTTGGCAACCAGCTCCCACCGAACCGCCTGTTTGAAGGCGCAGCGGAGAAGTTTGATGATCTTTTCGATGGTAGCGTTGGTGACAAACTCCGTTTTGGCGTGGTGCGTCCTGGTGTTCACCGCAGGGGTTTTCTGCAAAGTCTGGATGTACTTGTCCACCACCCGCGTGGTGATGTCCTGCACCTTCATATCCCCGATGATGGGGTTGATGTAGTTGGCGATCAGCGAGTTTTGGCTGTCGTACATAGACACGCCCCACCGCTTTTCGCCATAGAGGGAGACGAAGTCCGACAGGAACTCCGCAATATTCTGATTGGTGGGCGGAAGGAAGGAGTTGGAACTTTTCTGACTCTCAATCTCTGCCTTGCGCTTCAATGCCTCTTGATAGGAAGTGCGGGTTTCCCATTTCTGCTTGGTCTCGCCATTCTCGTCTACATAGGTATAAACAATAGAATAGTTTTTCTTTCTTTTGATGATGGATGCCATAACGAACATTCCTTTCTTGTGTCACAGATCAAGCGGCTCCAGCCACTTGTCAAACGACCGTTTGGGAATTCGTATGGCGTTGCCAATTCGTACGCTTTTGAAAAGGCCCTCCTGCACAAGTCTATATGCCCGTGCCTGGCTGACGCCTAATATACGGGCAATCTCGTTGACCGTATAGGTCCGGCACTCCAAAGGCCTTTTCTCCGTACCGTTCTGAATCTCTAACACAGCAGCCTCCTTTCCTGTCAGAAACGGCACGCAAAAGGGTGTTCATTCATAACTTCCACCCTCATTGTACCGCGCCGTTTCGGGTTTGTCTGCTGCTAATAGAAAGTTTACGAATTATCCGTAAACAGAAAAGCAGAAGATTTATCTGAAAATAAAAGAGGCAAAAAACGGATGGCTGCCGGCAAGCAGCTCCACGGGAATCTCACCCCGGCCCATGCTGATGGGTGCGCCGCGCAATGCTTTGAGGGCGTTCAACGCGGGAGTCTCATTATCCTGTCTGTGCATCCTCGCCCACAGGCTGCCACACCTGTTTCGCGGCCTGGTTTTGTCGCTCACCTGTTTGGTAGGGGTCCCGTCCTGCGGACTTGCAACAGGGTCTTGGCGCACCGGCCGACCGGCTCCACACAGGCAGATCGTATCCGTCTGCCTTATGTTGCCCGAAGGCTTTCTTTGTCAAGGTGGGTTCAGTCCCCGGCATTGGCAAAAGAGGAAAGGGTAAGCCGATTGCATTCTGCCAGGGCTGAAAGGATCAGGCGCGCATCACGGCCCGGATCAGTCGGATTTCCAGACAGCGCTTCATGTGGGTATCCACGCACACATGAGGCGTTCCGTCCTTGTCATAGAGGGTACGGGTACACAGGCGGCTCATATAGTCGTCGTAGTACCGTAGCACTTGCTCCATGGCCTCGCTGTCACCACTGGAGGCCGCGTGGATCACCCAAACGGGCGGCAGGTCCTTTCCCTTGTGGATGGGCTCTGTCATCTTCCTCAGCCTCCTTTCGGCATCAGCGCCGACAATGCTTCGCGCAGCTCCTGCAGCGCCTTTGTCCGGTGCCGCTGAACGGCGCTCCGGGACATCCCAACGAGATTGCCAATCTCAACGTCTGCCAGGTCCAGAGTGCAGTACAAAATCAAAATGCTCTGCTCCATCTGCGGCAAAGTGGCAAAAGCCTCGGCCACAAGCTCGTTGTCGATATGTAGATCGTAGCCATGCGACGAGAACACAATGCTGTCGCTTGGGTAACGATCCATGACGCAGAGCTTGTCCAGCTCCGCCTGGGACAAGTCGCTAAAGAAAGCTTCACGCTCTCTTTGGCGTTTCATGTTCCGTAGGTAGGCTCTGGCCTCGTTTCGCAATACCTTCTTGCAAAAAGCATCGAACCGGCATTGCTCGCCATAGTCGCGGGGGTTAGATTCCATCAATTTCACCCCCTTTCCATGGGGGATTAGGTGGTTCTCTCCCTTTCCGCTACTACCAATCCTGCGAGAGCGTGTTCTGCCCGCCAAACGCCTCCTTTTTGAAGAAAATTTGAGAAAATCAACGGCCAGCCAGCCCGACCGCAGGAAACGACAAAAAGCGCCCGGCAGGTCACAGACCCACCGGGCGCGATGGAAAACAATATGAAGTTTATTTACACGGTATAGTTCATATTCATGACCGAACCTCTCCTCCAAATGGAACGGGCTTTTTTTGAGCGGCTAGCCCTTGTCAGATCAGGCGGGGATAGTATCCGGCGCAGCATGGCGACATCCTCCTTCTATGCCGCCGTGGAAGCTGCCAAGACAAAGAAAAACGGCGGCTCGAATCGAACCACCGTGAAGAAAGTGCTTTTGCGCACAGAAAGCCATCTGCCCCGCGGCGGTTTTTTTCTTTTCTGCCGCCGGGCAGATCATAGAGGATATAAAAACAGAGCCGATAACCTACGAGGTTTTCCCTCAGTGTTATCGGCTCTGCGTCTTAGCGTCTGGCTCTTGGATGATGGACAGATTCAGTTGTCTTACCGCAATCAAGGTTTCGTGTTTACACTTGGGGCAATACAGCGGAAAGTTTTCCAGGACTGTATCATCGCGGATTTTCAATCGCGTTTTGCTGCCGCAAAAGGGGCATAAAA
>ERZ832973.706-NODE-706-length-35641-cov-4.452144_pt1 | contig 35641 bp, 17 predicted proteins | sample MGYA00519950_ERZ832973 | MGnify/ENA primary metagenome ERZ832973 (study PRJEB31850, sample SAMEA3708734) | human gut metagenome | biome: human gut; feature: human-associated habitat; material: faeces | place: China | collected 2014 ... | reverse complement strand
ATGCCAAAGGTAACGTTAAGTTCAAAGCTATTGAGTACAAGAAAGGCCAAGAAGGTACTTACAAGTACACAGTAGAAGAAGTTAAAGGTACTGACAGCACAGTTCAATACGACGGTATGAAAGCTCTTGTCACTGTTGAAGTATCACACGATGGTAAAGCGAAAGCTCTTATCACTAAGGTTACTGACCCAGCTGATAAAGAATTCAACAATACTGTTCGTCCACCAGAAAAACCTAAGTTCCAACCAGAGAAATACGTTGTTTCTAAAGAGAAATTCGATATCACTGGTATGAAACTTGTTGACGATGATGCTGAGTTGAAAGATAAAGTAGGCGATACTAACAAGGATCCTTACGCTGACAGCACAGCTAACAACGAAGCTGAAAATATCAATACTAAGACACTCAAGAAAGGTGATAAGTTTGTCTACCAAGTATGGCTTGACACAAACAACTTCACTGACGCTCACAATATCCAATCTGTTGGTGTTACAGATAAATATGACAGCGAAAACTTGAACATTAATGTTGCAGATATTAAAGCATACGACTCTGTAACAGGGGAAGATGTGACAGCTAAGTTTGATATCAAGGTTGAAAACGGTGTAATCACTGCAACATCTAAGTCTGACCTTACTAAGTCACTTGGTGATGCAGAAAATACACAAGTGATTGATACTGCCAAATTGGCATTCGGACGCTACTACAAGTTCGATATTCCTGCAACTATCAAAGGCACTGCCAAAGATGGTGTAGATATCGAAAATACTGCGTCACAAATCGTTCACCAATACGACCCAACTAAGAAATCTGTTGAAAAACCAGAAAAACCAACAGAAAAACGTGTAGTCAATATCCCAACCAAGGTTGAGTTTGAATTCACTAAGAAACTTGAAGGTCGTCAACTTAAAGCTGGTGAGTTTAGCTTTGTACTTAAAGATAGCAAGGGTAATGTTATCGAAACTGTAAGCAATGATGCTAATGGTAAGATCAAGTTCTCTGCCCTTGAGTACAAACGTGGTGAAGAAGGTAATCACGTCTATACAGTAGAAGAAGTAAAAGGTAACGATGCAACTGTTACTTATGATAAGATGGTAGCCACAGTTGTTGTTTCTGTAACTAAAGATGGTAAAGTCTTGACAGCGATTTCTCAATTGCCAGAAGATACTGAGTTCAACAACACTGTTATCCCACCAAATACACCACCAACAACTCCACCAAACACACCACCTACTACACCACCAACTACGCCTCCAACACCACCGACTCCTCCAACTCCAGTGGTTCCACCAGTGACACCACCAACTACACCAGAAGCTCCTAAAGGACCAGCACTTCCTGAAACAGGTGATGATGCGTCTATGGCAACTATGGCTCTCGGAGGAATCCTTGCGGCAGCTGGACTAGGTTTGGCAGGAAAACGCAAAAAAGAAGACTAAGATAGTTCATAGGTTAAATCCCTCAATATAGTTAGTTAGACTATTTCAGTTTTCGAAAAAGAGACTCATCCCGATAGGGGTGGGTCTCTTTTGTATCTATCTTAAAGATGATTTGGTGTTTTATTAAAATATTAGATATAAGGTTAAGTAATAGAGATTTTAGGATTTATTTTATGCAAAACAGATCAGTGGTTTAAATTTCAGGAAAAGATTATTATAAATATTGATATGTACTAAAATACTTATGTGAAAAGGTTTATTGGTTGTCATGAAGTCCTAGCTGCAAATCACAACTCGTTTTTTATATTGATTAAAAATTAGAGAAAATACTTGCTTAATGATTAAAAAAAAGATACGATAGACTTTGGAAGAAGGTTAATAAATGTATAGAGTGCGTATTTTTTCAATAATGTCTTTGTTTTTGACGCCCATTTGGGGTACAAGGATTAACTTATAGGAAGATTTTGAATGAAACAAGCAAATCATGTTTTTGAAAAAGTGACAAAATACGGCATTCGTAAGTTGTCGGTAGGTGTAGGACCAGTTGCTATCGGGACATTCTTGTTAGCAGGTGGTTTTTTCGTGTCTAAACCAGTCTCTGCAGATCAGGTTACTAAGGATGCAACGGTACACATGGCCTATGTCGCTGAAAATGAATTAACAGCTGAAGAGCAACAGCAAGTGGTCCATGCTATTCCTGAGGACTACCAGAATGAAGATACTTTTTATTTGGTCTACAAACGTAAGGGTGCTACGCAAACTAGTCTTCCTCAGACAGGAAGTTCTGACTGGGTAGCGTCAGGTTTAGGACTAGCAACGGCGACCATGGCTGTGTTGCTCTTTTCAAAAAAACATCGTAAAAAGATTATTGGCTTGGTCTTGATTGGGGCCGCTGGGCAAAGTCTCCTTGTGCCAATAGAGGTTCTTGCCTTGCAAAACAAGGAGTTGCAGGCCTATAATCAGACCCTTGCTGTTGCAGACGAGGCGGACCTAGCTAAAGGTGTTATTGCAATTGATGGTTATGAGTATGTCGGTTATCTGCGTTACTCAGCTAAGCCAGAGCTTGAACAACCTTTGGAGAATACTTTGCAGGGGCTTGAGTCTTCAATAAAAGAAGAGACTACAGTAAATCAGGGTACAGCTGATAAGGATAGTGAGGGAATCAGTTGGAAAAAGGGAACTCAGGAGTCAGGTCACGAAGGCGAAGCTGTGGTTCAACCTGCTAATCCAGAGTATACCGGACCAATTAGTGCCAATGGTACGCAAGAATCAGGTCACGAAGGTGAAGCTCTTGTTCAGCCCGTAGCCCCAGAGTATACCGGACCAATCAGTGCCAATGGCACCCAGGAAGTTGGTCACGAGGGTGAAGCTGTAGTTCAACCCGCCACTCCAGAGTACACCGGTTCAATCAGTAGCGATACTACAAGTGCCAATGGTACGCAAGAAGTTGGTCACGAAGGTGAAGCTGTGGTTCAGCCTGTCAATCCAGCGTACACCGGTTCAATCAATAGCGACACTACCAGTGCCAAAGGAACACAAGAATCAGGCCACGAAGGTGAGGCCCTTGTTCAACCTGAGAATCCTGTTCATACCCCAGTTGTCGGCAGTATCACAGAGACTGAAACGCAAGCCATCGATTATCCTATCGAAGTGATTACGGATGATAACAAGTATGTGGATGAAGAAGTGGTCGAGCAAGAGGGTAAAAAAGGTAGCCAAGAAATCCAGAAAATTTACCAAACCATTGATGGTGTCAAGGTTGGTGAGCCGACTATTGTGTCAGGTAAGGTTATTGAGGTGCCACAACCTAGAAAAATCCGTCGTGGAAGCAAGCCTCTAGATGGCACAACGACCGAAGAATCTATTGTAGAGCTTCCATTTAAAGAAATTGTCCAAGAAGATGACACACTTGAGAAAGGCACTTTACAGGTTGTCCAAGAAGGTCAAAAAGGCCAAAATAAAATCACCAAGGTTTATAAGACCTATAAGGGAAACAAGACTGCTGAAGAACCAACTGTTACTGAAACAGTGCTAGTGCCTGTCCAAGATCGTATCGTTCGCAAAGGAACTAAGGTATCTGAAAAACCAGTGCTTACGCTGACACAGATTGACAAGGATGACTTGGGTCGAAGTGCTAAACTTAGCTACAACTTGACTAATCCAGGTTCAGCAACTATCACGACTATTAAAGCGGTCCTTAAGCAAGATGGACAGGTTGTTCAAACGCTTGATATTCCTAGCACGACCTTGACTGCTGACCTAACCAACTTAGACTATTACAAGCCTTATACTCTTACAACAACCATGACCTTTGATCGTGGCAATGGTGAGGAGAGTCAGGTTTTGGCAGACCAAACTCTCCAACTGGATCTCAAGAAGGTTGAGCTTAAAGATTTTGCACGTACAGATTTGATCAAGTATGACAATCAAACAGAAGTGGATGAGACTCGTCTGACAGCTGTGCCTCAAGATCTCACGAATTACTACTTGAAACTGACTTCTGCGGATCAAAAGACGACTTACTTGGCAGTGAAAGCCATCGAAGAAACAACAGTTGATGGCAAGGCGGTTTATAAGGTAACTGCAGAAGCGGACAATTTGGTACAACGTGATGCCCAAAACCATTTTGCACAAACCTATAGCTATTACATTGAGAAACCTAAGGTTAGCCAAGCCAATGTCTACTATGATTTTGCTGAGTTGGTCAATGCCATTCAAGCAAATCCATCAGGTGAATTTAGACTTGGTCAAAGCATGGGTGCTCGTCACGTCGTTCCAAACGGCAAATCATACATCACGACAGAATTTACTGGTAAGTTGCTCAGTGATGGTGACAAACGCTTTGCCATCTATGATTTAGAGCATCCATTGTTTAATGTTATCAATGGCGGAACTATCAAGAATATCAACTTTGAAAATGTAGACATCAATCGCCCTGATCAAAATCAAATCGCGACACTTGGATTTAACCTTAAAAACAAAGGTCTGATTGAAGATGTTAAGGTGACTGGTTCGGTTACTGGTAACAATGACGTGGCAGGTATTGTCAATAAGATTGATGAAGATGGCAAAATTGAGAATGTCGCCTTTGTCGGTAAGATTAACTCTGTCGGTAATAACTCGACAGTTGGTGGGATTGCTGGTTCAAACTACATGGGATTCGTCAACAGAGCCTATGTCGATGCGACTATTACAGCTCAAAATGCCAATGCAAGTATGCTGGTGCCATTTGTTACCTACATGCTCAACAGCTGGAAGTCAGGAACTAAGGCCAAGGTGACTAACTCAGTAGCAAAGGGTGTTCTTGATGTTAAAAACACACGAAATGTCGGTGGTATTGTCGCTAAGACTTGGCCATACGGTGCTGTTCAAGACAACGTGACCTACGCCAAGGTTATCAAGGGCCAAGAAATCTTTGCTTCGAATGATGTCAATGACGAAGATGGTGGGCCACATATCAAAGACCTCTTTGGTGTAGTTGGTTACAGCTCCGCCGAAGATGGCACTGGTAAAGATACTAAGAGTCCTAAAAAACTCAAACATTTGACCAAGGAAGAAGCTGACAAGCGTGTTGAAGGTTACAAGATTACAGCTGATACATTTGTCAGCGAGCCATACGCGTTGAACACCCTTAACAACGTTTCTAGTCAAGCAGATTTTGCCAATATTCAAGACTATAATCCAGCATACAAACAGGCTTACAAGAATATTGAGAAATTCCAGCCATTCTATAATAAGGATTATATTGTCTACCAAGCCAACAAACTGGCTAAAGACCACAACTTGAATACCAAAGAGGTGCTCTCAGTAACTCCAATGAATGACAGTAATTTTGTTACAGACTTAAGCGATGCTAATAAGATTATTGTTCATTATGCTGATGGAAGCAAAGACTACTTCAAGCTTTCAGAGAGTTCAGAAGGGTTGAGCAATGTTAAGGAGTACACTGTCACTGATTTGGGTATCAAGTACACTCCAAATATCGTTCAGAAAGACCACTCAAGCCTTATCAATGGCATCGTTGATATCCTAAAACCGATTGAGTTGCAGTCTGATCCAATTTACCAAAAACTTGGTCGTACAGGTCCAAATAAGGTCAATGCTATCAAGAACCTCTTCTTGGAAGAAAGCTTTGAGGCTGTTAAGGCTAATTTGACGAACCTTGTGACTAAGCTGGTTCAAAATGAAGATCACCAGCTTAACCAATCACCAGCTGCTCAACAAATGATTCTTGACAAGGTTGAGAAGAATAAAGCAGCCCTCTTGCTAGGCTTGACCTACTTGAATCGTTATTACGGTGTGAAGTTTGATGATCTTAACATCAAAGAAATCATGCTCTTCAAACCAGATTTCTATGGTAAAAATGTGGATGTCCTTGACCGTTTGATTGAGATTGGCTCTAAGGAAAATAATATCAGTGGTTCAAGAACCTACGATGCTTTCGGTGAAGTTCTCGCTAAGAGTACCCTTTCTAGTGATCTTACCGACTTCCTCAACTACAACCGAAAACTCTTTACCACTATCGACAATATGAATGATTGGTTCATTGATGCCGCTAAGGATAAGGTCTACGTTGTAGAGAAAGCGTCTCAAAATGAAGGTGTTGGTGAGCACAAGTATCGTGTTTATGACAACCTCAGTCGTGGTCTCCACCGCAAGATGATTTTGCCATTGTTGAACCTTGATAAGACAGAAATGTTCCTGATTTCTACCTATGACACCATGTCTTATGGTACAGCTAACAAGTACAACACAACCCTAGAAAAGTTGAAACCTGAGATTGATCTAGCGGCTCAACGTCAAATCAACTACCTTGATTTCTGGCAAAGATTGGCCGCAGATAATGTCAAAAACAAATTGTTCAAAGACATTGTCAATCCAATCTGGGAAGGTTTCTATGTCTGGGGTCATGGTTGGCCAGGTTGGCCAGAGCGCTACGGCCAATTTAAGAACAGTACGGAAGTCTATGCGCCAATCCGTGAAATCTATGGACCAGTCGGTGAGTACTACGGTGATAACGGAGCTATGGCTGGTGCCTATGCTGCCATCTACGACAATCCATATGATAATCGTGCCAAGGTTACCTTCGTTATGTCTAACATGATTAGTGAGTACGGTGCATCAGCCTTCACTCATGAAACAACCCATATCAATGACCGTATTGCCTACTTTGGAGGTTTTGGTCGTCGTGAAGGAACAAATGTTGAAGCCTATGCCCAAGGAATGTTGCAATCACCAGCTACTCAAGGTCACCAAGGTGAATACGGTGCCTTAGGCCTTAACATGACCTTTGAAAGAGCCAACGATGGTAACCAGTGGTACAACACCAATCCAAACAAGTTGAACTCTCGTGAGGCCATCGACCGTTACATGAAGGGCTACAACGATACCCTTATGCTTCTAGATTCACTTGAAGGAGAAGCAGTCCTCAGTCAAGGCAAGCAAGAGCTCAATAACGCATGGTTCAAGAAGGTAGATAAACAGCTACGAGGCAATAGTAAAAACCAATACGACAAGGTGCGTGCTCTAAGTGATAGCGAAAAGGCTATTAGTTTGACCACTATTGATGACCTTGTGGATAATAACCTCATGACCAATCGTGGACCTGGAAATGGTGTTTATAAACCGGAGGACGTCTCCTCTGCCTATGTCAATGTGCCTATGATGTCTGCTATTTATGGTGGTAATACCAGTGAGGGCTCTCCAGGTGCTATGTCCTTCAAGCACAATACCTTCAGACTCTGGGGATACTACGGCTATGAAAAAGGTTTCCTAGGTTATGCGACCAACAAGTATAAACAAGAAGCAAAAGCGGCTGGTAAGGATACCCTTGGAGACGACTTTATCATTAGCAAGATTTCTGATGGTCAGTTCAACTCCCTAGAAGACTTCAAGAAAGCTTACTTCAAAGAAGTCAAAGAAAAAGCGTCACATGGTTTGACGACAGTTACGATTGATGGCACATCAGTAAGCTCTTACGATGATTTGTTAGCCTTGTTTAAAGTGGCAGTTGCCAAAGACGCTGCAAGTCTTAAAACAGATAATAATGGCAATAAATCTGTGTCAACAAGCCATACGACAAAACTCAAAGAAGCTGTCTATAAGAAACTCCTACAAGAGACAGATAGTTTCACAAGTTCTATTTTCAAATAATAGATGAAAGAAACCCTTTTGGTAACTGCCAAAGGGGTTTTTGATACTGTCGGGAATGCGGGTGGTAGGAGCCTTTAGGTCAGTGTTGGCAAGGGATTGAGAAAGATGTGAGTTAAGCCATTAAAAAAATTCCTTTTGAAGGGAGAGAATTTTGAATTTTAATAAATATCACTATAACTAAAAAATAAGGTTAGAGTGACGAACGTTTTTAATAAAAGATGGTTTGATATAAAAGTATTTTGAAAATTATAGAACTGACAAAATAGGGGATTGTGCTAAACAAAAGTACGAACGATTTGATGTTTCAAAGGACTTAGATAAAAGTTTTAAATTAATGTTTTTTAATAAAAGTTAAACTTTTACACGATTATTAGTATATATTTGACAATTTAATAATTATAGTATAAAATGGAAATCGTATATAAAGTAATTTGGATATTGAGGAAATTTATTATTATGAGAGATATGTTTAATAAACGCCAACGTTTTTCATTAAGAAAATATAGCTTTGGTGTGGCCTCTGTCCTTTTGGGAGTTTCAATCTTCTCAAATGCACAGGGTGCCCAAGCTGACGAAACGGTAGCACCAACTACCGCAGGTATGGAAACAACTGCTGAGCCAGATGTCGTCGTGGAGCAATCAACACCAACAACAGCATCAGTAGCTCCAGCAACAACAGAAAACACACCAAGTTCAGTCTCTACTGTGGCCTTGGCTAGTGAACAACCCCAATCAGTAGCTCAAAACAGCCAAGCAACTTCAACAACTAGTCAAACAGCAGCTAGTTCAGAAGTAGCTTCTCAGGCTGCATCGCAAGCGAGCTCTGAATCTGCAGCAGCGGCTGCTTCATCTGTAGTTACTAGTGCACAAGCTCTTAGCTCAGCAGCTGTAGCAGAAACTCCAGCTGCTGGTCAAGTATCAGCACAAACAAGTGCGGCTGCTTCAGTTGCGACTGTAGCAGAAACTGCCAGTGCAGAGTCTACGACTAACGCTGTAAATAGCGTCCTTAAAGTAGCGACTAGCGAGTTGGCTGTGACAAGCAGTGAATTGAATGCTGCTGAAGCAAGCCTTAACTCTGAAAATCTCATCAACGCTATGGGACTTGCGGTATCAAACCGTAGCCTTCGTACAGCTGATGCGGTTGCTGTTTTGACAAATGCTGGAGCAGGCTCAACAAACCCTGACTTGACAAACCTCGGCTACAAACTTGACTATTTACCAGGGCGTCAACAATACTTTGTTAACATTGACTACATCAACCACCTCAAAGTCGGTCGTGATAACCGTGGGGGGTTGAGACCTTATGACTTTATTGAAAACGGTAATTTCTTTGTTACACCAAACTATGCTAACCTTGGTATTATTGACTATGTTGATGAAGCAGGAAACAAGATCCCTGGATCTTCAACCTACCGTATCAATAACTCAACTGAAACAATTACAGCAAACGGTAAGACTTACAATAAAATCTACGATGCTGGTGTAACAGAACTTCCACCAGTACCAGCAGGATACCGCATCAAGTATGCATCTGCTGACAAATCAAAAGCTAATGCTTACGTAGATGTCTTGAAGTCAGAACGTCAATACGACTATAACAACGGTGTTGCAACTATCCGTTCTGAACGTGCTTGGGACCGTAACCAAAGTCGTGTGGTTGACCTTGTTCAATTTGCTAACGGTTCACAAGGTTTGGATGCTTCAATTGATGCCAATGGTGGTGGTCAATACCTAGCTCCAGGATACCGTTACCACATTATCGTTGAAAAAGACACTAGAGATGTCACTAAAGCAACAAGTCAAACAGTGACTTACACTGGTGCTGATACGAAGACACCAGCTGCTAACACTCAAAATGACTTTAGCTTCAACGGTAAAGAAGACCCAACAACTAATACAACAACTTGGACTGAAACGACTCATACTTATGGAACAGTTAAGACTCCAGTTGTTACTGGTTACTATGCTGATAAAGCTGTAGCAGGTGGTAAGACAGTTACTCCAGATGCACCAAATGCAACAGACACAGTGACATACAAAGCCTTTGGTAAATTTATCGCTGTGGATGAAAATGGAAATCCAATTCTAGGTGTATCAACAACTGCCTACACAAACGATCCTAATGACGCGACTAAGATGATTGCTATTGACAAGACGCTTCCAAGCATTCCTGGCTACACTGTTAAGGTTGTACCTGCCACACCAGGTGACTTGTCTAGCGATACTAAGGTTGTTTACGTTAAGAACGATCAAAAAGCAAGCGTTACCTACCGTGATGAAACAAGTGGTTCAACCCTTGAAATTGTTGCCTTGGCTGGTAAGTCTGGTGAAGCGATTAACTACTCAACAGCTGAACGTATCAAACACTATCAAGACCTTGGCTATGCCCTTGTGAGAGATGGTTACCCAGCTGGTGCAAGCTTTGACTTGGATAGCACAGTTGACCAAGCTTGGACAGTAAGCTTCAAACGTGTAGCACTTGACTTTAATCCAGACAATGCACACGAACCAGGAACTCCAATCTATCCTAACCAACCAAACGGTCCAAAATGGCCAGCTAAGGATGCTTACCTTAAAGATGTTACTTACACTGTTCACTATGCAAGCAAGAACAGCAATGCTAAATTGCCAGCAGACAGTGTTCAAAAGGCACAATGGAAACGTTCATTGACCCTTGATTCTGTAACAGGTGACATTCTTACTGCAGGTGAATGGAAGGCTGATAAGACTAAGTTCGACCTCGTCATCACACCATTGGTTAACGGTTATTTCGCCGATAAAGGCCGTGTGGCTTCTCAAGATGTCACTATGGACAACAGGGTTGAAACTGTTACTTACACTAAATTTGGTAAGATTATTGCTGTTGACGAAAAAGGTAATCTAATCCCAGGTGTTGAAGCAGTTACTTACACAAATGATCCTAACGATCCAACTAAGGCTGCCATGACACTTGTTCCTGAAGTGAAAGGTTACAAGGCCGAGAAGACTGCTGTGACACCAAGCAACCCTGGTGATGATACAAAGGTTATTTATAAGTTAACTAACGCAGAACCTGCTAAACCAACAACTAACAAAGACCTTGGTACTATCGTTGTCATCTACCGTGATGAATATGGCAACCAAATCAAGATGCCACTCGTTATCACTAACTCTGTTGGTTCTGAAGTTAACGTTCACGGTGACCGTTATATCTACCGTAATGGTGTGAAATACGAATTGATTCGTCAAGAAGGTAAATCTACAGACAAGATGACAAAAGGTCAAACAGTCGTGACCTATATCTATCGTAAGGTCGAAGATGGCTCAACACCTTCAAATGGTAATAATGGTCAATCTGGAAATGGTGGAAATTCAACTTCTAAAGCTGTAAAAGCGGCCTCAAACGGATCTAAAGGATCTAAAGGATCTGGATCAGCAGCCGATGGCGCTTCAGATGGTAAAGGTTCAGATAAGAAGAAATCTGGAAACAAAGATGGTAAGAAGGCAGATGGTTCTGATAAAGCTAAAGAAGGCGACGAACAATTGCCAGTAACAGGTGAGTCAGATAACAACCTCGCAGCAATGGGTGTTGTTGTTATGGGACTTATGTCAGGACTTGCGGCTATGAATCGTCGTAAAAACCAAGACTAAGATTTCCACACCTTATCTCTCATAAATTCCAAAAATAAAATCTCTCTCGAGTGAATTGCTCGGGAGAGATTTTTTTGGGTCTTTGTAGACAAAACTCAGGAAAGCTCCAAATGTTTGTGAATCTTTTAAGCAGTATTTAGCGTGATAAGGTACAATAGAGTAAGACAAAACGAATGAGGAGACTGTCATGAAGTTTTTACATACGTCAGATTGGCATGTGGGGCGAACCCTCAATGGCTGGTCTTTGCTGGAGGAGCAGGAGTGGGCTTTTCAACAGATTGTGGATTTGGCAATTCGTGAACAGGTGGATGGGGTCATTATTGCTGGTGACCTCTATGACCGTGCGGTGCCGCCTGTGGATGCCATTAAACTTTTTAATAAGACCTTGGCACGTTTGGTCTTGGAGGAGCAGATTCCCGTCTATGCCATTAGTGGTAATCACGATGGGGCTGAACGCTTGCATTTTGGGCGAGACTTTTTTCAACCTCAGGGTCTTCATTTAAGCACACGTTTGGAGGAGGCTTTTGAGCCCATTGAGTTGGAGGGTTGCCAGATTTTCCTCCTTCCCTTTATCGATCCTATTGATGCTCGTATTTACTATAAGGATGATGAGGATAAGGAAATTCAGGGGATTGGTGATGCCTTGACCTACATTCTTGAAGATATGGAAAAGGCCTTTGATCCCGACAAGTCACATATCTTGGTGACGCATTTTGCGGTTTCTAAGAAGGATGATAGCGATGGTCAAGGTCTTCGAGAATTGATGTTGTCTGAAACCAGTAATACGGTGGGTGGGCTTACCAATGTGACCAGTGACCTTTTCAAGGCTTTCGATTATGTGGCCTTGGGGCATATCCATACGCGCTTTGCCAGTCCGACCCAGCGCGTGCAATATTCGGGCAGTCCGGTCGCCTTTAATGTCAAAGAAGCCAAACGTAAGGAAGAGAAGGGTGTCTATATTCTTGAATTGGATGCGACTGGTAACTTGTCTCAGACCTTCCATCCTCTAGAGGTCAGACGGCCAATCGTGACCCTTCAGGAACCTTTTGAAACCTTGGTATCACCTGAATTTTATAAGGAACAGCCTTGTCAAAAGGCTTGGTTTGCCTTTGATATTCAACTGTCCAGCCGTAAGGAATTAGAGGGTATCAATGTGCGTGCCCGTCTGGAAGAAATTTATGGGGCAGACATTGTGGAAATCACCTTCAGTCGTTTGGGTGATGTCAAGGAAGAAAACGTGACTGTTGATCAGCACTTAAAAGATTTGGAAATGCAATCGCCGCAGGAAATTGTTTCTGATTTTTACCAGACAGTGACTGGGGGCGATGTCTTGTCTGAGAGACAAACAGCCCTTGTGGAAAGTATTTTTGAGGAGATTGGAAGGAGCCGACAATGAGACCAGTCCAGTTAGAATTGACCAATTTTGGACCTTATCGTAAGGAAGTCATCAATTTCACCCAGTTTGACCATGCTCCCCTTTTTTTGATTGGTGGGGACACAGGGGCTGGTAAGAGTACTCTCTTTGATGCCATGACGGTGGCCTTGTTTGCGACGACCAGTGGTGATCGTAATGTTGAGGAGATGCGGTCGACCTTTGCTGGTCCAGAGGATGATTTGACCAAGGTGACTTTTTACTTCCAACAGGGCCAGCACCTTTATCGCATTGAGCGAGTTCTCCAGCAGGAGAGGGCCAAGCGTGGTGGTGGTACGACCATTCAAAAAGCGACGGCTTCCTTAGTCATTGTGGATAAGATTGGTGGTCAGGAAATTGAAAAGCTTGGGGATAAAATCAAGGAAGTTAGTGACCAGATTGAGCAGATTTTGGGCCTCAATGCCGAACAATTCAAACAGATTATCCTCCTTCCGCAAAATGATTTCAGCCGTTTCTTGAAAGAAGATTCCAAGACCAAGACTCAAATTTTAAAGAAAATCTTTGGAACAGGTATTTTTGACCGTTTTCAAAAGAGTTTGGAAGAGCGTCTTCGTCAGAGCAACAAGGATATGGAGAAACGCCAGGCTCAGCTAGATGGCCATTTTGCCAGTCAGGTTTGGTCTGAGGAAGAATTAGCTGTCTTAGCCCAAACCCCAGCTTCTGAAAAATTGGCACGTCTTGAAGAACTTTTGGCGCAACGTCAAGAAAATCTTGAAGAGCAAAAAAGCATCTTGAAGGATGCTCATGAAGATTTGACTAAACTGCAAAAGAGCTTACAAACTGCCCAAGATTTGGCTAAGATTTTCCAAGAATTGGAGCAAGCCAAGGAGCGTTACCGTCTGGAAATTGAGGAGGGTGCTCAAGAACAGGCAGAGGCTAAAGTGCATCTGGAGGAATTGCAGTTTGCCCAAGGGATGCAGGAAACCATTAGTAGCTTGAAGCAGTATCAGAAGCAGTTGTTGCAATTAGTACAGGACCTTGAGATTGCTCAGGAAGCGCTAAGTGCTAAGGAGCAGGCTTTTGAGGAAGTCAAGACTCAAAAAGAGGCACTTGCAGCCCAATCTGAGGATTTTCTTCAAAAAGAAGAGGAACTGGAAGTATGGAAAGAGGCTATTATCTATGCCCAGAGTCTCGCCCAAGAGCAGGAGAAAATCAAACAGTCAAGTGCTAACTACAAGCAGTTGGAAGAAAGCTATCAACAGGCTTCGAAAGAGATTGAACTCCTTTCCCAGTCCTTGTCAGATTTGGAGGCCAATCGTCTTAGTTTAGAGAGTTTACATGAGGCTGAAAAACTCCTCCAGTCTGTGGGCTACAGTGTGGATAAGCAACTGGCTCAGGACCTGAAAGACATAGAGGACTTGAATCAGGAGTTGGCAAAGACGGAAAAACGTCATCAAACCTTATCTTTGGATAGTGACCAAGCTCAAGAAATCTTAAATGAATTGGAAGAGAAGTTAAGAACGACTTTGGCTTCACGTCGTCAACTCATGATTGCTCAGTTGCAGGCAGAGTTAGAAGATGGACAGCCCTGTATGGTCTGTGGTTCCTTGGATCATCCTAAGGTCGATGGGACACAGGTTGATGAAGCGGCCTTGAAGGATCTCATGGACCAGGTGGAGGAACTTCAAGCTCAAAAAGAAAAGCAAGTCGCTACCTTGTCAAACCGTCAGGCTACTTTGAGCGAAGTTGAGTCTAAACGTCAAGATTTGCTTGACCAAGTGGCTAAAGTTAAGTTAACTCTTCAAAAACACTATCAAGAACTGGAAGAACAAGTTAAGGGACAGTTTGAATTTGACTTTTCAGAGGATTATGAAGCTGTCCGTGGGCAAACCTTGTTGAGTGCTGTTGAGAAGCATTATCAAGAACTCCAAAAACGCTATGATAAGGAAGAAGCAGACCTTGTCCATTGTCAAGAGGAGTTAGCTAAGGCCCAAGAAAAAGCGCCAGATTTGTCTAAGAGCTATCAAGAGGCCAAGGCAACTCTCTATCAAGCTAAGGAGCGCCTAAAAGACTTGAAGGAAGCTCATCCAGAACTGGAGTCTGTAGAGGTCTATCAAGAACGAATTTCCCTTGCGAAGCAGGAGTTGGACCTCTACAATAGGCAAGTCAAGGAAAATGGTGAAGCCTACAACCAACTTCATGCCGACATTCAAGGCATCAAGGGGCAGCTTGAGAGCTTGACCAAGTCTAAAGAAAAGACCAGCCAAGAAATGAAACGTTTATCAGCTGAGTTGGACCAAAGTCTTAAGGTCGAAGGTGCCCTCACCAATGACCTAGAGCAAATCCAGCTTTGGCTGCTTGAGGTGAACAAGCAAGCTATTCCTAAGCTTCAGGCCCAATTGACAAGTTACCAAACCCTTAAACAAGAATTGCAGACCCAGATTAGTAAGAGCCAAGAGCTTCTCCAAAATCAAGAAAAACCAGATTTGGTCGCTTTAACACAAGAGGTCCAAACCGGTCAGGAAAGTTACGATACGCAATTGGCTCAGGTCTCTGTCATGGAGAAGGGGCTTAAGGATGCGAATGCTACCTACCAGGCAGCCAAAACCCTTCAAGACAGCAATCAAGAGGCCTTTAAGGCCCACCAAGAACTCAGTGATTTGGTGAAGGTGGTTAAGGGAGAAAATACTGCTCTGACTGGTCGTCTCAATCTTGAGGTCTACGTTATCCGTCAGTATTTCCAACAAATCTTGGACTATGCCAATGCTAACTACATCGGTCTCTTAACGGATAACCGCTATTCCTTTGTCTTGAGTGAGGAAGGTCGTAGGGCGCGTGATCACTTCGGTTTGGATATCAACGTCTATGACCAACTGACAGGTAGTGAACGCTCCGTTAAATCCTTGTCTGGTGGTGAAACCTTTATCGCTGCACTAGCTATTGCCCTATCCCTCTCAGAAGTTGTCCAAAATACCAGCAAGGGTGCTGTCGTTGAAGCTCTCTTCATCGACGAAGGTTTCGGGTCACTAGACAAAGAAGCCCTCACCAAGGCTATCTCGGTCCTAGAACAAATTGGCGAAAACCGTATGGTCGGTGTCATCAGTCACGTGGACGACATGAAAGAAGGTATTGCTCAGCAACTAGCCATCATCAAGTCGCACGATGGTAGCAGCCGCATTAAGATTGTGGATAAGGGGTGAAATATAAAAACTAAATTACTGTCAATTAACGAGAACCAAAAGACATATCCTATAATAGGAGTCAATTTGACTTACTAACTTTTATCCAATTGTACTATTAGGATGAGGATAAGAGTAGGATGAGGATAAGAGGAAAGTTAATAACCTTATTAGATTGTACTTGGATGTAGGTTTTATGTGATATTGTGTTAAGCTTATCAATATAAAATCAGAAAGATTAATCGTAGGTAACGAAAATCAATAGCTAAAGACCGCTTTCGCTGGGAGTTATGGCTGAACTTGAAATGTGATAATATTATAGAAAAGTACTGAGATGTTAAGAAGTGTACTGACCGCCAAAGTTAGACAGGAAAAATCTAACTCTTTGGGTGCAGTTCAAATTGAAGTAGCAACATTTTATGTGACGCTTCATAAACCAGCACCCCATCACACCATGGGAAGTCTTAAGATTGATACTTAAACACATGTTATTAATGAAGATGGGGATATTATAAAGGGATTTTATGCAGCAGGAGAAGTAGCTGGAGGTCTTCACGCTGGGAACCGCCTTGGTGGAAATTCTTTGCCGGATATCTTTACTTTTGGACGTATTTCTGGGTAAATGTCTATAAACAAGAATTGTTAGTACAATAGGTAGGTCGTAAGTAGAAAGAAGAATTTTACAGTTTTATAGCCAATAAATATTTTTAGACTGGAGATAATTTGTTCCAGTCTTTTTATTTTCTCAAAAAGATGAAATAAAAGGTTTTAAAAATTAAAATGAGATAATGGCTCTTTGACTAAAAATAAGTTATAATTAGAATAAGTGTAATATGTAATTTTTATGGTATTTTTTCTAAAAAGAGATAGCGTCTTTACAAGTTTTTTTTAATAAAGAAAGTAAGACTAGGGATAATTTTTGGAAAAAGACAAAAATATCATAATAATATCCGATAATGAATTGTGTTGACTAGTGAATGGTTGGGTGTACTTAGGTTATCATCACCTAGGTCATGGAGGAGAAGATAGAAGTGATGAATGTTTCAGGCCGATTTTGTGTTTTTTCGCATAAGGATAGACAGCATCAACGTTTTTTTCAATTATTACCTGATGGTAGCATTAGAGATATTGACAGTCCTGGTCATGATAATGAACGCTTTTGGGATTTTCAAAATAATCAGATCTGCTTATATTCTAATCAAAGGCAGTTAACTGCTACTTTTGATTGTTGCTATGAGGAAGAGGGACATTCATACTGGGAAGGTTGGCATCAACACTCTATTCCTTTGGAACTTCGTCTCTATGATATGAAATCTGATCTTTTTGATTTTAAGACGAAGTTTACCAGTAGGTTTTTGATTGATTATGGAGCATTGTCAGTTGGTCCACATACCTATGGTATCCCCTTTTTAGTTGACTATGATCATGGTGGAAAGGTAATTATAGGGGATTACTGTTCTATTGGTCAGAATGTTTATTTTGTGACGGCAAATCACAATTTGGAATTGGTGACTACCTATCCATTTAAAAGTTTAGAGCGATTTTATTCAGATAAGACCTTAGATATAGAAGATGATCACACCCTTCAATCTCCTACTAGGGTTGGTAATGATGTCTGGATTGGGAATAATGTCCAGATTATGGCTGGTGTAACTATAGGTGACGGTGCGGTTATAGCCGCAGGATCTGTGGTTACTAAGGATGTATCCCCCTATGCTATTGTTGGAGGGAACCCAGCCAAGTTGATTCGCTACCGTATTGCAGATGCTAATGACCGATTCAACATGCAAAAGATTTCTTGGTGGGATTGGCCAGAGCATGTAATTTCAGAACGGCTTGATAAAATTATGAGTAAGGATATTTCTGCCTTTATTGCAGAATATTTACCCGAAGATGACTAGGCTCAATATTGTATCCATTTATTTGGTTGCTGATTCACTCATAGAAGTTCTTGTTAGAGTTCTTCGTATGTGTAAAAGCTTGGACAACTATAATGTGCTATAAATAATAAAAGAAGAAATAAATATGACAGAAAAAGTTAGTGTAATTGTACCCGTATTTAATGTTGAAAAATACCTTAGACAGTGTCTGGATAGTATCCTTCAACAAACCTATCAGAATCTCGAAATTATTATTATAAATGATGGCTCAACAGATGGAAGTGACGCCATATGCCGTGAGTATGCTGGTAAGGATTCACGAATATCTTACTTTGCAAAAGAAAATACTGGGATTTCTGATACAAGAAATGTCGGTATTCGTCAAGCAACGGGTGAGTATGTGACCTTTGTAGATTCGGATGATTGGGTAGAACATACTTATGTTGAAGAGCTTCATGATAAGCTTAAGGCTTATGATGCTGACATTGCTATTACCAATTATTATCTCTTTAATGAGGCCGATAGTCTTTTTTATTTTTATATTACTGATGAGGATTATTATGAACAAGTGTATTCTCCTGCTCAGTTGATTGAGGGTCTATATGAAACCAAGTTCAATAAAAGCTTTGCTCTGATTTCAGCTTGGGGGAAACTTTATAAACGCACTCTTTTTGAAGATCTACTTTTTCCAAAAGGACAGATTGGAGAGGATGGCTTTTTTAATCTTAAGGCCTATTTAATGAGCGAGCGCGTAATCTACCTCAACAAGGGGTTGTATGCTTACCGAGAAAGACCAGGAAGTTTATCTAGAACTTGGACTGAAGATTGGATGTCAGCATTGGTATATGCTATGGAAGAGCGTCTTGCCTTGTTAGCTAGCAGGGGTTATCCACTCGAGAAGCATATGACTGTTTATCGTATGATGTTAGAGTCTTGCTTGACAAATGGAGCATCTCAGGGCTTAGAAGGAACAGAAGCTTATCGTCGAATCAAGGAAAAATATCAGGTATTAAGTTTAGCACCACAGCACTATAATGGGAAAAAACGATCAATTGTACTTGCTGCAAACTATCCTTATGTTGAGCAGGTGGTAACTACAATCAAATCTATTCTCTATCACCATCGCAATATTCGTTTTTATATAATTAACAGTGATTTTCCACAAGAATGGTTTAAGGGGCTAAACCGTCACCTTGCACGATTTGGTAGTGAGATTGTTAATTGTCGAGTAAGTAGTGCACAGATTTCCCAATATCGCACGGATATTTCCTACACTGTTTTTTTACGCTATTTTATTTCTGATTTTGTCAAAGAGGACCGTGTAATTTATATGGATTGTGATATGGTAGTGACGGGGTCACTTGATGATCTATTTACAATGGATCTAAAGGGATATCCTGTTGCGGCAGTCCGAGATTATGGGGGACGTGTCTTTTACCACCGAGAAATCTTCAATGCAGGCTTTTTAGTTATTGATAATGCATACTGGAGACAGGAACAGATGAGTAGGCACCTTATCGAAATGACTAATGAGTGGCATGATAAGGTTGATCAAGCCGATCAGTCTATCTTGAATATGGTCTTTGAAAATAATTGGTATGAACTTCCATTTGACTTTAACCATGTTGTTTTGCATAGCCATTTTACAGATTATCAATTACCAGAAGGACAAGAATATCCCAAAGTTATTCATTATCTGTCCCATAGAAAACCATGGTTTCCTCTGGCAGCGCAAACTTATCGCGATGTGTGGTGGTTCTATGCACAGTTGGATTGGTCTGATGTAGCTGAGAATGTTAGCTTGGCTCCATTGCAGAGTAGGGCGCTTTATCCTAAAGGTAGACCATTTACCTGTCTAGTTTATACTAGCATTGCTGAAATTCCTCACTTGGAGGATTTGATTCAAGCTCTTCCTCAAGTTCACTTTAATATTGCTGCCCGTGTCATTGTATCAGATAGCTTAGCGAGATTGATTACATATCCTAATGTAACAGTCTATTCTGGTATTAATAATATGCGTAGCCTAGATTTGGAATTGGTATCAACAAGTGATTTGTTACTTGATATCAATCCAGGAGAGAAGACTTTAGAAATACTTGATGGTTTCAGATTTGAGGATAAACCTATTTTTGCTTTTGATGATTTAAAATCTCGGAAACACCACCAACGTACATTTCCAAGAGAGCATTGGCAAGAAATGGCGGAAGCAATCAGGAAAATGAGAAAGGCGCAAGATTAAGATGGCAGACTTTCATTTGAACGGTAATTTTCAACAGATTACCATTGACCCTACGGCTCACGTTGAATTGGGGCAGGATATCACCTTGCGTTCCTTTGTTTGTCTAGAGGTGGGAAATGGTGCAACCCTAAAGCTCGGGAATCGTGTTTTCTTCAATAATCACTGTTCTATTCGTTGTGAACATCATATTGAAATTGGTAAGGATACCATGTTCGGAGATGGGGTTCGTATTTTTGATCATAATCATCAATATTCTAACTATCACGTAGAAAAAATCGCCTTTAATTATGGAAAGATATCGATCGGAAAAAATTGTTGGATTGGTGCCAATGTTGTGATTCTTAAGGGAGTCACGATCGGTGACAACGTCATTATTGGTGCAGGAGCAGTCATTCATAAGGATATTCCAAGTAACTCCATTGTTGTAAGTAAAGAGGAACTCATCATAAAAGAGCGGCCACAATTACAGCACCATGTGTTTACACTGACAGCCTCGGACACTCTGGAAAACCTCACTTATTTGGTAGAAAATCTTCCAGAAGTTTCGTTTCATATTGCAGCCAAGACCAATGTTTCAGATCGCTTAGAATCCTTTAAAAAGTATGACAATGTAACGTTATACACAAACGTCCATCATGACGATATTATAGAGGATTTATTGGATCAATCAGAAATCTATCTGGATATTAATCATTGGGATCAGGTGGATTCTATTGTAGATCGGGCATTTGAAAAGGAAAAACCGGTCTTCGCTTTTGATAATGTCGTTCACAGAGCAGAGTTGGGTGCTAGTGTATTTTCTCATCAGGACCCTGAAATGATGGTGAAAGCAATTCAAAGACAATTGTTTGGAATTGCTGTGGATACAGTAAACTGAAAAAGAAAATCTGGTTTATGTTTTTGATATTACAAATCATGATAATTGTGGACGAAGTAGGGGGGGTTCCACGTTTGAGGCAGATTTGAAGATAAATGAGATTAAGTTGGAGTTAGATTGAAAAAGAAAGGTAAGCTAGATGAATAAAGTTATAGCGTTAGGTGCCGACAATGGCTACATGGACAAGGTAGAAACAACGATTAAGTCAGTTTGTGTGCATAATGATAACATTAAATTTTACGTTTTTAATGATGACCTTCCTTCGGAATGGTTTCGTGTGATGAACAAACGTTTGGAGAAAATCAACTCACAAATTGTCAATGCGAAGATTTCAGATAACCACTTACGAAAGTATCATCTTCCAAGGCCTCATTTATCTTATGCAGCTTATTTCCGTTTTTTTATTCCTGAGGTAGTAGAGGAGGAAAGGGTTTTATACCTTGATTCAGATATTGTTGTAGATGGAAACTTGACGGATTTGTTTGAGACGGACCTTGGAGATTGTCCTTTAGCTGCTGTTCGAGACGATTTACAACAGACAAATTTTAATTCAGGAGTCATGTTGATTAATAATAAGTATTGGAGAGAACATGACATTTCCACTCAACTGTTTGAAGTAGCAGATCAATACCATGAATATGAATATGGTGATCAAGGTCTTTTAAACCGTTATTTTATTGGCCAGTGGAAAGAATTAGATATGAACTATAATTTCATGGTTGGTATGGATAGTGTGGCTACTTCTTCTCCTCAAAGTGATGAATGGTATATCAAAGCAAAACAGCATAAAAAGGTTTCTATTATCCATTATACGGCTGGTAAGCCCTGGCAGGCGGTGTTTAATAACCGTTTAGGTGATCGTTGGTGGTTCTATTATGCTCTGGATTGGTCAGATGTATTATTGCGTACAGAAATCATAAATCGTGATTTAGGAGCTTTAACTGTACAGGAACCCTACCATACAGCTATTTTCACAAATGCGTGTGAAATGGAACATTTGGAATACCTGATTCAAGCCCTGCCCAATGTGCATTTCCATATTCTAGCTCATACGGTCTTTGCGTCACAGGTGGTTGATTTGCAACGTTATCTAAATGTGACAATCTATCCTTGTTTTAATCAGTATAATTTTGAAACCGTTTTGGAGAAAATAGATTTTTATCTTGATATCAATCATTTTAATGAAATTATGTCGATTACACAGGAAGTTCATAAACTTGGAAAACCAATCTACGCCTTTGACAATACCAGCAAGGACCAGTCTGGAGAAAGTCATGTTTATCCGGCTCAGAACCCTGAAATGATGGTGGAAGAAATTAAATCTTATCTGGCCACATTGGCTGATTAGACTTGTGGAGAGAGACAAAAATCGTTATCAGAGTACAACTGGAACTTGCTGGGAGGAGAGATGATTTACACTTTTAATCTGATGGTGGAATTAGAGCCTAATGGTGTCGATGTTGCCCAGGCTTACCGGGGACAAATCTTTAGGAAACTGGGGTGTCCAGCACGTTTTGTCTTTACGCAAGTTCCTCCTAGATATAAATGGGATTACTATTTATCTTTGGGATATGCGGAAGATGAAATTGTTATAGCACATATGTTATTAACAGATCAGCGTGATATGACCTTGACAATGAGTGTGGAGAAAATGAAGCGAGGTTTGAATCTCCATTCCACTCCAATTGAACGAGATCAAGAGTTAATATTTCCGGAAGAGAATGGGATTTCTCTTGTCTTTCATCGAAATACTCTTAAGTCAAATTATGTTGATTATGTCGATTATTATGTAGCTGGTCATCTTCTTCGTAGGGAACATTACGGGAGTGTAAAGCTTTACACTGAATATTTTACAGCTGTTCCCACTGATGCGGGCTTAGAAGCAAGAGTCTTTCAGCGTCTTTTTTATAATTTGGATGGTTCCATAGCTTTGGAGGAAATCAAAAAGACACCAGGTGATTTGACGAAATCGGTCTATCGGCAGGGGACTCATTGGTTTTACAGTGAGTCGGAGCTTTTGAGCCAAGCGATCGGCACCTTACAATTTTCTGCAAAAGACCATATCATTGTTGATCGTTTAGAGCGTCTTCCCTTTACGCAGACTCTTTTAAAAATGAAGGGTGAAGCAACCTTATCGTGTGTCCTTCATTCGATACACCATTGGGGCGACTGTATCAATTCAGAATATTTCCTTCTTTTTCAGTATGCTAACTATTTTGACCATATCATTGTATCTACGGAAGCTCAAAAGGAAGAATTAGAACGGGATCTGTCGTCGGATAAGCCTGTATCTGTCTTGCCAGTCGGAGGGCTTGAAAGGTTGCAATATTCTGATAATCGCAAGCCTTATAGCCTGATGATTGCAGCACGGTTTGAACGGAGAAAGAGATTGGACCTAGCGATTGATGCGGTAGTGGCCTTGCATGAAAAAATCCCAGAGGTTACATTGGACATTTATGGTCAAGGTATGCTTTGGCAAGAAATAGAAGAAAAAATTAAGCAGTTAAATGCTCAAAGTTATATTCATCTCAAGGGGCACCAAGACCTTCAAACTCGTTTTAAGGCATATGAACTTTATTTGGCCACTTCCGAGTGGGAAACGTTTGGGTTAACTTTACTAGAGGCGATAGGGTCTGGCCTTGTTATGGTGGGAACAGACGTTCCCTATGGGAATCCCACTTTTATTAAAAATGATCGAAATGGTTTTCTCGTTCCCTTTGTAAATCAATCACATGAAGAAGTGGTTGCTGACTTGAAGAGAAGTATGCAGAAGGCTTTTGGAAACTTAAATTTTCTACGAGAAGGTTCTTATAAATTGGCTGAACGATATATGACAGATCAAATTATTGGACAATGGAGAGAGTTTTTGACGAATAGGGGAAAAAATAACGATGTATTATCTGGTAAATGAATGGACTTCAGATGATGAGAGGTTGAGAGATGACCTAGAACAAATTGGAATACCCATCCAGCCTCTACAGATAGAAAATATTCTGGATTTTATTTTTTCTAATCAAAAAGTAAATTCACCTCTGCATATGACTGGTCTTTCGTTACCCCCGTTTTGGGAAGTGTATGCGAATGGGGATATTGTTTCTGATGGAGTGAGGAGGGGGAGAATAGACTGTTATCAGGATTACCCTCAAAGGGTCAAAAAAGTAGAGTGGTATAATCCAGATGACAATTGTTCTACTTGTGATTACTATGATCTTTCTGGAAGACTTTTTCTGGAAGAAGTTTGGAGTGCAAATGAATGTCATCTATCTGTTTATATGAATGATAAAATGGGAAAACTACATTTATTCCATCAGCATGATCGTGCGCTCTATCAAACGACCGATGGTTTAGAACAGGGATTTTCCTCGATAGAAGAAGCGAAAAAAGCCCTTCTTCAAGAAGTTCTTTTGCAGGTTGAAACAGTATTTTTGTCTGATCCAGAATTGTTGAAGGCTTTACCCAAACTTGCGAAGGAGCAGATTATCTTCTATGATCGGTCAACTCTTCCTGAAGCAGAACTTGCTCCTCTATTGGACGAGAGTGTAAAAGTGTTAGTTCGTGATGCTAACGGCAGAGCATCGCATGATCGTCTATTATTTTTCCCTACCTATTTGGGAGATTTGAGGGAATTTCAGCCACAGGTTCTCATTTTGACAAACACTCAAGAAATCGAACAGATTGAAGTTCTTGTGACTGCTCTTCCTCATTTTCAGTTTCATATTGCAGCCTTGACAGAGATGGGGGAACGATTAGTACGTCTCAATGATTATCCGAATGTTCACCTTTATCCAGGAATTTCAGGTGAGAATTATGAGCGGTTATTAAATAAATGCCGTATTTACCTAGATATCGCATATGCGGATGAAATTTTAGACGGAAATCGAATGGCTCTTGAAAGAGGAATGATTTTATATGCTTTTGAGGAAACCTGTCACCGACCAGACCTCTATATAAAAGATCACCTGTTTCAAAAAGATGCAATTACAGACTTGCTCGATGAACTATCTCAGCTGGAAGATCCTAAAAGATATCAATCAGTCTATGATAAGCAAAAGATGCATCCAATGCTAGCAACAAAAGAAGAGTTGAAGATGATTTTTCGAATGTCAGAAAAATAAAGAAGGGAAACCATGACTAAAGTACATATTACAAATCTATATGGTATGGCAGGGGATAGCACTGTCATCTTAGCTCAGAATGCTGTGACGGATATTGCGCGTGCTTTGGGGTATCGAGAGATTGGAATCTATTTTTATAATATCTCTACAGATAGTCCGAGTGAGAGAAGCAAGCGTCTAGATGGAATCATGGCAAGTATCTCATTTGGTGATATTGTGATTTTTCAATCGCCAACTTGGAATGGTTGGGAGTTTGACGCGGAATTTGTAGCGAAGCTGAAGGATTTAAGAGTTAAACTAGTGATTTTTATCCATGACGTTATTCCACTAATGTTCCGTGATAATGCCTACCTAATGCCGACTTATATGGAGATGTTCAATCAAGCAGATGTCATTATTGCGCCTTCACAACAAATGGTTAACCGTCTGTGTGAAGCAGGTCTGACTGTGGAAAAAATCTTGATTCAAGAATTTTGGGATCATCCTCATAACCTCAGTTTGAACCAACCAGTATTTAAAAAAGAGATTTTCTTTGCAGGATCTTTGACACGCTTTCCAGAGTTGCAAAATTGGGTTTATGAAACCCCTTTGCGAGTTTTTGCGAATGAGCCAAAGAGCAATCCAGAAGCCAATTTGGTGATTGAAGGATGGAAGCGCAATGAAGAACTCCTGATGGAACTATCAAAGGGAGGCTTTGGTCTTGTCTGGAATACCCAGTATAACGATGGGGAGAATGTTGATTACTACGAAATGAATATTTCACATAAGCTCAGCACCTATCTGGCGGCAGGAATTCCTGTGATTGTGCCCAACACCTTATCAAATAGTCATCTGATTGAAGAGCGTGGTTTAGGATTTGCTGTGAACAGTTTGGAAGAAGCCAATCAATTGGTTCAAAATATGGCTCCAGAATCCTATCAAGAAATTAGTAGTAGGGCTCAAGGGTTTGCTTTCCTCCTAAAAGAGGGGTATATCACTAAGAAGCTTTTAATAGATGCTATTAATTTCTTATTTACTTTATAAAAGGATAATTGAGAAAAAAGAGGGGGAAAATTTCAGTGAAAAGGGCAATCGTTCTTGCTGGTGATAATGGTTACATGGAAAAGCTAGAGGTAACTATAAAATCTATTGTTGCGACAAACAGTCAAATTATTTTTTATGTGATCAATGACAATCTCCCTCAGGAGTGGTTCTGGTTGATGGGGAGAAGATTAGAGTCTGTTCAATCACAAATTCGGAATATTAAGATTTCTTCTGATCAGATAAAAGGGTATTCGCTACCCATGGATCATTTAAGTTATGCTACCTTTTATCGTTATTTTATTGCAGATGTTGTTACAGAAGACCGAGCACTTTATCTAGATTCTGATATTGTTGTCACTGGAGATTTGACACCTCTCTTCGAAGAAGATATAGAAAATCATGCTTTGGCCGCAGTTACGGATGGCTTAGATGCTTCTAAGTTTAATGCAGGTGTGCTCCTTGTGAATACTGTGCTTTGGAGAGAAGAAAAAGCTAGCCATCAGTTGCTGGAATTGACGAATCGCTATCATCAAGAGGAGTTTGGAGATCAAGGAATCCTTAATCGTTATTTTAAAGGACGTTGGAAAAAACTACCAGAAGTCTACAATGTAATGGTTGGTATGGATACGTTTGCTCACACCTTTAACGTCCCTGAATGGTATGATAAGGCAGACCAGCTGGAGAAGGACGCAGTAATCATTCACTATGCGGGAGAGAAGCCTTGGTATCAGTGGAATTTGAATCGTTGTCGGGATATCTGGTGGTTTTATTATGGTCTGGAATGGTCTGAAATCTTGTTACGAAAGGATATTACCAAACGTCATTTCAAGGATTTGGTAGGAAGGCCCAAATTCCAAACAGCAGTATTTACGAATTCGGCAGCTATGGAACATATTGAAACATTGGTGGAAGCATTGCCAAATGTTCAATTTAATATCCTTGCTTACACAAATTTTGCTCCTAGTGTAATTGCTTTAGAAGCCTACTCCAATGTTTCGCTTTATCCTCGTTTTACACGGTACAATGCTCAAGCTGTGTTGGATAAATTGGATTTTTATTTGGATATCAATTATCATGAAGAGATTTATGATATTATTCAAAAGGTTACTGCGTTGAAAAAACCTATCTTTTCTTTTGATGTTACCAATCATTGTGAGATTGAAGGGGATAGTCACTGTTTTCATGTAGAGGATATTGATGATATGATTGGTGTTATTCAAGAATATTTAGCTCAATTGAGTTAAATCAGGTATGAATTAGGTTGAAATAAGTGAAGGAAAAAATGGAAAAAATTAGTGTCATCGTCCCTGTATATAATTCAGAGGCCTATCTTGAAAATTGCTTAAATAGTATCATCCAACAGACCTATCAAAATTTAGAAATTATCTTAGTCAACGATGGTTCAACGGATGGTTCTGCCGCTATTTGCCAACGCTACAAGATTCAGGACCCTCGAGTGAAGGTCTATCATAAGCCTAATGGAGGAGTTGGATCTAGTCGGAATCGTGCTTTAGAAGCGGTGACGGGAGACTACATTCTCTTTGTGGATAACGATGATTGGTTGGAACTGGATCATATCGAGAGTTTATATCATTTGCTGAAAAAAGCAGATGCAGATATTGCAATTGGAAATTTCACTCAATTTATGGAAGAAGAGGGGAACTTTTTAATCCATGTTGGGGGAAATGATTATTTTGAGCGTGTCTATTCTCCTTTTGAGTGGTTCCAACATCAATATGATGGGCAGTATAATCTGAGCCAATGTTTCACGGTCCCTTGGGCAAAGCTTTATAAGGCGGAATTGTTTAAAGAGATTGTTTATCCAACAGATAAAACGGTAGAGGATGATTATACGACCTACAAGGTCTATCTACAAGCTGATAAAATTGTCTATATGAACCGGGCCATCTATCTGCATCGTAAACGTGAGACAAGTGTGACCAAAACGGTTAATCTTGCAGATGTTTATCCGTTACAAAGTATCGAAGAACGCATGATGATTCTTCAATTGATCGGAGCTCCAAAGGGCTTAATAGATGCAGAAATTGCTGCTTACAAGTGGCGATTGGCCATTCATGAAGAAGAGACCTTAAAACATGGAGACATGGAAGCTTATCAGCAAGTACTGGTAAAAAAACGGATCAAGGAGAAGAGTTTTCATGCATGATACAAAAAGTCGGGCGATTGTTCTAGCAGGAAATCAGAACTTTATCGCTCAGTTATCGACGACTATAAAATCTATCTTTTATCACAATAAAAATGTGAAAATTTATGTTTTGAATCGAGATATCCTTCCAGACTGGTTTCGAAAACCACGGAAGATGGCTCAGCTCTTAGGGGGCGACCTCATTGATGTCAAATTGAATCCAGACGATGTGAAGGATACCTGGTGGACTCAGGAACATATTAGTCTGGATGCTTATTCCCGCTACTTTATTCCGAAGTATATCTCAGAGGAAAAGGTGCTGTATCTCGATGCGGATTTGCTGGTTCTAAAGAACTTAGAGGATATCTTTGAAATAGATATGAAGGGCCACCCGATTGCAGCCGTGATGGACACAGATAACCAAAGTTTTAATTCCGGTGTCTTATTAATTGATAATGGTTTGTGGAAACGAGAAAATATGACAGAGCAGTTGGTGAATGAGACGAATGGCTCACTCCAGCAAGCTTTAGAAGGAAATATTCCTAAATTTAATGGGGATCAGACAATCTTTAATAAGGTCTTTCGTGATAGATGGTTAGCCTTGGATAAAAGGATGAACCTCCAAGTTGGTCATGACGTGACTGCTTTTATGAGTCATTGGCCAAATCACTTTAAAGATAGTGAAGATCCCTATGTTGTGCATTTTGTCTCACACCGAAAACCATGGGCGACACTAAGTGCCAATCGTTTCCGCCAATTATGGTGGGCTTTCCACGACATGGATTACAGTCAGGTCTTGTCTCACCATATGGGGGACTTCCAGATAGAGATGGATCCAGATTATGAGCTCCATCTGTTCAATTTGACCAATTCTCAATCCTTCAAAAACCTTGAGGAATTGATTCAGGGACATCCGAAGGCCTTGTTCCATATTGCTGCCTATACGGAAATGGGAGAGGAATTGATGCGTCTTGCAAAATATGAAAATGTGAGATTGTATCCAGAAGTCGTCCCTCCAGTATTGGAAGAACTTATCAATCGTTCTGCTGCCTATTTAGATATTAACTATGGTACTGCTGATCAAGCAACCTTGGCGGCTTATGCGAAAACAGGGAAACCGATCTTGTCCTTCCCAGAAACCAGACATAGTGAGCAAGCGCAGTTAGAGGTCAACACGATTGAACAAATGCATTCACTCATTAAAGAGCGTATAAAGACAGGTGAATGGGGAGAAGTTCACGAGCTTCCACGATTGCACTCCTTAACCATGACCCAAACGCAAGATCTCGAGTCGATCGAAGAACTGGTCTGTGCTCTTCCATTTGTGCAGTTTCATATCGGTGCTTGGACAGCTATGGGACCTAAGTTAGTCGAATTAAAGCAACATCCCAATGTTAGTTTGTATCCTGCGATCAATCAGGAGCAGTTGAGCCAGTTGATCCATAGTGCGGATATTTATTTGGATATTAATCATGGCGATGAAGCTGGTGATATTCTATCACAGGTAGAATTGGCGGGGATTCCTAGTTTTGGTTTTTATAAAACCCAACACGGGAACCATGGGCAGTTTCTTTTTTCAAGGGAGCGACCACAGGAACTGATCACGGCGATTGAACAATTGGATGGAGAAGGAAGCTTGCCTAAAATTCTCCCTCTACCAACGGTTAAGTCCATTGATGAGAGTCTGGACTTCATTAGGGAAAATCATTCATCTGTCATTCGTTTTGGAGATGGTGAAATCAATCTAATAGCTGGCCATTCTATCGCCTACCAAGATTATCATCCTGAACTGGCACGAACTCTACGTGAGTTGGTTGGAATGAACAGTTCAGAAAAACTCTTAGTCTGTTTGCCAGATGCTTTCGAAGATCGCTTCAAATTTACGTGGTGGGCAGAAGATTTTTGGAAAAAGCATTTGGATCATTATGATGATTTTTATCGTCAAATTGCACCGGCACCATGGTATGGTTCAACCTTTATCTCACGTCCTTATATTGATTTTTTAGATAAAACAAAAGCCGAGTCACAGTTTGAAAAGCTAAAAAGGTTATGGGAAAACAAAAATCTCTTAATAGTAGAAGGAGCTACATCTCGTTCTGGGGTTGGTAATGATTTATTCGATCAGGCCTTATCTATCAAACGTATTGTCTGCTCTTCTCATTGTGCTTATAAGGATGTGGATGCTATTGAGTCAACAATTCGTAAGTATGCGGATAATCATCTTATACTTATCATGTTGGGCCCAACGGCTAAAGTATTAGTTGCAAATCTAGCTAAAGATGGTTATCAAGCCTTGGATATTGGACATATTGACTCTGAATATGAATGGCTAAAAATGGGTGCGACAACAAAAGTTAAACTCAAACACAAACACACGGCGGAGTATAACTTTGACCAAGATATTGAATTCATCGAAGATGAAACCTACACCAAACAAATCGTGGCAGACTTATCTCGTTTGCCGGTAGAATAAGAAAGATATATGAATAATAAAAATACAGTAGTATTGGCAGGAGATTATGCTTATATTCGTCAAATAGAGACCGCTTTAAAATCTCTTTGTTATCACAATCGTCAGCTTAAAATATACCTTTTTAATCAAGATATTCCAGTCGAGTGGTTCCGTGCCACGAGAGAGCATGTGGAGAGACTCGGAGGAGAGCTTCTTGATATTAAGTTAATTGGTCCTCAATTTCAGATGAATTGGACTAATAGGTTGGGACATATCAACCATATGACCTTTGCGCGTTATTTTATACCTGATTTCGTACATGAAGATAAGGTACTTTATCTTGATAGTGATTTGATAGTCACAGGTAATCTAGATAGTCTTTTTGAACAGGAATTGGGAGACAATTATGTCGGAGCTGTTCGTTCATGTTTTGGTGCCGGTGTTGGTTTTAATGCAGGTGTATTGCTAATTAACAATCGTTTATGGAAAGAGGAACATATCCGTCAAAAACTAGTGGATATAACTGAACGGGAGCACGCAAATGTAGGAGAGGGTGATCAATCAATACTCAATATGGTATTTGAAGACCGCTACCTGAATTTACCTGATACTTATAATTTTCAAATTGGTTTTGATGCTGGTGCAGCCGAGGGAGGTCATCGTTTTGTTTTTGAAATTCCTCTTGAACCACTACCTTTGATTTTACATTATATTTCTCCGGATAAACCGTGGAATCAGTTTTCAGTAGTACGACTGCGTGAGGTTTGGTGGCGGTACTGTCTCATGGAATGGTCTCAAATTTTGAAAACATGGACAAATCGGGGCTTTGAGTTAGAATCTAACCGTGAATCTACCGTGTTGACGTGTTATACTTTGACGAACTCCTACTTATTGGAACAGATTGAATACTTAGTTCAGCATCTCCCTCAAGTTCATTTTATCATCGCTGCCTATACCTATATGGCTACAGAACTTTTAGTGCTATCTCGCCATCCAAATGTAACCCTTTATCAAAATACCTATCCTTTGCTTGTTGAATATGAGCTATCTAAAGTTGATTTCTATCTGGATATTAATCATTATGATAAATTACCAGAAATCTATGAGTACGTAACTCAAAATCAGCTTCCTTTACTAACTTTTGAGAATACACAAGCTCCAAATCAATCTTATCAAGCTATTTGTTCACATGAAAATCCTGAATTGATGGTGAATGCTATTAATCAATTGGTTGCTAAGCGTATTAGTGAGAAGGAGGAGAGTGGCTGCTAATGAAAAAAATATTACAATCTATTGTTTTTAAACGTTTATCTTGGACAGTTCTTTTCCTCTTTATTTATGTTTTGGGAAGCCATTTAGTCTTACCATTTATAGATTTGAAACACCCAAAACTCTTAGGAGGGTTATCCAATTCGATAGCCTTCACAAGTGCTATGATGGGTGGTAATTTAAGTTCATTTTCACTTTTTTCTGTGGGCTTGTCCCCTTGGATGTCAGCCATGATTCTTTGGCAGATGTTTTCGTTTTCAAAAAAGTCTGGTTTAAGTAAGCTACCAATAGAAATACAGGATCGACGCAAAATGTATTTGACCTTTGCCATCGCTCTCATCCAGTCTTTAGCGGTGTCTCTAAGCCTTCCGATTGAAGTAGGAATTCCTAAAGGATTGGCTATCCTAACGAACACTATCCTTCTAATTGCGGGAACCTTCTTTTTAGTCTGGCTATCGGATTTGAATTCTTTCTTTGGTATAGGAGGTTCTATTGTCATTTTGATGGCCAGTATGGTTGCTAATCTACCTAGGCAAATTGGAGAGAGTATTACACGACTACATATAGGATTACCGATTATTCTCTCTCTGATTATCATGGGTTTGCTCTTCTTATATATTGCAGTTATTGTCCAAAGAGCACGGTATCGCATTCCCATCAATAAGGTTAATATTCATAATCGTTTTAGCCAGTATTCCTATCTTGATGTTATGCTTACCCCAGCAGGTGGGATGCCCTTCATGTACGCAATTTCTCTAGTCTCTATTCCTCAATATCTTCTTATCTTGATTCAGATTTTATTTCCTAAAAACAGTTGGACAAATACTTGGATTGAAGCTCTGACAGTGGGACATCCGATTTGGCTTGTTCTCTATCAAGTGGTCTTATTTGTTTTGGGGATTGCTTTTGCTTTCGTAAACGTTAGTGGTGAACAAATTGCAGAACGCATGCGAAAATCAGGAGAGTACATTTACAATGTTTATCCTGGTCCTGATACAAGCCGTTATATCAATAAAGTTGTCATGAAATTTGCTGTTATTGGGGCAATTTATACAGTTATCATGGCAGGTGGCCCTATGATGATTGTGCTTATTAATCCGCAGTACTTACAACTTAGTATGATTCCTGGAATGTTTTTGATTTACAGTGGAATGGTATACAATGTACGCGAAGAAATTGCAGCTATGACCCTAAATGAATCCTATAAAGGTTTGTTTGACTAGATTAAAAGTTAAAATTATTTATATCACCTCAATTATTCATTTGAGAGTGATAGGTAGTCTGGTGATCTTTTTGACCTGCCTACCTATCATCCTTAATATATCGTTAATTATTTTGAATTCATAAAAAATGGGAGAACATATGTATTATTTAATTCCGGCTTGGTACGGTCAAGGGGCAGAGTTTTGGCAACCTGACTTAACACCGTGGTATTTTAGAACCTCGAAAATAGAATTTGATGATACTTTACACCAAGCACGTATTTTTCAAGGCCAAGCGATGTCGCCTAGATTATTACTTTTAGCTTATCAACCACATCTACGTTATTTTCTGCACCGCTTTGATCTCTTAGAAGTGTCGCATTTTTCAGTGTTTGATGCTATTCAAGGAATCAAAGATCAGCCCATGCGTTGCCTACAAGTATCTGACTTGGATTGGGATGATGATTGTGACTTTATTTTCACCCCCTTCGTTATTGTTGTTGAGAAACATCATCAGCGTTTTGCCGAAATAGAGTTGGGACCAGAAGGATATTTGAGTCTTATTCGATATTATCAGGATGGTCTGATTTTAAGAGAAGAAGTCTACGATGACAGAGGATTTGTTTCTAGTATCCTTCATTTTGAAAATGGTCAGGCGACACACCGAGATTATTTGAATGAAGATGGCATTTGGCAACTTTGTCATTTCTTTGATGGACGAGGGATCGTAAGTAATCCAAGAACAGATCATCGTTTTAAGAAAAATTACTATATCAGTATGGAAGAAGTCATTTGGGAGTTCTTTGATGCTTATATTGCTCAAGAATTGACGCCTTCGGATTGCTTTGTTGTTGCGTCGAAAAGTAATCTGAATCAAACTCTTTATAGTCATCTACCAGAGGCTAATCAGAAAATCTTGACCTACTTCAAAGAACGCAATCAAAATGACCCCTTAGAGGATTATGCTTCTTATTTGCAACTTGTTGATCTGATTATTAGTGATTCTCAGGACTTTTCTACAGAATTAAGAAAACTATTTCCAGAGCAAGCTGAGAAGATTCAGCATATGGCATCTTATGATACCCGTCTAGCACTTGGAAAGAGCCAACGTCTTAAGTCATCTAAACTCTATTACCAGGTGAATTTAGATGATATCATTTGGGAAGCTATCTATCAGGTTTTAGATTTTGTAGCAAATCACCAGAATACTTATATTGTATTTGGAACTTTCAATGCGAATCCGCATGATTTTGATACATTTAAGGAAGACGTAGAGCACCTTATCTCTGAAAAACTGAATAAGAAAAAATTCAAACACATAAAAGATAATCAAAGTGCAGAAAACTACCTCGCTGAAAATGAGGAAGTTGAGTATCGTTATGATTTTGTTAATTTGATTGATGAGACAGCCTTGATTAAAGAATTTGAGTATACCCGTCTTATTGTTGATCTCAGCTTGGAACCACATCGTTATACTCAAATTGCAGGCATTAGTGCTGGGATTCCACAGATAAATAGGGTCACTTCGGACTATGTAACACATTTGAAAAATGGTTATATCCTAGAAGAAGTAACACAATTTGAGGAGGCGGCATCTTATTATCTTGATCAGTTAAAGTACTGGAATCAAGCTTTAATTGAAGCAATTGAGAAAATCAGAGAAAATACAGGAGAGCGTTTTGTTGAAAAATGGGAGCACTATTTGAAGGAGGATAAGTATGTCTAAAATTAGCATTTTGCAGGTTGGACGAGATAATTGGTCAAATACTTATGAACTCCCCGATAATGTTCGTTTTTTCTACCTTCGTGCTGGGCTTTCTAGTGATATTCTCCAATGTTTGAAACAAGCTAAACTAAGAAATTTTAATGCGGTCCTTGTTGATAGTCAGGAATCCTTACTCATGCTGATGGACTTGCGTAAGATCTTAGTTCCTTATACCATCTTTTATGATGCTGACCTTTTGATAGAGGACCATCGAGTAGGTCGCTTTCTGAAAGAAATTTGTGCTATACCAGCAGATTTTTCAGATAAGCAAGATCTGCTAGATACCCTGTCTAAGGCACTTTTCGATGGACAATATGGTGATAAATTGTTCCCTTATCAGATTCAGGTTCATCCTCGATTCGAAGGGAAAGTTATTTATAATGGTTTTGAAAGTATCTCTTTAGATGGGAATTACGGCGATTCCTTTAAGCCTATTCTTAACTGGAGTTTTAATATTCGAGTAGCTGAGGATTTCCCTGTTGAACTTTGGTTAGAATTTGAGAAGGCTCAGACCTGTCAATGCCAATTAGTGCTGCGCATTATTCCTGAAGGTTCAGTTTCAGAAATCGTGAGAACAATTGTAGTTAGCGAGGAAGAAATGCGTAAAGGTGCCATTGTTTTAGATCAGGGGAGAACTTATATTTTATCAGCAACTTTAGAAGCTAAAGGAAATGGTGCTCTAAGAGTTGGGAATTTCCATCAACGATGGACACGTTTTCAATTTGGAAAGTTTGTATTGGGTGGGGGGATTCTCCATGATAGTAAACGTCAGGAAATCAATTATTTCTTTTATCCTGGGGATTTCAAGCCACCGCTGTCCGTCTACTTTTCAGGTTTTCGTCCTGCCGAAGGTTTTGAAGGATTTGGTATGATGAGGGCCATGGAGACACCTTTCCTGCT
>ERZ832973.699-NODE-699-length-35749-cov-40.536897_pt1 | contig 35749 bp, 29 predicted proteins | sample MGYA00519950_ERZ832973 | MGnify/ENA primary metagenome ERZ832973 (study PRJEB31850, sample SAMEA3708734) | human gut metagenome | biome: human gut; feature: human-associated habitat; material: faeces | place: China | collected 2014 ... | reverse complement strand
GCTGATATCTGAGTGGCCCATCAAATATTGCAATGCTTTTGGATTCATTCCGGATAGAGAATAACAGATACTTCCATTTTTATCAAAGTATAAAAATCCACTTTTTCCATCTACCATAGGTTCTGCTTTGGGCGGTTTTCGTTTTTCTATTATTTTCCGAAAGCATTCCTTTACATCCGCAGTCATAGGTATCTTTCTCGTTCCGCTGGTTGTTTTAGTCTCTTGAATCCAAAAGCGCTGCTTCACGGAAGTCTGGTATCACCATCTTTGGGAGCAGCAATCATCAATGGAAAGTATGTGAACGCAGTTCCTCTTTATCGATTAGAGCAGGAATTCCAGCGTTATGGTCTTCAGATCACAAAGCAGAACATGGCAAACTGGTGCATATGTTTGGCTGAGGAATATTTATCGATTCTTTATGATTATCTTCATAAAGAACTATATTCCTATCACGTCATACAGGCAGACGAGACGCCAGTGCTTGTAAACCGAGATGGACGCAAAGCCGGTGCCAAAAGCTGGATGTGGGTATATCGTTCCGGACATCTGTATCAAGAACAGCAGATTGTTTTGTATGAATATCAGCAGACGAGAAATGCATCTCATCCGCGGGAATTCCTGAAAGGATATAACGGCATCTGTGTAACGGATGGTTATCAGGTCTACCATACTTTAGAAAAAGAATTGGAAGAACTGACCATTGCCGGATGTTGGGTGCACTGTCGCCGTAGGTTTGATGAGGCTTTGAAGCTGATTCCAAAATCATATCAAAAGGAATCTAATGCATTCCTGCTGATGAAACAGATTCAGGCAATCTATCGAGAAGAAGGGAAATTGAATGACCTTTCTTCTGAAGAACGGCTTAAGCAACGGCAAGCGGTTATAAAACCTCTTGTGGATGCATTTTTTGCATACCTGAAAACTATAACCGTATCCAAAAAGGATAAATTTGGTGATGCTGTCGGATATGCATTGAATCAAGAAAAATATCTTCGGGTATTTCTCACAGACGGAGACGTTCCGATTGACAATAACGCCAGCGAACGGGCAATCCGAGGATTTTGTATTGGGAAGAAAAATTGGCAGATGATCGATACGATTCATGGAGCCAAATCTTCAGCAATCATTTACAGTATTGTGGAAACTGCGAAAGCGAATAATCTGAAGCCTTTTGACTATGTACAGTATCTTTTGGAAGAGATTCCAAAACACACAGATGACAGAGATTGTTCTTTTTCGGAAGATCTTTTGCCTTGGTCAGGAAAACTTCCAGTAGATATCCGTAAAGCTTAAATTTAGGTGGCTGCAAAGCAGCCGCCTAAAAATGGTATGGTACTTGCTATTGAGCGTTTACGAATTTTTTCAAGTCACCTGTTGCTATATTAAAAAAGGCGCAGAATTCCTGCGTCTTTACATCACTATTGTAACTATTATTCCGATTCGGTCCCCCAAAGTTATAAATTATTGGTTACTTCTCAAAGGATTCTATAAAAATACGACCTTCGCGACATCCATTAAACATTACAGTGGCAGATGAATAAAACTCTAATCATAAATTTCTCTCTATTCTGCTATGCCCTATATTGCCGAGTTTTTCGTTGGTTTATTGATTTTCCGGGCATCCTTTTTTTCTTCTCCCCAACTACACTTTTTGCAAAATAATGCAAAGTGCTTCCATATACAGCAGTCAAATCGTAGTCAGTAAAGGTTTGACATATAAAGCATTATATAATAACGCACTTCGCCTAAATATTTTTCGTGTTTCACACCTAAAAGATCTGTAATAACGTGGATTTAATCACTTCATCTGGCAATTTAATATATTTAAAAAAACTAGCATAAACGATAGCAAACAATGGGGCATATATCTTTGCACTTTTCCCCCATTCAACTGTACCAGAATGCGTCTTATTATTACGCAATTTTACAAAAGATGCTATACTATTCTCATTTACTGAAGGTAACGAGTATTTTGACACAATTGCATCCACTATATCACTATTTTCATTATATAGTGTAAGTATTTTCTGTTTCAATGTATAATCTAGATATTGAAAAGCACTACTCATTGTAGTTTCTTTATTTACATCAATTTCATTATGTACTTTAGTAAATTCTGCTATCGTATTTTTAATATTCTTTTTTAGTTCCTCAATAAGTGTATCTTTCTCTCTTTTTCTCCTATCATCTAGATGGTAAGAAACTTCTAACGCCGTACATAAATCTTGAACATTTTTAATTGATATTCGGTTAACCATTTTATTATCTTCTGGAAGAAGTTCAAGCAATGAATTAGCCTTACCATTTACAATTCCATCTATTAAATTGGGAATATAATCAAAAACACTAAATATTGGTATCACCTTATGCCATTGCCTTATAGAATAATTCTCATAAGAATCAAAAATTTTACATATTCCTGTCTTAAAATACTTTTGTTCAGAATTTCTTTGACTAAGATATACCTCTTCAAAGAAAATATTATTTTGAGAAGTCAAAATCGCAACAATTTTCCTTGCTATAATGTAATATTTTTCTATTTTTTCAAATCCTTGAGCATTTTCAAATGAAAAGCGAAAAAAAGTATACATTTTTCCAAGATTATACACACCTCTATTTTCTACATTATTAGTTTCTGCGGTTTGTCCTATTGAAACAGTTAATGTTACTTTTTCATTTTCAATCTGAAATTGTGTTTTTTGAGTATATGCACTCCAAGGACGCATTTTTATTGTTCTTGCTCCATCATATTTTAATAATTCGGAGACATCTGGTTAATCGATTGCTATGTCTGGAGTATATAATGCATTTATATTTCCACCACAAAACGTAATTGCATGAAATTTACACCAGTCTTCCGTCAACATACTAAAAAATCCTTCAGCATTTCCACATGCCTTTATAATAATAGGCGTTGCAAATCTAATAGCCACATTAGTGCCAATAGGATCTGTAATAAATTTTCCATTACGCAATATTGCAATCATGCTATTATTATCTTCGCCGAATAAATATTCTGATGTATTTGTCTTATGTGATTTTATGCGATAAAGAGAATCATCTCTTTTTTGGGGATCACTTTGTGCCGGAAGCAAAGTGACTATATTATCTGATACATTATATGTATAAGTATCGTCTTCTACCTTTATATAGCCACAAAAATTCTCATCTATTTTTTTCATATAAGCAACATCCTCTCTCCATATAATTTTTTATTTTAACAATACCGAAATTTTTGCTAGAAAACCCAAAAGCTATAAGAAATCATGTAAGTTACTATTGTATTTCAACACACCTTATATAATAATTTTATATTAAAACGGTGGATGGTGTACTACGATTTCCTCTGCTTCCAGTAAATTCTCTAATACTTTTATTGCATATTTATGATATTTCCCCTTAAACTTCGATACCTTACATAATTCCTCTTCAAATGATTCAAAAGAATTCATTTCTGCTTTAGTATTCGGCAAATAAAATAATGGAAAGCTGTTAACCATTGGATGTTTTTCCCCACACAACAAAATATACATTAATCCATTCATATATCCTTCATAATACGATGCATCCCAGTAATTCCCTTGTTTTTTCTTATCCTTAGTAATTTTATTATAAGCTTTTAATGAACCATTCAATACACCTGGTATATTATAATTTCCAGTCTTATATAATTGAATAAATCGGTCAAATGCATGACAAATACCATCTTGATATGCCAAACAGTATATTACCTCTGGATAAGTTTTAAAATCAATGCTTGCTATTTTTGAGTGTATTTCACAAACTAAATACTTTTGCAACTCAATGTCACCCATAATCCCGCTATTAACAATAAGTTTTTCCGCTATTAGTTTATTTTTTAAACTATGCAAGAAATATGTCCCATCGGTTACAATACATGTTGAATTTTTATATTCAATTTTTTCATACAAATTTTGATCCAATGTAACAATATAAATATGTGGCAAAAACTCCTTCATTTCACCTTGTAAGTAGTTCAATATGCTTGCAAAATCTTCATCGCCAAAGGAAAATCCTATAAAAACCACAGTATTATTTGCTAAAATCGTTTTTAATGTAGCGCCTATAATGCCCTTTTCTAGATTTTCTCTACATTTTTCATAATCATTTGTTGTAGCTATTATAGTTCCTAAGTTACTAATTGAGCCATGAATTTTTAACACACATCTTTCATTGCCATCCCAATAAACAAAGTCTTCGGGAATGGTAATTGGAACTGCAGCACAATAATCTTCAAAATATGTATCCCAGTTTGTTGTTACAATTGTTTTAACAAAATGTAATTCTGATAATTCTCTGTGAAACATAGTTGCACGCTCTTCCAACTCAGGAAATGAATGTATATATTGAAACCGCTCCCTTATTTTCTTCATTAGCTTTCTTCTGCCATTTGGCAAATCACAATATTTCTGCATTGTTTCACTAAAGGACATACTAGTATCTGTATTATCTAATTCATTTTGAATTGTCATATAAAAAGATTCTGGTAACACATTCTTATTTTCTGTACTAATCCCAGCTCCACAAAAAAGCGCTAACTTTCCTTTTTTTGACGCTTCCATAATATCTGATGGCATTTCAAATTCCTTATAATTTTTACATATTGCACAATCACTATGATAACTTTTTTCGCTCATATCTTGATTCTCCTTATCTTTTGCATACCTTTCAGAATTCCTTGAGAATCTGCATATAATTATTATACAACAGATTAAGGAAACTAAAAACTCTCATTTTCTCTATTGAACCTTTGTGACCTTTATAAATTTATTACATAATCTACTTATTTTTTCATATATTAATTAGTAGATAAACTATACACTTATCTCCTTCCGAACTTCGGATGACAATCCGTTGTCGGACAACGGAAAAATCAGTCATAAAAGGGAAGGTGACATCTGCTATGGCAGAAGGATCTTCCTTTTTAATTTGTCCAGTCTCAATGTATACAATATCTCCTATTTCCTTATAAAACAAAAAGCACCAGTTCCCCGATGCTCTGATTATTTTATATGTAATTATTCATTTGCATCATAATAAAAGCTGTCACTAATCAAATGCTTTATGCAATCTGGAATTTTCTTATCCTTATCTTCAACCAATAAAATATCATACTTCGCTACACTTGCGTCCTTTGAAAAAATGAAATCTATGATTTCTCCATCGTTACTTTTTTCAACAGATGAATCCTTAACTCGCAAAGACATTGGCAAGAAAAAATCATTAATCTTGTTTCCACCTCTATCTATGTTTTCTGTCAGCCCCAATGTAAATTCCAAATTTGTAACGCTGAGCTTATATGTAATTGTCATAGTCTGCATATCCTTAAGAACACAAACCATCTCATTTGTTAATTCTGGCAACCGCTTCAAACATGGAAGTTTCTTTTTGGCATTTGCATATATATGTCTTGCATCAAAATAGAACTGATTATTTGTAAGAATAGCCTTTTTTGCATTCCTATAAAAATTCTTTGCAGAAAGTCTTGTCTCCACTCCTGTTAAATGCAGAAAATGATCCACCGGAAAAGAAACTTCAAAATATTCATCTCCATATACATACAGAAACGTTTTACCCGCTAAACTCTGGCTATATACAATTGCCGCCTTTATAATACCTTGTCGTATTGCGTTTTTCTTATCTACCTTTGTTGCCATTTATACCTCACACACAAAGAAGAGTGTGGCATTTAACCACACTCTTCTGAGAATTACTTTTGTAAAAGAGTTTTCTGCTGGTTGTCAGCCTCGGTACCCAGTTAAGATACCCATAACGACGTGGAAATCATTAAGTCCCCCACGTGGACTACAACTTTATCCAAGTTGTCAAGCTCGATGCCCAGTTAAGACATCTAATGAGATGGAATTTTATCCTGCTCCATCTGCAGCCCAACTTTTAACGATGCTCTTACATCGAGAACATTTCTGTTCTTACTTTTATTATACTCAATCAATCAAAAAAATCAACACAGCTCAGCAAATTTTAATTATTTCCAATATGGTTAAATCGGTCTCGTACAATTCCAACTCTATTTATTCTTACATAGTAATCTACTTAACATAGTGAGTAAAAATCCTCCTATAAGTCCTCCTATATGAGCTGCATTATCCACTCCATTAGAGAAGAAACCATAGGATAGTGCGGAACATACCATAAAGATCATTCCTGTTAATCCGATTTCTTCTACTCTGTGTCTCTTTTTCTGAATAAGATCTGCCAGAATACAGAATAGCAGTCCACCCATAACTCCAAAGATTGCTCCGGATGCTCCAGCTCCTACTGTGTTTGGACTGGCCCCCAGGGTAAAAATTACTGAGGTTACCGCTCCTGCTAATCCTGCTCCGATATATATAATAAAATATGCCAGCTTTCCGGTGATTCTTTCTAATCTGCATCCAATTAATAATAAAATGAGCATATTCTGGAGAAGATGGTCTGCTCCAAAGTGGAGAAACATTGATGTGAACAGGCGATAATATTGTCCTTTTTCTACAATATCTACCCAATCCATCGCTCCATGTGCTGCCATAAATTCTGCATTTGTTGTATCTCCGAAAAAGCTCAATACCGCAAAGACGAGCACGTTGATAAGAACAAGTATCGTATTCACTGGTGTTAATATCTGATGAAGTTCTTTTTTCTCTTCTGCTGCTTTTTTTTGCAAAAATTTCTGTGTAAATGGCTCTAGATCATTTTCCAGATTATAATATTCTGATTTTTGATACTCATAAATATAGAGCTGTCCTGCCTTTATGTCAAAAAACCATACATCCGGATAACTTTCTGCTTCTTTTCTTTCCTCTGTATCTGGCTCTCCCTGTTTCAGTATCAATAGCAGATGTTCTACTTTTTTCTGGTACTTTATCATAATCTGACGTTCGATATCCGCCATTTCTCTTTCCCGTTGTTCTAACGACATCTTTTTCTGTCCCGGTAATACCGGAGGAACAATCTCAAGCAGCGATAACTTTCCATTGGTATCCTTTCCCCATAAAATCTTTGAATCATATTTTATTCTCTGAAATCCCTGGTGAAATAAGAATTCCTGCAATGCTTCTGTAAATTCCATAAAATCTCCTGCTTACCTTTCTTTATCTTATTATCCCCATTATATAAGGGATGGCATTTTAGTGCAAGAGACCGCATACTGTATTACTGGATTGTTGTATGTTCCAACAGAAATCTATATTCTTTTTGTGCAAAGCGCACCGTTGCTCCTTCTTGTAATCTTTCCTGGCTGCCTTTTTTTATTTTTCTTCCGTCTATCCACGTTCCATTTGTTGAATCTAAATCTCGCAGAATATATCCTTCTCCCCCGTTTTCGTAAAAAGCTTCTAATATCACTGCATGTTCTCTGCTTACTGTTTTGTCTGATATTTTTAATTGATTTACCCCTTCTGCACTGCCAATGTAAAACGGACAGCTTTTTATGATAGAAACAATGCCGGTTTCCATATCTCGAAGCATCGGATAAAAAGATTCTTTTTCTAAACTCAAAATAGTTGTTCCTTCTCCCTTGGTATTCCAATCTGTCTCTGTATCCCATTCCGCTTCTGTTTTTACTGACATAGGTCTGCTTCCTCTTCTATTGTATTGCTGTATATTGTATTGCCCTGCATTATCATTTTCTTTATTTTTCTTATTATAATCAGTCAAACATGTCTCTGGCGCTTTTCTGATTCGTCTAAGTTCTCTAAAACATTTTAATATTGCAAGTACAAAGGCTGCTATAAATAATATTCCCCCGATACAATATCTGAGAAGAATTTCTGTAAATCCTTTTGTGATTCCGGAAACTATACAAATACTCTCAAACACGATTGCTGCGATACTGGCAATTCCGAGAATACTAAGCAAGCTTATATATATGAACTTCTGATGCGATGGTTTTTTAGCATTTATTTTCTGAACAGAAGGTTGATCTGCCTCTTTAAAGTATTCCCTTTCCGATTCTTTCACTCTTTCCTCTTCTAAGTCTTCCCTGAAAAATTCTTCGTATGAATTTCTTTTTATATATTCTTCCTCTTTTTCTTCTGTACACAGATAATTTTCCAATAATTCTTTTGAAAATCCCAATTTACGAACTTTATTATACACCTTATATATATACCGCACTGCTTTATCATCCTCATAATCTATCTGGATGAGCATCCATTCAAAGAAAGCTTCTATTCTGGCCTGGAGATTTTCCCTATATGTTTTAGGACTGTAAATCCACTGCATCGTTCCGTCTGCACTTTCATAAATATATTCCGGTGATAATTCCACATAATTCAGGTTCAACATATAATCATCTATTTCCTGTATTAAATCACTTATACTCTGCAGGATCCTTTTGCATTTATCCTGTGATAACGGTTCATTTTTTTCCTGCATTTTTAATGATCTTCTTCCTGTTATGTCAAATAGCAGACTTTTTTCTCCATCTTTTTCCCGAAGCTGTACCGGCACCAACATTCTTAGAGAATTACGCTTCAATACCTCATATTCTACAGATAAATAATAATCCAACCCACAATCGGTCATGTTCTGTTTTATTTCAAAACCGCCATCTTCTTTATCTGATATTTCGTTATCTAGTATTTCTTTATTTAATATTTCTTTATGTTCAATTACACTTAACAGATAGGTATGTGTCCCTTCTTTTACAATATCCACAATCCCTCACACTCTCTCCTCTTCTATTTTTGTTTGTCTTTTTATCTGTTTGTGCATTGTTTTTGATTTTTATTTCTGTATTGTAATCTTTCTTTATTGCAATTTTTTTATTACAATCTTTCTTGATTTTTATTTCTTCTTACTTCTTCGCTGTCTGTTTTCTAAGAAGTTCCTCTTCATTGCTTATAACTGCTTTTTCTTTGCATGTAAACATCCATCCAGCTGTTCCCGTATATTTCCTGCTCCCCCACACAGGAATCAAAAACCGGATCGATGCACTTGCTAATACTTTATCTCCTGAAAAACTCACTCCGTTTTTGCACAGGGCTGTACCACTTAAACGTGTTGAAATTCTTTTTGTCAGCCTTGCTTTTGCCTTTCCGATAAGCTGACCTCTATTATTATGCCGAAGAAAATTTTTATTACGACTTAATAATTGCTGTGGCTTATACGTTCCATCTATCAGATTTCCATCTGTCTTCCATACATCTGCCGTCTCATCGGCTAGTCGAATCGTCTCGCTCTTTACTGACGACATATCAATTAGAAAAATACCAAAGAATATTTCTATAACGATTATCATCAAAATAATCGGTACAATGCAGGCTGCTTCTACTGTCATCATCCCCCGATTATCCATTTTTCTCATTCCTATCATAATTACCTCCCAGAAGCACAGCGTGAACATGGCCGCAAGTTTCCGACATCCTTTAACTTTACCGCTTTTATCGTTCTTTTTAATCCACTACATCCCAGTGTAGAATGATAGCAGTCCCCATAGGCCGTTACAAATAATGCCGATGGATTTTTCCCTTTCTGTATACACTTCTCACAGGCAGCATATTTTGATGAGTGGAGAACTTCCTGTATTGCTGCACTGCCGGTAATTTTTAAACAAATATGTGAGCAGGAAGAATCTTTATGGTATACTACTCCATTTTCTGCAACATAAACAATCTGATTATCCCCGGCTTCCTCATATTCTCCCCAATGCTTTACATACCCTGAAAATATCCTTCTTTTTACCGTTGTTTTTTTTCGAAATCGCAATCCTGAAAAAAAGGGTACCGGAACCTTTAATGTATATGCCGCTTTTATCTGCAGTTGTTCTCCCTCTAATAAAGTAGAATGTATTGAAATTCCTCTCTTCCCGCCATCAATAAGATTCTCACATAAGGAACCGCCTTCATATATCGAAAAAAACACTCCTCTTGCATTCTGCGGCTGCTGTACGACTGCTTTCTGGGCGCATACCTTTGCCGTCTGAGATGCTGCATAATGTACTTCTGTTTCTATTAAAACCATCTGCGCTAATGCCATAAAACAACATAATACGCATATAAAAACAGGAAAAACTAATGAAGTTTCTACGGTTATCGATGCTCTGGAGGAGCCAAAGCAGGATGCTCTGTTTCTCTTAAGTAAAATCCATCTTTCGACTCGTGCCTGGAGAGGCTTTTCTTTTCCTATTAATTTATTTTTCGAACATAGAACATTACACATACCCAAAAAGGAGTTTTTTATTATGTGTCTTAAAAAGAGCACCCTGCTTCACCCCCTCTTCGAGCAGACACTCTCGGAAAAAATATCTGCCCGATTTCCATTAATAACTAACCTGCTTTTCAAACTTCATTTTTACTGATCCAAAAGAAAGGCTTCCCTCCCATTTGTAGGAGAACAGACAGTTTTCCATTAAAAAACCTGCTTCTTTACACGCTATGTTTTCCTGCATAATATCCATCATGCGATAACATAGTATCGTAGAATTTCCCTTCATAAAAAGTAAGACTTTCAGATAATCCTTATATGATATATTGTGTTTTCCTTTTTTTACGGTCTTCTTTTCCTTTAACTGCTTTACCATTGTTTTCAGTTCCAGATTCCAGTTTCCTCTGTCCTTTGTTAATGAAATCTCCCCTCCTTCAAATAATGTGTGCAGCTCCAGAAGAGATTCCCCGTAGCTTAAAACCGCTCTCAACATCATCTGCACTGCCTTTGCGGTCTGTGGTATTCCCACAACACCGGTCAATGCCGAAGCCATTAGATTCACCTGCGACTGTATTTTCGCATCCCTGCCTGTAAAAATGTAATTATTTATAAATCGTAACAAAAGAATATCATTCGCTACTCTTTTAAGATTATCCAGATCGGAGGGCTGTCCTTTGATTAGATATTCTTTTTCATATGCCAGAACCTGTTCCTGCACATCGTTCTTTTCTTCTTTTCCTTCTCTTCCTTCCTCACTGTAATCTAAAAAACATTCTTCTATATACGGAACAATATAGTTCTCTTTTGTCCACAATGTACTGTTCGTATTGATGGAGAAATCCACAGAAAGCATACTTTTTATCCCCTTTAATCCTGATCCGGAAAACAAAAATTCCTCAACTTTGTGTTCTTCTTGTTCTCTTTTTTTCGCTCTTGATGGCAGATTCTCCTCTGGAATACTTTTTCGGGAAAGCTGTTCTGGATGATCGGAAACATAAAATAAAATTCCTGTCTTTGTCAGAAGCTGTAACGCTTCCTTAATCTCCTTCCACGTTGTACGTTCTTTCTGTACTTCCTGGCTCACTGTTTCTTCCTCTGCTGTATCTTCTACTTTATTTTCCTCACTTTGCTCAATGTTACCTGTCTCTTCCTCCGCTTCATTTTGATATTCTTTTCTATCTACATTGTTCTTTTTTACATTATTTATGAGCTGCTTTAATGTATCCTTCACCTTCTCTTCCTGACGGTACTTCATCCATTCCCGAATTTCATGTTTAAGATAAAGTCCATCTTCTTCTACTGCTGTCACTTCTTCTGTCATCTTAAGAGAATTACAGAAGACATTAAAAAATGAATTCCCTGAAAAATACTGGTCCATATCTGTCTTCCCATCAGATAGAATATAATTTTTCTCTCGTGGATCAAGAAAAAATATATGATATTTATTAAAGAGTTCTCTGTCATAATTCGCAAGAATATTCTCTCCGGCATTCTTTACCACATCTTCCCCCAGTGCACTTGCACTATAACTGGATACCCCTTCTACAACAACAAAACTAAATCCTATAAGAACAATCAGAAGGAGAGATAAAAAAACTGTAATCTGTCCCTTTTCCTCAAATATCACTGTATTCTTCTTGCTACTGTATCTTAATTGCCCGGACGAATGTCTACCGAACAGAGCCTGCATTTTTCTGTATTGTGGAGAAAATAGATGCTACCACTCCTTTAATATTCGTCTGAAAAATAATGACGAGACCGATAAGGACAACGATAATTAATATAACTTCCACCACTCCCATTCCATCCTGGGAAGCCAGAATCATCCTCAGTCGATTTCTGCCTGCCGGCACATCCTTTTTCTCGCATCGCTTTGTAAATCTTCTTTTTACTACTGAAAAACACATATCTATTCCTCCTATCTTTTTGATGTACTCTCGGAATCTTTTTGCGCTTAATTTTGTGAGAAAGACTCCGAGAGTACATTTTGAAAATCTAAAATCCCTGAAACCGAATCAACGCCGGATACATTACAAGTAACATTACCTGACACAGTAATACGATCATCGGAAAAAGTAATCGAGTTGCGGCCTCCTCTCCTTCCTGCTTTGCTCTCTCCACCCGTCTTTGAAATGCTTCCCGTTCTTCTGCCTCCATCATTGTTGATGCTTCTTTAGAACCCTTTGTAAAACTTTGTACCAGAATCAGAGCCAGCTTTTGGTAAGCTTCTGAATGAAACTGCATTCCCCAGTTCTGACAGGCTTCTTTTTGGCTCATTCCGTTATTCATCTGCTGTTCCATGAGCAGCACCCTCTCAAACGCATACTTTTTCTGTTTCGCATCGGCTTCCTTCTGTTCTTGATAATGAAAACCAATTCTTCGCACTGCGGAAAGAAAAGATAAACCCGCTCCCATATACAATGTAAGAAGGTGAACAATCACAGGAAAATCTTTCTCTGCTTCTTTGCGGTGTCTCTCGCCCTCTTCCTTTAGTTTCAAATAATTATGTACGGGTATACATAGACACATCACAAGAAATAAAACTGTAGCTCCTCTTCCTCCTGCTTCCTGCTGTTCCGCCCTGATCTTGGCTTCTCCATAAGACGATAATATTTTAACATCTGACTCATGACGGCTTGCTTTCTCTGTTCTTTTCAAATACTTCTGCACCTGGTAAAACGCACTCTTTCTCGAAGAAGCTTCTTTTGGAATAATAGAAATCTTATACTTTCTCCTCTCCTTATACTCTCGGTAATGCGCTGTCACTATAATATATCTGCTATAACGTTCTCCTTTATGTAACTGTGTCTGTACTTCCTCACTTAACGTTCCATCTAAGTGAACGGAGCCGTCTTCCGGCAATTCATACATAATTTCAAACGGATATCCCGCAATACTCTCCGGGAGATTCAAAGCTTCACTTACTTTATACAAAGAAGGATTCCTTCCCCGCATCTCCTTTTTTAGTTGTTTAAAAAAAGCTTTATATACTTTTTGTCGTTCTTTTAATGAAATCTTCTGTTCCTCTAACTTATATTGTATCTGTTTTTTCTTATTACCTTTTTGTAAAGAAATCTGGACTTCCTTTGTCCCCTGTCCAAAGGGATTGCGCTTTAGCAAAATATAATCCGGCTTGAAAATATGCCAGGCAAGAACAACCGCTAACAACAGCCCTCCAATCATAACTTCTGTAAGTATAATCTTTCCCTGTTTTAAAAGAAACTGCTCTGTCCTTTTATATAATTCCTGTTCTGACTCTGCATATTGTTCCTGCATATTTCTTTTTACATTCTGCTTCAGGCGCTGTCTAAAACGAAAAGGAAGCCTGTTCCAAATAGTATATAAAAATCGTTCTGACATAAAGATTTCCGCCTCCACTGATGCTGATCATATTTTGGTGATTCTTCCTTATCTGTGAATACCAAAACAACGGATTCTGAAACTCCTGTATACTATCTTAAAATTGAATATCCATAATTTTATCTGACCAGAAAAAGCATGCTACTGTAATACCAATCATCGCTGACATAATCAGATGCCCCGCAGCGGATTTATAAAAACAGGCAACATATTCCGGGTTTGCCAAGCGAAGATATACCAAAATAAAAAACGGCATAGACAACATAATATTCTTCTCAAAAAGCTTTCCGCTAAGAAGAACCCGAATCTCTTCTTCCGTATCCATCTTATACTTCAAGTGCTGCATTGTCCTTTTCAAAATCTCCACTACGTTCCCACCTGTACTTTGCACAATCTCTATCACAACCGCAAACTGTCTCGCTTCCTCCAGATTCGTACGCTCCGCAAAATCCATAAAAAGCTGTTCTAACGCAATATGCAGATCAATTCCCTGCACGATTCTTCTCATCTGCCCAAGCATCGGATTCTGCTCCCCTTCATATAGACTTTCCAGCTCTCTTAGTGCGATCCTGCAGGAATTATTAAGAGAATATCCTGCCTGAAGAGAAGTCAGCAGTGACTGCAGCAGATCTTGAAACCCTTTCTGATATAGCTGCTGTTCCTTCTTTTTCTTCCTTTCTTTCAAGATTTTAAAACAGGGAACCATTAATACCTGTTCCGGAATCATCCAGTACATACCTCCATAGCACAATATATTCAGCAGCAATAATCCCAGCTCTCCTGCCAGAAAAAAGATTACATTCTCCTTGCACTTATCCAGATTGATTCTGTCTGAAGTTATACTGCTGAGATTACGTCCTCGCCTTCTTCTGTTCTGCCCTTCCTTCACGAAACAACTTCACCGCCTCACAATACTTCTCATACTGTCCATAATCTTTAAGCTTCTCTACATGGAACAGATCTTCCCGAATCTCTAATCCATGATCTTTATCATACTGAAACAATGTATGCGTTTCATACTCTGTCCGGCTGTAATCTTTAATCTCACTTATCTCTAATATCTTTCTCTCTCCGTTCAGACATCTTCCCAAATGTATAAGAATATCTACAGAAGAAGCAATCAAACCCTGAATTGCTCCAAGCGGCATATCCATTCCCATAAGGACCATCGTTTCAAGACGCCGGAGCGCATCCCGGCAGGAATTCGCATGGATTGAAGAAAACGATCCACTGTGCCCTGTAGATAACGCCTGAAGCATCGACATCGCTTCCGCACCGCGAACTTCACCAACAATAATTCGGTCCGGACGCATTCGCAAAGAAGCCTTGATCAGATCCTGCATCGTAATCTCATTCGCTCCCTCCACATTTGCATTCCTTGTCTCTAACCGCACAAGATTATCAACATGAAACAATTGGAGTTCCGCTGAATCTTCTATTGTGATCACTCGTTCCTCCTGTCCTATATATTCTGCAAGTGCATTCAAGAGTGAAGACTTCCCTGAGTTTGTCGCCCCACTGATCAAAATATTGTACTTTCCCTTCACCAAAGCAGAAAGTATCCCTGTAAGCGCTTCGGGAAATTCTCCAAAAGCGAGTAATCTTGCAATGGTCATTCCTCCCTTTAAAAACTTTCGAATAGTGATAACCGGACCCTCCAAAGATATGGGCGGTAATACGATATGCACTCTTGAACCGTCCGGAAGGCGGCTGTCCACAATAGGAGAAGCTTCATTCACTATCCTGTTTGTCGGCGCTACAATCTGTTCGATTAGCCGATATACATCGGCTTCTTCAAAAAAATGGTCTCTTGTTCTTCTTACCCTGCCATTCTGCTCCACAAAAATGTGAGAAGCTCCTATAACCATAATCTCACTGATACTGCTGTCTTCTAAATACTTCTCAAGAACATCAAAACCCCGGATGGAGGAAAACATCTGCCTTCTTAGCTCTTCCTTCTCCGAAAGTGTTCCATATCCACTATGTCCTGAACGCAAAATAGCCTTATCGATCTCTCTATATACATCTGCATCACTGACATAAGACGTTCTTCCATCCATCTGATGTAAAATCTGTTCCCGAAGTTCTCTCCTACCAGGCAGTTCCATTCAAAATATCCTCCCTGTATACACGTTTCCATGATTCCTGACCAGAAGCTTCCCTACGAGAATTCACAGATTCCTGCCACAAAGTATTCTGATGAAAAGACTCCTGACACTGCTCCTTCTGCTCTGCTGCCCCCTGATGAAAACTTCTGAGATTCAGCACTTTTTCTAAGCGGTCACAGAAGAGATTCAGACGTATATTCTCTCTCGAATCCAGCAAAATAATCCTGTCAAAACAGCGCAGTATATCCAGGTCTGATACAAAGCCCATTCCGGCTCCCCAAAATACTTCCCTGTATGTCCCCTCCTTCCTTACCTTGTCAAAAAACCATGTATAATCTTCCTTCGTCAGTTCCCGTAAATAAAAATACATATCCGGAGGATGTAACACTTCGATATCCTCTTCTCTTACCAGCATGTCCCGCATCCTATCCATGACATGCTCTTCACGCAGATGAATATAGTAACACAGATCTCCCATATCACTTCCCTGCCCATATGCTGAAATATTCTCCTTATATCCCAGGTCTTCCGCACCGATATATACATCTCCTTCCTTCATAAAAGACCGCGCGATCTCCTTAAGTTTCTCTTCATAAACCGGAGAATATATCATGGTTAATCTTGTTCTTGCAGTCTCTCTTCCCTCCTCTCTCCCTTCCACTCTTTCTTCTTCTCTTCTGTCTTCTCTACTAGCTAGATCTTCCATCTCATCTGAAAACCGTCTCAGTCTGTCTAACAGTTCCTTCGGATTATGATACTTGCAAAAAGTGCCTTCCTCTTCCTGTACAGTCAGCAAGATCAGCCGCTTCTCTCTTAGCAACACATTCTGCTTCTCCTCGGAAAGCCTCTGAAAAAAAGCTTCATCTAAAAGATAAATGTCTGCCCTCTCCTTAAAAGCTAAAAAACTTTCTGTTGTTGTAAAATGATATACCCGTATCGCAGTAGAAAGGTGTGTCTCCAGATATCTCACCAATCTTCTCCCATATTCCCCTTCCTCTCCGATCATAATCATATGAATATCTGAAAAACACATACTATAACACCTCCTACGTTCCTATGTAATCTTCCGAAAGCTCTCCGCTTTCATTTATATTATGTAAACATATAACAGTTATTCCAAAATCAATATATCACATCGCAAGTATTTTGTCTACCTGTTTTTTACTATTTTTACTTTTTTTATTTTATTTTCCATCAACTTTATTTGTCCTCTCTCATATTTTCCGCTTTTTCTTCATACAATCTAAAAACAACCTTTTTGGAGGTATACTATGTCCCAGAATCAAATTCTTCTCATCTTTTGTGTCGCCTGCTTTGCCGGTTATTTTATCGCATACATAAAAAAAAGACCGTCAGCACTTCTCTTCGTTATCGGTAGAAGCACTGCCGGCCTTGGATTTATTTACTTCTTTAACTTTTTTTGTGCCGCAAGAGACATCGTTACCGGCGTAGGAATTAATCCCATAACCGGTACCGTCTGTACCTTGTTTGGAATCCCCGGCGCAATTCTTCTATATGCTGTACGGCTCTATAGCTTCCTGTAAACCTATTGCAGTAAGCCACTTAACGCTGCAAAAATAGACGATAATACCGTCTTTATCTTGGCAAAGATACCCTGGGCATCAATATCCATTTCACTGAGTTTATCGTAAATCTTGCTTGCCTGTTCTTTTAAGTCATTTACATTTAAATCAAGTTTATTAATCTTCTGCATCAATTCAGCAATCTGTTCACGCTGATCATCTGTAATATTTACATCAAGATCTTTACTACATTCATCAATAATTGTATTAATATCCTCTTTTGTTTTTGCATCATCGGAAAGAACCTTCTCTTTAATTAATGCTAAAAACTGCTCTGCTTTCTCAGAATCATTCAACTGGTCTGCCAGCTTACTTGTAACGACCAGCTCATTCGTTGCTGCATCTTTACTCTCACTTGAAATATTCTCTCCTGTCATATCTTCATATGCATTCATCGCACCAACCAATGCTGCCGTACCTGTAATATTAAATGGTCCGGCTACAGTTACATTCGCATCGGTCACTCCGGCAGTTGTTAATGCATTTTCATACATTCCTGCGGTACAGTACGTAATGTTCTTTGTTGTAACATCAATTCCCTCGCCCTTATCTCTTTTCTCTATAAGAACAGAAGATAAGGCATGAGTACCGATTACTGAAGAATCCAGATAATCATCCAGATACTTATGCTCATCTTTATTCGTAACCTTCACTACTTTATACTGGTTCAGCTCATTTTCTTTTACTCCAAGAAGTTCGAGTACTTTACTCTTCTGACTGGCACTAAGATCTGCGCCCAATGACAAATATGGTTTCTCTTCTACCGCATCTGCGGATACATTTGCCTGAAATGTCATAAGTCCTGCTATCATAATCGCTGATAAAGCAACTAGTTTCTTTTTAAACATAATTAAGCCTCCTTTTTATATCAATGTACTCTCAGAGTCTTCTCACAAGATGAAGTATCAAAAGTTCCAAGAGTGCATATCCTGTACATTCAAAATCTTCTCACAAAATCACTTGCCATGAAGCTGACGAAGCTTCCGAGAATGTATTATCTTACAAAGAATCAGGAAAATAGCTGCTGATAAAACAGTTATCTTCCATCCGACGGTAAATCCCGGCGGAGTATATTTTAAAGATACTTTATGTTTTCCGGAAGAAATATTTACTCCAAGAAAAGCATCTCCAATCTTATGTGTTTTTGTTTCCTTTCCATCTATGGTAACTTTCCATCCTTTGTCATATGGAATAGAGAAAAATAAAGTCTGATCCTGCGCGGCATTGACACTTCCCTCTATCAATCGGTCTGAATAACGATCTACAGAAAATGCTCTTGTTGCAGCAATCTTTTTCAGATTACTGTATGCCTGTTGATCAAAATCAGCCACTGAAAGTCTTACATAGCCATCTTCTGTTTCCCCTTTTAATTCAAAGGTTACTTTCACCTCGGAACCTGCGGCTGCTTTACCAATCGGAAGCATATAGCCATCAATATCTCCGGACTTTACATTCACCCCGTCTACGCTGATCTGTGCATTCTCTACCTGCGTACCATCATAGAAAAGATATAGATTCTCTATATCTTTCGTTATTGGAATCGTAAATGTCATGTTATCCGGACGGGAATCCTTATATTCAAAGTAGTACTCTCCATCATTTGTCCTTGATGCTGTACAGCCATTCGTTTTCGGGTCTGAAATCCTGATATTATGGAACAACTCTGATACCCCAAATGCCTGCTCACCGAGATCATTTTGTACCCGAAAAGGATAAGCACTGTCATAATACCAGTCTTTTACAGAACGATTCATGAGATATCCAATGGACATTCCCTTTGCCGGATTCTCATAAATATCAAAAGAACCTTCTGACTTTACATATTGAAAATCTGTCTGCAGGCTGTCTTCCTGATGGTAATACAGGTATTTTACATTCAGAAGGAAGTTCGTTACCGGTGTCGCTCCTTTATAAAGATACTCATTACATCCGGTGTAAAATCCCAGATTATCCATTATAGTTACCATGCGGTCTGTCGCTGTAGAACCGAACAGCCCCACACTGTTTATCGGATACCAGGCATTCTCATCTACCATAAGCGCACTGGCAAGCTCACTTCTGTAAAAGGTTCCATCCTTTAATGATTCCGTTGCTTTTTCCATATCTTCTGTTCCATAGAAAAACTTTGAAACAGAAATCTGTCCGTTCTCATTAAATCCCATAAAAGCAGTTACTGTAATTTCAATCACTGCCACTACACAGAAAATAAACTTGTATATATACTTTCTTTTACGTGACAGCGTATAAAAGAATAACAACATCCCATAAAGGAGTAAGAGCATTCCTGCCACACCATAGACATTATCTTCTAATACCTGCGTTCCTTTTAGCTTCGCATAAGCCATCAGTGCAACTCCCGCCATACAGGCAAATGCGGCATGCCAGCCTTTTACTCCTTCTAAATGCTCAAATACTTCCCATAGCATATACAGAAGAACAAAACCGAGTAAGAAAGAAAAACGATTCGGTATTCCATACTGATCATGAAAACCATGCCAGATAAAATTGAGAATCATTTCACTGAAGCTCAGATAAAAAAGACCGATTAATAGTACTTTTTTAATTTTTTCACTGACTTTGATCTCTCCGTTTAATACATACAGCCCAACCGCAAGAACGGAAAAAATTCCAATATACAGATTGGCATTCCCATCAAAGTTGTCATGGCTGATCGGACTCCACAAAGCAAACTGCCGATTAAGCAAGTCCGCTGCACTAGTCAGGAAGCTATGTTCCGGAAGCTGCATTGTCTCTCCTGATGCGGTCTGTTTAATTCCCATATAAGCAGGTATGAGTAAAATAGCTGCCATGCCTGCCGCCAGAAAAGAATAAAATGCAAAAGCTATCCCTCGGAAGAAAAACTGTTTTATACTTTTAAAAGAATAGAGAAGATACCATATCACTGCAAAAATACAGATCATAAAGGCGATATAATAATTACAGTACAGCGCATAAAACAGTGCAATGCAATACAGTCTTCCATCCTTTTTTTCTATGAGCCGCTCCAATCCCATCATAATGATCGGGAATATCATTATGGCATCCAGCCACATTACATTCCAGCAATAGCCAACCATATAACTTGAAAGAGCATATGCCATCGAAATCATCACTGTGGAAAATCCCTGCTTTTTACTCTTTGAAGAAAAATAAATACCCGCAGTCATTCCACTGCATGCGATCTTCAAAACAATGATCATACTCACTGCCATATTTAATTGACTTTTCTTAAAAAATAAAATCAGTAAATTAAATGGACTGGACAAATAGTAGGAAAATAACGATAAAAAATTAATTCCCAGTCCGGAACGGAAACTGTAAAAAAGGGTTTCCCCACCTTTTAATTTATCATACAACACAGAGTAAAACGGCATATACTGGTGAAGCCCGTCAATGATCAACAGCGAATTATCTCCAAATGGCTGTACACCAAATACAATACAACAGCCTGTCATAACAAGAAGCGGAAGGAAAAAAGAAAGGGCTATCAGATGCTTTCTCTGCAGCTTCTGCTCTATCTTGCACATATTTTTACCTATATTCTTACCTGTCGTTTGTTCTTCTTTCTTCTTCACCATCTTCTATCCATTCACCTTCTCTATCTCTTCACCAGCCTCTTTCACACGCCTTTTCAAAAGCCCCAGACATCGCACGATATCTATTCTCTTCTTTATCATAAAACTCATACTTCCATGGGTCATCTGTGTTACATTCGAAGAATGTCTTCGATAATCGATCAACGGTTCCTTTATAAAACAGACCTCACCCATATACTCCGCAGCAGTTCCGATCCAATAATCATGCATGTACATTTCTTTTGGTATCGGACAGATTACAGGGATCAGTTCCCTGCGAAATGCCATGCAGCATCCGACATAACTGTTCTTTACAAGATTCTTGAGTATTCCCTTCCTGCTTCCTCTGTTCGCAAAAAGGCCTTCTGCACCAGTTGGATTTCCGCACTCATCCACAATCTGCGCATCATGAAGAACTGCCTTCACCTTTGGATTCAAAAAAGCTTCATTTACCTTCTTTACCTTATCTGGCTTCCATATGTCGTCCTGATCAGATAAATAAATAATCTCTCCACTGCAATGACGAATCGCATTCTCAAAGTTCTTTACAACGCCCTTGCCCGGTCCCTTTATAACATGAATCCGCTTGTCCTCTTCTGCCATCTTAAGGAGCAAAGGCTTTGAACCATCACTTGCTCCATCAACAGATACGATAACTTCATCCTGTTCACCAAGCTGTGTCAAAATCGTATCCATCTGTTCTTCTATATACATCCCACCATTATAATATGCCATTGCCACTGAAATCTTCATAAAAATCTCCTACAAAATAATATCGTCTTCCTGCTTTTTCTTCTCTGCTGCCAGAATACGCTTTTTTTCTTCTTCTGACAAGTCCTTGTCTTTCAGTATTTTAGCATAGTTTTTTGTACTTCTTGTTAAATTATTCCCCAAAAAAATTTTTTCTACCTGCCCATCCATTTTTCCAATTACAACACCCATGATATCTCCTCCTGTTTTCGAGTTTTCGAGCTATTTTGAGCACTTTACAAAATAATTTTTCCTATTTTCTCATTATTCTCATTCTTTAGCATCTATATTTTTCGATGTGTTTCACCTTTTGTTCAAATTTTCGTCAAAAAACGGACATATTTTTTCTTTATAGTATAGACAGCAACAAAGAAATCCCTCTATTTCTTGTGGCTAAAGATTTTTTTCATATTTTGAAGCCCGTATAGAAGAATTATATGGGCTTCCTCCTTTTAATGAATGCCTCTAAGAGGCACAAAAAGAACCCTTTCCCCGAGGGTTCTTTTTTTGTCTATTTGTATTTATTTATCAGACTTTCCGGCTATGTAGTTAATGAACTGCTGTGCAGTACGTCCGGAAATTCCTCCATGAGAAAGTTCCCACTTGTTTGCTTCCGCACATAATTCCTTGTCGCTCATTGTAATTTCCGGATATTTCTTTGCCAAATTGGTTACAATCTTGAAATACTCCTGCTGTGTTGGCTTGGAGTAATTGATACTTACACCAAAACGTGCTGCTAAAGACAGCTTTTCCTGTACTGTATCGGAGCGATGCAGTTCTTCGTCCTTATCCGAACGATCTGACCATGTCTCACGAATCAGATGGCGGCGGTTCGATGTTGCATAGATTAAAACATTATCCGGTTTCGTTTCCATTCCACCTTCAATAACAGCCTTCAGATATTTGTATTCAATCTCAAATTCCTCGAAGGAAAGATCATCCATGTAAATAATAAATCGATAATTTCGATTCTTGATATGGCTGATGATCGCAGAAAGATATTTAAACTGATGTTTATAAATTTCGATCATACGAAGTCCATCGCCATAATACTGGTTTAAGATTGCCTTGATACTTGTAGACTTACCGGTTCCGGCATCACCGTAAAGTAAACAGTTATTTGCTACTTTTCCCTGAACAAAAGCTTCTGTATTATCTACCAGCTTCTTCTTCTGAATCTCATATCCTGTCAGATCATCTAATACAACCTTATCTAAATTGTTAATTGGAACAAAGTCTGGCTTTCCGTTATTCTCTACAATACGGAACGCTTTGTTAAGACCAAACATTCCTACTCCATAATCTTTATAAAACTTCACAACTGCATCAAAAAAAGTATCCACATCTTCTGCTGCTGCAAGTTCATCTGATAATGCACGCACCTTTTCACTTACGTTCTTATTATACATACGCTCTGTCTTGCCGATTGCCTTATAGTCTAAGATCGTACGGAAACAATCGATTCCCAGTGTCTCCTCGATTGCTCTGAAATCATAGTGAAACAGGTTCATAAATACCTGAAAATCATTCTTTGCAAAATGATTTACTGTCCCGTTATTCGCCCCTACTTTTTCACTCGTCATACTAAAAGAATTCTCATTCGTCACAAGTACAAATGTAAGATAATTATGCCATAAGTTTTTATCAAAACCGTATGTCGTTGCCAGATCAAGCAATGCCTTCATCTCTTTATAAATATCAGTAATCAGCTCATCTGCTCTGTAATGGCAGCTGTCAAATCTCTTAAAAATATCTGCGAGATTTAAAAGAATACTGTCTTCTCCTAAATCACGATATAAAATCAACTTTGATACTTCTCTGTACATTTTCTATTCCTCCTGATTCTCAGAACAGTTTTTCAAGATCTCATCTACATTTAATGCATCGATCTGAGAAGCGAACTGACTCTTTAACTGTTCTATCTTATCTTTCGCCTGTTCACGATCCCCATCAAATGACGTGTATCCTTTAAAAGATGCTACCATTGGTTTATCCTCATCTGATGTATCCCCCTTAGAATACAACTCTAGACCCGGAAATGCAAACTTTGGTTTATCTTCATCGTGAACATTACCATTCTTAAGGTCTTCTAAGGTTACCAGACCCGGAAATGCATGTTCCGGCCGGTAATCTGGCATCTTAAATACATCAAAACATTCTAAAATATCCACATCTGTCATATCATCCGGCAAATCTTCTTTTAAATACTCCGGATGGTACTGCTTATAAAATTCATAAATAACCTGCTTTACCTTCGGGTCACGAATATCTGTCTCTACCCTCTCATCATTAATAAACAGATAATATCTGTCTACATACGGCAAAATACGTTCTTCTGCAGTAATAGATGTCACTTCCGACACACTGTCATAAGAGACTTCCAGCCGGTGAAATGTTCTCTGTCCTTCCTGTGTCTGTGTAACACCTTCGATTTTATATTTATCTAACTCAAAAAACATACTTTTTAATAACGTAAATTCATACATAAATTCATTCTCCCAATACTTTATTGTGTTTTTAAAATCTCTTCCATCTCATCAAGCAATTCACCAAACAGCTTTAATGCAGACTCTACTGGCTCTTTCGTTGCCATATCAACATCACAAAGACGCAGCAGGTCAATCGGATTCATGGAACTTCCACCACTCAGGAACTTAAAATATCCTTCTTTCGCCTTTTCATCCCCACTTAAAATCCTTCTACTAATAGCAATCGCTGCAGAATAACCTGTCGCATACTGATATACATAAAATGGTGTATAGAAGTGTGGGATTCTCGCCCATTCTAATGCGATTTCTTTATCAATAACAATACCTTCTCCAAAATACTGCTGATTCAGCTTATAATAAATATCACATAATACTTCTGCCGTAAGAGGTTCCTTTTTCGCCGCCATCTCATGTGTAATCTTCTCAAACTCCGCAAACATAGTCTGACGGTACAGTGTTCCTTTAAACTGTTCTAAGAAATAGTTGATCAGATACATTTTTTCTTTTGTATCTTCCGTATTCTTTAATAAATATTCCATTAGCAGAGCCTCATTACATGTCGAAGCTACTTCTGCAACAAAAATACGATATCCTGCATAAATATATGGCTGATTCTTATCTGAATAATAAGAGTGCATAGAATGTCCCATCTCGTGCGCTAATGTAAATACATTATTTAAGTTGTCCTGATAATTCATCAGCACAAATGGATGACATCCATATGCTCCCCAGGAATACGCACCGCTACGCTTTCCCTCATTCTCATATACATCAATCCAGCCATTCTCCATTCCATCGGAGAGAACCTTCCCGTATGCTTCCCCTAATGGTGCAAGCCCCTTTTTTACGATTTCTTTTGCCTGTGCAAACGGGACTTTCATCTCAAACTCTTCAACCATCGGTGCATACAGATCGTACATGTGAAGCTCCGACACTTTTAATGCCTTTTTGCGGAGTGCAACATAACGATGCATGAGATCCATATGCTCATGTACTGTATCGATCAGGTTTGTATACACAGATACTGGAATCTCTCCTCCATCTAATGCCATCTCTAAGGAGGAATTATAATGTCTTCTCTTTACAAAAAACGCTGTATTCTTGAGATTAGCCGCATACAGTGCCGCTAACGTATTCCTGTATTGTCCATACTGTGAGTAAACAGATTCAAATGCATTTTTTCGAATATTCACATCTCTATTCTCTAAAAGAAGAGTATATCTTCCATGACTTACCGGAATCTTCTCGCCTTCTTTTCCCTCAATTGACGGGAATCGAATATCTGCATTATTAAACATAGAAAAAATATTCGACACATCCGCAGACATATCGGATACATCCGCAAGAATCGCCTCTTCTTCTTTGGAAAGAACATGCTCCTGCTGGCGGAATAATTCATAAAAATATCTTCTGTATAATTCCATATCCGGATTCTGTGAAAACCACAGTTCTATCGTACCTTCTCCTATTGCTAAAAGTTCCGGCTCTTCAAATACAACTGCACTGTCAAGCTGTAAAGATAATGCCTGCGCCTTCCCTGCAAGCCCCTGGTAAAAACTATTCCCCGTATCTTCATGATATCGCTGATTGGCATAAACATATATGGCTTCAAACTTCTTCATGACTTCTTCTTTTTTACGCATATACTCTACAAAAACTTCAGAACCTTCTTTCAGTCTTCCTTCATATGCCGCAAGTTCCTTTGCCTGCTCTGAAAGCGCTTCATAATCCTTTTCCCATATCTCATCTGATGCATATAAATCCTGAATATGCCACTGGTATGCCGGATCACTTTCCGCTCTTTTTTTAACCGTTCTTTCTGTTTCTCTTTCTGCCATCTTATCTGTGCCTCCTGTCTCTTTTATGTACTCTCGGAATCTTTTTGTGCTTGATTTCGTGAGAAGATTTTTGCCGCTTATTTCGCTGAAATTATTTTATCCCATCGGGCATATACTGTAATATTCTTTTCATTCCCCTTTGGAATTACTTTAATCTGATTCCCTTCTTTATCATACCATCCTCGGAAATAATATCCTCTCCTTATCGGTTCTTTTAATAAAATATCACTTTTACCAGAAGCCCGCACCTTATTTTTCGGAGAATTCACTCCCGCATTCCGATACGTAATAGTATATCCCGAAACCTTTACTTTAAACCTCTGGCGCTTTCCGTTAATTCTTACAGAAATGTACGTTTCTCCAGCCTTTCTCGCTATCATATATCCGGTATTATTGATACTTACAACCGAAGAGTTCCCGCTTGTCCATCCGGAAGTTCTTGCTGCCCGGTCATGCATATGGCTTGGTGTCATCTGTCTCACCTGTCCAGCCTGCATAGAAAGGCGCTTCTTTCCTCGTTTTGTAAGCTCTCCTGTTCTTATCCGCTTTCCAAGATAAACTTTCGAATATCCCTTTCGCACTCCATGAAAATCCGAGATATAATAAGAAAGATATCCCCGTTTATTTACCGTAAAACGTCCAATATATATAAGCTTCCATAACGGATCTGAAACTTCCGAACTTTCTTCCCTCTCATCTACTTTTCTCAGCAAAACAGGATTTCTCTTAACAAATCCCATCTTGTAGATACCTGAATTCATTGAGAATATAATGTAATGATTATACGGTTCGATCCATCCAATATATCTGCCTCCGGAAGGACTGTATACCGTTTTTGTTTTCTTTCCCTGAAGAGTAGAACACTTCAAAGAATTATCCTGAGAAATCCAGTACCAGAAACCTTTTCTGTAAAATGTACATGTTCTTGCCTTCAGTGCATTCTTTATTTCTTTATTATCTTTTATATAATCCGAATTAGAAATCGGAATTCCCCGCATATTCAAATCGTTCGAATTACCCTGACCATATAAATCTTTCACCTTGTATCCCGGATGTGTCTTTAAAAACCCTTTCTTTCCAACAAGAAAACTTTCATAACTAACTACAGCACCTTCATGCTTTCCCGTTCCAACTCCATTCGTCAAATCTACATAGTACCACTTTCCATTCAACTTTATAACGTTCCAGGAATGGTTCTTCGAATAGTTACTTACGACCGCACATGGAATTCCAAGCGTGTTCATTGCAAGAGCATACGCATTCGCAAGACCATCACAAACCCCGACGTGCTTCACCAGAACATCATATCCCGTATGTGCATCTGCAGATTCTCTGTATATGGTATTCTTTGCAAAATACGTATATACCGCCATCGCCTTATCTGCCTGTGTCATAGAAGATTCTACAGTTTCTAACGCTTCATCCAGACCTTTGATGATCTTTTTATAACGTCTTTGAAACTTTGTCCTGCTGATAAGCTTCGTGCTGTTAAATACCGTTGCATTCCCTTCTTTTTCTACCGCATAATACTGGGACCAGTTTGAATCAAGGAAATCGATTCGTTCCGCCATAATCGCCGCCCTGTTATTAATCGCTGCCGCCCGGAGGCATGCCCTTCCTGAAGAACCCTGACTGACCGAACCGTAAACATCCATATTCTGTGTCACCGTTCCTTCCATCATCAGCTTTGACAGTACGTTAATATATTCTCTTTGTGTATTCGAAAATGACGCCGCATTCACATCCTTTGTAAAAAAAACGCTCCCTGCTAAAATAACGCATAATAAAATCAAAATATGACCTGCTCTTTGCAGACGTTTACTCAACCCTCTCTGTTCATCCACATGTATACCTCCTCTCAAATAGATAACCAGTACATTTGTTTTGTGCTCTACTATCTATCTTATCATCATATATTAAAAATAGCAATTATTGTCGAAACATGATAGAATATAAATATTATGCCACAGGCACGATAAACAGGAGGAACATTTCATGGCTAAAACCGCTGAATTCCATACTTTACTCCGCAATTACCGCGGAATTATGGGCAATATACGTATCAATAACTTCTGGATTTCTTTTGATTCCTGCTTCTTTAATTATTATGCAGATGACGATGAGATTCAGTTTAATCTTGCAGGACAGGAGGGAGTTGTCACGATTCCATCTGTCATTTCCTACGATAAAGTTGATGAAGAAGACTTATTTGAGGATGCTGTAGCCGGATATACCGCAACATTGGAATCTGGTGATATCATTACATTTTACTGTTTCAATGCAAAAAATAAATAGTAAAAAACTTACCACCTATAGATGTGGATTTTATCGACTGAGATTAACAAAATTAACTAGCATTGACAAAATTATTAGAAAAAAAGAAAACCATTATGACTCACGATGAATCATAATGGTTTTATGCTGCGGATAACAAGACTTGAACTTGCATGAGCGTAATGCTCACTAGAACCTGAATCTAGCGCGTCTGCCAATTCCGCCATATCCGCTTACGAATATCAATTTTATCATAAATAAAAGATGAATGCAAGCATTTTTTACAAGAATCCGGAGCTGTTTTTGGACAGCCCCTCATCTCACTTATTTCTGATAAATTATGATACTGTCTTTGAAAGTTCATTTTCCGGAATTAATCCAATGGATAATAATACAGTATCACAAGGAATGATCTCTTCTGTTCCAGGAATTGGTTTTAAATTCTCATCTACTGCAGATACTTCTACCGCCTGTACTCGTTTAGAGCCTACAATCTTCGTTACGGTTGTACTTAAATGCAGTGGAATTCCAAAGTCATCTAAGCAATTTTTAATGTTTCGGTAAAGTCCATTTGCATATGGCATCAGTTCATATACACCAACGACTTTTATTCCTTCCAGTGTCAGTCTTCTTGCCATGATCAAACCAATGTCTCCAGAACCAAGAATAACTACCCTGCTTCCTGGTTTGAAGTTTTCAAGTTTAAAATGTCTCCGAGTTCATCATTTCTTTCTAATACAGCAACCTTTTCTGCTTTTTCTCTTGCCTTTAATGCTGCCGCAAGTCCTGCCCGGCTTTGTACGATTTCTAATTTTATTCTGCTTTCTGAATCTTTGTATCTTTTAATAATGCTGTCATCAGATTGGTATACAGTAATTCTGAACGGATTTCTTCCTCCGGCATTGTATCTAAAACATCTTTTTTGTCCTTGTAGCCTAATTCGTCAATATAATACTGTATCTCTTTATTCAATTCTTCATCTGTTACCGTTACATTCTTTGCTTCTACTAACAAGTCCTGCACGCACTGTCTCTTAAGCGAATCTTTGGCATATTCTTCGATTGACATATCGTTATACTGCTCAATAAATTCACTTACGCTCATGCCAAAGTACTCTGCCATTTCTTTATTCTCTATTTTAACATTTTTCACTTCCTGCTTAACTGCATCTTCCGGGAACTCTTTAATCTGCGTTACATTCTCCATAATCTTTGTCCAGAGCGCATCTTCATTATTCTGCTGTGCTTCTGTCTTCTTATCGGAAATAAGATCTTTTCTGACCTGTTGTTTATATTCTTTTAATGTAGAACAGTCTGTATTCTTTTTAATGAAGGAGTCTGTGATTTCCGGAACAACTTCTTTTTCTATTGCATTAATCGTCACTGTCATCTGACACTTCTTTCCCGCTACAGAAGTATCTTCATAGCTTTCCGGAAATGTAAATTCAACCTCTACTTCCTGTCCAACCTTACTTCCTACAAGCTTCTCGTCTATATCGACATCATCATCTACATTCAGGTTTCCTTCCCCTAAATGAATGTCAATACTGCTGTCAGAATAATCTTCATTCTCCTTACCATCAATCGTTGTTGCATAATCGATATTCAGATAATCTTCTTTCTGAACAGTATCACGACTGGTAATCTCCTTGTAATCTGTATATTCGTCAGCCAGTTCATCAATCTTATCTTCTATCTCCTGTTCTGTGACCTTCGTTGAAGAACCCTTAATCGTAAGTCCTTCATATTGCCCAAGCTTCACATATTCAGAAGCGTTCAGTTCTACCGGTGTTGTCTGCTCTGTTGCCAAAGCTGCTTCTGTTGTCGCTTCCGCAGCCTTTTCTCCGGACTTTGAGGTAGCACATCCACCCACCATACACATAGATGCTAACAATGCCGTCGCAATAAATATCTTTCTCTTTATCATAAATTATAAATTCTCCTTTTTTATTGTCAGTTTACCCGTCACCTGCTTTATTCTACTTTACCATTAATCCCACTCTATTCTCAATCATTTTCACAAAATCTACATATATTCTTTTACGATTTTGGCACTTCTATATCTGTTAAGACAGGCATACAATTCCTGCTTTCTTGGAAGAACGGGATGTCCGGCAGAATAGTTTGCAGGAATTACTGCTGCCATTCCTTTTCTCTCGATAAGCTTATACATATTTTCTATGAATTCCTGAATATCTTCCTCTTTTGTTACATGATCTAGTATCCATCCCATCATATAGGCAAGTGCTGTTGTCTGTCCACTTTCTGAAAGCTGTTCTAAATAACGCACATCAATAGATTCCCTGTCGATCAGCACCGTATCTGTTCCCATTGATTTTAACTTTCTTCTAGCGGATTTTACCGGTTTTAATTTACGGGAAAATTCCGGCATACAAACTTCTTTTTCTGTATACTGCCCTGCGATCTGGCATTGTTCGCAGATTTCTTTTGCTTCTTTTGTAACATCTTTTACTTTATAATGATCTAGCTGAAGCACAAGGTCTGCTACGGATAAATAATCTCCGGAACTTCCTACAACGATGATAAAAGAAATTCCCATCGTTTTATAAATTCCACGTATGTGACGAAGTAAGGTTGTAATCGGTTCTTTTTCATCAGAAACTAACTTTGCCATCACTTTATCCCGAATCATAAAATTCGTTGCAGAGGTGTCTTCATCTAAAAGCAGCAATTCTGCTCCAGCTTCCATGGCTTCTATCAGATTGGCTGCCTGAGAAGTACTTCCGCTTGCATTTTCCGAAGAAAAATCTACGGTGTCCTGTCCAGCCGGAAGATGATTAATAAACAGAGAAATATCTGTATGCAAAATACTTCTGCCGTCTTCTGCCCGGATTTTCATTCCTGTAGCATCTGCTACGACATATTCTCTCCCATCTCCTGCAATATGATTATATACTCCCTGTTCTAACGCTTTTAATAATGTAGACTTTCCATGATAACCGCCACCTACGATAACAGTAATTCCTTCAGGAATCCCCATTCCGATTATCTTTCCTTTATGCGGAAGCTCTATTTCAATCTGTAAGGATTCCGGTGAAATAAATGGCACTGCATCCCGCATTGGACGATCGGAAATGCCACTTTCTCTTGGTAATATTGCACCGTTTGCCACAAAACCTGTCAGTCCTTTTTCTTTTAGCTGCCGGCGTAATTCCTTTTGATCGTCTGCAAGGAAAACAGCTTTTTCCAAAAGGCTCTTACTCTTTGTATCCCATTTACGATAAAACAAACAGCTTTCTGCCAGTTCCGGCAAAATATCAAAAACAAGTTTTTGCATCTCTTTTGCCATAATTGTTCTTCCTCTCGCCGGAAATCCCATTTCAAAATGAAGTTCCATTCTATCCTTAGAAAAAACAACCGCGATTCTTTCCTGCACCGTCTGATTTGCCGGACAGGTCGTAATTCTTCCGCTCTTACCAGAACCCATAGATCCTTTATCTAATTGACGAAGCTGTCTTAAAAACCGGCGCAGCACCTGATCTTCTAATGCCAGTCTGCGATGTTTTTCTTCATAATACTCTTCCGGAAATCCATGCGTTTCCTTCTTCACTTCAAAACGAAGTCTGGAAGGAGAAGCAAAGGGATCTCCCTGTACATGATCTATATGCAAAATATAATTTCCGTAACTGTAACTACCTCCAAGCGTTTTATACATTCCGTAACTTTTATGATCGATTTTGATCAGTTCCTTTTTTAAATCTTCTTTATTCTTCATATTCATTTCCCTGCTTTTCGTATTTTCACTCTACAGACTTCGTTCTCAAAATCATATCCCGAATACCTGCTCCACTACATCGCTGCTACTTCATCATTACTTTTCACTAAGTTTAAAGAAATAAAAATACTGGGATTCTAATGCTCCGGATAAAAGTCTGTCTACTTTAATCCAATCACCCAAAGCGGAAGTTGCACGTTTTGGCAGATAATTGGAATCCAGTAAAAGATATTTCTTTGTTTTTTTATTATAATCAGAAATACAAACATAATGTCCCTGTACATGAACGATTGCTGTATCTCCTGCCTTAAGCTTTTTCTTTAAAACGTCGATGCTTCCACTTCCACCATCCCAGGCAAATCCATATTTTTTTCCGTATTTCTTTGCTGCTGCCTTAAAAATACCATCATCCGTTCCGCTTCCGACAATACGGTAATTTTTCTTCACTGCATAATTGGCAAGCTCCATTACATCCATATACTGACCGTTCAATGCGTAAACAGCATTTACTGTTGCAAGAATTCCACAGCCTGCAGTTCCCATACATCCACCTCCGCCATATGGTGTCGCACACCACTCCGGATCATATTGGGTAATGACAAATGGCTTCTTTGTATTACTCATCTTTTGTGTCGCATGAATCCGCCAGTGACTCCCTATATCACTTCTTCCTGTGAAAAGTGTCAAGCTCACAGAATCTGCAGAATCTTTTTCTTCCGCAAGGAAACGCTTACTCGACACATTCTGAATCGTATAGGCTCCATTTAATCGCTGCAATTCAAACTGCCCTCGTACTTCTTCTGGTTTTTCTGTCCAACAAAGTTTATAACTTCCCATTTTCCCCTTCGCTGCATTTTCCCTTGAAACACTCTGAAATACCACAGATAAATACTTTCCATCTTCTGTATTTTGAATATAGTATTTATTCTGTGTAATATGCTTTATCTTAAATGTGTACTTCTGATAGCCTTCCATTGCTGTCTGATCTTTTGCTCCGCCGTTTTTATCATCCTGATATCCACATCCAAATTCATAGATACCATCTGCTACTGTCTGTTTTTCTCTTCCGTCATAAAGCAATGTATTAGAAAATGCCCCTGCGGTCATCCATCCGATCTCATAATGATCTTTTTTATCGCAAATCACCTGACGGTCCCCATCTTTTTTACTGATGACGATAATCCCACTATACTTTTTAATCGTTGTCTGTACCTTTGAAAAACTTCGACTCGTATAAATGTACATCCCGTCTCGTACTGTTGCATACACATTTTTATAATCAGGATCGACTACAAAAGTATCAAGGGAAAACCAGCCGAAACCAGATTCCTTTCCACTTGTATACTTTCCGTAAATACTTTTTCCACTGACTCTGTATGCCTCTATGTTTAACTTGCTGCCGTTCACTTCCTTTAACAACTTTTTCAGTGATACATCTTCATAAACAGATACTTTTTCGCTCTTTATAGAAGCTGCCATTACTGGCTTTTGCTCCATATCATAAGGAAAAGCTGCCTCTGCTTTTTTTCCTGCTGCAAATAACATTGCTACACAAAATAAAGAAGTTAAAATCACTCTTTTTATACTCATAAATTAAATCCTCATTTTTATTTACTCACTTCCGTACTGGCTGTATCCTATAACTTCAGGTTTGCCAGCGCATCTGCAAGTGCATTATTCAGTGGCTGTTTTTCTTCTTTCTTCATTTTTTTCATATAATTTGCCACATCTTTTTTAGAAACACCGGCTCCTTCTTTCTTTCGACGGTTTTCAAATGCCTGCATCGATTCTTTATGCCCACAAGAACATACAAACTTCTGATTCTCTTTTGCTCCGATCAGTTCCATCTTTTTATGACAAACCGGGCAACGAGCATTGGTCATTCGGGAAATCCGCTCCTTGTATCCACACTCTCTATCCTGACAGACATAGAGCTTACCCTGTTTACCATTTACTAAAAGAAGGCGCTTTCCACACTCCGGACAAACTTTATTCGTCAGATTATCATGACGGAAAGTTCCTGTTCCATTCTGGATCTGTTTCATCAGTTCTTTTGTGTATGTTTCAATTTCTTTCATGAACTTTCTATCACTTGCCTTACCTTTTGCAATCGCCGATAACCTCGATTCCCACTCAGCGGTAAGTTCTGGCTTCTTTAAATCTTCCGGCACAAGAGACAACAGCTGTTTTGCCTTACCTGTAATAAATATTTCATTCTCCTTCTTTTCAATAAGATAGCTGCCAAACAGCTTATCAATAATATCTGCCCTTGTTGCAACCGTTCCAAGTCCACCGGTTTCCTGTAACGTTTTTGCTGCTTTTGCATCCTTTTGCTGCATATATTTTACCGGATTTTCCATCGCTTTCAATAACGTTCCTTCTGTAAATCTCGCCGGCGGTTTTGTCTTTCCTTCGGTTTTTTTCAAAGTAAATTTCCTGATCACTTCGCCTTCTTTTAAAGATGGAAATACCTTTCCATTCTCATCTCCTTCCGGCGTAGTTACTTCTTTGTATCCTCTGTTTAACGGAACATTTCCTTCGGCAAAAAATGTTTCCCCTTCACATTGTATGGTAATCTTCGTCTGTTCATACTCATAAGGAGGATATAAAACTGCAAGGAATCTCCGAACAACAAGATCGAAAATCTTTCGCTCATCTACTGAAAGCTGTGCCAGGATAACCGGCTGTTCTGTTGGAATGATCGCATGATGATCGGATACTTTCTGATTATTAACAAAAGATTTCTTCGGAGTAATCTTTCCCTTTAGCACTGTATTAGTAAAGCTTCTATACGGACCAACTGCAATCGCCTCCACACGTTCCCGCAAGGTCTCTGCCACATCCGTTGTCAGATATCTCGAATCCGTTCTTGGATAAGTCAGCACCTTATGATGTTCATAAAGACTCTGCATAATATTCAACGTCTGTTTGGCAGAAAAACCAAAGCGCTGATTCGCATCTCTTGAAAGATCGGTCAGGTCATAAAGCCCCTCCGGCTGTGAAGTCTTTTTCGTCTTTTTTACTTCAGTAACCTCTGCTGTCTTCCCTAAAATCTTTTTGTAAACTTCTTCATTTTTTTCTCTGGAAAATGTTGCCGCACTTCCAGACTTTTTATCTTTCCAGGTAAATGTAATTCCCTTACCAATAAGCTGTAAACCATAATACGGCTTCGGTGTAAAATGTCTGATCTCTTCCTCCCTTGCTGCAATCATTGCCAAGGTTGGTGTCTGCACCCTTCCACAGGAAAGCTGTGCATTATACTTACAAGTCAACGCTCGTGTCGCATTCATTCCCACCAGCCAGTCGGACTCCGCTCTCGCCGTTGCAGCATGATAAAGATTCTCATACTCTTTCGCATTCTTAAGATGTGCAAATCCTTCACGAATCGCTTTATCTGTCACAGAAGAAATCCATAATCTTTTCAACGGCTTTTTATTCCCTGCCTTCGCAAGAATCCATCTCGCAACCAGTTCACCCTCTCGTCCGGCATCCGTTGCGATAATAATTTCTCCAACATCCTTTCGCTCGATCAAAGACTTCACTGCTTGAAACTGTCCTCTTGTCTGTGGAATAACTACCAGCTTAAAACGTTCTGGCATCATTGGAAGATCTTCCATTCTCCATGTCTTTAACTTCTTATCATAGCCTTCCGGGTCTGCCAGCGTCACCAGATGCCCCAGTCCCCAGGTAACAATATATTCATTACCTTCAATATATTTCTTCCCCTGCTGCTTACAGCCAAGCACGCAGGCAATATCCCGTCCAACAGACGGTTTCTCTGCAATTACTAATTTTTTCATAAATAAAATCCTTTTGTTTGCCATAGGCGGAAACCCACTACCTTTAGGTGGTGGGAGGAGCCTTGTTAAC
>ERZ832973.698-NODE-698-length-35927-cov-22.408536_pt1 | contig 35927 bp, 55 predicted proteins | sample MGYA00519950_ERZ832973 | MGnify/ENA primary metagenome ERZ832973 (study PRJEB31850, sample SAMEA3708734) | human gut metagenome | biome: human gut; feature: human-associated habitat; material: faeces | place: China | collected 2014 ... | reverse complement strand
TGGTAGCTCTGGGGACTCCGCAAAGATTGGTAGCTCTGGGGACTCCGCAAAGATTGGTAGCTCTGGGGACTCCGCAAAGATTGGTAGCTCTGGGGACTCCGCAAAGATTAAAAGCACAGGATACGACAGCATTATTTGTTGTGCAGGGGATGATAGTTGCGTAAGTGCTAAAAAAGGAAGTTGGATTACTCTTGCGGAATGGAAATACAGCTATGAGAAAGATAGATATGTTCCTAAGTGTGTAAAGACAGAGTATGTGGACGGAGAGAGAATCAAAGAAGACACGATGTACAAATTAATTGATGGAGAATTTACAGAAGTTTAGTAACTAAATAACCCTTTTCTGGTTTGATTCTCTGCCTAAGTAACTGTAAATAATGTTTTTTTGTATTTTCAGATTCTTCCATTTTTCATTTTTTATTAGGCAGAGACTCAAGCCAGAAAAGGCTTGTTGCACAACAGGATTTTTATATACCACACGAACAATTAAATAAGAATCCTCGCAACGCATAAGCAACAAAACTCTTTAATTATTTGTTGTATAAGTCATGATTTCCCCTGCTATTAACGGCAGGGGAGAGAATGGACAGTAAAGGAGTAAGAAATGCAAATTTATAATATAGAAACAAAAGCGATTATAAGTGGAGAAGAAATGAAAGAATTAGATGATTGTTTTATTTTGACAAGCACTGATGAAAGAAATGATATGCAGACAACTATTAGATGTTTGAAACCAACATGGAACAAAGTAATTTGCAAAGAAACGTGTTTACAGCGTATTACAAGTCAGCTAAATCAACTTACACAAGAAACAGTTATAGCCGTTGAAGAATCAAGTAATAATACAGATGCACTTATATTGAAGATAACATTAAAAGACGTTAGAGTGAAAATTTTATTAGTGTATAGCAAGCAAAATAAAACAGTATACATTGACAATTGGCTTATCAGCAATGGCTATTTAGAAAGAGCCATAGAAGATTATTTAAAAAATAAAGAGGACTAAACAGAAAAAGGAAGTGGAGAAAATGGGAATTAAAAATCTAACAGAAGCAGAAGAAAAAGAGTTTTACAGACTTGTTGGGAAGATGAATGGGGAAGAAACAGATAAGAAACAGGATGCAAAGGTAAAGAAACCAAGGTATGGAGATGTAGTCTTTCATCTTAACTATGTTGGAGAAATTAGAAGAGGTACATGGCTTAATACTCAAACATATTCTAAAATGTGGGAATTAGGAAACATCTTTTTCACGGAAGAAGAAGCGGATTTCGCAAAAGAAAAAGCAAAAGTAAAAAGAGAACTGGAAAGATATGCTTTAGAACATAACGACTCAGAAAAAGAGGCATGGGATGGAAATAATTTTCACTTCGAAATAGCATGTGGGTATCTTTCAAAAGAATGTATCTGTGTATCAACAAATACGGGTCCTTACCGTGGAGAATCTATAACTTATTTTACATCTAAGGAAATCGCGGAGGGTGCAATCAAATTTGTTGGAAAAGACCGAATCTTGAAATATTTGTTCGGCGTAGATTGTGAGGAGGAAACAAATGATTAACAGTAATATCCTTAGCCCAGAATTTGAAAGGTGGTGTCGCTTATGAATTTAGAAGAAGCTATCATATTTGCAAATAATATGACAAAAACAAAGTACCATCATGGAATGGTTCAAATGGGAAACCTTAATGACGATGAAGCAAATTTCTATTTTGAAGAAGCAAAAAGTTATAAACAGCTTGCGAAGTGGTTGGAAGAACTGAAAGAGTTGAGAGAATACAAGAAAAAGATGAAAACACAGTTCCTTGATGATATTGAGAATCCGTTGGAACCAATTAAGCTAAGCAGTGCGTTAGAATCAGAGATATTTAAGTATGAGTATAGGGCAGAACATGATCCGCAAAAGATTAGTCCTTTAGATTATACAATCATATATGCATTAAAACATTGTTTGGAAGAGCAACTGAAAGAGGTGGAATAAGATGAATTTTACAAAAGCGTTCGCGGTATTTATGCAAATTGATTCAAAAGAGTTTACAAAAGATGAAAAATACGAAGCAATACAGCAGGTACTAGATGCAGCGACAAAAAATAGTATTACAAAAAGACAGGTGTTAGACGTAGTGTCTTACTTGTTTGACGAGCAAAACAAATACAGATGGCACGACTTAATGAAGAATCCTGCTGATCTGCCAGAAGATGGCAAACATGTTTTAGTATATATCAAAGGCGGATGCGTAAATAGGACATGGCATGATTCCTGCGGATGGAGAAACATAATGGCTAAAAAGGCAAGATATTATAGCAACGATAGAGTTATTGCGTGGAAAGAGATAGAGGAATTTGATAATGAGTAAAAAACATTATGTATATCCAGTTGCAAGTTGCAAAGGGTGCCATTTATGGCTGACAAAAGACAATCTTATAACTATGTATGTACAGAAAAACAAGTGCATGAAAATAGAAAGAAAAGATTACTGCAGTTTTTGCAACAAACGATTATCAAAAGAAGATTTCTTTGAGCCGTACAGAAGCATGATGAAGTAAAGGAGTTTATTATGCCAGACGAAGAACTAGAAAAACGCATCAAACTTGAACTTGCACTTATTCATCAGTGCGAAGAATCAGACATTATAATTTGCCACATTGAGGTATTAACAGATTGTTTTAAGTTTTATGTGATTTATAGAATGAAATATTCACTTTGTATGTCAATTACATTAGACGGTTTAGATATTTGTAAAGGAGGAAGAGCATGGACGTTATCAAACAAATAGATTACATGATCGCTTGCCTAGAGATGGCAAAAGAAGAATACCGGTATGAAAAAAGTTATGAAGCAAAGAGAGAAGCAAGAAAGGACAACGACTGGAACTGGTACGACAGAAACAGGACACCGAAAAAGGCACTGATTAAAGAGAATCTTAGAAATGTTGGGAGAACAGGATTCAAGCTTGCGAAAGATTTAGAGGTGGGAGAATGACTAAAAATGAAACAATAACAATAAATGAAATAATAACACAGAGATTTCAAAGCCACTTATATAATTGCATAAAAGAGTCAAATATTCCTATTGGACAATTAGACGTAAGTTTCGAAGGAGAAAAGGCGTTTATAAAAGACAAAATAGCAGGACGTATCGTTGGAGAAGTTGATATGAAGATTACTATGGAACGATATGAACCTAAAAAAATGACAAGAAGTGAAGTGGAAAAAGCTATAGTTGCTTACTGCAACCCTGTTAGCACACCATGCAAAGAATGCAAATGTTATAAAAAGTGTGTGAAAAGGATGCCGTTTGAATGGTTAAGTAACGAGGGATTACAAGAATACTATGAATTTTTGTATGGAATCAAAGTGGAGGTAAAGGAATGACAATAGCACAGCAGGTAGCACACGACTTTTTAGAAAGTATAGAAAAGATGATTACGGCAAATGAACTAGATGTTGGAGCATTGGATACGAAAGTTTCTTATCAATCTTGCGAAGAAGCAATGATGAGTGTGACTGATACAAAATCTGGGAGCATTATTGCAACAATGAGATTAAATTTAAATACAAACAAACTAAAAAGAGAAATGCAGGAAAAGAATTAGAAAGTTATTGTCGTAAAAGAGTGTGCCCTATTTGCATTTTTAAAGGGCAAGAACCGTGCATAGCGAGAAAAATTAGTTATGGAAGAGCTACTTGTAAAGAGGTAGAGGAAAGTTATAGAAAGATGGTGGAGAATAAAAAATGACAAGAGAAGATATAATCATTAATTTAAGACATTGGTGTAACAATATTGATAAACCATGTGAAGAATGCAAAATACATGATATATGTGTCGTTCGTGATCACGTGCAAATATTTGATTCTATGGACGATGAAAAGTTACAAGAATATTATAAATTGATGTATGAAAGTGAAGTGAAAGTAGAGAAAATGGAACCGGTAAAAGTTTTAGAGCAGATAACAAAAATAACTTATCCAGAAAAAATGAAAGACGTGTTACCAATGAGAGAATTTGTAAAAAACTTTTTGGAAAAAGGATACAAAGTTGAAATACTAACACACACAACTAGTAATGATTTAGATGTGGTTATTTATAAAGAAGTGGAGCTGAAAGAATGATACTAAAAATCTTACTTGTTATCATCGGCATTATCTTAGGACTGGTGGGCAGTGGTTTCTGCCAGTCCGCTAAAGCAAGAGATACGATTACAATGACGTTAGAAGATTATAAACACATGGGAGAGATATTACACAGTCTGCCAATAAGAGAACGGCACAAAAGCCTTAAAGGAAAAGACGTGGCGTTATACAGATGTCCTAAATGTAAAAGTTATGTAGCAGAATGGACAGAAGTTTGTGAGTGTGGAAACCGGTTGGACTGGGGAGAAAGTGAGGATTTAAGTGTTAATAAGAATTAGTGATGCAAAGGTTATAAAGTTATAAAGGAATGATTACATGAAATGTGTTTGTATGGAATGTACAGAAGCAACCGGTAGGAGTTGGGATTGCCACACTAGATGTGATGGTTACAAAGAGTTCCAAGCCAAAAACGAAGAAGAGAAGAACGTTATCAAAAGGAAAAATCCTTATTATAAGTCGTTATCAAAAGAAAAATTTATGAAAAGAAATACTTTAAACAGGAACAGGAGGGGAAGAAAATGATTAGTACAGCTAAAGCAATAAAGAAAACCAGAGAAGCACAAGGAATGACACAAAAAGAACTTGCTGAAAGATGCGGTTATACAGTCACTGATATTAAAGCATATGAACTTGGGGAAAAAGAACCAAAACACATTAATCTTATGACTATAGCAGGAGCATTGGGCGTTACGATGTATGAGATGTTTGAAAGAATGGAAGAGATTGAAGAACCAGAGAATCTAAATCTTGATGTTATCAGAAACGCACTGAGTGCCCATAAAGCTATTGTAAAAACTCCATTGGATCAAGTGATAGTAATGACATTAAAAGAACTTATACAGTACAAAGAGACAGGACTAACACCCGATGAAATTAATGGGATGAAAAAAAGACAAGAAAAAATTGATCTCATGGCAATTGAATATGATAATATTTGCGAGAAATACGACAAACTATATGGAAAGGAGCAAATGTGATGTATCAGCAAGAAAAAGAAACACGATTAGATATTGATGATGTCAGAAACGCACTAGAAGTTTATGAAGCTAATATTGTAACACCGTTGGACCGTGTTATAGTGAAAGCATTAAAAGAGCTTATAGAGTACAAAGATACAGGACTAATACCGCAGGCAATAAAAGACATGGATAAGATGTATTTAGAGAAGTGCCAACAGGTTAATAAACTGACGTGTACTTGCGAAATGTACGAAAGGATGGCTAAAAAGTGAGTAATATATTATTTATAGTGATGTATGGTATTGCAAAAGTATCACTGGGACTATGTGGAGCAACAACGACTGTATGTTTATTAATTTTTTGTGTTAATCTGGTAGTAAATCGTACATTACAGGAATTTAAAAATGATAAAAATACACAAAAAGTTTTAAAAATTGCAATGTTATCATCTTATGTATGTGTGTTATCAACTATATTTTGTGCGATAATTGCAGGATTTAAAGGAGTTTAAAATGAATAAACAAGACTTATATACCCTATGTACATTAATTCCATCTATGGACGATTACAGAGGACACAATATGTATCTATGCGGTAAACGTGACGGATTCAATGAGTGTGTGCAGATGTTGAAAGAAAATCTGGAAAGCATCAGCGAGAAGCAAGGACATTAAGTTATATAAATGTCTTAGAACGTCTGTCAGTGCCTTTTGACGTGATATAAAAAAGAGCCGTAGGTTAATTCCTACGGCTTATTCTATGCGTTCAAATACAATTTTTTTAATGATTCATTATCTGGATAGTCTAAATCCAACCATCTATCAAAAGCTTCTGGATTTCTCTTTTCCAATTCATCCATAATCCAACCACGTACCATAGACAATTCAAAACTATATTTCATATTTTCTGTAATATCAAATTGTTCAATCAATTCGTTTGTTGATAATTTCTTTAATTTATTTCCTACGTTTGCTTTCATAATTGTATCTCCTTTTCTTTGCTGTTCTCTCTTAACTTGTTTTTATTATATCACTTTTAAAAGTTATGTCAATAGAAGGTGTAACTTTTTTTGATAATATTTTTCTTGACGTGAAAAGGGTACATAATATATAATGTAGCAAATAGGAGGTAATGAAAAAATGTTAAAATACAAAATTGATGTATATGATGCACTGCAAAGAAAAGGATTTACTACATATAAGGCTAAAACTACTAATTTACTTAGTCAAAACACGTTGAACAAGATAAAAAACGAGGATACAGCTATAACGCTAAAGGCTTTAAATGCTGTATGTAACATCTTAGAAATGCAACCGGGTCAGATATTGGAATATGTAAGAGATGAAGAGGACGAAAAAAAATTAAAAGAATTGTAAATATCACTTTACAAAGGGATAAAGATGTGGTAAGATAAAGACAGTTAAAGGAAACAGCAAAAAAAGGAGTGTTGAAAATGAAAGAATTAAAAAATAAAAAATTAGTATTAGCGGCAATCGCAAGAGAAATGAACTTCTGGTATGACGTGTCTTTGAAAACAGACAGCGAAATTACAAAAGAAGAAGCAGAAAAGAAAATTATCGGACTGCATGAAGCATACTTTGAAATCCGAGGAAGCAAGGGGCATGTTTCTTACGTTGCAGGAGTTGACGAAGAAGCAGGAGATGTTGATAGCATGTACAATCTTGTACTACAAAGGCATTAATAAAAAGAGTGTAAACAAAGGCACTTCCCACTATGGTATAATTATATTAGATAATAACCATAGTTGGGAGGTGTCTTTTTTGATTAATAACAAACTAAAGAATTGCTGTAACGATTGCGTACATTGCGAGATCGTGACAGAGACAAAGAGAAGAGCTATCCCAGAGAATAAAACAGAAGTGGTACTTGTAAATATTAAGTGCAGTCATATGTGCGTATGCTACAGATATAGAGAGGAAGTGCAGAATGGAAGATAGAAGTATATGCTGTGCTGAATGTATGTATCTACTAGGAAGTGATACAAAGAACTACTATATGTGTGACGTAGGCAAGTATGACAGAATAAACAACGCATATCTATGCACTTGCGATAAATATAGAAGCAGGAATACAAGTACAAAAGAATATAAGAGTTGTAGATCATGAAAGGAAGTGAGGTAATGGGTGCAGGTGGTAGACCGCCTAAATATAAAAGTGTGAAAGAAATGCAAAAGAAGATAGATGAATACTTTGAAAGCTGTGAGGGAAAACCATTAGTTATTAACGGAGAACAGCAGTACAACAAACAAGGGTATCCAATCATCCTTGATAGAAAGCATCCTACAATAACAGGATTAGCACTTGCATTGGGGTTTAGCGGCAGAAGTGATCTGTTGTATTATCAAAAGCATAAAAAAGACAGTGATAAGTTTTACGACACCATCACGCGTGCGAAGAGCAGAGTTGAAGCGCAAATGGAAGAAAGCTTGTTCCACAAGGACAGTTCGAATGGTGCACAATTTGCACTAAGAAATAATTTTAAAGACTGGGATGCAGACAAGAAGCAGGAAGAGAGTAAAACAGAGGGAATCACAATCGTGAACAATATCCCCAGAGAGTAAAGGAGCGGTTACATGGTTAATCTAACAGATGTGATTGCTCCATCTTTTTATAAGGTGCACTGGGATATTCAAGACGGCAAGCATACCTATTATGATCTGTACGGCGGTCGTGGTTCTTGTAAATCCTCGTTTGTGTCTGTAGAGATTGTACTGGGTATTATGCAGGGTGCAACAACAGGAGAATACAGCAATGCGGCAGTGTTTCGTAAAGTTGGTAACACTCTAAGGGATAGTGTCTACGAACAGATAGAATGGGCAATAGATGCATTGGGTGTTAGCGATCTGTGGGAATCTTCTAAGAGTCCGCTACAACATATATATAAGCCGACTGGGCAGAAGATAATCTATAGAGGACTGGACAAGGCAAAGAAAACTAAGTCTATAAAAGTCGCAAAGGGTTATATTAAATATTTGTGGTTTGAGGAATTAGACGAGTTCGCAGGTATCGAAGAAATCAGAACTGTACAACAGTCTGTATTGCGTGGTGGTTCTAAGTTCGTAGTGTTTAAGACGTTCAACCCACCAATCTCTGTTAATAACTGGGCAAATAAGTATGTAGTAGAAGCAAGAGAGGATAGCTTTAGACATAAGAGTGACTACACAACAGTTCCTGTGGAATGGCTAGGGAAGCAGTTCATAACCGATGCAGAATATCTGAAAGAGACAAACGAACGAGCATACAAGCATGAGTATCTTGGAATCCCTGTAGGACTTGGTACAAGCATTTTCGAACTTCTGGAAATCCGCACGATCACGGACGAAGAGATATCAAGACAGGAAAAAATATATCAAGGGCAGGACTGGGGATACTATCCAGACCCGAAAGCATTTGTCAGATGTGCATATATGCCTGCATCACAAAAAATCTTGTGCATAGACGAGTTGGGCGGTCAAAAAATCCGCAACACTGCAATGTCACAGATGATTATAGGTAAGGGATACAACGACTATAGTATTAGTTGTGGAGCTGACGAGATAGAAAGCATCTTAGACTTTAGAGATGCAGGACTTGTGGCAAACAAAACAAACGTATATCCGGGTAGTCGTAAATACTCTTATGAATGGTTGCAGTGCAGGACATTAATCATAGACCCTGCGAGAACTCCACGGCTGTATGAAGAGGTAATAAGCTACGAGCATGAAGTAGATGAAAACGGAGAAATCAAGGCAGATTATCCAGATGGCAACGACCATTTTATCGATGCATTAAGGTATGCGACAAGTCCAATGAGTATGAGACGTGGAGAGAGTGCGTAAAGGAGACAAAAACAATGATGATAAATCTAAAAGATGTAACTTGTATACAAATTGGAAATGTAATGTTAGGCATCAAGGATATAGAAAAAATATCTATCCATGATGGTGGGGTTTGGCTTACGATTAATAGCGATTTGATACAAGGAGATATAGAAACAAAAATCGGAAACGTTAAACTGATAGCGGTGGAATAGATGGGTATATTTAGCAGAATGAAAGAGATATTAAGTAACCTTTTTAGACAAAGGGCAAGAGACGAATTTAAGATTGATACTGTTACCAGTCCAGAGATGCAGAGAGTTATAGAAAAGTGTGCATACATCTATAAGGGCAGTCCGTACTGGTTAGACAAGGACGAACATATCAAGACTATCAACTTCGCAAAAGCGGTGTGTTCGGAGACAGCACGCCTTGCTACACTTGCAATAGGCATAGAGATAGATGGCAGTGCAAGAGCTAATTGGTTACAGGAGCAGATAGACAAGGAACTGGAACAGGTACGACATCACGTAGAATATGGCTGTGCATACGGTACAGTAGTATTAAAGCCTAACGGCTCAAGTGTGGACTTGATTACGCCAGAAAACTTTATTGTAACAGACGAAAGCAACGGAGAGATTCAAGGCATTGTGTTTGTGCATAGAGAAATCTCCAGTGATGGCAAGACGTATTACACGAAGCTAGAGTATCATAGGTACATCGAGGACGTGTATCAGATTACAAATCGTTGCTATGCTTCTAAGGATGCCAACGATACAGGAAAGCCAATTGACATAGACGAGACACCATGGCGTGGAGAACTAGAGGATGTAGGACTTGCAAACCTAAACGGACAACGTCTGTATGCAGTTCTTAGGACACCGCAGGCGAATAACGTAGACCTGCATTGTAGTTTAGGGTTGCCTATCTTTTACGAGGCAATAGAGGAATTAAAGGATTTAGACACTGCATACAGCAGGAACGCAACAGAGATATTCGACAGCCGAAGAATGTTGTTACTAGACTCCGACAAGCTGTTAGAGACTGGTACAAGGGTAAATAATACACAGGATGGATTTGAGAGAAGCAAGAAGCGGTTAAGATTGCCAGAGTATGTCAAGAATGTAAATAGCTCAGACATTAAAGGATTCTATCAAGAGGTAAACCCAAGTCTCAACACGGATACACGATTGACAGGAATCAATGCATTGTTAAGCCAGATTGGCTATAAATGCGGATTCTCTAACGGATACTTTGTATTTAACGAAACGACAGGGATTCAGACAGCCACAGGCGTAGAAGCAGAACAGCAACGTACAATACAGTTTATTAAAGACGTGAGGGACAAGCTACAAATCTGCATGGATGATCTGATTGCGGCACTTAATATATTCGCAGATTTGTACCAATTAGCACCAAGAGGACTGTATGAAACCGTGTATGACTTTGGAGACATTACCTACAACGAAGATGAAGATAGAGCGAGATGGTACAGCTATGTTACTTCTAACAAGATTCCATTCTGGTACTATTTAGTTAAATTTGAGGGATTTAGTGAAGAAGAAGCAAAAGCACTTGAAGAAGAAGCACAACCAAAAGAGCCAGACTTATTCGGTACAAGCGGAGAGGAGTGAAAACATGGGAAAGTACAGGATTGAAAAATACCTTGAATACCTTAATGGCGAAGATGTAAAACTGCCTGAACCATTTACAAAACAAGAAAAGCTGTTGTACAACATCTGCGAAAAAGGAGTTACAGGCAGTACAGAAACAGACAAAACATTAACGCAAGAGGGCAAGCCTGCGGATGCGGCAGTAGTTGGGAAGATGCTAGATGCGGCACTAATGGTAAAAGACCCAGAAGAATAGGCAGGTGGAATTATGTTAACACCTACCTATCTCTGGTATGTGCCAGAAAAGGCAGAGAAGCAAGCAGAAGAACTACATAACAAGATAGTATCTGTCATTATAGAGCGAATGATGATAAGGCTAGGACGTGGGGAAGATTACCTTTTTACTCCTATTGACAAGTGGCAAATGGATGTATTGCAGGATGCAGGGTATATCTTGCAAGCGGTGCAGGCAGAGATAGCACAAACGACAAAGATAAGCATTGCAGAGATCGCACGCACTATGAAAGAAGCAGGAATCAAGGCTCTTGAATGGGATGATACAATCTACAAGAAAGCAGGTCTTGAACCAACACCACTTAATGAGAGTCCTTATATGCAACGATTGATCCAAAGGAATTATGAAAAGACCAAGGGAGAGATGCAGAACTTTACTGGCACGATGCCGAATGCCTGCCATGATAATTACATTAAGGCAGTGGATAAAGCATATACACAGACCGCAAGCGGTACGACAGGGTACACACAAGCGGTCAAAGAAGCTGTTAATAACATTATAGACAAAGGAGCAGACGTAACTTATCCAAGTGGACGTAGAGACAGCATAGAGACAGCTACAGCAAGAGCGGTCCGTACTGGTGTAAGCCAAATGGCAGCAGATATTACAGACGCACGTATGGACGAGATGGATTGGGATATTATTCTAACATCAGCACATCTGGGAGCTAGAATCGGGGATGGTGGGGATAATTTGACTAATCACTTCTGGTGGCAAGGCAAGTTTTACAGCAAAAGCGGTAATGACCCAAGGTTTCCACCATTTAGTGTCTGCGGTATGGGAAATGTGCAGGGAATCCATGGGGCAAACTGCCGTCACTCACACGGTCCGGGGGATGGGATAAACAATCCGTTCGAGGACTACGACAGCGAAGAGAATCGCAAAGAATATGAAAAACGGAAACGACAGAGAGAGCTTGAAAGACGTATCAGAAAGACGAAACGACAGTTAATCGGCATGAAAACGGCTGTGGATAATGCAAAGGACGAAGCCTTAAAGCACGATCTTGACATGGAGTATCAGAAAAAGGCGGCACTATTGCAGAAGCAGAACAAAGCCTACAATGATTACTGCAAAGAGAACAATCTTAAGAAGCAGAGCGAACGACTAAACACGGCAGACTGGAACAGGAGTCAAGCATCCTCAGCACGAGGTGCAGCGACACGATACAACAATGCACGAGGTAAATAATGGATACTATCAACAAAATTATGGTAGCCTGTGGGTGGATTATAACAATTGGTAGTGCGATAGGAGTCTTATATACTGCCTATAAGCATTACAAGAAGCCTACGGACGATTTGAAACATCGAATAGATCATATAGAGACAGATATTAAAGAAATTAAACAAAAACTAAATAGTGACTACAGTGCTATTAATAATCAACGTGATGATATGAACCTAGTCATGAAAAGCATGTTTAATTTGATTGAGAACAAGATCACAGGAAACAACATTGAGGGTCTAAAAAAAACCAGAGACGATCTGATAAATGCGTTGACAACACACGACAAACAGTGAGGTGTTTGCTTTTGAAAGTATATGATTTTACCGTACCCGAACTAAATATGTTCCGTACGTATTGCAACTTCACAGATGTTGAAAGAACATTGTTCGAGTATCGGGCAAAGAATATACCACTAGAGAAATGTGCAGAGCTTATGAACGTAAGCCTGTCTACAGCAAAGAGAATCAGCAGGAGAGTTAATAACAAGATTATTAGAGTATGTTAAGGAGAACAGAATGGTAATTGACGGTATAAATTTTAAAGAGCTAAATATCACAAAAGATGGGGAACTGATTGCATCCATTACAGATGGAAAAGATGGGATCGTACACAAGGACGGCTATAGAGTACAACTTGTAGTGGAAGATGTCGGCATGTCGTTTGCAGAAGCATTTAAAAGAATGAAAGCAGGGCGTAAAGTAAAACTTCCATCGTGGGGTGGGTACTGGTATTGGGATACAGAAAAAGAAACTATCATGATGCAGTGCAGAGACAAGGACAACGGAGAAAAAGGAGATTTATTAGATATTAGAGATACAAAAATGGTGGAATACACACTTAATAATATCTTATCTAACGAATGGCTAATTGCAGAATAAGGAGTAAAAACATGGCTAAATATGTAAAGAAACCTGTTGTGATTGAAGCAGTTACATATGAAGAACTTATAAAAAATGGACATGGTAAACCAATAGAGCTTGAATACAATGGATATATTATCAAAAGATATGATGATAATCACTATATCATTCCAACATTAGAGGGAGATATGTTACTTGGAAAAGATGATATGCTTATCACTGGTGTGGACGGGGAAATCTACCCATGTAAGAAAGAAATCTTTGAAAAGACTTACGAAAAGGTGTAAAAAAGAGGGTATTGAAAAGGCAAAAATCCATGATACAATATAAATGTAACAAGTAATAAGTTGTTGAATAAATCATTATAAGATTTCTTTTTTGGTTTTAAATGAGAGTGGTTTGTTTCGGAGATACTTTTTCATGTTATAATACTTTAATCCTTTTTTTATTTTTATTTATGTAATATAGTTCGGTGGATTCCTAATGGAGTCCGTGGAAGTATAACTCAGTTGGTCAGAGTAGTCGGCTCATAACCGACCTGTCACAGGTTCGAGTCCTGTTGCTTCCATTTGCTCACTGTTGTGAGCATGAGAAATCATTTTTGAATTTCCTCAATTTTTTGGTTTAAATTTCATTTTTCAACACGACACCTTTTTTCATCAATTGGTGTTCCTCAATCTTATCCTTATTGTTCAAGCACCATGACCCCTATCATGGTGCTAATTTTTTAATTTAATATGATACTTTTATGAGACTTTAACGACCTGTTAGAGTCTCTTTTTTAATGCGATAATTTACACATAAAAGGGAGGTGGAAGAGTGAACGGATATAACTATAATCCTTATGCACCAATGTATCAGCAGGATACAATGCAGTTGCAGGATAGGCTAAATCAGTTACAGCAAATGCAACAGCAGTACAATAAACCAATGCCAGAGACACAAGTTCCAACACAGAATGTTAATTGGATACAAGTTGCAGGCATAGAGGGAGCAAAGAACCAGATCGTACAGCCAGGGGCTACAGCATGGATGATGGATAACAACGCACCTTTCTTTTATGTAAAGAGTGTAGATGGAATGGGCAGTGCAACTTTTAAGGTATTTAGATTCGAGGAGATACCGCCAGAAGCCACGCAGAACGCCCAAAAACAAAATGTAAACTATGATAATAGATATGTTACAAGAACAGAGTTTGAAGAACTTCTAGCAAAGCTAGGAGAGCAACCAGAGAAAGGAGAGTTAAGCAATGAGTAATCCTTTAATGAACATGATAGGCGGTATGATAGGAAACAACAACCCTATGCAAATGGTACAGCAGGTAATGGGCATGGTAAGAGGGTCTAACAATCCGCAGTCTATGGTTGAGAGCATGGCACAGACAAACCCTGCGATCAAGCAGGCAATGGAAATGTGCAAGGGAAAGAACCCACAAGAAGTGTTTAATAGCCTATGCCAACAGCAGGGCATGAATCCACAGGATATTGTGGACAAAGTGAACAAATAGATATTAAGCGGTGCACAGCTTGGTAAATAAATTTATGGAGGACAACAACAATGAATGAAGCAATGGGACTCACTGCGGCAGATGTAGCGGCAGTGACAAGAAATGACGGATATGATAACGGCTTCGGCAACGGTGGTTGGTGGATTTGGATTATCTTAATTGCTTTCCTTTTCTGTGGTAACGGATGGGGAAGAAATAACGATACCGCAACGACCGCAGGCGAAAATGCTTTCTTATCCGATGAGTTTGTTAAGAGAGATATTTTCAATACAAACCAGAACGTATCTAATACAGCTTGTCAGACACAGAGAGACGTATTAGAAAGCAGATACACAACACAGTTAGGATTACAGCAGATGCAGGCACAACAGCAGGCTTGTTGCTGTGAAACACAGAAAGAAGTGTTACAGAACCGCTATGATGCGGCTTTAATGGCCCAGAATATGCAGGCACAGATGGCACAGTGTTGCTGTGATATTAAGGAAACAATCCTCGCAGACGGACAGGCTACACGCCAGTTGATGCAGGACAACACAATCCAGAATCTTAGAGATAAACTTGCGGACAGAGATAGAGACTTACAGTTATCTAACTTCCAGATTTCGCAGGTATCACAGACTAAGAACATTGTGGATGCTGTTAGACCATTCCCAACACCTGCATACATTACAGCAAGTCCTTATGTATCCTATAATGGGTATGCATACGGTGGTTGCAACTGCGGAAGTGTAAATGTGTAAATAAATCAAGCTTGTTGGAAGAATCCATATCTACTAAGTAGACTAGCAATATATTGACGATAGGGTGTCGGGTTCGGCATCCTATTTTTGTTTAGGAGGGAAAATTATGTTAAATGCGGTAAATGTAGCACAGCAGGATGTAAACAGTGGTGCAAACGTACTATTTGCGAATACACGATATAGTAGCAGACGTTGTACTTGTAATTATGGGTGGCTGAATCATGTAGAGGGGTCTGGTCTGTTTACGTTAACGAATAGATCAAACTGTCCTATGACTGTAGAGGTAGAATTTAACGGAAATGTATCCGCTAATGCAGCAGGAGCAACGGCACTTGCTGTAGAGCTTAACGGAGAAGCTATTGGTGGAACAGAAATGGACTATACAGTAGTTACAGCGAACACATTTCAGAACGTGGGAGCAACAACGGTTGTAACTGTACCATCTTGCGGTAGCTTAATCGTAAGCATCGGAAATGTAGGAACAACAGCGGCAATAGTAAAAGATGCGAATATTATTATAAAGCGTATCTCTTAAGGAGGTGCGATCATGATTGAATTTACAAACAATCTTGAAGTAACAAAAACAGAAGATATCTTTGACGAGATCAACAAAAGATATGTAGCGGCTATGATGATACACGGTCAAATGGCAGACTATTTCAACTTCTTAGGTTTGAAAGGCTACAAAAGATTACATGAATACCAGTTTCTTACAGAAAGCTTGGAGAGACGTGAAATATGCAGGTATTTTGTAGATCATCACGGCAAGCTTTTAAAAGATTCTTTTAGCGGTACTATAAAAGTGATTCCCGACTCTTGGTATACAGCCAGTAGACTAAGTATCGGAAAATCCACAAAGCAGAAAGCCGTAGAGGATGGCTTTATAGAGTATCACAACTGGGAGAAAGAGACAAAAGAAGCCTATGAGAAGTACGCACAGCAACTTAGAACGAACGGAAACGTATCGGATGCACTATTTGTAGAATGTCTGGTAAAAGACGTATCTAAAGAGCTAGAAACAGTTGAAAAGATGGTTACTGATCTAATCTCTGTAGGATACGACATGGTGTATATTACAGAGACACAGGACTGCATTCATGAGAAATACAAAAAGAAGCTTAAGGGGGTCAAATTATGAGTGAAATCAAACATGTTCTGGAAGAACAGCTAGAAAGAGAAAAAAACTCAGCATTAAAACAGCTCACAACATCTAATCTTGATGCAATGTATAAGATTACAACAACATTATGCAATCTGGAAAAGATGGAGCATGGAGACATAGCGGAAACCGTCATGGATGCAGGAGAGAATCTTATTAAGAAGTACAGCAATGGCAAGTATGATAAAAATATAGATGCATTGTATGACAACTACTTAAGCGCTAAAATGGCATACAAAGAAAACGGAGATCAAGGACACCGTGATAAGCTTATGGAATCGGTCGGTAGATTGATGGTGGAAGTGTATGATATGCTTTCTTCTATGGTTATTGATTCCGACTTTATGGACGAGAGAAAAGAGATACAGCGACAGATAAAGAAACTTGCGGAAATGTAAAAAAAGAGGGTATTGAAACGGCATATTTTAGGGTTTACAATAAATATGTAGGAATTATGCAGATTTGCTACAGCCTCCTTGTAAGTACAGAGTTTTTTAAGCGTTTTTGATTACATGACGACAGGAAAAGAGTTCGAGGCTCGAGTGGGGTTCAAGTCCCCACATTTCTTTTACCTTGACTTAGGTATATAAGTCTTAATCCATTACCGCAGACATAGCGGTATACAAACAATGTAGGAGGATATATATGCAGAATTACGAACAGATTTTAGCAGAATTAGGAATCGAAATCCCAGAAGAGAAAAAGGCAGAGCTTAAAAAAAGACATGCCGAAAATTATAAGACTGTAGCTGATTATAATAAACAGGTAGAGAAAAAAGATGAATACAAAACATCTTTAGACGATGTACAGACCAGATTAGCAGAATTAGAGAAAGAAGATGTTGACGGTCTTAAGACTAAGATTACAACATTAACACAGGAGCTTGCAGACGAAAAAGAAGCAAGAGCAAAAGAAGCTAAGCAGACAGAGTTAAGAGACAAGGTAAAAGATTTCTTATCTGATAAAAAATTTGTAAATGCAATCACAGAAGACTCTATCCGTTCCCAGATGATTCAGAAGTTAGAAGAAGAGAATGGGAAAAATGCAGAAGATGTATTTAAAGAACTTACTACTAAAGATGGAAAACCAATTGAGAACATCTTGGTTGACGAAAAGAAAGTACCAGATGTTAAGATCCCAAGCTTTACAACTAAGTTCAATAGCGGAGAGCAGAAAAAGGGAACACAGAAGTTAAGGGAAATGTCTTTAGACGACAGAATGAAGCTTAAGGCAGAGGACCCAGACTACTATGCAACCTTATTAAATGACAGATAGATAATACCGACTCACAATATGGAAGTGAGCCGCTAACCTAAAAATCCCTTAATAGTTGTAGGTAGATGGGACAAAGATAAGTCCTTATCTATTCTTATTTAGGGTAGAAAGGACTTTTTTTATGCCAAGAACAGGATCATTTGGTGGTTTTGATTTTGACCCAGAGGTTTTTTCTGAGTTTATGTCAGAAAATCCAACATGGAACGATGCGATTATTGCATCTGGTGTGTTAGCACAGGACAATACAATCATGGATTTAATCGGAGAAAAAGGAAATATCGCAACAATTCCATTCTATATACCGATTGATGAACAGGACTCACAGGCTTTAAACAATGATGGAGAAACAAACAATACACCTGTTGAAATCACAGGAAAGAAACAGACTTGCATGTTAATTCAGAGAATGAAAGCTTGGAAAGCAAAAGACTTTACAAAAGAGTTAACAGGTGCAGACCCTATGACTCATGTTGCAAACTCTGTTGCAAGCTTCTATAAGCAGGTAAGAACACGCGACTTAATGACTACAGTTGATGCAGTTTTAAGCCTGTCTGGTATGGAAAACCATATTACAGACTTATCTTTAACTGGCGAGGGTACTGTAGGAGATGCAAACAAAATTGATGATACAACACTTATCTTCGCACAGCAGAAAGCATTAGGAGATTCCGCTGACAAGATGGGATTACTTGTATTAAACTCTTACATCTACGCAAAGTACAAAGCAATGGGACTTGTTGACTACAACAAATACACTATTGCTAACGCAGTAGAAAGAGAAGTAAATCTTCCTACAATCGGTGGATTTATCCCACTGGTAACAGACAGATTTACAGTTGATACAACAGGAACAAACCCAGTATACAAAACTTATATGCTTGGTACAGGCTCAGTATTGACTTGTGATAAGACAAACTATGAAAATCCTTATTATACAGACTACGACCCAGAAACATCTGCCGGTATTGAAAAGCTGTATACAAAACAGGGTTATGTATTACATCCTAACGGATTTTCTATTAATGCTAACAAGATTGCAAAAGAGTCTCCTACAAATGCAGAGTTAGGAGCTAAAGCAAACTGGTCTTTAGCATTTAACCAGAAGAATATCCGCATGGGTGTTATTAAATCCAACGGATAAAAAGGAGTGTGATATCATGGCGTACATTGACTATGAATATTACAAAACCCTTTTTGGAGAGAAAGCAATCCCAGAAGCAGACTTTAATCGTCTGGTCTGGGATTCTTGCAAGAAGATAGATAATGCCACGACTGGTGTTGACAATGTGAAGAAGCTTAAGATTGCTTTTCCAACAGATGAAGATGATGCAGAAGCAGTTAAAAGATGTGTTTGCGAACTTTTATCAATCACATATAAGATTGAACAGGCAGAAACGAGAGTTGAAGCATCACAGGGTTATATCACATTAGAAGATGGGACAGTGATGAGCAAGCAGGTAGCATCTAAGAGTGCAGGAAACGAGAGTATAAGCTATGTGACTTCCAGTAACGCAGGTACGGCTACATTGATAGATAAGTGCCTAGCGGATAAGGAAGCACAAAAGCAACTATACGATGATAAGATAAGAGATTATCTGTCTGGCATCACTGATGCTAATGGAGTTAACTTGCTGTACATGGGAATATATCCAAGATAAAAACGGAGGGATACGATGTATGTATAACGATACAATCACACTTTTTAATAGGTATGAAAGTAAATTAGGAGATACATGGTATCCCTCTATTTTGCATAATACGAACCTAAACATGGATAAAGCAAGCATCGTTGCAAAGTACGGTTCTGACTCACAGGACAATGCTGTATTAAACGTGCAGTATAGCCTAAAAAGCGGTCAAAAGATGGTAGGGAGTAAATTATGGCTACCGCCTAAAGAATGGTGTAAACAGACGAATGATAAGCTGTCAGAAGCACTTACGTTTAGTTCTAAGGCGAATAGTTTTGATTTCTTTATCGTTGACGAATGGGAGAATGAAGAACCGATTGCAGAGGATGATTATATTGACGGATTCTACGAAGAGATGAAACTTAAGTATGATTATGTCTTTGCAATAACTGGAAGTGCCTTTTACGACATAATCCCGCATTTTGAAGTAATGGCTAAGTAGGTGGTTATATATGGCTAAGAAAAAATTAGGAAATGTTAATGTGAATACACAGAACATGAGAGCTAATATCAGTCTGTCGAGATTCGATGAACAAATACAAAGTGCTCAATATTGGTTAGATAGTCAAGTTATGACTGATATGGTCCCATATATGCCACATGAAACAGGTACATTCATTAACGTAACGAGAGCAAAAAGTGCTTCTCTTGCAGGTACTGGAATGGTGTGTGCAGGTACTGGACCGATGGGACGTTTCTTGTACTATGGTAAAGGTATGGTTGACGAATTAACAGGGTCTCCATGGGCGAGAAAAGGTGCTAAGAAAGTATTAGTCACTGAATTTGCAGGACATACAAATGCAAAAGTTGACTTAAGCTACCAGAATCCAAAAGCGACTCCAAAATGGTTTGAAACAGCAAAGAAGAATCACGGTAAAGCATGGGTTACTCATGTTAAGAAGCAAGCAGGAGGTAACTGATGGCAGAAGAACAAAAGGTAGTCAAATACGATCTTGACGGCTTTGACGTACTAACAACAGCTCTAACTGACTTGATAAATCAGTATCCGAACATTCGAGAGGGAGAAGAGATCACTTTTTCAATATTGGATGATGCAGGCGGCAAGGCAATGTTCCCTGTGAATGGGGCAGTGATCGAGAGTGAGAAAGAAAGTATCACTGGTCACGTCACACAGGTTTGTTTGTATCCATTTTGTGTGATCTACCGTATAAGCGGTGCTGATGCAAAACGTAAGGCATACACGAAAGAGTGGTTGGATAACCTTGGTAAATGGTTGGAAAAGCAAACAATCACAATTAAAAACAACACATATAAACTAGAAGAATATCCAGTGCTGACAGGCAATCGAAAGTTTTTAACGATTGACAGACAGACACCTGCATATTTGGACAGTATAAACGAAAACAAGTCTGAGAATTGGGCTATCAATATTTCTGCCCGATATCAAAACGACTTTGATAGATAAATTAACTATTAACTGGTCTACGACAGGATGTAGATCACTGACCTTGAAAAGATAAAGGAGAATCATAATGGCAGTTACAACAGGTAAAATTGACCGTAAGTATATGGCTCATTTCTTAGATGCAGGCTCTTTGTGCGGTGGTAAAACACCATCCTATGAACGTCTTGGAAAAGACTTAGAAGAGTACAATGTCGAACTTAATCCAGATACAGAAACAAGTAAAAATATTATCGGAGAATCTACATTTAAACATAACGGATATGAGGTTTCCTCAGAAGCCGACCCTTATTATGCAGAAGCTGACAGCACATTAAGCCAGAAGTTGCAGGAGATTATCGACAATCGTTACAAAGACGATAATCTGAAAACTACCGCAGTAGAAGTACACCTATGGAAAGAAGCAACAAGCGGAGCTTATGAAGCATACGCAGAAGATTGTTATATTGTTCCAACATCCTACGGTGGAGACACAAGTGGTTACCAGATTCCATTTACAGTTAACTACGCAGGAAACCGCAGAAAAGGTACTTACAACGTAACATCCGGGACATTTTCAGAAAGTGCTACACAGGACTTAAAAGACAACAGCAAAGCAGTTTTATCATAACAAGGAGTGCAGGATATGGAAGAACTTAGACGAAAAGTCAAAACTGGGGCATTAAATGTAATTTTAACAAACGAAGATGATGAGGAAATCGGAAGATTCCCATTCAACCCAGTTGATTTAAATATCGTAAGAAGATACGAAGAAGTTGTTGCTAATTTGGAAAAGATGGAACTTCCAGAGGATGCTACAGAGCAGGATATCTTAGAACTGTCTGACAAATTAGAGGGGCAGATTGATTACTTGCTTAACTCTAAAGCTTCTAAGTCTGTATTTGCTATTTGCAATCCACTAACTCTTACAGAAAGCGGAGATTTCTTCATCGAGAACATCATCGTGGAGATCGCAGATATTATTGAGCAGGTAACAGACCAGAGAATTAAGAAGAAACAGGCGAAAATTAAAAGAGCAACTTCTAAATATCACAAATAAATGGAAGTCTGGGAACTTCCAACATCCATAGTAGTTGGTGGCATTAAGTACGATATTCGTACAGATTTTCGAGCAATTTTGGATATATTAAAGACTTTTAATGATCCAGAGTTTGAGAACGATGAAAAGTGGATTGTTGCTCTTACCATTTTATACATTGATTTTGACGAAATGCCACCGCATGACTATGAAGAAGCAAGAGAAAAATCCATCGAATTTATTGACATGGGTATAAAAGACGATGGGAAGAAAAAACCGCACACAATGGACTGGGAACAGGACGGTGCGGTTATTATTCCATCGGTTAATAGGGTCTTAGGAAGAGAAATCAGAGCCATGCAATATCTTCATTGGTGGACTTTTTTGGGAGCTTATATGGAAATCGGAGAATCCTTGTTTTCACAGATTCTTAATGTTCGCATAAAGAAAGCGAAAGGAAAGAAACTTGATGACTGGGAACGTGATTTCTACAAAGAGAATAAGAATCTTATTGATTTAGACGTTAAATACACCGAAGAAGAACAAGCAGAAAGAGACAGACTTAATGCACTTCTTAATGGACAGAAAGGGGTGTGATTAAATGGCTACACAAAAAGCAGACGGAAGTATATATATCAAAACAGAGATTGACACAACGGATGCTAAAGCAAGCGTAAAAGAGATCACATCCCTTTTAAAACGTCTGTCCCGACAGGTTGACAGCATCGGAAAATCCATTAAGGATGCAATGAAAGGCGGTATCAAAACCCCAGATACAAAGGGATTAGATACCGTAGAAGAGAAAGCAAAGTCTGTGGCAGATCAGATCGAAAAGACCGCACAGGCAGAAAAGAAGCTAGAAAGCATAGATATTAAGTCTAATGCACTAGATACGTTAGATAAAGCAATAGAAAGCACAGGACAAAAGCTTGCAGAGCTAGAAAAAGCACAGATGGATGTATTTAACAGAAATCAAAGTGCTACAGCTTCTCCTGCGTTTCAAGCAATGGAAAGTGCAGCGGCTAAACTAGATCAGCAATATGAACAGTTGATTGCAAAAAAGAAGCAGTTGGAAACATCTACAGAAGGAAACACTGGACTGCCTAAGACTGGAAAGCTGACAGGTGGAACAGGTCTGGCAAGCAAGGAAAGTGCCAACGCATTAGCTAAACTTAATGCAGAGATCACAGGCACAGAAACAAAGGTAGAACTGTTAAATAACAGCTTGGAGCAGACAGTACAGGCACAACAAAAGATAAGTGACAGCCCTATCAACACTACAGCTTATCAGATTCTTGAACAGACACTACAGCAGGTAGAAGCACAGTTTAATCAAGTGGCACAGACTCAGCAAGAGTTGTTCGCAAGGAATCAGAGTGTTACTTCATCTCCTGCTTTTATGGCATTAGAGAGTGCGGCAGAGAAGCTTGGTCGGCAGTATGATTCATTACTTGCTAAGAAACGGCAGTTAGAAGGCGGTAGGAGAGCAGTACAAACACCTGCGATCAAGACAGCACCTATGACTGGTGCATATTCTGCCACGGCATCTAGTGCAAGTCAAAAAGCTTTGGATGCCTTAAACAAAGAAATAGCACAGACAGATGCAAAAGAAAAAGGACTTGTTAACACAAATAGTAGGCTTGGTTCATCATTTAAGAATGTCAGTCAGTCTGCGGACAATGCTAAGACAAAGACAGGCGGTATTTCATCTATTTTTAGTAGGATGGGTGGAGTCGTATCTGGACTTGGAAAACGTCTTGGTGGACTGGCACAGAACTTCACAAGCACTACAAACAGTGCTAATAATGCAAGCTTTTCTATTAGTCGAATGATCGGTATGAGTGTATTATATTCTACCGTTTTTGGAATGATTTCTAAAGTTAACAGTGGAATCATGACAGGTATCAATAACCTTGCACAGTATTCGTCAGCTACTAATGCTTCGATATCTTCCATGATGTCAGCATTAACTCAGTTACAAAACAGTTTAGCAACAGCATTTGCACCAATTTTGTCCGTAGTTGCACCTATATTAACAGCATTCATGAATATGTTATCGAAAGCAATCACGTATATAGGAATGTTTATAGCAGCACTGACAGGACAGAAATCTTTTACAAGAGCGAAAGCCGTACAAGAAGATTATGCGGCATCATTGAATAAAACATCCAGTGGTGCTAATAAGGCGGCAAAAGCCACAAAGAATAACGCAAATGCCACGAAAAAAGCAAATAAAGAGATACAGACTTATCTTTCTGGACTTGATGAAGTCCGACAATACCAGAAAGAGAAAGATAACGACACTCCTAGTTCTTCTACCCCATCCGCAGGCGGTGGAGGTGGTGGCGGTGGTTACACTGGTCCATCCATTGGAGATATGTTTGAGAAAGTTCCTATTGAATCTTCCATTGCAGACATTGCTAAGAAGATTAAGAACCTCATAAAGAAAGAGGATTGGGAGGGACTTGGAGCTTATATTGCTAGCGGTATTAATAAAGGTCTACAAAAGATTTATAATGCGATCAACTGGAATAATGTAGGTCCAAAGATAACTTATTTTGTAAATGCATTTACACGGACATTCAATAGTCTTGTAGATCACATAGATTGGGATTTGATGGGACGTACTGTAGGTGCAGGTATTAATACAATTGTTAACACTCTTAATCTTCTGATTGAGGGAATTGACTGGAAGAACTTAGGAGCAAAAATTGGTGTTGGAATCAATGGTATGTTCAATGAGGTTGACTGGTCTAATGTAGGACGGTTGTTTGCTAACCGTATCAATATTCCGTTTCAGATGCTTGCAGGAGCAGTAAATACACTTAAATGGGATACAATCGGTAAATCTATTGGGCAGGGATTAAACGGTGCGATAGAGCAGATAGACGTTAATTCTATTAGTCTTGGACTTTCTGGTCTGGCAATCGGAATACTTACAACACTGGAAAATGCCTTAGATACTACAAACTGGTCATTGCTAGGCACTAAATTAGCACAGCTATTGACTGGAATTGATTGGGTAGGAATCTTAGTAAAAGCAATATCTGTTGCAGGTAAAGCACTCAATGCCTTAACTAGTCTTGGAACGTCCTTTATGGATAATTTAGCAAAAGGTATCACAAATGGGACACAGCAGTTTATTAGTAAGGGATTATCAGCATTGACGAGTTTTACTGCAAACTTAAGAAGCAATGCAGGAAAATTAGTAGATTCTGGTCTTAATCTTATGTTAAATCTTGCTAAAGGTATAGCTAATGCCATGCCAGATATCATCAAAAATGTACCACAGATTGTGATTAATATTGCAGGCGTTATTAACGATAATGCCCCTAAGATATTACTTGCAGGAGTACAGCTTATCGCAATCTTGCTCAAAGGTCTCATCCAGTCAATACCGACATTGATTGCAAACGTGCCAAAGATTGTGCAGGCAATCGTCAGTGTATTTACAGCTTATAATTGGCTATCACTTGGAAAAAGCCTCATCACAGGTATTAAAAACGGAATTATGAATGCAAAAAATACTGCGGTTGATGCTATGAAGAATACATACAATGGCGTGATTGATGCGATAAAGAATTTACCGTCTAAACTCAAAGGACTTGGAGAAAACGGAATTAAAGGGATAGGCAATGGAATTACTGGGAAATTGTCTGGACTTAAAACAACGGCAGGAAAAATATTGACCAATATTATAGAAGCGGTTAAAAATCTACCTAGAGAGTTGGCAAAAAAAGCTACATCTGCTATTAGGGGTATGAAAACTACATTTAAAAATGTTGACTGGGGAAGTGTCGGCATGAATGTAGTAAAAGGTATTGCAAAAGGTGTTGGAGATTTTGCATGGATTTTGGTTGATAAAATGACAAGTCTTGCACAAAAGGCGTGGGAGGGTGTGAAAGATTTCTTCGGAATCCATTCTCCATCAAGACTTATGAGAGATACGGTAGGTAAGATGATTCCTGCCGGTATTACAGTAGGTCTGGAAAAAGCTTTTCCAGATACGATTGAAACATTATTAGACCAATCTAAACAGTTGGCAAATGTACCATTTACAGCACCGTATGTAGCAAGTGGAGCGGTAATACCTGCGAAAGCATCCGCAGTGATCGCACAAAAGCAACACAGTACAGATAGCAACAACAATGACGTACTTAATCTACTAGAACAGCTATTATCTGTTATGAAGTCCTTAGAATCAGACAACAGCGGTAACAACGGTGGAGATTATCACTTCACAGCACAGATTAACCGCAGGACGTTATTTGATGAATTTATCGAAGAAGCAAAACTAAGACAAATGAGTAATGGTAGAAATCCATTCAGCCTTGCGTAGAAAGGAGTAAAAAATGGCACAGGATTATATAAAAATCAATAATAAAAAAGTCTGGCAACCAGATTCAGACACAGCTGTAGCATTTGAAACTACCTATACGCAAGGTAGCACAAGGGCACAGTCTGGTAAAGGAAAGTTTACCCCGATGTTCACAGTAGAGCGATTTACATACAGTGCATCGGATGTGCCAATGTCTAAGGTTACGGAAATATTAGAAATGGTGGCACGTGGTAAATCTTTTGATTTACATTATTTTTCTGTATTTTACGGAGAGTGGAGAACAGCAAAGTTTTATGTCGGACAGGTATCGGACATTAAGATAAAAACACTTAAAAATAACCATGAAAAAGTATCAAGTATATCTTTCAATATGCAGGGGGTTAACCCGATATGATAAATGTAAGTGATGAATTTAAACAGCTAATGACAGAACGACAAGATTTTAAATGCAATGCAGAAGTAACGCTTGCGAATGGAACTGTACTGCCATTAGGAGAAGATGATTTTTCAATAGATAACAATAGTCTTGTTGATTCGGCAGGCGCTAACACCATTCCTTTAGGTGTTGCACTCAGCCGTAATGTACAGTTAGAAATCATGAATGACGATGAACACTTATCTGATTATGATTTCTTTGGAGCAAAAATCAGACTATATCTGACGTTTGAATTATCATCAACGATAGAAAAAATTGAATACGGTACATTTACCGTCACTCAACCAGAAACCTACGGAAGTGTTGTAACGATTGTCGGATACGATGATATGTATAAAGCAGATAAGACATACAGCACAACATTGACATTCCCTGCGACAGCAAAGAGCGTGCTAATTGATAGTTGTGATACCTGCGGTATCTTGATTGGAAATAGTAACTTTTTACATAATGACTTCCAGATACCAACCATGCCATCTAGTGAGTATACACACCGACAGATTATAGGTTTTATAGCTATGATTGCCTGCGGAAACGCAAGAATTGACCGTACAGGGCATTTACAGATAATGACCTGTGATTTTAACTATGAAAACGATAGCATCCATGATTTGACCGATTACAACAATCTAACATGTGATACAAACGATGTGCAGGTAACAGGTGTACAAATGACAAAGACCGTCACTAAGACAACAACCGATGAAGATGGTAACGAAAATGAAGAAGATGTGGAAGAATTAGTCAAATACGGTTCAGATGGCTACGTTTTAGAAATAGAGAATCCGTTAGTTGCAGGTCATGAAGAGACATTAGTTTCTTGGATTTATGAAAGATTCAAAGATGTAACTTTTCGTGGATTTACGATGGATTATATTTCTTATCCAATTGCAGAGTTTGGAGACAAGATAAAGATTACAGACTGGCGAGGTAAAAGCTTCTATTCAGTATTAACAGATGTAAACTTTGTATTCTTTGGGTATACAACACTACAAAACAGTGCAGAATCTCCAATGAGAAATCAAAGCAATTACACGTCAAGTGAACAAAAAGCACTGATTCAAGGGAAAGAATTAGTTGAACGTGAAAAGACAAATCGTGAAAATGCAATTAAAAAACTGAACGAAACACTTAAAAGTGGTAGTGGATTGTATTCAACGGAAGAGAAACAACCAGACGGTTCTAGTATTTATTACCTGCATGATAAGAGGTCGCTTGCTGAATCAAGAAATGTTATTAAGTTAACATCTGATGCAATCGGTTTTTCCACGGATGGCGGTAAAAATTATCCATATGGTTTTACAATCACAGGCGAAATGATAACAAGATTGCTTTATGCGGAGGGAATCAATGCAGATTATATCAACACTGGTGCATTAACAGTCAAAGATAAGTCTGGAAACATTATCTTCTATGCAGATATGGAGACTGGTACTGTAAAGATTTCTGGGGACAACGTCACGATTGGTGGCAAAACAGCACCAGAAGCAATTAGTGATGCTGTGAAAGAATCTAAGAACTACGCAGATGGTAAAGTATCAGATTTTGCAGAAACAGTTACAAAAAGTGTAGCGGACCTACAGAACCAGATAGACGGACAAATTGAGACGTTCTACTACGATTACGAACCAACATTAAAAAATATCCCTGCTTCTGACTGGACAACAGAAGATGATAAAAAGAAGCATGAGGGAGACTTATTTTATTGGAAATCTAAAGGATATGCCTACAGATTCTTCAAAGATGGCGACACATGGAAGTGGCAGTTAGTACAAGACACGGACGTTACAAAAGCATTAAGGACAGCATCTTTCGCACAGTCCACAGCAGACAGTAAATGTCGTGTATTTTTGACACAGCCTACACCACCTTATGATACTGGCGATATGTGGAATCAAGGACAGAACGGAGACATCCTTACTTGCGTTGTAGCAAGGGGAGAGGGTGCAAGTTATGTGGAAACCGACTGGCAGAAGCTTAATAAATACACAGATGATGAGACTGCTAACAAGGCACTGGAAGAAGCGAGAAAATCTCGTGCAATGATTATCAATCTGGACAATGATTATCAAGCAATCACGACAGATTATAAGGGGGAATATACATCATTTCCAGAGTGCCACACGACAGCACAGGTATTGTACGGTCATACCGACATATCAAACGACTGTACTTATAATGTGCAAAAGTCGGGTGGTGTTGTAGGCTCTTGGAACAGCTCAACACACACCTACACTGTAACAGCATTAACAACAGATGTTGGATGGGTGGATATTACAGCTAATTACCTTAATACTTATTCTGTCACGAAACGATTTGACATTGCTAAATTAAAAGGTGGTATCCCCGGAGAAACTGGTGCAAAGGGAGAAACTGGTGCCACGGGCCCACAGGGGGAAAAGGGAGCTACTGGTCCGCAAGGAAGTGCAGGAAGAACATACTTCATGGAAACATCGTCTAGCATCGTGAAAATGTCTGCGGACAACACAATCGTGCCGAACTACATTACATTATCTGGTTATTACCGTGACGGTACAGCAACAGCACGTACAGCATATGAGTGCCGATTCAAGATTGAGGAAACAACGGATGGAGATACATACACGACAGTTTATACTTCATCTGAGGATGAAACGGACATTACTCATGCACTGTACTCTGTATTGGCGAGTGATTCAAGCGGTGTTACTGCAAGCGGTTCAAGTGGTATCGGTATATCAAGAAATCTTACAGCATTGAGATGTACGATGTATGCCGCAGGTGGATTTTCACAGGTGTTGGATATTGAGACAATTCCAGTAGCTATTGATGTTGATGCACTGACTCACGAAGATATATTCAATCTGCTGACTAACGACGGAGCATGGCAAGGTATTTATCGTGGCTCTGACGGTAAGTTGTATATCAACTTTACTTATGCTAGAGGTGGAACATTAAATCTTGGTGGAAAAGCTGATACATATGGAAACGGGGAATTACACGTTTATAATTATTTCGACAAAGAAGTTGTGACGATAGACAATAAAGGGATTATAGTACTGAATTATTCACTTGGAATTTCGGCTGATGAAAAGCCAATATCATATGTGTGTATAACACCAGACGTGTTCGGTGGTATATATATATCTGAAAACAAGGATGGAACTGGTGCATGTGCGATTTTGTCCCCAGATGAGATTATATTAAAAAATAACAGCAGTGGACCACTCACAGTACAAACAGACATAACAATGCATATGACGGATGAATCACTTTATCTTGGGTCGACAAGTAAATATAAATTTCATTTTGGAAAAGAAAGATCAAGTTTTTATCAGCCAGTTACTATTGGCGGAAGTTTGTCTGTTGCCGGAGAAAAAAACAGAATAATAGATACAGAAAATTATGATACAAGAAAGCAGTATTGTTATGAAACAGCAACCCCATATTTTGGGGATATAGGTTCTGGATGTACTGATAATACAGGAAAATGTTACATAGACATTGACGATATATTTTCAGAGACAGTAAACATAGGTGTTGAGTACCAAGTATTCTTGCAGAAAGAGGGGCAAGGCGATATATGGGTAGAAGAAAAGACCGATAGTTACTTTGTTGTAAAAGGTACTGAAAATCTTAAGTTCTCGTGGGAAATCAAAGCAATTCAGAGAGATTATGAGTTTGAACGACTTGAAAAATTCGATAACTCAGAAAAAGAAGAAGTGATTGACTACGAGAAAGAATATATGGAAGAAATCAACGATTTGATTAAAGAACAGGAGGAAATTTTAAATGAAACAGTTGAGTAGCTTTATGGTATTAAACATTGACGGTGGAGACAGGGTATCATACACATACAATGAGATTGACGATAACACAGGAGAACCATTGTCACAGAATAAAAAAGAAAATTTCTGGGTAGTAGATAAAGAACTTAAAAAGCACATTGATGCTATCAGAAGCTACGTCAGAGAAAACAAGTTGAATTAAGGAGTGATGTTATGGCAATCAATATACCTCTAATACATATTTCAGATTTAACAGAGAAAACGTCTATATCTGATGATGATTACATGCTTACTGGTGGAAGCACCGCCAGTAAGGTTAAGTGGTCAACGATTGTGTCACTGATTAAAACTAAATTAGGAATAAGTAAAATACAGTCAGATATTTCTACGTTAAATAGTGATTTTTCTAGTTTACAGTACAAAGATTATGGAATTGATGGATTTGCCATTAAAATAAATAGTCAACTAGCAATGATTTATATATGGTATGGCAAAAGTTTGACAGGCGGGAATACATCTCAAACTTTATTAACATTGCCCAATAATATTACATTTAACAGGGAAGTTTTTACACCGTGTGAAATTCTTGATAGTTCTTGGTCCCCATGTGGAAATACTGGATACATAACTATTAATAACAATAAAGTGTACGTACGTTGTAAAGAAACAACATCTTACGGTGTCGTAATAGCAAATGTGATTGTTCCTGCATCATATGTCAATATTCCATAGTTCTATTATTTAGCGAGAAAAGATAATATGCAGTTTTATATCCAACCAGATATGGCAGAACTGTATTCAAAACAAGGATATACAATCATCAAACTAGAAGAAGTAGTGTTGAATGATACACAAATATCTGAGATTTCAACACAGGAAGCAGGAATGATGATAGATAAAGAACCTACTGAAAAAGAAATTGAGTTTAAAGACAAGAAAGCACTGAAAGAATTTTTGGAAAAATCTGGTGTAGAAGTAAAAGATGTAGAAAAGAGGTAGAAAAGAATGGCAAAGATAAATGATTTACCGCTATTGTCTAATCCAACAGAAGATATGTATTGTCTGGTTGGAAAAGATAATTTAAAGAAAGTTCCATGGTCTGCAATTATGGGGCAGATTGGAGCACCTTATATTGCAACTACTGTCGCAGGTATGATAGACAAAACAAGAGTCTATGTCTATCAAGGTAGTGAGTCTGGTTACACAAGTGGCAATTGGTATTACTGGAATGGGTCTGCATGGACTTCTGGTGGTGCTTATAATTCGTCTGCGGTAGACACAGATAAAACACTTACACAATCAGATAAGCCTGCGGATTCGGCTGTAGTTGGAAAGGAAATTGGTTCACTAAAGGAAGATTTAGATAACTCCGAAGAACGTAACATTGATCCGCTGAATAAAGCAGTATTTGGATCACGTAAATTATTACTTGCTACACCAATTGATGAAGATTGGTCAGGGTACATGAATGAAAAAGGAGAAATCTATGCAAAGGATAATTCTGACCGATGGCACAAAACGTATAGATTGTGTAGTGAAGATACAACTATTAAAGTTAAAGATTATGCTGGTGGAAATATAAAGCATTGTATATTTTTAGATAGATCTAACAATGTAATTAGTACAACAGTTGGTGCTTGGACACAAAAAATGTTAGATGTTTCAGTTCCTAGTGGTGCAAAGTATGTAGTTGTAAATGCAACAGATAGTGCGGACATGATCGTATGTTATACACATATCTTTGATACAGACTACAATGTAGCAGAAAAAATGAACGATGTTAACATACGAATGAATTCCGCAGAAGCCACGATCGGCAATGTTAAAGAATCTTTAAATAGTGTGACAGATACAGTATTTTCAGAAAAGAAATATGCATCTTTGAAGTCCGTAGAAGAAACAAAAAAGGTAAACAATACCGGGAAGTTTGAAAAAAACGGAAGAGCAAATGGATATATTGTAAATACATACATCGGACAGACACTAAAAGCAAGGGGATATTGTGGTGGAATCATACCTTTGATAGTCTTTTTTGACAGCGATGATAAGTTTGTGTCCTATATAGACTCTAATATGTCTTGGAACGATAATGTGTATCAGGATGTGGTCGTGCCTGAAGGAGCGTATAAAGCTTATGTAAACGATAATGATGGGGATCGAACTATTGATTTACAAGGATTACAGTTTGAAAAATACAATGTAAAAGCAGAATTGGAAAGATTAGAGGGGTTAATACCAAGCACATCGAGTATTGACTACGATTTAAAGCAAGCACAATTACAATTAGCAAAAACTCAGCGATCGAATGATTTTGCATATTCAAAATTCGATAAGGCATATTTTGTATTAACCATCGACGATGCTAATAAATATCTTCCAGATGTCTATGATTTATGCCACGAACTGGGAGTTCCGCTATGCCCGGCGATTATTGTTGGAAATCTAAATACAGACTACAAAAACGATGGGCGAACAATTAAAGACATTTGCGATTTGGTTGTTGCAGACGGCGGAGAAATATTAGCGCACAGCGGCAAATATATTACAGCAGATAGTACCGAGGAAGATTATGCTGATGTTTTCAGAGAACCGAAAATTGAGCTTGAAAAATTGGGATATGATATACGCGGAATTATTACGGCTGGTGGTGCTGGGTATTTATCGAACGACATCAAATTAGATAATTGGTCACGCAAATATTACGATTATTCTGATCAAAATGGGATATCATCCTCAAAAGCATATTACCGCCCGAGATGGTGGCATCACGACTACACAATGGATGGAGCAAAAAAATATGTAGACAATGCGATTTCTAACAAATCTTTTGTTGTTATGGCTATGCATGGGAGTGACAATGCAGATGATTTAGAGCATATAGATCACGTAAGAGAGCTGTTGCAGTATATTATTTCAAAAGGCACGGATAAAATTGTTTTTACAACATGGGCTGATGTATATGATAAATTTGGGTCTACAAAACTTGAAGAAAGAATTAAAGCACTTGAAGAAAAAGTAAGTAACTAAAGCTGACTTTAGTTAACCAAAAGAAGTTTTATCAAGTATAAAAAATCCCCCTACAAACTGTAGGGGGAAAGTACAAAATTGAAGATTAAGTATGAAAAAATCTTCAAATACATATTAACATATATTTCCACAAAATGAAAGGAGAAATCATGAATCTTAAATTACGTTTCAAGAATAAAGCAACATTAGTAGCATTGGCTTCTGCCTTAATTGCATTTATCTATCAGATTCTAGGAATCTTAGGTATCACAGCACCAATCGCACAGGATGAAGTATCACAGCTTGTAGGTATCATCCTTAATATCTTAGTGGCTGTCGGGGTATTGGTGGACCCAACAACAAAGGGAATCGGGGATAGCGAGCTTGCAAAGAACAAGACGGATATTGCTGAGGTAATCGAATACAAGGAGGACTAATATGGCACATACGGTAGACAAGCTTCTTACAGTAGCCAAAAGAGAAGTCGGATACTTAGAGAAGAAAAGCAAGAAGAATCTGAACAGTAAGACAAAAAACGCAGGTAGCAACAACTACACTAAGTACGGAGCATACTTTGGTATTAATGGTACCGATGCCTACTGGTGTGACATGTTCGTGGATTGGTGTATGGTGCAGGCATACGGCAGGGATGTAGCAAAAAAACTCTTACATGGCTTTAGTGCATACACTCCAACATCAGCACAAAAATTCAAAAACAATGACCAGTGGCATAAAACACCACGGATTGGAGACCAGATTTTCTTCAAGAACTCTCAAAGAATCTGCCACACTGGGATTGTGTATGCAGTAACTGATGAGATGGTGTTCACAATCGAGGGTAACACATCTAATGGAACAGCCGTTGTACCAAACGGTGGTGCTGTATGCAAGAAATCCTACGCAAAGAGTAACAGCCGTATCGCAGGATATGGACGACCTAAATATGATAACGTAAAAGTATCATACAGCGTTGTAAAAAAGAACTCTTCCAAGAATGCGATCAAGTGGTTACAGAAAAAGCTGAACGCAAATTGTACATACGCAAACGAACATCCATTAGTGATTGACGGAATCTGGGGAGCAAAGACAACGCAAGCCTTGAAGAAATACTGGAAACAGTTAGGATGGAACACGTCTGGAACATATGCAGGAAAGAAAACTTGCACGGCTTTGAAAAAAAATCGAAAAAAGTAGTTGCAATGTCGAAAATGATATGATATTATAAACAACGTTGAAGCGAGAATGTTCCATTTTCGTTCCAACCCAAATTAAGAAAACATGAGTTTATGCGGTTTGAGAGCATTTTGACCCCTTGACTTTTAATCAAGTTGTCCGGGGTTCGAATCCCCGCACGCTCAGTTAATAAGCATGATTTAAGAATGAACTTAGATCATGCTTTTTTTCTTTTACTAAATAAAATTCACAAAATAAAAGAAGCCTCTAAAAACAGAGACTTCAAATGCTCGCATTGATCACAAGTAAACTTATTTTTTTAAGTATGGTGCAATTGCAGAGCTGATTTCTTCAAGTTCATCTTTACCATGTACGGTTAAAGTCAAAGGTCTTGTCAGATCAAGGCTGAAAATTCCCATGATCGATTTTGCATTTACGATATATCTTCCAGAAGAAAGATCAATCTCAGATTTAAAATGTGCGATCGTATTTGCAAATGCATTCACGTCTGCAATGGAATCAAGAGAAATAATAAAGTTGGTATCCATGTTTAAACCTCCTTAATGGTTAAATCTCTTTTATCCTACAATTTTTTTGATAGAAAGTCAAATTCGATAGATAACAGAAAAGAAGTATGATAAAATATAAGACAACGGAGGGAAAAAGATGACGGAAAAACAAAAAATGTTGATGGGAATTTTATATAATGCAGAGGATCAAGCTCTGATAGAAGAGAGGAACCATGCAAAATCTCTAACCAGGCAGTTTAATGAACATTGGGAAGATAAAGGACGTCGGAATTATCTGATAGGACAGATATTTGGAAGTCTTGGGAAGAATGTTCATCTGGAAGCACCCATTTATCTGGATTATGGATATAGGACAACGATTGGAAGTGACTTTTTCTCAAACTTTAATCTGACGATTTTAGATGGTGGAGGAGTTGAAATCGGGAATCATGTTTTTATAGGTCCGAATGTAGGAATTTATACTGCGAACCACCCAGCAGATGTGAAGAGACGAGAAAAGGGATATGAATGGGCCCTCCCAGTTAAGATTGGAGATAAAGTATGGATTGGCGGAGGGGTTACGATTCTTCCTGGAGTTACGATCGGCGACAATAGTGTGATCGGTGCAGGAAGTGTTGTAACAAAGGATATTCCAGCCAATGTAGTTGCTGCAGGTAATCCATGCAGGATCATCAAAGAAGCGGAAGAAGGAGACAGATATGGGATTATTGACGAGAAAAACGGACAGCAATCCATTAAGTAAGAATATTGACGAATTACTTGATGGAATGAATCAGGAGAGGGAAGAGACAAAAGAAGGAACTTATGAAGAATCTTTAAAGAAGATTGAGGAGCGGATCAAAGAACTTGGGATTTTAGAAGAAGAGAACGAAGATTAAGAAAGGCATCGGTGGTGCCTTTCTTTTTTTACTTTATAGGAAAGTTCGCCTTTGGCTCCTTTCCAAAAGAAAAATAGCCCA
>ERZ832973.685-NODE-685-length-36471-cov-7.547781_pt1 | contig 36471 bp, 30 predicted proteins | sample MGYA00519950_ERZ832973 | MGnify/ENA primary metagenome ERZ832973 (study PRJEB31850, sample SAMEA3708734) | human gut metagenome | biome: human gut; feature: human-associated habitat; material: faeces | place: China | collected 2014 ... | reverse complement strand
CAAAGTCGTCCGAAAGTTCCTATACAGAAACTTTCTCCCTCCAGAAGTTCAAAAATGGTGATACATGCTCCCCCTTTTTGAGCATTTGCAGAGCAAATGCTATTTTATGCGCGCTGCCGCGCGAAATACTGAAAACTGCTGACTATACGACTTTTTCGACAGACTGACCCCGAACCTGTGGTTCGGGGTGTTTTTTGATTGGGTTCAATTTCAAAAGAAAACGGTCAACCACCGTGTTAATTCTCCATCCCCAATTTTCAATTTACTCCAAATAGATCGAAAACTCCTGTTTCTCGGTAACATACCCGACGATTTTCGCCTCCGGCACGCTCTGCTGCAGTTCATCCAGACAGCCTTGCGCGTCCTGCTCCGGCAGGGCAAACAGCAGACCGCCGCTGGTCTGCGGGTCGTAAAACAAATCCTGCAGGGTTCGCGAAACCTTACCCTTGACACATACGCCGGCCTCCGCATACTGTCGATTGCGGTACGCGCCTGCCGGAATCAGTCCCATCTCTGCCAGCGGGTACGCTTCTGCATGATAGGGTACGTCGTCTGCACGAAGATGCACGGAAACGCCGCTGCCCTGTGCCATCTCAAAGCTGTGGCCGAGCAACGAAAAACCGGTGACATCCGTGCAGCTGTGCACCGGATATTTCACCATAACATCATGCGCGGCCTTGTTGAGCGCAGCCATCTGGCGGTAGATGCGGTCAAGCACGGACTTTTCAACCAGATCCGCTTTTGCTGCCGTGGTCAGCACGCCAACGCCGAGCGGCTTGGTCAGAATCAGCACATCACCCGGCTTTGCACCGCTGTTGGTGAGCACCTTTTTCGGATGCACGAAGCCAGAAACCGCCAGTCCGTAAATCGGCTCGGCACCCTGAATGGTGTGACCGCCCGTGATGATCGCGCCGGCCTCGTAGGCCTTGTCGTAGCCGCCGCGCAGGATTTCCTGCACCGCATGATTGTCCATGCTCTGCGCCAGACACATGATGTTGAGCGCGAGCTTGGGTTCACCGCCCATGGCGTACACGTCGCTGAGCGCGTTGGCAGCCGCGATCTGTCCGTACAGGAACGGATCGTCCACGATGGGCGGGAAGAAGTCGGTCGTCTGCACGAGCGCGGTGTTCTCGTCAAGCACATACACGCTTGCGTCATCGCTCTTGTCATAGCCGACGATCAAACGCGGGTCGGTATGCGTGCGAAAGCCTTCAAGCAGGTGTACGAGCGTTCCGGCACCGACTTTTGCGCCGCAGCCGGCGCAGCCTGCAAGTTTGGTCAGCTTTACTTCGGTCTCCATCGAAAAATCTCTCCGTTTCCGTGATTTACTCTTCTCATTGTACCAAAATCCGTGCAGATTGGCAACCTTCATTCGCCTTGCATAGACTGGTTGGGAGGGATGCTATGACGACCGTCAGCCTTTGCATGATCGTACGCAATGAGGAGAAGGTGCTCGCGCGGTGTCTGGACAGCGTGCGCGGCATTGCGGATGAAATTTGCATCACAGACACCGGCTCGACCGACAAAACGCGGGAAATTGCCCGAAAATACGGCACTGTGCAGGCGTTTCCGTGGTGCGATGATTTCTCCGCTGCACGCAATTTTTCGTTTGCGCAGGCGCGCATGGACTATACGCTGTGGCTGGATGCAGATGATGTGCTTCTGCCGTCTGACCGTCAGAAATTGCTTGCGCTCAAAGCGGAGCTGGACGGCACAGCCGATGTCGTCATGCTGCCGTACCACACCGGTTTTGATGAGCAGGGCAGACCGACGTTTTTCTGTTACCGTGAGCGGCTGCTCAAAACGTCCGCGCACTTCCGATGGCAGGGTGCGGTGCACGAGTGCATTGTGCCGCGCGGGAATATTCGGTACGGAGACGCGGCGGTGACACACCGCAAGCTGCCGTGCGCGTACTCCGACCGCAACCTGAAAATCTACGAAAACCTGCTCGCTAAGGGGGAAAAGCTGGATGCACGCGGCAGCTATTATTACGCGCGAGAGCTACTGGCGCATAAACGGTACGCACAGGCAGTTGAAGCATTTGAAGTCTTTCTTGCGATGCCGGACGGCTGGGCAGAGAACAAAATAGATGCGTGCCTTGGTCTGTCGCAGGCGCTGACCGCCCTCGGAGAGCGCGAGCAGGCAAAGCGGGCACTGACCCGCTCATTTGCACTGGAGGTGCCGCGCAGTGCCGTGTGCTGTGCGCTTGCAGCCCTCGAATACGCGGATAACCGCGCAAGACAGGCGGTGTTCTGGTACGAAACCGCCATTCGAGCCGCAAGCACAGCGCCGCACGGCTTTGTTGATGTGAACGCCTGTGCTTATGCACCGGCACTCGGCTTGTGTGTCTGCTGGGACAAATTGGGAGACCCAAAGCAAGCCTGTGCCTGGAACGAACGGGCAGCACTTGTGCGTCCGCAGTCGGCGGCGGTGGCGTACAACCGACGGTATTTTGCCGCGCAGGGTCTCACCGCAAAGCCGCCTTCGGCATAGATTGAACTGCCGGAGATTTCCGGCAAATCGGAAGGAAGGGAAGAACGACATGAACGATCGACAGGACTGCTGCGGCAACTGGGAACGCCCGAGCGAACGCTGGCAGGAGCGCGTGTGCGATGCGGTGATGGGCAACGGCCGACCGGACGCGATGGGACCTCCCGGACCTCCCGGACCTCCCGGACCTCCCGGTCCTCCGGGTCCGCGCGGACCGCGAGGAGAAAGGGGACCGATGGGGCCAATGGGGCCGAGAGGCATTCTGGGTCCTCCGGGACCGCCGGGCTTCCCGGGACCCATCGGTGCTACCGGCCCGACCGGCCCCGCAGGTGAAGCGGGCGCAGTCGGCCCAACCGGCCCGACCGGCCCCGCGGGTGAAGCAGGCGCAGTTGGCCCAACCGGCCCGACCGGCCCCGCAGGTGAAGCGGGTGCAGTCGGCGCGACCGGCCCGACCGGCCCCGCGGGTGAAGCAGGCGCAGTTGGCCCGACCGGCCCAACAGGCCCGGCAGGAGAAGCGGGCGCAGTCGGCGCCACCGGCCCGACCGGTCCCACCGGTCCCACCGGTGCAAGTCCGGAAGCAGCGGCATCGGTAGCAGACGCAACCGGTGCGGACGACATCGTTGCACGGTTCAACGAGCTGCTCAACAGTCTGCGCGAGGCGGGACTGCTCAGGCTGCCGTAACCGCACAGAAAGGGAGTGGAAACACTCCCTTTTTCTTTGTGCTGGCATTCGACTTTATGCGCGGCTTGTGCTATACTGATAGCAGAAATATAACAGCAGGAAAGCAGGAAGTATCATGACAATTCTGAATTGTGAATGCGGAAACGAGATTTTCATCATGGACGAAACCGAAGCAACAGCTTGGCAGTGCGAGCAGTGCGGTCAGTGGTATGATTTCTTCGGTGTAAAGGTGCCCGATCCGGCATCTGTGCAGCCGAAAAAGTCGCCTCATCTTGTCAACTGGAGTGCGGGCGAGGATTTGTAAGGCAAAGCGCCGCGGCAGCGCGACCGGAGCCTGCGCAAGAAGCCGCGGCAGCGCGACCGGAGCCTGCGCAAGGAACCGCGGCAGCGCGACCGGAGCCTGCGCAAGGAACCGCGGCAGCGCGGACGGAACTCGCGCAAGGAACCGCTGCTTTAATTGTGCGGTGTTGTCGTAAGTCTGCCGTCAGAAAAGGACAAAAAAGTGCGGACGGAAGCTGTAAAAAGTAACAGAACTGTAACCTCGCTTTGTGTCGAAAGGTGGTATACTTATATCTTAGAAGCATATGTTATAAAAAGGATAGGAAGGATGACAAAAATGGCATATGAATCGGCGCGGCAGGCGCCGCGCAGCCCGCATAGAAGAGGGCGCAGACGCAGACGGCGCAACAGTCACTACGGTGTGCTGTTTGCCCTGATCATTCTGATCATTGCGGTCATTTTCTTTGGTGTGCGGGCGGTCCGCTCGATTGTCGGAAACGTGGTCAGCAGCAACAACGTGCTGGTGTATCAGGTGGGAAACACGAATGCATATAAGAACGGCAAGACGATACAGGTTGACGCTGCGCCCTACCGTGACAGTCAGGGCAACGGCATGGCGTCCATCAGCTCGCTGTGCGATAATCTCGGATTGGAGCTGAACTGGGACGAGAACGCCAAATCCGGTACGATCACGCTCAAAAAGACCGTGCTGACAATTAAGCTCAGTGATACAAACCTGCAGGTCGGTGACGCGACCGAGACCTTTGCCTCCGCACCGGTGGAGAAGAACGGCGTGGTTTATGCGCCGGTCAAGGATATCTGTCAGGCACTTTCGTGGCAGACCGGCGAGGTTGCCGCCGAAAACGGCGATCTGATCATCATTAGTCAGGCGAAAAAGGCACTGACCGATAAGAAAATCGGTGAAATTACGGATGATGCGCTCAAGGTGCTCGGCCCGGCCGAGGGACAGGTGATGAGCGGCAGCATCGTTATGCGAACCGGCTCGGATCAGCTGCTCTATGAAGGCAGCACCAAGCACATGGTGGAAGAAGGCAAAAAGCTGGGTGCAGGCGTGCTCGATCAGGACGGCACGGCGTATATCCCGCTCAAGGCCGCGATGACCGCGCTCGGCGGCAAGGCAGAGGACGATGGCAAGGGCGCATGGAATGTCACCTGCGGCGAATCCACCGCGACCGTGGATGCGGATGACGGCAAGACCAAGGTGGACGGCAAGCGTGCCTCCGGCAATGGCTTCTCCACCTACACGGATCAGGACAAGAACCGTTTTTACGTTTCTCCGCAGGTGCTTGCGGCGATCCTTGGCAAGACGTATACCGATCTCGGTGACGGCGTATTCTCGTTCACCGGCGTAACGCTTGACGGCTTTGACAGCCAGAAGGCATACCTCAAGAACATGAAGGATAAGCTGGGCGATGCCGTGGACGGCGATATACCGGAGGCCGATGTCTATATCGCGCTGACATTTGACGACGGCCCGACCGGCAAAAAGGACGGCTATCCGAACGGCCTGACCAACTATCTGCTGGACGGCCTCAAGCAGCGCGGCGCGGTTGCTACGTTTTTGATGGTCGGCGAGCGTGTCTCCGAGGTATCGGATGTGCTGCCGCGCATGGTAAACGAAGGCCATGAGCTGGGCAACCACACCATGAATCATCCGATGTGCCACCTGACCGGCCTCGGCACGGATGACATCCGCAGCCAGATTGACGATGCGACCAATGCGATCAAGGATATTGCGGGGCAGGCACCGCAGGTGCTGCGTCCGGTAGGCGGCGGCGTCAACTCGGATGTCAAGGCGGTAGCCGCAGAGCTTGGCTATCCGATCATCAACTGGAGCGTGGATACCGAGGACTGGAAGTACCGCGATGCCGATCATGTAAAGAAGGTCATCGTGGAGCAGGCGCAGGACGGCGATGTTGTCCTGATGCACGACCTGTATGAGACTTCGGTTCGGGGTGCGCTGGCAGCAATCGACGAGCTGCAGAGCCGCACGGATAAGACCTACGCATTTGTAACGGTCTCTCAGCTTGCCGCAATTCACGGCATCACGCTGGAGCCGGGCGTTGTCTACAACGGCCTGACGGATGAAGTCGCGCAGCAGATCGCGGACGGCAGCTATTCGCCGACGGAGTTTACCTAAACTATATGAAAAAACCCGAATCGTTTGACTCGGGTTTTTTTGTTGGTATAAATAAATTAAATTGTAGGGCGGGATGACCTCATCCCGCCGTTGTAAATCATCTGCATGTCGTTATATACGGCATACTGCGTTATTGTTCGGAATTCTCTGCCATACGATATCCCACGCCGACCTCGGTAAACAGATACTCCGGTTCGGCAGGATTTTTCTCGATCTTGCGGCGGATATTTGCCATATTGACGCGCAGGATCTGGTTGTCACCGCCGGCGCGCGGTCCCCACAGCTCCTTGATGATGTAATCGTAGGTAAGCACCTTGCCGGCAAACTTGCCGAGCAGCGCAACGATACGGAACTCGCTGAGCGTGAGGTGGACATTCTCGCCGCGGACGAGCACCTGATGCTTGTTATAGTCGATGGTCATTTCACCGACCGTGTAGGTGCCCTCGCGGGCGATTTCGCTGTTCGCCGAGGTGGTTCTCGTGTGGCGGATGGCGGTGCGCACGCGTGCGAGCAGCTCGGCGGTGCCGAACGGCTTGGTCAGGTAGTCGTCCGCGCCGAGATCGAGCGCCTGCACCTTGTCGTGCTCGTGTGAGCGGGCGGAAACCACCACCACCGGCAGGCTCGACCACGAGCGCAGCTCGCGCAGGACGTCAATGCCGTCCATGTCCGGCAGACCGAGATCGAGGATGACCAGATCCGGACAGTGCGAGGAGATCATGGTCTTCGCCTCGCTGCCCGAGCGGGCCAGCAGCGTTTCGTAGTCGTTGGAGTTCAAAATAGTGGAGATAAAGTGCGCAATGCTCTTTTCATCCTCCACGATGAGTATTTTTTCTCGAATGTTCATTGCAGTTCCGGCTCCTTTTCTATCATCGGCAGGCAGAAGATGAATTCCGCACCGCCGTCCTTATTTTGTGCGTGCATTGTGCCGCCGTGTGCGCGGACAATGGCGTTGCATACAGAAAGTCCCAGCCCCATATTGCGCTTGCCGTCTCCGGTGGGCGTGTCGCTGTGGCGCAGCGTTCCGCTGAACAGCACGGGCAGCAGCTTGGGCGGGATGCCGCCGCCGTTGTCCTGCACGGCAAAGACGGCGTTTTCGCCCTCCTGATGCACAGAGAGCGCAATATGGGTGGTGTTTTTGCCGTGCCGAACGGCGTTTTCAAGCAGATTGGTCATGACCTGCTCAATGAGGATCGCATCCATCGGCACGATGAGCAGCTCATCCGGCACAGCCACCGATATCTTGACGTCGGGATAGTGCTTGCGGAATTTGCGGGCGACCTCGCCGAGCACCTCCTCGGCGGCCTCAGGCTGCTTGGTGATCCGGGTGTCCTCGCCCATGCGGGTGATGGACAGCAGGTTTTCCACCACGCGGACCAGCCACTGCGCGTCATCGCGCACATCCTCGAGCAGCTGATGCTGCTGTTCGAGAGACAGGTCGGGCGTTTCCAGAATGGCCGAGGTTGAACCGATAATGGAGGTCAGCGGCGTGCGGATGTCGTGCGAGACCGAGCGGAGCAGGTTGGCACGCATTTTCTCGCGCTCGCTCTCCATGCGAAACTGCTCCTGCTGCTTGATCTTGGTGGTCATCGTGCAGGTGATGAGCGATACGCACAGCATGACGAAAAACGTCAGCGGATAGCCGGTCATTGTGAAGTTAAATTCCCAGTAAGGAAAGGTGAAGATGTAGTTGATGCCGATAACGCTCAGGAATGCGGCAAGCGTGCCGAACAGGTATCCGTTCGTGAAGCGCGAGGTGAGCAGCACTGCGAGAACAAATACCGGAGAGGCGAAGCCGTCGCTGATGTCCGAGCGGCGCAGCAAGGTGCAGAGCACCAGTGCACAGATAAATATCGCCGCGAAAATAAGAAAATCCCGCAGTGTAAACGAGAATAAACGCGGTTTACCGTCCTGTCGTTTCATGTCGAATCCTCCAAGTGCATAGATGTACAAGTTAATTATAGCAGATAATCCGTTAATGTGCTGCTAAAACTTACCGAGTAGATAATTATGCAGCAAAGATATGATCTATTCGGTAAGTTATCATGCAGGGCGGGGCGCTTCGGAGTACCCCACCCTGCAATGAAACGACAAAATCCCGCCGAATGTTGTACAGAACAAATATTCGGGTGACAACAACCTCTATCCGTGTTATAATAATCCATTATAGGGTAATATAGAATCAGAATCACTGCAATAATGGAGGAAACAGCTTGCTTTGGAGAGCTTTGATGAGCGGCGATATCCGCTCCGCATTTATCACACTGGCGCTTTCGCTGCCCGCGATCGTACTGTGCCTGTCCATCCACGAGACTGCGCACGGCGGTGCTGCCTATCTGCTCGGCGACCGTACCGCGCGTGATTCCGGCCGCGTAACGCTGTCGCCGATGGCGCATATCGACCCGATCGGTTTCCTGTGCCTGCTGCTGTTCGGCTTCGGCTGGGCGCGTCCGGTGCCGGTCAATATCGCCAATTTCAGGAACAGACGCTGGGGCATGGCGCTGACTGCGCTTGCCGGTCCGGTATCCAACTTTATCACTGCCTTTATCGCGTACTGCCTGTATTTTGTGGTGCGCATGAACATGACGAATACGTTCCTGTGGTCGCTGTCGCAGTTCCTGCTCATCGTTGCGAGCATGTCGGTCGGTCTGGGTGTGTTCAATCTCGTTCCGGTGCACCCGCTGGACGGCTCGCGCGTCGTTGACGCATTTATGCCGTTTTCGTGGTCGCTCAAGCTGCAGAAGTACCAGAATATCATCTTTTTCGTGTTTATCGTGGCGCTCTGGTTCGGCTGGCTGGACGGCATTATGGACTGGGTCGGCAACGGCGTTCTCATGCTGGCGGTAAACTTCGTCAGCCTGTTTCTGTAAGCTATGGATTTTCATTTAGACAACTTTGACGGGCCGCTTGACCTGCTGCTGCACCTGATTTCCAAAAACAAGGTGAGCATTTACGATATCCCCATCGCGGAAATCCTTGAGCAGTACATGGCGGTTCTGCATGAGGCCGAGCACATGGATTTGGACGTTGCCGGTGACTTCATCGCAATGGCGGCGCAGCTGGTGTACATCAAGTCCAGGATGCTGCTGCCGAAGCACGAGGAGGACGAGGCCGAGGAGGACCCGAGAGCGGGTCTGGTCGAAATGCTGCTCGAGTACCAGAGACTCAAGAGCGCGACTGCGTTTTTTGCGGAAAAGAACGAAAACGGCCGTGATATCTACGTCAAACCGCCCGAACGGCAGAATGATGCGCCGGTGGAGTATCACCACACGGTAAACGATCTCATCCGCGCGGCAAACAAAATGCTGCGCCGCACCAAGCGCCGCCTGCCGCCGCCGGTGACCTCGTTTCAGGGCATTGTCGGGCGTGAGCCTGTACCGGTAGAGGGACGCGTCACCGCGATTCTCAAGCGCTTTCTGTATCGGATGCGCGTGCCGTTTATGCGGCTGTTCGACGATGCGAGAAACCGCTCGGAGATCGTGGCTACCTTTCTGGCTGTGCTGGAATTATCCAAGACCCGCCGCATCCGTTTGGAAGGGGACGGCGAGGAGATGGAGCTGATGCTGACAAATGACAACACAAAATAACGGCAGCATGACGGCGCTCGAGGCCGGACTGGAGGCCGTGCTGTTCGCGGCAGGCGATGCGGTTACCCTTGAACGGCTGTCCGCGGCGCTTGAGGCCGCACCGGCGGAGCTGCTGGACGCGGCTGCTGCACTTGAGAACCGCTACGACTTCGAGAACCGCGGCATCATGCTGCTGCGTATCGAGGACAAGCTGCAGCTGGCGTCCCGGCCGATGTACGGGCCGTATGTGCGCCGCGTGACCGAATCGCGCAGACCGCCTGCGCTGTCGCCTGCGGCGCTTGAGGTGCTGACCATCATCGCATACCGCCAGCCGGTAACGCGCGCGTTCATCGACCAGCTGAGAGGTGTCGATTCATCGAACACGGTGAGCAGTCTGGCGGAAAAGGGGCTCATTGAGGAGGCCGGGCGGCTGGACGTGCCCGGAAAGCCCATGCTGTTCCGCACGACCGACCAGTTCCTGCGCAGCTTTTCACTGGCAAGCATTGAGGACCTTCCGGCGCTGCCCGCACTCGAGGAAAACGAGCAGATGGAGCTGAACATGGACGGCACGCTGCACGAGACACCGCCCGGCGAGCAGCTGCGCTTCTTGAACGGCGAGCCTGTGCCGCCGGAAACGGAGTGACCGCCTATGGGAACGGTTTTACTCTGGATTTTAGGCATTCTGCTTGGAATTGTATTGCTGGCACTGGTGATTGTGCTGGTGCTGCTGAACATTCGGGCAGGCATTGAAGCCGTCGGCGTGACCGGCGAGGTGAGCGTGGAGGCACGGTATGGGCCGGTTCGCATTCCGCTGTATCCGAGACCGCGTCACCTGAAAAAGAAAAAAGAGGAAACGGAAGCGGAGCAGAAGAAATCCGAGGAAAACGAAAAGAAAACGAGCGGAAAGCTCGGTCTTTCGCTGCCGAAGGACGGACTGGATGTCGGTGAGATCGCAGGCACGGTGCGCGATTTTCTCAGCGACCTGACCGACCGCCTGCGCATCAGCAGACTGCGGGCGCGCGTAGTTATCGGCACGGACGATGCGGCGCAGACCGGCATTCTGCTCGGGCAGGCAGCGGCACTCTGCGGAATCGTTGTTCCATTTCTGGAGAATACTTTTGATATGCAGGATTACCATGTCAGCGCGGACGCGGACTTCAACGCCGACCATACCGAGTGGGCGTTTACTGTAAATTGCTCGATACGGCCGATATCGCTCGTCAGAGTGCTGCTGCGGCATGGCAAGCCAATGTATAAGCTGTACAAGAAATATTTCAAATGATCAGTTAAAACGTATAAAAGGAAGGCGAAAATTATGAGTGAACATCATCCTATCAGCGATTTGATGACCGAAACCATGTCCAAAATCAAGGAAATGGTGGATGTTAATACCATTATCGGCAACCCGATCGTAGCGGCGGACGGCACGACCGTTATCCCGGTCTCCAAGGTGTCGTTCGGCTTCGGCGCAGGCGGCAGCGAGTTCGCGTCCAAGCACGCGGCAAGCGGGTCTCCGCTTGCGTTCGGCGGCGGCAGTGGCGCCGGTGTGACGGTTTCGCCGGTGTGCTTCCTTGTCATCGGCAGGGACGGCAGCGCCAACATCCTCGGCATCAACGCGCAGGCATCCGACACGGTCGATCGTCTGGTCGAGATGATCCCGGGTGCGATCAACAAGGTGTCCAATTTCGTCAGCGGCTTCAAGGGCAAGACCGAGGACGCAGCCGAAGTGGCGGAACCCCTGTCCGGCGACGAATAAAACCGCGTTTTCCCGCAAAACCTACTCGCGTGAATGCTGAGTAGGTTTTGTTATGCGGGGAGTGGTGCAATGTGAAAAAGCTGTTTTGCGTGCTCGCGCTTTTGCTCGTGCTGCCGAGGGCAGGCGCGGTGAGCGCACGGGCGGCCGTCGTGATCGATGCAGACACAGGTGAAACACTGTTCGAGCAGAACGCGGACAGCCGCCTGCCGATGGCGTCCACCACCAAGATCATGACCGCGCTCGTCGCGCTCGGCGAGGGTGATCTTGACCGCGTGTATACCGTAAAGCCGGAGTACGCCGCCGTGGAAGGCTCATCCATGTACCTGAAAGCAGGTGAGACACTCTCTCTGCGGGATACGCTGTACGGACTCATGCTCGCGTCCGGCAACGACGCGGCGGTCGCCATCGCGGGAGAGTGCGGCGGCATGAACGCCTTTGTGAGCAAAATGAATGACAAAGCGGCGGAACTCGGTCTGACGGACACGCATTTCGACAATCCGAACGGTCTGCCGTCCGACACGCACTACACCACCGCGCATGAGCTGGCGAAAATCACCGCGGCGGCGCTCAAGGACCCGGTGTTCCGGCAGATCGTCTCGACAAAAAGCTGCACGGTCAGCGGGCACGCGCTGAGCAATCACAACCGTCTGCTGAGCATGTATGATGGCGCGATCGGCGTGAAAACCGGCTATACGCGGGCGGCAGGGCGGTGTCTGGTCTCGGCGGCCGAGCGCAGCGGGCGCACCATCATCGCGGTGACGCTTGATGACCCGAACGACTGGAACGACCACATGGAGATGCTCGACGCCGGTTTCGCGCAGTACAGCGAGGTCACGCTGCATAAGGCAGGAGACACGATCGCAAACGCGCGCGTGTTCGGCGGCGATACTGCGTCCGTGCCGCTCGCAGCGAAGAATACTGTGACAGCGTATCTGCTGCCGGGTGAAAAGGAGAAACTGCAGCGCGTGCGCTACGGTGAGAAAATCTGCTATGCACCGGTCGTGAGGACGGCGCAGGCGGGTTCGGTCGAGTATCGGCTCGGGGATTGCGTGCTGGCTCGGGATACACTGGTCTATGGCGGGGAATCCTTGCTGCCGGCGGAGGAAAAGGGTATCGTTGAGAAAATTTTAGAGCGATTTACAAATTAGCAACACACTTTATTGTAGGGCGGACTGACCGCATCCCGCCGTTCCCCAACGAACCAATGAGTGCAATGGGGATTATTGAGATACCGGTTTTCATTTTTACGGTATCCGTTGTTGTTGATACGGCGATTGTCGTTAGACGGCGGGGTGAGGGCACCCCGTCCTACGGAATAATGTTACATAATGCAATAATTGAGAAAGAGGAATTATACATGGAAGAAAGACTGCAGAAATTACTGGCGCAAGCAGGCTTGTGCTCCCGCCGTGAGGCGGAGCGTTGGATCGACGACGGCCGCGTAACGGTAAACGGCAAAAAGGCTTCGGTCGGCGACAAGGCCGATCCGCGCCGTGACAAAATTTTCGTGGACGGCAAGCCTATCGGCGGTGCCGAGGAGAAGGTATACTTAATGCTGTACAAGCCGCGCGGTTACGTCACCACCATGAAGGACGAGCACGGCCGCAAGACGGTTGCCGACCTCGTGCGAGGCTGCGGTGCGCGTGTCGTGCCGGTCGGCCGTCTGGACTACAACTCTGAGGGTCTGCTGCTGCTGACGAACGACGGCGATCTGCTCAACGCGCTGACCCATCCGCGCCACGAGGTAGAGAAGCATTATGAGGTGCGCGTGCGCGGCAATCTGGAAAACATCCCGAAGCTCGCAGAGCCGATGGAGATTGATGGCTATAGCATCCGTCCGGCAACGGTCGTTACGATCGACCGCGATGAGCTGAGCGCCAAGCTGCGCCTGACCATCCACGAGGGCCGCAACCGCCAGATTCGCAAAATGTGCGAGAAGTGCGGTTTGGAGGTCCGCCGCCTCAAGCGCGTGGCAATGGGCACGATGCCGCTCGACCCGCATCTCAAGAGCGGTGCATGGCGCGAGCTGACCGACGAGGAGATCGGCTATTTGCAGGACATCGCTGCCGACGTGCAGGAATAACCCCGGAATTCCCGGGGTTCTCCCCGTATTTTTGCAATTTGCACCCATATGCTCTTGCATTTTTTTGCAGGTTCACTTAAAATAGTATCGTGCAAATGCAGGAATGTATGCAGAGAATGCAATGCAGGAGAGAATATAATGAATGACCTGATCACAAAAATTCAAAGCGAGCTGCCCGGCTTTTCCAAGGGTCAGAAGCAGATCGCGCGTTTTATCTTAGAGCACTACGACAAGGCCGCGTTCATGACCGCGAGCCGTCTGGGTGTGACTGTCGGCGTGAGTGAAAGTACGGTCGTGCGCTTTGCGACCGAGCTTGGCTATGACGGCTATCCGCACCTGCAGCGTGCCCTGCAGGAGATGATCCGCAACAAGCTGACCTCGGTGCAGCGCATGGAGGTCGCAGGCGACCGCATGGGCGGCCGCGATGTGCTGCAGACCGTGCTGCACGCGGACACGGACATGATCCGCGTAACGCTCGACGAGATCGACCGCGACGCCTTTCAGGGTGCGGTGGACGCGCTCATGGGCGCAAAGCGGATCTACATCCTCGGTGTGCGCTCCTCGAGCGCTTTAGCCAGCTTTTTGGGTTTTTACTTCAATCTTTTGTTTGAAAATGTGACGCTTGTACATACGAACAGCGTCAGCGAGATTTTTGAGCAGGTGCTCCGTGTCGGACCGGGTGACGTGCTGTTCGGCATCAGCTTCCCGCGCTACTCCAAGCGCACGCTGAGTGCGATGAAGTACGCCCGCGACCGCGGTGCCCGCGTTATCGCACTGACCGACTCGCAGCTGTCGCCGCTGGCGCGTGTAGCTGATCATGTGCTGCTCGCACGCAGCGATATGGCGAGCTTTGTCGATTCGCTCGTGGCGCCCTTGTCGGTCATCAATGCACTGATCGTGGCTGTCGGCATGAGCCGCCGCGATGAGATTGAACATACATTTAATAAGCTGGAGCGAATCTGGGAAGAATACGACGTATATGAAAAACCGGAGGACGATATAAATTGAACATTATCGTAATCGGCGGCGGCGCAGCCGGTCTGATGGCGGCAGGTACTGCCGCGGAGCAGGGCGCGCAGGTGACGCTGCTGGAAACCAACGAAAAAGTTGGCCGCAAGCTGTTTATCACGGGCAAGGGCCGCTGCAACGTGTGCAATAACTGCGATGTGCAGGAGGTTCTGCGCAACGTGCCGGTCAACCCGCGCTTTCTGTATTCCGCGCTCGGAGGCTTCGGTCCGGCGGACGTGATGGACTTTTTCGAGAGCCGCGGCGTGGCGCTCAAAACAGAGCGCGGCAACCGCGTGTTCCCGCAGTCGGACAAGGCAGCCGACATCATCGATGCGCTGTTCCTGTGGGTGAAAAAGGCGGGTGTGACCATCGTACATACGACCGCAGACGAGCTGCTCATCGAGGACGGTGTGCTCACAGGCGTTCATGCCGGTCACAAGACGTACAAGGCGGACCGCGTGATCGTAGCGACCGGTGGTGCATCCTATCCGCAGACCGGCTCGACCGGTGACGGCTACCGCTTTGCCAGGCAGGCAGGGCACACGGTCGTGCCCGCAAATCCGTCGCTCGTGCCGCTCGTCGAGGACGGCGACACCTGTCAGCAGCTGATGGGACTCAGCCTGCGCAACGTGCAGCTGACCGTATATGAAAATGACAAAAAACTCTACTCGGACTTCGGCGAAATGCTGTTCACGCACTTCGGTCTGTCCGGTCCGCTGGTGCTGTCCGCGAGTGCGCATATGCGCCATTTCGGCAGCAAAAAGTACCGTGTGGAGATTGATCTCAAGCCTGCGCTGGACGAAAAGACGCTCGACAAGCGTCTGCTCTCGGACTTTGACAAGCACAAGAACAGCGATTTCATCAACGCGCTCGGTGAGCTGCTCCCGAAGAAGCTGATTCCGGTGGTGATTGAAAAGAGCGGCATCGACCCGCGCGAGAAGGTCAATTCCATCACCAAGGCACAGAGAGCGGCGCTGCTGCGCGTACTCAAGGCGTTCCCGGTCGAGATTTCCGGCAAGCGTCCGATCACCGAGGCGATTATCACCACGGGCGGCGTGTCCGTCCGCGAGGTCAGCCCGAAAAGTATGGAGTCCAAAAAGCTGCCGCACCTGTATTTCGCAGGCGAGGTGCTCGATGTGGATGCCTACACGGGCGGCTTCAACCTGCAGATTGCGTGGTCCACGGGCCGTCTGGCGGGTCTGTCGGCTACGGAGGAGGAATCATGATGAAGTATATTTCGGTTGCCATTGACGGCCCGTCCGGGGCCGGAAAATCCACCGTGGCGCGTGCTGCCGCGGCAAAACTCGGCTATGTATATGTGGATACGGGTGCGATGTACCGTTCCATCGGTCTGGCGGTGTGCCGCAGGGGCATTGCCGGAGAGGACACGGCAGGCATTATCGCAACCCTGCCGGAGATCACCATTCAGCTGACCTATCAGGACGGCGCACAGCGCGTTCTCCTGAACGGCGAGGATGTCTCCGAAGCCATCCGTACACCGGAGATTTCGTACTACGCGTCCAAGGTATCCGCGGTGCCGGAAGTACGCCGGTTTCTGCTGGAAACCCAGCGCAATATGGCGAAAAACGGCAATATCCTGATGGACGGCCGCGACATCGGCACGGTCATCCTGCCGGATGCGCCGGTCAAGATTTTCCTGACCGCGTCTGCACAGTCCCGCGCGGAGCGCCGCTATAAAGAGCTGATTGAGAAGGGCCAGCAGGTGACGATGGACGGCATCCTGCACGATATCAACGAGCGCGACAGGCAGGACATGACGCGAGCCGTTGCGCCGCTCAAACAGGCGGACGATGCGGTTCTGCTGGATACGAGCAGCCTGACGCTCGAGGAGAGCATAGCAGCCGTGCTGCGTATTATTCGTGAAAAAACGGAGGAAAAGGCATGAAATTCAAGTACCACCGCTGGTTCCAGGCTCTGGTTGTGCCGCTGGTAGCGCTGGCGTTCCATATTTTCTTTGGCTATCGCGTGATCGGACGCGAAAACATCCCGGAGGGCGGCTGTGTTGTCTGTCCGAACCATGTGCAGCTGTCCGATCCGCCGTTTGCGGCGGTCGCACTCGGCGGCAAGACGCCGCTGCGCCTGATGGCGAAAAAGGAGCTGTTCCGGAAGAAGATATTCGCGTGGCTGATCGCGGCGCTCGGCGCTTTTCCGATCGACCGCGAGGGCGCGGATATCACTGCCATCAAGACCGCACTCGGCTGTGTCCGTGCCGGTCAGAAGCTGATCATTTTCCCGCAGGGCACGCGCCATGCCTCTGAGGGCGAAACCAAGAAAGGTGCGGCTATGTTGGCAGTCAAGACCCGGGCGCCGATCCTGCCGATGTATATCACCGAGGGCAAGCGTTTCCGCTGCAGAGCCACGGTCGTGATCGGCAAGCCGTTCACGCCGGATCCGAAGCAGAAGGACTACGGCCTGATCGCGGATGATATCCTGCGCCGCATCTACGCGCTGAAGGAGCAGGTATGAGCGTAACGGTAGCCAAAACCGCCGGATTCTGCTTCGGTGTGCGCCGTGCCGTGGACCTCGCCGAGCAGCAGGCGAAAAAAAACGGAAAAATTTATGCCTATGGTGAGATCATTCACAACATGCACGAAATTGAGCGGCTGGAGAAGCTCGGTGTGCACACCGCGCATGCGCTGGAGGACATTCCGGACGGTGCCGGCGTGCTCATTCGGGCGCACGGTGTACCGCGGAATGTTTACACGCTGCTTCAATCAAAAAAGTGCGAAATATTTGATGCAACCTGCCCTTTTGTGCGGAAAATACACAAAATCGTGGATAAAGAGAGCACGGACGGACGGCTGATCGTCATTCTCGGCAGCGCCGGACATCCGGAGGTTGTGGGCATTCAGGGCTGGTGCGGCGAGTCGGTCGTGCTCGAGGGCGAGGAGCAGGCGAGAGCCTTCTCGGAACGGCCTGAAATGGGAAATAAACCCATTTCTCTGGTCGCACAGACCACCGTTAACCGGTCAATTTGGAATATTTCCGTAGGACTTATAAAAAAAAGGTGTACAAACCTCAAAATTTTTGATACAATATGTAAAGCGACGGATGAGCGCCAGTCGGAGGCTCGTCTGCTTGCCGGTGTATCGGATCAAATGATCGTGATCGGAGATAAGAAAAGCTCCAACACCAAACGGCTGTATGAGATCAGCCGGTCGCTGTGCTCGGATGTGCGCCACATCGAAGACGCGGCAGAGCTTACTACGCAGGAGCTCGGGCAGCACCAGCACATCGGGATCACGGCGGGAGCATCCACACCGGCATGGATAATTAAGGAGGTCAGTAACATGATGAGCGAAGAAACCAAGATTGAAACTGGTGAGGACTTTGCAGCAATGCTGGAGGAGTCCTTCAAGACTTTAAATAATGGAGAAAAGGTAACCGGCACCGTTGTAGGTATTTCCAATAACGACGTACAGGTAGATCTGGGCGTTAAGCACACTGCGTATATCCCGCTGGGTGAGCTGTCTGACGACCCGAACTACGACGTAGCTGCCAACATCCACGTTGGCGACGAGATCGAGGCTGTTGTTGTTCGCGTAAACGACGGCGAGGGCACCATCACTCTGTCCAAGAAGCGTGTTGATCAGCTGAAGGGCTGGGAGACCGTTGAGAAGGCTTACGAGGAGCACACCCCGGTTGAGGGCACCATCGTTGAGGAGAACCGCGGCGGCGTTGTAGCAACTGCATTCGGCGTACGCGTATTCATCCCGGCATCCCAGACCGGCGTACCGAAGGATCAGCCGATGAGCCAGCTGGTTAAGACCAAGCAGTCCTTCTATATCACCGAGATCAACCGTCAGCGCAAGCGCGTTGTTGGTTCTATCCGTCAGATCCAGCAGGAGGCTCGCAAGGCTGCTGCTGAGCAGATCTGGAACACCATCGAGATCGGCAACGAGTACGACGGCACCGTTAAGTCCCTGACTTCCTACGGCGCATTCGTAGACATCGGCGGCGTGGACGGCATGGTTCACATCTCCGAGCTGTCCTGGGGCCGCATCAAGCACCCGTCCGAGGTCGTTTCTGTTGGCGACAAGGTAAAGGTATTCGTTATCGGTCTGGATAAGGAAAACAAGAAGATCTCCCTCGGCTACAAGCGCGAGGAGGACAATCCGTGGAACGTATTCAAGTCCAAGTACGACATCGGCTCTGTTGCTGAGGTTAAGATCCTCAAGTTCATGCCGTTCGGCGCATTCGCTGAGATCGTACCGGGCGTTGACGGCCTGATCCACATTTCTCAGATCGCTGATCACCGCATCGCAAAGCCGGAGGACGAGCTGGAGGTTGGCCAGGTTGTCGAGGCTAAGATCATCGACATCAACGACGAGAAGAAGAAGGTATCTCTGTCCATCCGTGCTCTGCTCGAGGACGGCGAGGATTACGAGGACTAATTCTCCGCTAAGCTGTTAAGCGCAAAGAAGCACCTGATTTATCGGGTGCTTCTTTTTCGTTAATTGGTGATTGCGAAATAGTAGTTAGTAATTAAAGTGACGGTTAAGCGGTTATGTAAAATAACCGTCCTAATGTGTCCTAATCTGTTAAAAGGGGAATATATATTGGCAGATAATGATAGTAAAACAGTTTAGGACGGTTTAGGACAGTTTTTTAATAGAGAAATATATTGTAACGCTTTACCGCAGGGTGCGACAAGGTGATTATGCAAACGTATGCCGCATACGCTGAATGGGGTGGTATTATGCGGCGCAGACGAAAAAATGGCAGGAGACTGGCGCTTGCCATGCTGATACTGCTATTAGCGGTTTGTCTTGGTCTGCTGACCATACGCTTTCAGCGCATTTTCATGGAGTACGCCGTCAACGTCTGCGAGGACAGCGCCATCAAGGAGATCAACACGCTGATGGAGGACGAGGTTTTCTCCCATCCGGACGAATTTGCCGACCTTGTGGTGCTTGAGCGCGACAGCGACAACCACATCACGGCCTTGCGTACGGATATTATCGCAGTCGGAAAGGTGAAGGCGCGTATCGTCAACGGTCTGTTTGACCGGCTGGATTATCTGGAGGAAACGCAGACCGAGGTGCCGCTCGGCACGGTATTTGCGCCCAATTTGTTTACCGGAATGGGCCCGAGGGTGAAGGTCGGTCTTGCGGGGCTTGCTCAGATGGAGGCGCAGTTCGTCAGCGCGTTTACCTCGGCGGGCATCAACCAGACGCGCCACCGGATTCTCATTGAGGTACACGCCGGCTTCCGCATTCTCACGCCGTTTGGCGGGGAAGACCGGGAAATCGTCTCGACATACCCGGTCACGGACACGGTTATCGTCGGCACGGTGCCCGAACGGTACACCTATATCGGCGGCTCTGGCTCTGATCTGCTCGGCGAAATCCGCGATTACGAGGAAAATTCGGATATTTCTCACGAAATCGGAAAATAATACTTCAAAAACTGCTCGTTATTTGGTATACTTAATCTGTGTGAGTATTTGCTCACACCAAAGGAGTTTTATTATGGACGTGCGTGAGCAGATTACCGCTCTGCGGGAGCAGCTGCGGTATCACAACGAAAAATACTATAACGAGGACGCGCCCGAGATCACCGACTATGAGTACGACATGCTGCAGCGTCAGCTTCGCGCGCTCGAGGCCGAGCATCCGGAGATGGCGGACGCGAACTCTCCGACCCAGCGGGTCGGCGGCACGGCGAGCAGCCGGTTTGCCAAGGTGACGCACGCCTACCCACTCGAAAGCCTGCAGGATGTTTTCTCGTTTGACGAACTGGGCGAGTTCTATTCTCGTGTGGAGAATGCCGTCGGACAGGCGGAGTACGTTGTCGAGTACAAGATCGACGGCCTTTCGGTCGCACTCGAATATGTGGACGGCGTGTTCGTCCGCGGTGCGACACGCGGTGACGGTCAAGTGGGCGAGGACGTAACCAAGAACCTCAAAACCATCAAGGACATCCCGAAAAAGCTGGAGAACGCGCCGCCGCATTTGATCGTGCGCGGTGAGGTCTACATGAAAAAGTCCGTGTTCGATGCCCTCAACGCCGAACTGGAGCTGCACGACAAGCCGCTCCTTGCCAATCCGCGCAACGCGGCGGCGGGTTCTCTGCGGCAGAAGGACAGCAAAATTACGCGGGAAAGAAAGCTGTCCATCTTCTGCTTCAACATCCAGAACAGCGACGAGCTGCCGTTGGAAAGCCATGTGCAGGCGCTCGATTACCTCAAGAGCCTTGGTTTTCCGACAAGCCCGCGCTATCCGGTCTACACCGACCCGCGGGACGTGCAGCGCGAAATCGAGAACATGGGCGAGACCCGCGGTGAACTGGATTTCGACATTGACGGTGCTGTTGTCAAGGTCAATTCCTTCGCGCAGCGCGAAACGCTCGGCTCGACCGCGAAATTTCCTCGGTGGGCGGCGGCGTACAAGTACCCGCCCGAGGTCAAGCAGACCCTGCTCAAGGATATCGTCATCACGGTGGGACGCACCGGCGTGCTGACGCCGAATGCCGTGCTCGAGCCGGTACGGCTTGCCGGTACAACGGTTTCGCGTGCAACGCTGCACAACCGCGATTTTATCCGTCAGCTCGATGCCCGCGTGGGCGACATTGTTTCCGTCCGAAAAGCCGGAGAAATCATTCCGGAGATCATCGGCGTGGAAAAGGACCGGCGCCCGCTGGATTCCGTGCCGTATGAGTTCCCGAAGTTCTGTCCGGTGTGCGGTGCGCCGGTGTACGACGATGAGGACGAAGCCGCGATTCGCTGCACGAGCGCGTCCTGTCCGGCACAGCTTTTGCGCAACCTGATGCACTTTGCGTCGCGTGACGCGATGGACATTGACGGCTGCGGCGAGGGCAACCTGCAGAAGCTGATCGACGCCGGACTGGTCAAGTCGGCGGCTGACCTGTACGACCTGACGGTCGAGCAGCTGCTGCCGCTCGGCAAAAAGGTGGATGTCTGGGCGAACAACCTTGTCCGCTCGATCGAAGCCAGCAAGACCCGCGACCTGTCGCGACTGCTGTTCGCGTTCGGCATTCGGCATGTCGGACAGAAGGCGGGCCGCATCCTGAGCGACCACTTCGGCTCACTCGATGCACTGCTTGCCGCACCGGTAGAGGAAATGACCGAGATACGCGACATCGGACAGACCACCGCGGAGAGCATCGCCGCCTGGCGGGAGCTGCCGCAGTCGCATACGCTCATCGAGAAGCTGCGCGCACACGGCGTCAACTTTATCGGTGAAAAGACTGCAAAGAGCGACCTGCTCGCAGGAAAAACCATCGTGGCGACCGGCAGCCTGACGCTCTATACCCGCAAGGAGATCAACGATCTGATCGAGTCTCTCGGCGGCAAAGCGGCCGGTTCGGTCTCGAAAAAGACCAGCTACGTTGTCGCAGGCGAGAATGCCGGCAGTAAGCTGCAGAAGGCGGCGGAGCTGGGTGTTCCGGTGCTGACCGAGGAAGAGTTTAAGACGATGATTGAAGAAGGCAGCGGAAACGCTTAAATAAGATATGCCGTAGGGCACCCCGTCCTACGATAGATCATAAAATTCGTATCATAGATTTAAGATAAATAATTAGGAGGCAAACGACATGGCAATTTCCAGAAAAGAAATTGAGCACATCGCGTCCCTGGCACGTCTGGATTCGACCGGCGGCATTTTCGACCGTCTGGCCGATGACATGCAGGGTATCGTCGCAATGGTGGACAAGCTGGCTGAGCTTGACCTGGGCGACATCACCGATGTTATCAACACCGAGCGCAAGAATGCGTTCCACGAGGACGAAGTGATCCAGGAATTCACACCGGATGAGCTGATCGAGCCGAATGCACCGGACTTCCAGTGCGGCGGCGTAGCAGTTCCGCGTGTTGTCGAGTAAGGAGGGGACAGAATTATGGCACTTTACGAAAAAACTGCGTCCGAGCTGTCCGAGCTGCTCGGCAAAAAGGAGATTTCCGCAGTAGAGCTGGCAAAGGACGTTTTTGCCCGCACCAAGGCGGTAGAGGATAAGGTTCAGGGCTACGTTACCGTAGCCGAGGAAGCAGCGCTCGCGCAGGCTGAGGCTGTAGACAAGAAGCGCGCAAGCGGCGATACGCTTTCCGCGCTGGCCGGTATTCCGATTGCAATTAAGGACAACATCTGCACCAAGGGCACGCTGACCACCTGCGCGTCCAAGATGCTGGGCAATTTCAAGCCGCCGTACAATGCAACCGTTATGGAGAAGCTGATTGCTTGCGATGCGGTCATCACCGGCAAGGCGAATATGGACGAGTTCGCAATGGGCTCCTCCTGCGAGAATTCCGCTATGCACCCGACCCACAACCCGCATGGTCTCGACCGTGTACCGGGCGGTTCCTCCGGCGGCTCCGCTGCTGTTGTTGCAGCAGGCGAGGCTCCGCTGGCGCTCGGCTCGGATACCGGCGGCTCTATCCGTCAGCCGGCGTCCTTCTGCGGCGTTGTCGGCCTCAAGCCGACCTACGGTGCGGTTTCCCGTTACGGTCTGATCGCATTCGCGTCTTCTCTCGACCAGATCGGCCCGTTCGGCCGCTCCATCGAGGACGCTGCCATGCTGCTCGATGCGGTTACCGGTCACGATCCGCTGCACGATTCCACCTCTGTCAAGACCCCGTTTGAAGGCTCGCTGCGCGCCAACCTGAACGCTGACGTCAAGGGTCTCAAGATCGGTCTGCCGAAGGAGTATTTCGGCGAGGGCATTTCGGATGCCGTTCGCAAGAACGTTATGGCGGCTGCAGAGGCGTACAAGGCACTCGGCGCAGAGGTATTCGAGATCTCTCTGCCGCTCGTTGAGTATGCACTGCCGATCTACTACATCCTCTCCTCCGCAGAGGCTTCCTCCAACCTTGCCCGTTTCGATGGCGTAAAGTACGGCTACCGTACCCCGAACGCGGGCGATGACATCATCGAGCTGTACACCAAGAGCCGTTCCGAGGGCTTCGGCGCCGAGGTTCAGCGCCGCATCATGCTGGGCACCTACGTTCTGTCCTCCGGCTACTACGATGCGTACTACAAGAAGGCTCGTGCCGCACAGCGCAAGATCCGCGAGGAGTTTGCAAACGCATTTGAGAAGTGCGACGTCATCCTGACGCCGGTTGCGCCGACCACGGCTTACGAGATCGGCTCCAAGACCACCAATCCGCTCGAGATGTACGCAGGCGATATCTGCACGGTTTCCGTCAATATCGCCGGTCTGCCGGGTCTGGTTCAGCCGTGCGGTTTTGATGAGAACCACATGCCGGTCGGCATGCAGCTCATCGGTCCGCGCTTCGGCGAGCAGACGCTGCTGAACGCCGGTCTGGCCTTTGAGCAGGCGTCCGGTCTCAAGAACATCATCGCTGCACTGTAAGGGAGGAAGACAAACATGAAATACGAAGCTGTCATCGGTCTGGAAGTGCATGCGGAGCTGTCCACCAAGAGCAAGATCTACTGCTCGTGCTCCACTGGCTTCGGCGCACCGATCAACACTCACACCTGCCCGGTTTGCACCGGTATGCCGGGCGCACTGCCGGTACTCAACAAGCAGGTTGTACACTACGCCGCCAAGATGGGCAAGGCTACCGGCTGCACCATCAATCAGCTGTGCAAGGCTGACCGTAAGAACTATTTTTACCCCGATCTGCCGAAGGCGTATCAGATTTCCCAGTTTGATGTGCCGATCTGCGAGAACGGCGAGGTATTCTTCTATGTAGACGGCGTGAAGCACTCCTGCCGTCTCGAGCGCATCCACTTCGAGGAGGATGCGGGCAAGCTGCTGCATGACGAGATCGACGGCACGATCGTTGACTTCAACCGCTGCGGCGTACCGCTGATCGAGATGGTAACCCGTCCCGACCTGCATTCCTCTGCCGAGGCAAAGGAATTCCTTGAAATGATCAAGACCACGCTGTCCTACCTCGACATCTGCGACTGCAAGATGGAGGAAGGCTCCATCCGCTGTGACGTTAACGTTTCCATCCGTCCGGAAGGCTCCACCGAGCTGGGCACCCGCGTTGAGATGAAGAACATCAACACCTTCTCCGGTGCGGTCCGTGCGATCGACTACGAGATTGCACGCCAGATCGAGGTTGTAGAGAACGGCGGCGAAATCCAGCAGGAGACCCGCCGCTGGGATGACGTTAAGCTGAAGAATACGGTAATGCGTACCAAGGAAGACGCACAGGATTACCGTTACTTCCCGGACCCGGACCTGATCGCCGTAGAGATCTCCGACGAGTGGCTGCACCGGATCGAGAGCGAGGTTCCGGAGCTGCCGATCACCCGTTACGAGCGTTACCTCAACGAGTACGGCATGACCGCCATGGAAGCGCGTCTGCTGTCTGATAGCTTTGAGAAGGCCGAGCTGCTCGACGCTGCCGCAAAGCAGGTTAAGCCCAAGGCTGCCGCAAACTGGATCCTGTCCGATATCTCCAAGTACCTGAACGACAAGGGCGTAAGCCTCCGCGAGACCAAGATGACCGCAGACAAGCTGGTTGCTCTGGTCAAGCTGATCGAGGCGGGCACCATCTCCGGCAACGCCGGCAAGAAGGTTCTGCCGAGCATGTTCGAGACCGACGAGACCGTTGAGGCCATCGTTGACCGCATGGGTCTCAAGCAGGTATCCGATGAGGGCGCTATCCTCGCCATCGTACAGGACGTTATCGCCAAGAACGAAAAGGCTGTTGCCGACTTCAAGGCAGGCAAGAATGTTACCGGCTTCCTCGTAGGCCAGTGCATGAAGGCTTCCAAGGGTCAGGGCAACCCGCAGATCATCAACAAGCTGATCGCATCCGAGCTGGCAAAGCTGTAATTCAGCTTAAAACCGAATTGATACAAGAGGATACAGAACGGTACTGTTCTGTATCCTTTTTGTGCTTTTTTGGGGAGAAATTTGTCGGAGAGAGCGGTTGCATTGGGGAAAATGTTGTAAATTGACAGATATAGGAGCTGTTATGTATAAATGGATATGTAGGTGTCGACTGGATGAAAAATATAGAAAAGAGCAAAAGTGGAATTTGGCAGGTGAAGGAATGCACATAACGGATTGGCTGGAAATGCTAGGTGAGCACTTTCCGCTGGTGGTGACCGGCTGTGCTGCGGAACCGCAGACAGTGCGCGGATAAAAAACGGAGCGCACTCCGGCGGGCAGATGAGATTCTGCTGTACAACATGGATCGACAGAGCAATGACGTATGCCTTATCATGCGTCAGCACGACCTGCTGCCGATCTGTGCGGCAGGCGATATGCAGAGCCTGCTCGGTGTGACGTTCGAGCAGCTCCGGCAGGATGTTATGCTGCTTGCGGACGCGCTGGAGGACGGGCAGAACGGCGTTTCTGTCTGGAAGAAATACCGTGCGTGGGACGGAGCGCAGCCGTTCGAGACCGTCCTTCGGACAAAGAACGGCGAGTGGGTGCAGCTGAATGTGACCCGCAGTGAGGACGATGGATATGATCTGTTCTGCTTCAGCCGCACGACCGGGCTATGCGGGCGGATGGAACAGTACGAGGAGCGCCTTGCCAAGATCGAGGAGGAGAGCCGGTCCAAGACGACGTTTCTCTCGCGCATGTCACACGAGATCCGTACCCCAATGAACGGCATAATCGGCATGCTGACGCTCGCGGAGAACCACCTCGAGGCGAATGCACCGGCGATGCAGTATCTGACCAAGGCGGATGAGCTGTCAGATCACATGCTCGCGCTCATCAACGACATTCTGGATATGTCGCGTATCGAGGCGGGCAAGGTCGAACTGGAAAACAAGGTGTTCAGCCTGCGGGAGCTGGGTGACCGCCTGTACGATATGTTTGCGAAAAACCTTGATAGCCGCGGCATCCGCTACGAGGTCAACTTTGACGGTGTGGCTGTGGATTACGTCCTTGGCGATGAGCTGCGCATCAGCCAGATTATCATCAATTTTCTGTCCAATGCGGTCAAATTTACGAGCGAGGGTGAAATTATTGTCACCTTCCGGCAGATGATGCTGCGGAACGGCGTGGCGGATATGATGATCCGCGTACACGATACCGGCATTGGTATGCAGCCGGCGTTTATCAGCCGTATTTTCCGTCCGTTCGAGCAGGAGACCGTGGGGACCTCTCGGAAATACGGCGGCACCGGTCTCGGCATGGCCATCACCGACCAGCTTGTCAAGCTGATGGGCGGCGAGATCGTGGTGGAGAGCCAGCCGGGCAGAGGCTCGAATTTCTCGGTGTATCTGCATCTGCCGGTTGCTGAAAAGCCTGCGGAACCGGCGGCAGAGCCGTCTCGCGCATCCACGGAGGAGAACGCGGATGCGTTCCGCGGCAGACGCATCCTGCTTGTCGAGGACAACGAGATCAACGCGATGATCATGGTCGAGGTGCTGCAGGAGATGGGCGCCGAGATCGAGAAGGCCGAAAACGGACAGATCGCGGTGGATATGTTCGCAGATCATCCGGAAAACTACTACGATTTTATTCTGATGGACGTGCAGATGCCGGTGATGGACGGCCGCACGGCGGCCCGCACCATTCGTGCGATGGAGCGTCCGGATGCGAAGAGCATCCTGATTTTTGCGCTGTCGGCAGATGCGTTTGTCGAGGACGAGCGCTTGTCTATCGAGAGCGGCATGAACGATCATTACGCAAAACCGGTCGATTTTCAGGCACTGCAGCGTAATATCGGCAAATTTCTGCAGAGAAGAGAAAGGAGGAGCTGATGGGAAAGCTGGATAAGATTCTGCTGTCGCGGGCAATACTGACCAAAACCGTACTCGGTGCGGCAGCCGCCGCAGCGCTGACAACGGGCACGGTTCTGGGCGTTTCGTCGTACCGCTCGGGCAATCATTTTCACCCCTCGGACACGGAGCGCGGCTTCAATGCCAATCAGGTGCATTTTGACGACGATCAGGACGTAAAGGGCAGCGACAGCACGGCAGAAAAGGACGACAGCGAGCTTTGGGAGCAGGACAGCGGCGCGGACGATACCAGCGGCCCACAAAACGACAGCAGTGCGGATTTCATGTTTCAGCGCGAGCGTATGCAGGAGAATTTCTCCGACCCGCTCTCGGTTGCCGGCGGCACGGCAGATACGAGCATGACGGCGAGCAGCTCCGGCGATATCGTATATAACGTGACGAATGACCGCGGCAGCGCGGATGTCATCATCGGCGGCAGACCGGGCGGCACGACTGCCGTTGTGCCCGGAAACGGCGGCGCCGGCACAGGAGAAAATCCGGGCGGCAATAGCGGCGCGGCAAATCCGGCAAAGCCTGATACGCCGAATACCCCGGGAGAGCCGTCCGCGCCGGGCAATAATAAGCCGAGTAAGCCGGGCGGCGGCAGTTCGGACAATACGAATGGCGGCGGCATGGCTGCCCCGCCATCAGGACAGGGCGGCTCCATTGCGGATACCATGCGGGAGCCGGATTCCGGAAAGACCAGCGTAGGCATCTTCGGCGAGCACGATCCGATCAGTAAGCCGTATTATGAAGGGAATGTGAATGACAACACAGTAAAGGAGGTTGTTATTCGGCAGCCGCAGAATAGTTCGGGAGAGGCAGACCCGTCTGCGCTGTACGCCGGTCAGAAAAACATCACTGCCCGCAAGATCTACAATGCATTGGAAACCTATGTAAATGACCACAACGGCAACATTTACTACTGGAGCAACCTGAAGGGTGCAGACAACAGCGATTTGCATTTCGGCGTGTTCGTCCGTATCAACGGTATCTGGATCGGCGATACCTTCTTCAGCTTCTTTAATGAGGCAACCGGAGAATATGATAAGACTCTGGATGAGATTCCGAGCGATGCGACCGAGATCAAAATCAGTGCGTCTTACCGCTTCAGTGCAGAAAGTGCGTGGAAGGACTACTCGGATGTTACCTACACGCTGGAGCGAAACCGTATCTTCATCCTCAACCGCAGGCTGACGGAAAACGATAAAAACGGTCAGTTCAGCAGTGATATCCTGCTCAATCCATATAAGGATACCAGCTTTGATCCGGATGATGAGAGCAAGGTAATCGACCTGTACAGCTATCAGAGAGATCTGCTGGGAGAGGAACGTCTGTCCGCGTTGTTCCCCGGCTGGCTGGAGGACGGCAAGCTGATTCCGTGGATGTATCATCCGGCGGCGGGCCGTCGTGTTATCGAGCCTGCGGATATGATCCCGTTGGAGGATAATTATATAGTGCAGGTCAAAATCCGTTGGTATGACATGGATACCGGCGCGGTAACCCGTTCGCAGGGCGATGCCGCAGACGGTCCTGCAGCGGATTCTTGGGACGAGACCGAATCGGATCTGCCGGTCAGCGCACCGCAGTTTTCGATCACCCAGAAATTCATCTACATGCAGACGCTTACCGGCTATGAGGGCGATCCCGGCAGTGTGCTCGAGGTACCGAAGTATGTGCAGGCGGTGGATATGAGCACGGAAAACACCCTGCATGAGGTTGATTACATCAAAATCCCGGATACGGTGCGGTATGTCAACACGAAAAGCTACAGCGAACAGACGGAAGGCACACAGACAGCCGTAAAGGGCATCAAGGTCAAGAAGGGCTATATTGTGGATGCGGGCAGCACAGCGTATGCCGCAACCGCGGACGGTATTCTTACCAATGCGGACGGCAGTGCATACCTCGGCATTCCGTATGACATGACCGAGCTGACCGTTCCGAAAAATGTAGAGAAGGTGACGCTGCCGAACGCAACACAGGTGACCAGACTGGTCCTGCAGGCCAAAGCTGCCTGCGACCTGCCGGAAATCGACTTTGGCGGTATGGACAGCGGCGTTATTATTGTGGAGCCGGACGTATTTCATGCTTTCGTGAGCAGTAACGAAACTGCGCTGGAGGGCATGCGTGTGAACGTTGTATCCTCGGACGGCAGTTGGGAATCACACGATGGTGCTTATCTGGAGAAGGACACCGAGGGGAACAAAACGCTCACCCATGTGCGGGCACAGACCAGATATTATACGCTGCCGGGCGGCGTCGGCACCATCGGTCCGAACGCGTTTGCGGACGCGGAAAAGGTTGAAACTATCATTCTGCCCGAGGGCGAGGACGGGATTGCAATCGACCCGGACAGTTTCCAAAGCAGCAATGTGGATACCATCCTGTGCGGCGGAAAGGCGCAGGCAGAGAACGTGCAGGCGCAGCTTGACGCGGCAGGCATTACGGATGTCCGCGCAATCGTCCTGCAGACCAACAGCCGGGGCGAGACCTACTACACAGACGAGCGCAGCGCGGAGGTTGTGCTGATGGCCGGTGACCCGGCTAAGACCGAGTTTGACGGCACGATTCAGGATGCGGACGGCAATACACTGTCGGTGACCACACTGGCGGACGGTGCGTTTGCAGGCAGTCAGAAGCTGCAGTGGGCGCTTCTGCCGGAATCGCTGACAAATATCGGTGCACAGGCGTTTTACGGCTGCTCCAATCTGGAGGGCATCATGATTGATGCGAACGGAGAGGTGTCTGTCGGCAATGCGGCGTTTGATAACTGTACCTCGCTGAACTTTATCGCGTCCAACGCGCCGTCCATCAATATGGGCGAGTATTCGGTCAGCACGGGAGCACAGGCAACGGTGATGTATTCCCCGACCGGGGGAATCGGCTACGGTGAGGACTGGACGTATTTCATTGAGGAATCCGGTGTGCAGCGCTACGATGTTGTAGATATCGGCAGCACGAAAATGCTGTATGGCGCGAGCGATGGCAAGGACTGGCTCGGTCTGCGTGCCGGCAGGCACACCGAAGGGGAGCTTGCCTTGCCGGAGGAGACGGTAGAGCTGTTCGATAAGGCGTTTTACGGCGCCGAGGGCTCGTTTACCATCAACTGGGATAAACTGTCGGACCTGCAGTATATTGATGCTTATGTGTTTGCCGATTCCGGTCTGGAGGGTGAGGTCGTTACAGCCGTCAGCGAGGTCGGTGAGGCGGCATTCCAGAGCACAAATATCACGAAGCTGGAGTTGAACGGCTATATACAGCGTCTGGATATGAACTCGTTCGTGGATTGCAAGAGCCTGACCGGTGTTTCCATTACACGGGGCTTTGAAAATAACAGCAGTATATACACCGGTCTGTTCAGTGCATGTAGTGCGCTGGAGGATATCACGATTGCTGATTTCGGCAATGTGCCGCAGCTTTTGACATTCAGTGCATCCTCCGCGTTTACCTTTAACTATGAATGGACGTGGCAGGATACGCTGCAGCGGGTTCACATCAGATCCGACTGGGAGACCGGAGACGATATTGCACCGTCTTATGTAAAGAAATGGCGCTATTCGCTGCTCGGCAGCATGGACACACCGAATGCGACCGGCTACATGAATCTGTGGGATAACACCATGCTGGACCTGATGTTCAATGGAACATGGGAGGATCTGTATGCAGAAACCGATGCGGCAGTTAAACAGAAACTCGTGGATGTGGAGAACGATATCCGCACCATGCTTGGCGCAGAAACGAAGGTAGAGGAACCCTCGGAGTTCTATCCGTATCGTGTACGGGGAGATTATATTACGCTGATCGGTGCGCCGTCCGACAAGACCACGATTGATCTGAATAATGAAACACTGGAACTGCTGGATGGCTGGCGCCTGGATTATATCGGTGAGGGAGCCTTCTCCAATACCAAAAACCTGGAATATCTCATCCTGGAAAGCGGTCTGGCCGGTATTGAGCAGGATGCGTTCCGGGGAGTGGAGAGCGATACGCTGACCATGACCTTCATGGATGGCAATCCGCCGGAGCTGCTGAATTTTACACCGGGTGAGGGATATACCTTCGGTATTGATGAAAGCAGGATAAAAATCTACATTCTTGCCTGGGGAGATGAGGAGGCTTATCTCCGTTTCATTGAAAAATGGATCTATCCGATGGCGGGATATCAAAACTATGCGGAAATGTATGCAGCTGTCGCTGCAGGCATGCCGGATGCAGCCGAGGAGGAAATCTATGCCAAAATGGAGGAAATCCTGCTGCCGGTCGAGAATCGTATCCGCAGAATGCTGTGGCATCGTGAGTGGATTCCGGGCGCATCGGAATTTGAAGAGGGCACCACTGTAGATACTCACTATCCGGAAGTGGATAAGCTCAGCTTTGAGTTTGCACCGAAAAAGCAGGAGCCGGAAATGGTTGAGCCGGATGATCAGAACAGGAATCCGGATGAGAAGGATGACCTGACGCCGGTTCCGGAGCCGAATCCCGGCACGGACACTGATACCTCAAACGGCAATACCAGCGAACCGCCGACCATCGACGACGATGCGGCAAACGAGCCGGCCGGTGACAGCATCGGCAAGGACACCGGCTCTGCCGACACCTCGGCGGACGATACGACGGTTCTGCCGATGCCGGACGGCAAGCACGAGATCGTCATTTCGCCCGAACCGTCGGACAGCACTTCCACAGAAGATAACAGCACTTCCGCAGAAGATGAAGGAGAAACAGAATGATTGTTGAACAATCCAAGCAGATCATTGCCGAGGTCAATAAGGCGTTCATCGGCAGAAAAGATATTGTCGAGAAGATCCTGATGACCATTTATGCCGGAGGTCATGTGCTGCTGGAGGACTGTCCCGGTGTGGGCAAGACCACGCTCGCCGTGGCGTTTTCCCGCGCGCTGGGACTGAGCAACAAGCGCATTCAGTTTACGCCGGATACGCTGCCGTCCGACATCACCGGCTTTACGATGTACAGCCGCGAGACCGGCAGGTTCGAGTACCGCGAGGGCGCGGCGAACTGTCAGCTGCTGCTGGCCGACGAGATCAACCGTACCTCACCGAAAACGCAGTCCGCGCTGCTTGAGGTCATGGAGGAGCACACCATCACGGTGGACGGCGAAACGCACGCGCTGCCCGCGCCGTTTATCTGCATTGCGACCCAGAACCCGCTGGGTTCTGCCGGTACGCAGCCGCTGCCGCAGAGCCAGATCGACCGTTTCATGGTCAGCCTGTCCATCGGCTACCCGACCCTCGAAAACCAGATGAAGATCATCAACGCACAGCGGTACAGCAATCCGCTGGAGGAGATCCGCGCGGTGACTAACGCGCAGAATCTGCTTGAGGTGCAGAACTACCTGACCTCGGTGCGCATGACCGACGGCGTGCTGGCGTATGCCATCCGTCTGTGCGAGCAGACCCGCAGCCATCCGCTGGTGGAGCTGGGCATTTCGCCGCGCGGCGTGTCCGCACTGGTCAGGATGTCGCGCGCAGGCGCGATTTTGCGCGAGCGCAACTACGTTGTGCCCGAGGATGTGCAGAGCGTATTCGTTGATGTATGTGCACACCGTCTGGCGCTGCGCCCGCAGGCGCGCGTGGAGGGCGTTGCCGCAAAGCAGGTGCTGGAGGAGATCATGGCGAAGATCAAGCCCGCGCACACAGAGGAGTGAGGCGCTATGTGGAAAAACCGGCTGGCGTTCGCGCTGCTGTATGCGGCGCTGCTCGTGCTGCTGCTCCTGTTCAGCAAGCCGTTTCTGCTGGCGGCGCTCATCGTTCTGGTGGTATTGGCGGCGCTGATGGCGCTGCTCACCCGTAGGGATGCGCGGCTGCTGCGCACCTCTGTGCGCGTTAAATCCGGCGGACGGGAAGGCGAAACCGCACCGATGACGTTCACGTTTGCGCCGAAACGGCGGCTGCTGGCGGCACAGAGCATTCTGGTCGAGGTGGAATCCCGCAACGATATGTTCGGCGTGAGCGTGCATAAATATCTGGTGTTCGACCTGGCGGACGATCAGCAGGAGTATACCATCGGTGTGCCGCTCGTCTGGTGTGGCAAGGTCACGTTCCGCTGCATTTCGGTGCAGGTGCGGGATATGTTTGGGTTGTTCAGCAGCAAGGCAAAGCCGTTCCCCGAAATCTGCACGGTGGTCTACCCGCATCATGTGCGCGTTTTAACCGAGCTGTCGAGTGCAACGATCGGCGCAACGCGCAATGACGGTGTTATGCAGAACCGTAAGGGCAGCGATGCAAGCGAAATGTTCGACATCCGCGACTATGTCCCGGGTGATGATATACGAACCATCCACTGGAAGCTGTCCGGCAAGACGGATGAGCTGATCGTTCGTCAGGCGAGCGCCCCTTCTCATTACAATATCGCACTGCTGCCGGATTTCGGCCGCAGCCATCTGGCCGGACCGGAGGCACAGAAGGAGCTGAATGCGGCTGTTGCCATTGCATCGTCCGTTGCCGAGCGGCTGATTCGCCGCGGCGTGCCGTTCTGCACCGTTGTACCGACGAAACAAGGCATAGAGCGGTTTGAGGTATGCACGGAGCGGGATTTTCACGAGCTTCTGCCGCGTTGGCTCAGCTTTCCGGTGCAGGAGACCGGTGGTTCGGGCCTGCGGTACTTTGTCATGGAGCATCTGGACCGGTATTTCACGCGCCTGCTCATCTTTTCCGCAGGACGCTATGAGCAGGATCTCAGCGGACTGGACAGCCGCGTCGGTGTACTGGTGCTGAGTGCGGTTTCGGGCATCAAGACCGTCCGTGTGGAGGGCAGCGGCTCGTGCAGCATCATGGAGCTGCCGGCCGAGCAGGATATCAATGAAGTGTACCGCGTGGTATGCTGAGTCATAGGAGTAAACGATGAAGCAGGCTGAGATTCGGCGGTATCGACCCGGCGAACGGACAAATCCATATCTGGCCGCCGGATGGATGGCGCTGCTGGCGGCATTGCTGCTGAGCGGTTCGCTGCTGGCCATGCAGCGGCTGTGGAACGGCCGCGCACCGTCCCTTGCTGCCGTGTTTGCGGCTGCCGCGCTCAGCGCACTGTGCGGCGCTGCGGCGGATTTTGCGTCGAAACGCATTCCGGCGGCGCAGCTGCTGGCGCTCGCACCCGTTCCGGTCGTGCTGATCGTGACCGGTTTCCGCGGATACATTGCAGGCGGCCGTGCATGGCTCAACACCATGCTCGACCGGTGGAATACGGTGCATGAAGGCGGTCTCGCGCTGTTTTCCGGTACAGCCTCCGAGCGGGATGTATGGGCGTTTGCGCTGTTGGCGGCGGTGCTCATCGGGCTGCTGTCGTGGTATGCGGTCAGCCGACAGAGCAGCCGGCTCGCGGCGTTCATCAGCGTATTCTGGCTGCTGCTTTCGCTGTTCGGCGAGGGATTCTATCCGTTGGCGCTTGTGCTGCTGACAGCGGGGCAGCTGGGTCTGCACATGACGTGCGGCAGCCGCGCGATCACCCGCAGAGCGGTCGCATGGTGCCTTGGCATATCGGCAGTGCTGTGTGCCTGTGCGGTGGGACTGTCCGGCACGGAAATGCCGTCGGTCGATCGTCTGCGGCAGAATATCAAGCAGACAGTGCACGATCTGCGCTACGGCAGGGATACGCTGCCGCAGGGCGAGCTTTCTCAGGCGAACCTTCTGTACGGAAGCAGCGAAACCATGCTGAATGTACACACGGAACAGGAAAAGTCGGTCTATCTGCGCGGATTTACCGGCGGAAAATATGAAAACGGCACATGGAAGCCGCTGCCGGATGCCGTCTACGGCGGAGAAAACATCGGCATGCTGGACTGGCTGCAGACACAGGGCTTTGACCCGTTTACACAGTCGGCGGCATACTATCGGCTGACCGGCGATGCACCGGAGACCAACACGGTCGAGGTGTCGGTGACGAACGCTTCGCGCGACGCGGTGTATGCACCGGCTTCGATGGAAAAGGTAACGGACGGTGACGTGCACGAACGCAGGGACGCGCTGCTCAAGGGGCGCGGTCTGTTCGGCATCCGCAATTATACAGTGACCGAGGTTTCGAGTACGCGGCCGTCGGAGCTCATGGTCGCGGAGAGCTGGGTCAGCAACCCGCAGACTGAGGAGCAGACAGCCTATGCGCAGGCGGAATCCGTCTATCGCAGCTTTGTGTATGATGCATATACCGCAGCGGACGAGAATTTGCTGCCTGTGCTGAACTGTCTGTTCTGGCAGGATTATGATGATGAAAATGACGGCGTTTACAGTGCGCTCAGCCGCATCCGCGAGGTGCTGAAAGCGCAGGTGCGCTACAGCGAGACTGCCGAAGCCGCACCGGATAATGCGGACCCGATTGCATACTTTCTGACAGACTCGCGGAAGGGCAATGCAGTGCTTTATGCCTCAGCGACCGTGCAGGCGCTGCGGGCACACGGCATTCCCGCACGTTACGCGGAAGGTTACTATCTGCCGATTGCCAAAACGCAGAGCAGCGCGGACGGAACAGCTGCGCTGACCGGTCAGGACGCACATGCATGGGCTGAGGTCTATTTTGACGGTATTGGCTGGCTGCCGGTTGATGCGACGCCGGGTTACTATTTTGACGCGGTTGCGCTGCAGAAGATGGTCAGCCTGCCGGATACGGTGCGCAAAACTGCGGCTATCGACGAAGATCGGTCAGGTGCGGATCAGGTGGTCGAGCCGTTCGGCACCGGTGGTTCTGAGCAGTCCAAGCCGCTGGCTGTGGTGAAAAACGTGGCTGCGGTTGGATTTGGTATTGCCGGCATAGTTATTGTGCTGTTCACGCTGCTGCTGTGCGCGATGGAGCTGACGCGCGCGTTCCTGCTGTGGCATGCGGAATGCAGACGGCGCAGAATGTCGATCGAGGAGCGCGTGCGGCAGTCGCAGAAGCTGATGTTCAAGCTGATTTCCCTCTGGGGAATTGACGCGGCGCTCGGCTGGGAGACCGCAGCGACCGATAAGGCGCTTGCGGACACACTGCCGTCGGTTAAGCCCGGAGAGTACGAGCGTGTGAACGGTCTGCTTGAGAAAACCATATACGGCGGCATCGCGCTTGAGCCGTTCGAGGAGCGCGCGCTCGATCTGTTTGTGCAGCGGCTTTGGGGAAGAAATGTGAAGAAAAGCTGGAAAATGCGTCTTAAACTGCGGTACGCGTGCTTGTTGGCGGCGAAATAAAAAGAAATCCCGAGGCGATAGGCTTCGGGATTTTTACTATTGCTGTACCTGCGGCAGCAGCAGGCGGAAGGCGCAGAGCAGCAGTTCCTCACGCGTGTGCAGCTGTGCGCTATGCGGAAGAATGCGCTGTCGGATTTCCGGAGAAAGTGCGTAAAAACAGTTGTTAGCCGTTTGATCAATGGACAACAGTGCTGTAAGATTGCAGAAATACTTCATGGAAATTCACCTCGGGATTCAGTATGGACAAGGGGAGAGCAAGCTATACGCAAAAACTTTTGGGAAAAATGAAAAAATGTGTTGACAAAGCGTATCAGGAGAGGTATACTAAATAAGCTGTTGATGAGCGGTTAAGACTGCTTCGATTTAACAGAATCCGAAACCTTTAGTGGTCAAATGCTGACGCATTTGAGTACCTTGGTCGAAAATCACGAAGATTTTCGACACGCGGTGCAATTTTCGCTGAAGGCAAAGGAAAATTGCACCTTGTAAATTAAACAACGATGTGCTTAAACTTTTGTTCGATATGAACAAGGTTGTAGTGCGAACCTGAAATTTCGAGAGTTTTTTACTCTTGGTAAATCGCT
>ERZ832973.673-NODE-673-length-36946-cov-19.858773_pt1 | contig 36946 bp, 34 predicted proteins | sample MGYA00519950_ERZ832973 | MGnify/ENA primary metagenome ERZ832973 (study PRJEB31850, sample SAMEA3708734) | human gut metagenome | biome: human gut; feature: human-associated habitat; material: faeces | place: China | collected 2014 ... | reverse complement strand
TTGTCAATCGTTCTTCAAAATAATTTATGATGGTCGTACTATGGTTTGAAAAGGTGTGTTAAACCAAAAATGAACATGGATGCTACAATTTCCGCTGAGCCGAAATTTCGGCTCAGCGGTTTCCGAAAATGCCAATTATTTTTTAGCTTTCCAGACATGCGTATTCATGTGTATTATGGTTAACTCACTGGTACTTTTATCCACCCCGTAGGATAGATATCCGGAGCTTCGGAATGCTGGAACCAACGACTAGGCACAATTACCGTTTTGTCCATATTGGGATTTAACCATGCTCCCCACCAGCTGAATGTACTGTTGCAGATGATGTGATGTTTGCAATGACTCATAAGCATCATATCTTGCCAACTGTCTTCATCCGTATTCCAATCAATATATACTGCATTCTGCAATGGAAGATTTTCCTTTACCCAAGCAATGTCATCTGAAAAAATATAGTAAGATGGAGAGGCAACTCTTCTGCTCATTTCCGCTATTGCGTTTTGATAGTAAGGTAACTGGCATACACTCCCGGTAGTAGCCCAATGCTTGGGTTGCAAATAATCTCCACGACGAATATGTAGAGATACTGCGTTTTCATCCTTGTCCAAAATTTCAAGCATATTAAGACTTCTACTGTTGGCTTTATTCTTGTCAAAAGTGAAAGACTCCCTAACTTCATCCTTAATATCTGCAAAGAAACGTTCCGACTGATAAAATCCTTTAAAATAAAGTAAAGGCCAAAAGTATTTCTTTTCAAAAGCTCGTAAACTATTGGGAGCTTGTTTCCGTTCATATATTTTTTTGAAGAAAAGGAATTCGATAACTTTTTTCAGAGGTTGGTTTATACAAAATTCTGTATGGGGCAGATTAAACACACGATGCATTTCATATCCGTAGTGCACTTTATAATGCATCATGTCCGAAAGGTCTATACGCACTTTGGGATAGTACTTTTTCATTCGCAAATAAAAAGCGTAAATAAACATTTGATTTCCCAAACCACCTGTTACTTTTATAAGTCTCATATTTCTTTGTCCTTTTTTTGTTATCTGCAATATTTCAATTTACATTTCGACATTGTTTATATATAAATTGACTTCGCAAAGGTATTAATTTTATCAGAGTGTACAAACATCTTAAAAAAATATTGTTTTCTCTAATAGCAGCTTATTATCTTGTTATTATATAGTGAACTAACCGTATGAAAGAGTACAGGGTAAAGTTTAGAAGAAAGATCAGAAGATAGTATGATATATTGGTTGCCTTTCTGTGGTAAAGCATGTAAGTAATGGTTCTTTTGATGGAAGTGGGTTGCTTTGTCAACGGAATGAATTTCCGAGTTTACTCTCATTAAAACTCTTACGATATTTTTTCTAAATGTCGAATGCTGTAAAGTTTAAGGTAGAGTGAATCTCTGAAATATTTTGTATTTTAGTTATGTTTTGTTAGAATGTTTTTCTTGTTTTCATTATTGAGTGTTATTTACAGAGAAGTACCTAAAAATACAGAAAATGATTGGTTTGATACTCTTTAAGTATGAATTAACTAGTTGGTTTTATGTTTTTTTTACTGGATCTTTTTGATTAGTTATGCAGCATGGAGTGCTAGATTGTTCTTGTGCCGTGCATTTTTCACCTAGTATAATAGTGCTTCACCGATGTTTCGGCAAATATTACCGAAAAAAATTAAATATATTATCTTAGAGTTGTATGCTTGATACAGAATACGGTGCTTAGGTTCTCTCTTTTAAGTGATAAGTTTGGTTTTTATCAATTATATATGATATCTTTGCGGCTTTAAATATCCGACTATTTAGGAATGTAAAAATATATTGGATGATTTATTGGAACATTGCGAAACTATACTGTCAGGATGTGCTGGCATATTTGCAATATGATCGTGACAAGCTGATTAATTTTTATTTGTTAAACGAAAAAAATGAATTTATTATTATTGAATGCAGCCTCAGGCAGTAAACTTGAGCAAGCACTGGAGAAACTGGTAGATTTTGGAATGGACGCTGGTAAGGATATATTTGTCGCCATTCTGATATATTCAGTCGGTCGTTTTATCATTAAGCAGATTAGTGTATTAATAGCCAAAGTTCTTGAAAAACGGAAGATAGAAACCAGTGTACAGACTTTCTTGAAAAGTTTAGTGAAAATTTTATTGAACATGGTACTTGCTTTTGCCATAATCAGCAAGTTGGGAGTGGAAACGACCAGTTTTGCTGCACTTTTGGCGTCAGCCGGTGTGGCTGTAGGTATGGCACTTTCCGGCAATCTTTCCAATTTCGCAGGTGGTTTGATTATACTTGTTTTTAAACCGTTTAAAGTAGGCGATTATATAGATGGACCTGGAGTAAGTGGTACAATAAAAGAGATACAGATTTTCCATACCATACTTTCCACTCTTGATAATCGGATGATATACGTTCCCAACGGGATGCTCAGTGGAAATGCTGTGATTAATTACAGCAAACAGGAAATGCGCCGTGTTGAATGGGTATTCGGAGTAGAATATGGAGAGGATGTACAAAGGGTCAGAACCGTATTGCAACGTATTATTTATGCGGACAAACGTATTTTGGATACTCCTGCCCCTATCATTGTTTTAGGCTCATTAAGTGCGAGTAGCGTTGACATTACTGTCCGTGTTTGGGTAAAAACAGCTGATTACTGGAATGTTTTATATGATATTAATGAGATTGTTTATACGACATTTAATAAAGAAGGAATCGGATTCCCTTTCCCACAACTTACTGTGCATCAATCTTCAAAATAATAGAAACATATTCAACTTCTTAAATAAATGATCATGAAAAAATTAATTTGTTTTTTTACGATTTTCGTATTTTGGGGAATCACTGATAGTATGGCTCAGGGATTACATTTTGGGGTAAAAGCCGGTGTGCTTGGCAACAAAGCAAATATTAGTGGCATGCGTGACCAGTTTAAGGAAGAGAGTTTGACAGGATTTCAAGTAGGGCCTATGTTGCAATATCAAACAGGATTTCATGGTATCGCTTTGGACTTTTCTCTGCTGTATGTAGAGCGTGGAATCAAACTGACAAATACCTCTAACAGACGTAGCGCTGACATTAAAACACAAAGTATTGATATTCCTATAGAACTGAAATGGGAAATGGGAATATCAAATAATTTTGATTTGTTTTTGGGAGTCGGTCCTTCCTTTTCTTTTTTGGTAGACAAGGACAATTGGGGACGCAAACTTGCTCATATAGCTGTGGATGTTATAGATAAGGATCTTCCATCTATGGGATGGCGTTCGACTGAAGTCGGATTGAACTTGGGAGGTGGAGTGAAAATTGTAAATCATTTAATGGTAAGTTGCTATTATAATATAGGATTAACCCAGTCTGCCAAGCATAATATAGGAGGCAATAAGCATGATGCCATAGATCAAATTTTTGATGGTGATGTATTCGAAAGCAAAAATAGATATTGGCAGTTATCACTTGCTTATGTGTTTTAGTCAGATAATTGCGGATCGTTTTTAGCAATACAAAACTAAAAAGCGGCTTTTATTATTGAGAAGGTTTGTAGTAAAACATCCAATAAAAGAGTCTGAATAACAAAGTGATTGCATCCGTGTGTGGAAAACACACGGATAGCATGAATAAATAATTTTTTTTGCAAAAATGAAATTATATATTTTGATTCAACAGTTATTGAGAAGAAAATTTGTTCAATATTTTGTTCTTTTCTTCATTCTGATTTCAATTATAGCCGTCATTGCAAGTTCATTTGAAGAAATGGCCACATACAAAGTACTGTTATTCGGCATTACTTATGTGTCTTCTTTTATTTTTCTTATTGAATACACAGCCCGTATCGTATCTGCACCGGCACTCTATCCCGGTATGAAAACAGCAAAGGCACGTCTGAAATATACATTCTCTTTTTATGGTTTTGTTGACTTCGTGGCAGTACTGCCTTGTGTTCTTACCTATGCATACTGGGATACGGAAGTCGTTCATGTCATTATTTTACCCTATATCTTCATTATTTTTAAGTTAATACGGCACTCGCGATCTTTCCGAATTATCGGTATGGCTCTTGCTTCTGTCAGAGAAGAACTTGAAACAGCCTACACAGCTAGTTTCATTACAATTTGCTTTTCCGCCATTTTGATGTATTATATTGAAAGGAATGCACAACCTGAAGTCTTTAAAAATATCGGTGACGGAATCTGGTGGGCCATTATTACATTTGCTACAGTCGGATATGGTGACATTTATCCCATTACCTTTTTGGGGAAATTATTGGGTTGTATTATTTGTCTGGTAGGTGTGGCAATGGTAGCCATTCCGACCGGTATCATTAGTTCTTCTTTTATCAATATCGTACAAAAGAAGGAACAAAGAGAGAAATTCAATAAGGAAGAGGAGAATAGACGATAATAAAGTTCCCCAAAAACAACTGTTGGGGAGTATATTCTTTTCTTATAGATAATTTCTATAGTTATATGAAAAACTTTGGATTCTTAAAAATAAACCATATAGTCTTTAGAATGTGCATAACAAAAGTCTGCTTGAGGTGACAACGAACTTATAATTGTTATATCTTTGCATTGTCATTGTTGAAGCAATGATAAAATAAATAATCTTTAATCAAAACTTATGATTATGAAAAAAAGTATTTTAACCGTATTGTTTGCGTTAATCTGTACTATGGGATTTTCGCAGGTGTCTTTTAATGTAAAGGCTGGTCTTAACCTTAGTAGTTATATTGGTGAGAATTCAGATCACTCCGAATTTAAACCCGGAGCACGTATCGGAGTGGGGATGGAGTATCAGTTTAATGATATGATATCTTTACAGCCTTCATTGTTTTTTTCGCAAAAGGGGGCAAAATATTCAAGTGGATTTGACGGAAATATAATAGATGCTGATGCTGATGTGAAAATTAACCAGCTCTATCTTGAATTGCCTGTTAACGTACAGTTTCGTTTTAATATTGCAGATAACACCAACCTTGTCATCGCGACAGGCCCTTATTTGGCTTGCGGAGTAGGTGGTAAGGCTAAATTCGATGGTGACGCATCCGTTGGAGGCATCCATATTAATGGTGATGACAAAATAGACACATTCGGTGATGACGGACTGGATTACAACAGATTTGATGCAGGATGGAACATCGGTCTGGGTGTGGAGTTCGGAAAGATTCTCGTAGGTCTTGATACCCAACTTGGTTTTTGCAAGGTAATGGATGGCGATGCCCCCCATAATGCAAATATAGGCATTACTTTAGGATATAAATTCTAAGCAAACTCTTTCATACCCCCCTCTCTAGTCTGTGCTGGTTTGCACGGTTTTGAGAGGGGTTTTATTATAATTTTCACAACCGATGTCAGTTCTTGGCGAAAGTAAGAAAATAGCAGTAAGGTAGTTGAAAAAGTTAGAGACATTCAGAAAATAGTATAAAGGCCGCTTTACCATCATGTATGCAGGTTATTTTATCATTATTGCCAGCAAGAAACCATTTAAAACAATCATTGGGAAGGAAAAAAGAAGTAGTTTTTTTATCAAAATGTAAAATTAGACAGTATCTAAATTCTCCATAAAAAATTGTGTATTGCTTTTTTATATCTATATTTGCAATTTCAATAGTTTTATTGCCAAATGGTTTTAATATGAAACGAATTCAAGTACTGTTATTATTTATAGTCATTTCTTGTTCCATATTTGCACAAGACAGGCTTTCTCTGTTCATAGGCAGGGCGAACAAGTATGCAGCTGTGGAGTTATCCGACTATCGGAAACGTTTATGCGTAGAATATAATATATCTAATCAATTATTGGATGATTATTACAGAAGATGTGGTAGTAATTGGGGGAATGTCGGTTTGGCTCTTGAAATAGCAAAGACTTCCGGCAGGCATATGCGGGAGGTGTGTGACTATTACAAGCGTTACCACCGGAATGGCTGGAATCGTATATTGGTAGAGATAGGCATAAAACCAGGGTCGATGTACTATGATCCATTTTATGACAGGATTCGTTATCATAGCGAATGCTGGCGTGAACATTATTGCTCTTATTGTGACCATCATGATAAGCATCATCGCAAGCATTATAAAAAACACAAGCGTCATAAACATCATAAATGGCACGATGATGACGATGATTGGGATGATGACGATGAAGACGATTAACACACTTATATATTTTTAAAAATGAAAAAGATCTTTATTTTTTTAGGACTGATGTTTGTCATGTTGAGCAGTACCTACGCTCAAAAAGGCAGACAGGCAATTGGATTTGGATTAAGTTACGGAACAGAAATTGAAAGTGCTGGATTGGGAATTAAATACCAGTACAATATCACTAATCCTCTCCGTATTGAACCTTCATTCAATTATTTTTTTGAGAATGACAATGTAAGTATGTTGGATTTAAATGTGAACTTCCACTATCTTTGTCCGGTAGCTCAAAGTGTCAAACTTTATCCGCTGTTTGGTCTGACCATGTCCAACTGGATGTTTGACATGCATGATTTGGATGTTGACTGGGATGGAGACCACGTCCATGTTGATGATGGGGGTAACCATAATGAATTCCGTATCGGGGTTAATCTCGGAGCTGGGGCGGAATTCGCTTTGGGACGTAACTGGGCTATGAATGTTGAATTCAGATACCAATTGGTTGATGATTTTGACCAAGGGGTTATTAATTTCGGAGCTGCTTATCGGTTCTAAAAACATATCAATGTGTCAAAACGAAAATGACTGCTCCTAAAAGTTACAGATAGTAATTATAACACTTAAAAGGGTCGTATCAAACTCTGTCTTGAGTAATGATACGACCCTTTCTTTAGTCTTTTAGGATGCTTAAATTTCAGATTATAAGTTTATGTTTTCAAAAACTGAGTCTTGTCTCTTGAACTTTATTAAAATCACTATTTCTAGGTATTTCAGAATCTCTTTCAAACCTTTTACTTTGCAGCAAACAAATTAAATGATTTGCTGTATGAAAAAAATGGGTATAATTTATGGTTCCTCTACTGGAACTTGTGAAAGCATCGCACAGACAATAGCTGAAAAATTAGGTGTGGCATCAGTTGATGTAATTGATGCAGGTAAAATTACCACAGAAAAAGTGGAAAGTTATGATATTTTATTGTTAGGGACTTCTACTTGGGGAAACGGTGAATTGCAAGATGATTGGTATGACGCCATTAAAACGATAAAGACTGCAGATTTGAATGGTAAAATAGTTGCTCTCTTTGGCTGTGGAGATTCAGAATCCTATTGTGATACATTTTGTGACGGTATGGGAGTTATATATGACCGGTTAAAGAATTCAGGTTGCACTTTTGTGGGGGCAGTTTCTGCCGATGGGTATTCGTATTCATCTTCTATAGCGATAATCGATGGGAAATTTGTAGGTTTGGCTCTTGATGACGTGAACGAAAGTGGCAAGACTGAAGAACGTATTAACAGTTGGGTTGAAGAAATAAAGAAGAACCTGTAATTTTGACAATTGCCTTATGATAGCTTCAGACATAAACCCGGTAGAATTGAAAGTATTTCTGAATCATATTTATGAATTAAAAAAAGGAGTACGTCAGATGGTACTCTATACTACCAAGAGGAAGTATGAAGATTTTGCTGTAAAACGGCTGATCAATCAAAAGATTAATTACATAATCCAGCCCGTGGGAAATGATAAAATAAACCTGTTTTTCGGTAGAAAAGAATGCATTAATGCCATTCGTTTCCTAGTGAATCAGCCACTGAACAAATTGTCACCCGAGCAGGATTTTATTCTTGGAGCTATGCTGGGGTATGATATTTGTGCACAATGCAAACGTTATTGCGACCGTAAAGTATAATAATCTCAATTTCACGTAGTTTTAAATGTAGTAGTAAAGGGGTGTCTGAATAATTTTCAGGCATCCTTTTTCACTTTTTATGTGAACCATCTTTTTATCTATTTTGTTGCATTATTAGCATAAACCTTAAAAATGAGAAGATATGGGTAAAGAAGAAAAGAAAAAGATGGAACAAAAGGATGAGCTGACGAATAGTGGTCAGCGGTTTCCTGTTGAACAAGTGTCCAATACTGGTAAGCCTACCAAGAAGCAGGTGAAAGCAGCGGTAAAAGAGTTAAATCCTGACGTGAACAGTTTAGGAAGTAGAGGATAATTTAAAATTGAAAACAGTAATGGATATAACTGGAAAAATAGAAGAGGTAAACCAGTCGGACTCATTATTGCTGGTTGTGTTTTATGCGGATTGGTCTCCCCATTGTGAATGGATTGAACCGCTGTTACATGAATTTGAAAAACCGGTCAATATTGTAAGAGTCAATATAGAAAGTAATCGGAAAGTAGCCGATGCCTATGAAATAGAAATAGCTCCCAGCTTTGTCCTCCAACGTAAAGGCAAGATGTTGTGGGAGAAAACTGGTGAAGTATTTCCAGGAGAATTAAGGGATGTCATTGAAATGTTCAAGAATTGAGATCTGTACATCCAGATTAAAAAAGTTCCGTTGGTATACAGCTACGGGACTTTTTTTCTTGTAGGCGGTTTTGTACAATGGAAAACATATCGTACCTTTGCCAAACAATTGATTAAATTTAAGAATATATGTTCAGAAGTCATACTTGCGGAGAGCTCAGACTTTCCGATGCAGGCAAAAGTGTAACGTTGGCAGGTTGGGTACAGCGTGCACGTAAAATGGGAGGGATGACGTTTGTCGATCTTCGTGACCGTTACGGTATTACCCAATTGGTATTCAACGAAGCGGTGAATGCCGAACTTTGTGAACGTGCCAATCACTTGGGGCGTGAATTTGTTATTCAAATAACCGGTGAAGTGAACGAACGTTCAAATAAGAATATGAATATTCCCACCGGTGAAATTGAAATTATCGTATCGGTATTGAATGTACTTAATTCAGCGGTAACTCCTCCTTTTACGATAGAAGATAATAGTGACGGAGGTGATGATATCCGTATGAAATTCCGCTATTTGGATTTACGCCGTAATTGTGTGCGTAAAAATTTGGAACTTCGTCATAAAATGACAATGGAAGTGCGCCGATATTTGGACAGTAAAGGGTTTCTGGAAGTGGAAACTCCTATGTTGGTAGGTTCTACTCCTGAAGGAGCCCGTGATTTTGTTGTTCCTTCACGTATGAACCCGGGACAGTTTTATGCACTGCCACAGTCTCCGCAAACACTGAAGCAATTGCTGATGGTTTCCGGCTTTGATCGTTACTTCCAGATTGTAAAGTGTTTCCGTGATGAAGATCTTCGTGCAGACCGTCAGCCTGAGTTTACTCAGATAGACTGTGAGATGAGTTTTGTTGAACAAGAAGATATCATTTCCACTTTCGAAGGAATGGCAAAACATTTGTTCAAGGAGTTACGTGGAGTCGAGTTGAGCGAACCGTTTCTGCGTATGACATGGGCCGATGCCATGAAATATTACGGTAGTGACAAACCGGATTTGCGTTTCGGCATGAAGTTTGTGGAATTGATGGATATCATGAAAGGTCATGGCTTCTCTGTTTTTGATGATGCGGCATATATTGGTGGTATCTGTGCGGAAGGCGCTGCAAGTTATACCCGTAAACAGTTAGACCAATTAACAGAATTTGTCAAGAAACCTCAGATCGGTGCGAAAGGTATGGTTTACGCCCGTGTGGAAGCTGATGGCAATGTAAAATCCAGTGTAGACAAATTCTATTCACAGGAAGTACTTCAGCAGATGAAGGAAGCTTTCAGTGCCAAGCCGGGTGACTTGATCCTGATTCTGAGTGGTCCTGATGCTATGAAGACCCGCAAGCAGTTATGCGAACTTCGTCTGGAAGTGGGACGTCAGCTGGGACTGCGTGATAAGAATAAATTTGCTTGTCTGTGGGTTGTTGATTTTCCGATGTTTGAGTGGAGTGAAGAAGAAGGCCGTCTGATGGCCATGCACCATCCGTTCACTCATCCGAAAGAAGAAGATATTCCTTTGTTGGATACAGATCCGGCTGCTGTTCGTGCCGATGCTTACGATATGGTAGTAAACGGTGTAGAAGTAGGAGGTGGTTCAATTCGTATTCATGATTCACAATTACAAGCCAAGATGTTTGAAATTTTGGGCTTTACTCCGGAAAGAGCACAAGAACAATTCGGCTTCCTGATGAATGCATTCAAATACGGAGCACCTCCTCATGGTGGTTTGGCATACGGTCTTGATCGCTGGGTTTCTTTGTTTGCAGGACTTGATAGTATCCGTGACTGTATAGCATTCCCTAAAAATAATAGTGGACGTGATGTGATGTTGGATGCTCCCGCTGCTTTGGATCAATCACAATTGGATGAGTTGAATCTGGTCGTTGATATAAAAGAGGATAAGTAAGTTTTTTCCGCTTTTTATATAGGATATTGTATAAAAGGCCGATAACGGGACGATCCGAACAAAGCGTAGTGAATGCTGTTTCAGCTAATTCGCTACGCTTTGTCTTTTTGGTTTAAAGTAGTCCGATAAGCTGAAACAGCTTATAAACATATGAAGGAAGCATATAAAAAGTGTATGAAAGAGAAAAATACGATCAAGATAAAGAGTTATGAATCACCCTGCGGAGTGTTGCTGCTCGGTTCATTTGGCGGAAAACTCTGCCTGTGTGACTGGCAGGTGGAAAAACACTGCGATCGTGTGAATCAACGGTTGAAGCGGATATTGTGTGCCGAATTTGAAATAAGTACGTCAGAAATAATCGAAGAATCAATAGAGCAACTCAACGAGTATTTTGCAGGACAACGCAAAGAATTTAGTGTGCCGCTTCTTTTTGTGGGCACGGATTTTCAGAAAACAGTATGGAATGAACTGTTAAAGATACCGTTTGGCAGGACAATATCTTATGGTGAAATGGCCAGGCATATCGGGATGCCCCAAGCAGTTCGTGCGGTAGCCAATGCTAATGGTGCAAATTCCATATCAATTTTTGCACCTTGCCATCGTGTGATCGGTAGTGATCACTCGCTGACAGGATATGGAGGCGGACTGTCCACTAAAAGGTTTTTATTGGAATTGGAATCACAACCTCGGTTAATGTTATGAGCAGACAAGAAACATTTCCAATGCTATAATAATAAATAAAAAGGAATGGGTAGTGGAAATGCCCATTCCTTTTTCTCATATCTTCTTAATGAATTACCATGTTGTTCCTTGGAATACACTACTTTCGTTATAGGGAACCAGATATCCGTTCATTGTCAGCGTATTGCCTGAGAAATTTGGATTTATAGTAACACTGGCCTGATTGGTTCCGCCAGTCAGTACAATGGAAACGGTGGCCGAAACGGCAATCCCATTAATTCCATAATTATAGTACACATTACCGTCTTTATCCTGGCGCATACTTATTCCGTTCACATTTCCCTGAACCGTGACACCTCCCAAGCCGTTCGGGCTCCAGTTATACACAAAATTAGTAAAGGCGGTCTGAATAATACCTTGCCCATCGTTTACTTCCACATAATTCGTGTTAGAGGAAACAAAACGCATTATTCCATTACGGAATACAACGTTATCAGCTTCTAATACAAAAGAACCGTTTTTTAAAGCATTAATTGCTTGGACGTAGGATACAGAGTCCTGCTGAGCTTCCAAGGCTTTCTTTTCCTGACGTTCTTTCTTCCATGCTTCGCGTTTAGCGTCTTCTCTTTGTTTTCTGGTTTGTGCATTTGTCACTCCGCTGAAGCAAACAAGTAACAATGCGGCTAAAAATAATACTTTTTTCATAATTAAGCTGTTTAGTAAATCAATAATATCTTTTGAATATTCTGATAACTAAAACAGCCTTAACCATGAATTGTTTAACGAATATGTGAATTTATATAACGATAACGTTTGTATTTAATCTATAAAGCGTCGGGTTAGATTTTCAAACTCATCAATACGCCGGTCACGGAGGAAAGGCCACCAGCGACGAACATTCTCACTACGGGTCATATCCAGTTCCACTACCATATTTTCTTCATCCATATTGCTGGCTTGTGCCAGCATTTCTCCTTGAGGACCTGCCACGAAGCTATTACCCCAAAATTGGATACCATTAGTCTGACCGGAAGGATCGGGCTCATGTCCTACACGGTTCACGGCGATAACCGGCAGGCCGTTTGCCACGGCATGTCCACGCTGCACGGTTACCCATGCACCTAGTTGACGGATTTTCTCTTCTTGAGTGTCTGTGCTTTCCCAACCTATAGCTGTAGGGTATATAAGAATTTCAGCACCTTTCAGTGCCATCAGCCGTGCACCTTCGGGATACCATTGGTCCCAGCAGACTTGTACACCTAGTTTTCCCAGTGATGTCTGAATAGGTTCAAATCCCAGGTCACCGGGAGTAAAATAAAATTTCTCATAATAGGCGGGATCATCGGGAATATGCATTTTGCGGTATTTCCCTGCTATACTGCCATCTTTGTCAAAAACGACGGCTGTATTGTGATATAGCCCCGGAGCACGCTTCTCGAATAACGAAGTAACCAGTACAATACCGTATCCGGCAGCCAACTCACTGTAGAAGCCGGTAGAAGGACCGGGAACCGGTTCTGCCAAATCAAACATATCCGTATCTTCTGTCTGACAGAAGTAAGGGGTGTTGTGCAACTCCTGCAATACAACCAGCTGTGCACCTGCTGCCGCCACCTGTTCTATATTGTGGTGCAGTTTGCTCAAATTGTGACGGATATCATTAGTGCATGTCTGTTGGATAATTCCTACTTTAATCGTTCTTTTCATACATATATTTATTAATATACACCTTCGGGATATTGCATGGTGACGCAATGCAGCGAGCCATGTTGCTTTATTAAAGCAGTGCAGTCAATACCTACTATCTCTCTTCCGGGAAATGCTTCAGCCAATACTTCTTTGGCGCGCATATCATTCACAGAATCAGCATAAGTAGGATAAAGCACAGCTTCATTCATTATCAGGAAATTGGCATAAGTTGCCGGCAAGCGATGATGTTCCTCATCATAAACAGCACTTGCCATAGGTAGCGGAAGCAGACGGTATGGCCTGCCGTCCAAAGTACGGAACGCTTTTAGTTCTTCTTCCATCATTGCCAGTTCCTTATAGTGTTCATCTTTTTCATTGGTGCACTTTACATACACAATGGTATCATCCGGACAGAAACGTGCCAATGTGTCCACATGGCTGTCTGTATCATCACCTGCCAGATAACCGTGTTTCAACCATAGAACCTGTTTTAAGTTAAATGTTTCTTTTAGAAAATCCTCCACTTCCTGTCGGTTCATTTCATTTCTGTTTTTAGCCAGCAAACATTGCTCTGTAGTCAGCAGGCTTCCTTTCCCATCACTTTCTATGGAACCTCCTTCTAAAATAAAATTCCGGCAGAAAACATATTCACCTTTCAGAACAGGATGGTGAAAATACAGTTCGTTATTAATCTGGTTATCATAATTTGCGGCAAACTTCATTCCCCAGCCATTAAAACAGAAATCCAGCAGCAGGGGAGTAGCGTCTTCTTTCAACAGGGTGATAAAAGCATGATCGCGTGCCCAAGTATCATTTGTGTTGATTTTTGATGTGACTAGTTTTTGGATATCAGCTCCATAATTATCTATACTATCTCTTATGGAATCGGGGTCTGGAGCCACAATCAACAAACTCTGACGTTTCAAAACCTCATAAGCTATCTTAAGAAAACAGTCATTCACTTCGTCCAACATGTATGCCCAGTCTGTGTCTTTATGGGGCCACGTTAGTTGAATCAAACTTTGTTTATGCCATTCGGCGGGTAAATAGGACATATTCATATTTTTAAATTTACTTCGCAAAGATATGAAATAAACTTTATAGGTTAATTAGTCATCGCTTCGTTTTTGTAACGAGCTTTTCCGTCTTTTCCATAAGAACCAGCGGAACAGTTCATCCCAAGTATTGAAATCTTTTTTATACATGAGACCTACTCCTTGAGTGGTCAGGGTAGATTTAGTAAAATAGCGGTCATTGGTCTGATTATACCCTCTCAAACGGAAATCTCCGTTTTTTGTCAATAACCATATCGCTTCAAAGTCTCCTACGAAGTTGCTATTTGCCATCACATTCTCCTTATAGCCGAAGTTTCCATTTATCATCAGCCTGTTATTCAATAACCTGCCGGACAACATAGCTTCTGCTTCCACATCTGTCCAACCTTTTTCACCGGTACTCAGGTTGGCGCCTATGTTCCAGTTTTTATTGCCCATCCATTGGGACAACATATTGTTCAGCTGACCGGAAAGTGTACTGAAGGCTAAAGAACTGGTTGCATTAGAGGATTGGTCATTATTGGCATAATCATAGGTGTAGAACTTACCAATTCCCAGCAAATAAATAATCTGTGTATTCATTTGTTCTTCCGTACTGGTAGCACTACGTACCAATTCCCGGTCTTCCTCGCTTACAGTGGGCAGTTCCAAATCGAATTTAATATCCGGATTGGATAAATTTCCAGTCAGATTCATCAGACAGTTTACCTTCACCGTACCTTGGTTGCGCGAGGGATCTACTACCAAATCACTTAAAGAAGCAGAATTAACCGTGTATACCGCCTGTAAATCAAGATTCGCCTGATAAGGGTCACCTGAGAAAGTCACCGTGCCACCTGATTTCAAGGTAAAGTCCTTGCGTATTACTTCCTGCATGCTTAGTTTATACATACCTTGATCTATGACATAGCTACCGAACATACGGAAATCACCTTTATTGAAAAAATTCACTTGCAGGTTTCCATTTCCGGTTGCTGTAATATTATCTCCCGCTACAGGATCCATGATAATTTTCATGGTAGCGCTGGGAGTTGCTTCTATCAACATGTTGATGCGGAGATCCATAGGAGGTCCGTCGTCCTCTTTAGTCTTACGCACATTAGAGTGGTGGTAAAGATTGGTTTCCACATTATCGTGAATGCGCTTGGGGGTTTTGTCTACAAAAGTGATAAACTGATTGCTCGCTGCTTCCGTGGTTACTCCGGTTATATAAGTGAAGCTGGTATTGTTGCCTGTGGTCAGTGAAGCGTCCACTGTCATCGCATTATTTCCACCATCCAGTACCACATTTCCTGTACCATATACTTTTCCGTAAAAAGGCATATTCCCGGCTTCGTAGGTATTGTACATCAATAGGTTGTTGCCTCGTATATTGAAATGGTACATCAGATTTTTCAGCTTTGTGTGATGCAGATAACCATTTACCAGTCCGTCATGTCCCTCACGGTCATAGACTTTTACATTCCTGAAATCCAGACTGCCCGAAGATATATGTATGGAGTCATCCCGGATTTGGAAATAGGTGTTCAACACATCAATTTTAGCATCCATTTTGGCCCTCACTTCACCTTCCAGATCCAAATGCTTGAAATCACCATATAAACGGACATTTCCGTTGACACGGCCATTTATTTCACTGAAAATTCCTTCTATAAAAGGTTGTAAGAATCCCAGATTGGTACTATCTGCCCGAATCGACAGATCAAGACCTTTTAACTTGGGAGAGACATACCCTGTCACATGAGTGGAGGAAATTCCTTTTTCCGCTATTTGGGCATCCAGTCGTACTCCGCCCAATTCCTTATCCCATACACCTGCAATGTCGGCTTCTCCTAATAAAGAACGGTTCAGACAGAATTTGTGCACATTCAGACGGGTCCGCATCACCGGGTTCTTCATGACACTTTTCAGATGAACCTTTCCGGTTACAAGTCCGCCGAACTCTACATCGTCAAACTGCACAATATCCAGTACATAGTCCAGCTTGATATTTCTCAAATCCACCCGGCAGGAATCACTTTCCTTCTTGGTCAGTTTACCATCTATCCTTAAATACTGGTCCTCATGTTCAAACAGGAAATTGTCAATGAATACGCGTCCCGAATCTATGGCGATATGCGAGGGATGAATGTTCCATACCGTATCATTCAGCACTACTTTTGTGGGCTGTATGTTTATATCTGCCTGAAGAATAGGGTGGGGACCTTCCGTTTTGAAGAAACGGGTATCGGCGGCAAATTTACCACCGTAAGTCACATCAGTATTGTTCCCCCAGTTAATTGTTGTTTCCAAATGATCGTTTTTGGCATTGGCTTCCACCGAGAAGTTAAGCATTGCACCACTTTTCATCAGCATACCGCCTCGCAGTGAACATTTGAACCGGTCGGAAGGATTCTCACAAAATAAAACGCCCGAATCATAACGTGTTCCATTGTATCTGAATTCCGGAAAATGTCCTTCTACGTGCAACTTTTCCTCGCCGTCGTTAAAATATCCTTTTAAAGATGCCGGCAGGTATAATTCCAATGGAATCTGAAATAATTTGGATAGCACTTCGGCATTTTCCAGGCAGATATCAAACTGGAAGTTATTGTGAGGCTCAGGCATATTATCCTTTATAGTCAGTAAGGACGGAATATAGCGTTGTACCGTCTTTACCACGCTGGCCGGAATGGTGTGGTAGGAATAGTCACCTCGTATCACCGCTGTCATGAAGGATGAATTTATGCGCAACTCTTTTTCACCGCTTACCTGTCCGGCTGTAATAGTCAGATTGTCAAGGAAACACCCTCCTTCATCGGGAGCGTTTAATTGCAGGCTGTCCAATGAAATGCGCCCGTTCATGTCGTCAATGGATTTGCCGGTGAAATCAGCAGTGAGACCCAGTGAAATACTGGCATTCTCATATTTGTCCGACAGATGGAGGTCGTGAGGGCGCAGGTTCTTTACGGATGCCTTCAGGTTAAAGTCAGGGATTGTTTTGGCAACATTGAAATTACCGTCTATCTGGACAGAACCGTTTGCGTCGTCCATGGATAAGCGCCCGTTAAAGCCTCCGTCCTTATATACGCCATCCAACATGATATTTTCATATTGATATTGACTATATTCAAAGGAAGATATGATTCCTTTGATGTATGATTCCGGATATCGGTTCTTATAGTTGAAACCTTTCAGTTCCACATTGAAATCCACCTTGCCGAATTTCTTTTCCTGATTAAGTAATTTTCCCAAATCCAAGTCTGCACTCGCCACACTACCCGAATAGGTTCTGCTCATACTTTGTTCATCAATGCTCATCATCACGTCCGTTTTCACCATGCCTGCCCCTGTATGGAACAAGCCTGTCAGTGTGAGATCATGCAGATAGCCCGCCGCTTCCCCGTTAAAACGAATATAGTCCAAACGTTGCAAAATGGGAGGAACCTTTCCCGTCAAGTTCGTCATCAGAACGTTTATGCCCTCTTTTGTCATGGTCAAGTTACCCAGTTTGCCGTAAATGTACATATCCATGCCTGCATCCCAGTTACTTAAGGCAGCTTCCCCTGCAATCATCAATCCGTGGTGGTTAGTCAGCCGCAGGGTGGGGCAGTCCAAATGTTTGCCGTGACCGGAGAAAACCAGATTTAGATCCAACGGTTCTTCAAAGCGTGACAAGGCAGGCACAAAAGGAGCCAAATCTTTCAGTATAACGGAAGCCTTCAAAGAGCCGTCATATCTTACATTTTCTGTCATTTGGGGCAATTCGGGCAGGCTGTCATACTTCAAGGTCAGACTGTCTATCTTTAAAGCAGTATTTGAAAGCTCCACACCAAAATCCTTAATATCCAAACGTTTATTGTTGGCTGTAACTTTCATGGCGAACTTCTGCAATGAAAAGCCACATTGTTCGTCAAAGCTGACCCGCCGGATGGCGGCATTCAACGAGTCGCTGCGCAATGCCTTCAGTGAAAGCGTTGCAGCGAGATTCTTCACCGATAGATGATGGGCATTGAACTTACCGGGAGTTTCCGGTTCCGATAATATATCGTATGTCACTCTGCCACGCCTTATCAGCACGGAATTAATTCGTAAATCCAAATTAGATTTTGTTTTAACCGTATCTTTGGACGCGAAAGCGTCTAACACAAACTGGAAATTAGGGGCAGATTCCGGAGTTTCCCGGTTCAAATTGACCGTAAATCCAAAAAGCTGGACACTGCTGATGGTGACTTTACCGTTCAATAAAGGCAGAAGGTCGAATTTTGCCGATAAGCGGGCTACTTTCAGCATCTCCTGGTTCTTCCGGTCATGCAAAAGGACATCTTCCACAATGATACGGTTCAGCAAACCCATATCAATCCGTCCTACAGAAACCTCCGTATTCAGTATGTTTTTTAATTCCTTAGTTACAAAAACAGATAATTTGCCCTGAACATACGGTATGTTCAGCAGCACAATTATTCCCAGGTAGACACCAATCAGTGTACCTAGCAGAATACGCACAGTGTATTTAAGACTCTTACTAGAAATCATTGTTTATTTTGGGCTAACAAAAATACGAATAACGTATGACGTAGCCCAAAATAAACGATTTTTTTTACTTGTTTTTATGCAATCTTTTCAACTCGAAGGAGAAAATGACACGGAAACATCCGATAATAAGAAAAGTGATGGACAGCATATAGAGCACGGTAACAGCACCAAGTCCAGGTTGCCAGATGATAGCCATAGAGCAAAGGATAGCCAGAATGCCAAACACCAGATACCACCCCCAGTCCTTTGTGCCATAGCGTTTCAAATCTGTGGAATAGCCACACAATGTAAACCCTCTGAACATCAGCCAGAAAGCAACAATAAACGGAATCAGTTCCATGCTGACCAACGGATAGAATACCAGATAAATACCTATCAGCAAATCAATAATACCTCCGGCAAGATACCATCCCCAACTACTGATTGTTTTTTTGTTTCCGGCAGCAAAAAAGACTTCCAGAATGCCACTGACCAGAATCGAGATACTGAAGATGACACTCAGTGCCACATAACTGCTCACAGGAGCGAACAATAAGCATAGTGCTACCGCAATGTAGAGCAAGCCCAGCAACAGGGACATCCACCAATTTTTTACAGCGTAGCCTAAGCCACCAACTAATTCATTCATATTTGTTAAGTTTTAGGTTATAATTTGAACTAATAACGCCCCCCCTTGCAAAAAGGTTTACCTGCAAATACAAAAAAAGTCTTTAAATACCGCCGATTGACTTTTAGAACTCAAAAAATATTCCGAACTTTGCACGCTGAAAACCAAATTGATAGTTCTATTTACATTTTGAATAAAAATTGAATAAAAAAAGAATGAAAGATAACAAAATCCCTTCACCGTTAGTATCCCTTTTACCCGTATTCGTACTTATTTTATTATTGTTTGTCACTATCCGTACATTTGGAAGTGATGCCTTGTCCGGTGGCAGCCAAGTCTGTCTGTTAGTGGCTACAGCAGTTTGTGTGCTGATAGGTATGGCGGGATTCCGTCGTCCGTGGAAGGACTTCGAACTGGCTGTCACCAATAATATAGCCGGGGTAAGTACCGCACTTATTATCTTGCTGATCATCGGAGCTTTGTCCGGAGCATGGATGGTCAGCGGTGTAGTCCCTACATTAATATATTATGGCATACAGGTTATTCATCCTCATTTTTTCCTGGTATCCACTTGCATTATTTGTGCGGTAGTATCTGTCATGACAGGCAGCTCATGGACTACCATCGCCACTATCGGCATCGCACTGATGGGAATAGGGAAGGCGCAAGGTTTCAGTGAAGGTTGGATTGCAGGTGCGATTATCTCCGGAGCCTATTTCGGTGATAAAGTTTCTCCGCTTTCGGATACCACCATTCTGGCATCGTCCGTAACGGATACACCGCTGTTCACTCACATCCGTTACTTGATGATTACCACCGTTCCATCACTTGTCATCACTTTGATAATCTTTACCATAGCCGGATTGTCACATGAAGCCACTGATACCGGTCATATCGCCGAATACACCCGTATATTGAGTGATAAGTTCCATATTTCATGGTGGTTGATGATTGTCCCCGTTGTCACAGCGATACTGATTGCACGTAAAGTGCCTTCCATCATCACTCTATTTGTTTCTACGGCTCTGGCTACCGTCTTTGCCTTGATTTTCCAGCCCGGACTATTATGCGAAATCGCCGGACAAGGAGTCGAAGGGATTGCCGCCTTGTTCAAAGGAGGAATGGGAATGCTTTATGGTGGAACCCAATTGGAAACCGGTAATGCGGAAATAAACGAACTGATATCCACTCGCGGAATGGCGGGTATGATGAATACCATCTGGCTGATTATCTGCGCCATGTGTTTCGGAGGGGCGATGACAGCCGGAGGAATGCTCGGCAGTATCACTTCTGTATTTGTACGTTTTACGAAAAAGCGGGTAGGAATGGTGTCATCCACAGTTGCATCGGGCTTGTTCCTGAATCTTGCTACAGCAGATCAATATATATCCATTATCCTGACGGGTAATATGTTTAAAGACATCTATAGTGCAAACGGTTATGAAAGCAAACTGCTGAGCCGCACGACGGAAGATTCTGTTACAGTCACTTCGCCATTGATACCCTGGAATACATGCGGTATGACACAGGCTACTATCCTTAGTGTTCCCACCATTGTGTATCTGCCTTACGCATTCTTTAACATTATCAGTCCCTTGATGAGTATCACAATTGCTATACTGGGATATAAGATAAAGAAAAAAGCAGAACAGCCGGGCCTGTCATAATAATGATAGGATCTGATGATTATATATCTTTCACGTGAAAGATTAGCAGGGTTCAAAAATAACTTGTACATTTACCCACCCTAATAAATCATTTTATATTTTTACAATAATATGAAGAAACACATCACATTCGCCCTTCTGTTTGCGGCTGCATTGACAGCCCAGGCACAACAGGGAGGCATTTCAGGTGAAATGCTGAATCAAATCAAACAAAGTTATAAGGCAACCCCTGCCGACAAAGCCATCCGTAACGCCTTAGGCGGAACAAGTATCAACACGTTGGCATTGAACCAGGAGAACCGTGCCGATTTTGATACGGAGTTTTCACACAAGGTGCTATCCAAGGGAATAACCGACCAACAATCTTCCGGTCGTTGCTGGCTTTTTACCGGACTGAACGTACTCCGCAGCCAGATGATTGCCAAATACGGACTGGATGAGATGGAGTTCTCACAGAACTACTGCTTTTTCTACGACCAATTAGAAAAAGCAAACTTATTCTTACAGGGAATCATTGATACCAGTGGAAAGCCCATGGACGATAAAATGGTGGAATGGCTGTTCAAGCATCCCTTAAGCGATGGGGGACAATTCACAGGAGTATCGGATATTATAGAGAAATACGGACTGGTCCCCAAGAGTGCAATGGTGGAAACTTTCAGCAGTGAGAATACCGGAAAGATGAGTAGTCTGATAGGACTGAAACTGAAGGAATTTGGTTTACAACTACGCGAAGCCGCCGCTACCGGAGCGAAGCCGGCCGAACTGGAAAAGAAAAAGACAGAAATGCTGGGAACGGTTTATCGTATGCTGGTGCTGACCCTTGGCGAACCTGTTTCCACCTTTACATGGAGTCTGAAGGGTGGGGAAGCGAAAGAATATACTCCGGTGTCTTTCTATAAAGAGTTTTTGGGAAATGATTTGACCAATAACTATGTAATGCTGATGAATGATCCCAGCCGCGAGTTTTATAAATGTTATGAAATAGATTTTGACCGTCACCGTTATGATGGCAAGAATTGGACTTATGTAAACTTGCCGATAGAGGATATTAAAGAAATAGCCATAGCTTCCATCAAGGACAGTACCATGATGTATTTTTCTTGTGATGTAGGCAAGTTCCTCGATAGTAAACGTGGCTTGCTGGACCCTGATAATTATGATTACGAATCATTGATGGGAACTACTTTCGGTATGGACAAGAAACAACGTATCCAAACTTTCTCCAGTGGCAGCAGCCATGCCATGACCTTGATGGCGGTGGACTTGGATAAAGCGGGAAAGCCGAAAAAATGGATGGTGGAAAACAGTTGGGGCAGTGCCAGTGGATACAGAGGACACCTTATCATGACAGATAAATGGTTTGATGAATATATGTTCCGTGTGGTGGCAGAAAAGAAATATGTTCCTGCCAAGGTGCTGGATATTTTAAAACAGAAACCAATCCGTCTTCCGGCATGGGACCCGATGTTTGCTGACGAAGAATAAACGTTATCTCTCTACATTGTATAATTTAAGCGGACTGTACAGAAAAGAAAGACTGTACAGTCCGTTTTTTATTCTAAGGCATTGTGTATGTCTGTCATTTTTACTTCTTTTTAACTTCTCTCTTGCAAAAAGAAACATAATAGGGAAAATAGGTTTGTTGCAGTGATGAGCTATTGTATAATAGGCTTGCAGAAAGGTGTTTCTTGCATATTTAGGTATAATAAAAAATGGGAATCTCTTCGTAAGAGAACCCCATTCCTGTGCAAATATAGCCCATATTTGCTTTAAACGCAATTTTTTGTTCCAGAAAAATAAGAAAAAGTTGCAAACAGGCGCATCTCGTTTATAAAAACAGCATACGACAAAACCAGTAAATATTCAATTATCAGAGATCTAGCTTGACTTTGGGGTTCTCTTACGAAGAGAACCCCAAAATATAGAGGATATCTGATAGCAAATCTGTTCCTCTTTTTCAAATAAAGGTATGATAAAATGTAATGTTTTGATGGGAACAACGAATGACAATCAAGACATAACGAGCGAAGCGCCTAAGTTACTGCTCTGCAGTTCAATCGCTTCTGCTTCAGACCCGGGGTCAAATGCAGTAACCAAGCCACAGGCTGGAATAGGGAAAGAACACCCTGAACTCTCGTGGTACTATATGTATCTTCCCTATAAGGAACTGAAGCGTTATATTGCGGTCTTCAGTGGCAGAAAAGCAGTAAAACTCCGTACTTCGGAAGGGATAACCGAGGAATGTTACTTCTGTTTCAAAGTATTTTCTTATACCGAGGCAGGTCATCGGAAACGTTTCGAACAGTGTGATTATACCAAACAAGAGTATGCTGCTCGCCGTGAATCCGCCAGAATCGTGAAGGAAGCCTTTTCCACCGGTTCTGCCTCACAACTCAATGCCCTGACAGATGAAAAGGAAGTACAAGGTAGCGGTTGGTTATTTGTGTGCGCTCCTTTGGAGCAACTTCAGCGCATCTTGTCTGCCATGCTCCCCCGCCAATATTTGGTAACGGACTACGTAACCCATCGTGCTGCGGTTATTCCCCAGCGTCAGATGGAGGAATTCATCTATCTATATGAATCCATGCCTTACAATATCGAGTTGATGAACCGTCCTTTGGAGGATTATCTTCAGAAGAAACAACGCATCCGGATTACCGGTGGCGTTTTCCGAGGGAAGGAGGGGTGCATTATGCGGCTGCATCGAAATACAAGGTTAGTGTTCGCTTTTGGAAATATGACGGTGGCTATCAGCTATCTTCATGCTTTTCCGTTCGAGAAAGTGGACTAGTTTTTATAAGCTTATTTCCTACTTTTAATGATAGAATACTCAAAGCCGATCATCTTTAAAGTATCCGACTATGCCACTTCTTTAACAACTTATAAACCATTTAGAAAGATTGAATCTTTGTATGTAGATAAGAATTGTTCATGTAATTGAAAATAAATGGATAAGAAAAAGAACATAGCAGAATAAATTAAGAACAAGAATAATATTTCGAAGAATACTTGAAGTCAAGCAGACGGTTATGTGGAGATTATCTTTTATTAGAATTGAGGGAACATCATTAAAATAGGTAAATTGACCGATATTCTCAGCTATTGCAATTTTTAATTTATTTAAAAGAGAAAACCAAAAAGGAGGCTTTCATGTATGATACCTTAAAAATGAACACCTACTATTGAACTTATTATAAAAATATGATATTTGGAAATAAGTTGTTTAAAATGACTTTTTTTAAATATGTTTTATGAACGTATATTAGCTGAAACTTAAAAATCTTTGACGTAATGTTTTCTTATGAAAAGAAATATTTTGTTTTTTTTACCAAAGGGAATGAGCGCTCTGTAAATGTCAAGAAAAATATTGTATTGATGATTCTTATCAAAGGATGTAGCATTCTATTGAGTTTATTATTGGTACCATTGACGTTAGACTACGTAGACAATGAATGTTATGGAGTTTGGTTGGCACTCAGTTCAATGGTGGTTTGGATAAGTTTTTTTGATATTGGTATAAATAACGGATTGCGTAATAAATTGACAGCAGCTTTAGCCCATAATGATTACAATTTGGGTAGAAAATACGTAAGTACTACTTATGCTATTTTATTTCTTATTTTTATGCCTTTGATGTGTTTGCTTTTGCTTGTTGCTCCCTTTGTAGATTGGTATTCGTTGCTTAATATAAATCAAAGCAATGTAGAAGGATTGCTTATTGCAATATGTATTATCATAACATATTTTTGTATCAACTTTATTTTTAATACTATCAATATAGTTGTTTTAGCTCTCCAAAAACCTGCAATATCTTCTATAATCACACTTGTTCAACAACTTGTTTCTCTAGCTATTATTTACATACTGACACTTACAACCAAAGGCAGTTTAGTTAATTTGTGTTTGGCTTTATGTGCTGCTCCTCTATTGGTTGTTTTGGGGGCTAATGTGATACTTTATAAAAAAAAGTATAAGGAAATAGCACCGATTTTCAAATCTGTAGATTTTAGTATAGCTCCAGACCTGATGAAATTAGGGATTCAGTTCTTTATTATACAGGCTGCAGGTATTATTCAGTATCAATTGATTAATTTCTTAATTATTAGATATTACGGAGCGTCAGAAGTAACATGTTACAATATTTCGTATAAATATTTTAGTGTTTTAACTATGGTATGGACAATTATTATTACTCCATTTTGGGCAGCAGTTTCTGATGCTATGGTTAAAAATGATTATACATGGATAAAAAATGCAGAAAAAAAATACTTAAAGCTGTTTATGCTTTTTGTTCTAGGTGGAGTTTTTATGTTGCTTTTTTCCTCTTATGTATATGACCTATGGGTAGGAGATAAAATTTTAATAACAAATATATTGTCTTTTTGGATTCTTATGTATAGTCTTGTAACGATGTTTTCAGGTATCTATGTGACCATACTTAATGGAATGGGACTTTTGAAAGTTCAAATGTATGCTTGTCTTTTTTCTCCATTTGTATTTCTAGGTTTATGTTATATGTTTGTCCATATGGGATTAGGAGTACATGCCCTTCTCATTGCTGTAATAATAAGTAACTTTAATGGTTACTTATTAGCACCTATTCAGTACAGGATTTATACGAGACATTTATAAGGAGAGGGAATATTGGAATCTTTTTTATAATTATTGAAACGATTGAATATGAAAGTTTTATTTGATAGCCAAATTTTTGATATTCAAAAGTTTGGTGGGGCAAGTCGATGCTTTTGCGAATTAATAAAATCTTTTCCTTCAGATATTATAGCACAAATAAGTATTATGATCAATTGCAATGTTCATTTGAGAAATGAGTGTTTGTGTCTTAAAGCTTGGGGAGGAAATGCTGGATTAGTATCTAAATTTGGTGTTTTGTTGTATAAAGTCATTCATAAGCTATTTCCTTGTGTAGTGGGTGATATACATTCTTTAAATATGAAGAAATCAATTGAATATTTGGAGAGAGGGGATTTTGATGTGTTTCATGCTACATTTTGTGATACTTATTTTTTGCCTTACCTTAAAGGTAAACCGTTTGTGATAACGGTTCACGATTTGATTCCAGAACTCTTCCCAAATTATTTTGCCAAGGATGACATTCAAATAATAACTCGAAAAACATTAGTAGACAAAGCTTCTGCTATTGTTGCTGTTTCGGAGCAGACTAAAAAAGATTTGATCCAATTATATAATGTTCCGGAGCATAAGATTACAGTGGTGTATCATGCCGGACCTCCCAAAGAAATTGTTGCAAGTGCTTCTCTTGTTAAAGGCCCTTATTTCTTATATATGGGTGTGAGACGTGATTATAAAAATTTTGATCAGTTAGTCATTGATTTCAGCCGATTTGTCCATTCACATCCACAGGTGAAACTTATTTGCACTGGTTACCCTTTCAGTTTACAAGAACAAGAATTGTTTGTTAAATATAAGGTTGCTGAGAATATTTTTCATTTGAATGCTAATGATATTCAGGTAAAAAACCTATATGCTAATGCTATTGGATTTATATATCCTTCTCTTTATGAAGGGTTTGGAATACCCATTTTAGAGGCTTTTGCTTATGGATGTCCAGTCTTGCTGAATAATAAGAGCTGTTTCCCAGAGATTGCGAGTTATGCTGGTATCTTTTTTAATTCAGATGCTCATAGCTCTAATATTACAGAAAAGCTTGAAGAGATGTATAATTTGCCAAATGAAAAGCGGAAAGAATTGATTAATAAAGGATATAAAAGATTATCAGAGTTTTCTTGGGAAAAATCTGCGAAGAAATTGAGTGAGGTTTATGCTTCTGTTATTTAAATGTATGGTATGATAATGTTTGGAATAATAGATAGAATTAGAAAAAGATTAAGTCATTGGATAATGAAAAGAAAACTACCTAATCTACCTGAAACATCAAGCATAGCACGGCATTGCATTATTACAGGTGGTTCTAATATTTATGTGGGTAGTTATTCTCAAATAGCTGACTATTCATGGCTTATGGCACTTCCGTTGACTAATTATAAAGTGAAATTAAGTGTTGGTAACAATTGTAATATAGGTATGTTTGCTCATATTATAGCCACTAGAAGCGTTTCGATAGAAGATGGGGTTCTTATGGCTCAAGGAGTTTATATTTCGGATAATTTGCATGGATATGAAGATATTAATACATATCCGCTCCAGCAACCACTTGTTCAAAAAAATAATGTGGTAATTGGAGAAGGAACTTGGCTAGGAGAAAGAGTTTCTGTTATAGGGGCAAAGATAGGAAAGCATTGTGTTATAGGTACGGGAGCATTGGTGTTGAATGATATTCCAGCCTATTGTGTGGCAGTAGGGATGCCTGCATATATCATCAAACGTTATTGTTTTGATAGAAAGACTTGGCGTAAGACCGATCCCAAAGGAAATTTTATAGATTGATTTTAATATATGAAAGTATTAGTAACCGGTGCAAATGGCTATATCGGGAGGCATGTCGTATCTGCTCTTTTGAATGTAGGATGTAATGTAGTGGCTTGTGATTTAAGATTGCAAGACGTGGATGCTCGTGCAGAGCAGATGGAAATGAATCTTTTTGAATCGGATAGTCATCTGTATGACAAAGTAGGTTCTCCGGATGTCTGCTTGCATATGGCATGGAGAGACGGCTTTCAACACAACTCTTTTAATCACATGGGAGATTTGTCCTCGCATTATCGCTTTCTTACTCGATTGGTAGATAGCGGTCTCAAACGTTTGGCTGTTATGGGAACCATGCATGAGGTAGGATATTGGGAAGGCATGATTGATGAAAATACGCCTTGCAATCCTATTTCGATGTATGGCATTGCAAAGGATGCTCTTCGCCGTTCTATGATAATCTTTTGTGAACAAAAACAATGTAAACTTCAATGGCTTCGCGGTTATTATATTTTAGGCGATGATTTAAAGAACCACTCTATTTTTACTAAACTTTTACAGGCCGGGGCGGAAGGAAAGAAAACTTTTCCTTTTACTACAGGTAAGACGAAATACGATTTCATTACCGTGGATGAACTGGCTGATCAGATAGCTCATGCTGTTGCTCAAAATGAGGTTTGTGGTATCATCAATTGCTGTTCTGGTAAGCCTGTTACATTGGCTGAGCGTGTTGAATTATTTATCGAAGAACATAATTTGGACATTAAGTTGTATTATGGTGCCTTTCCCGACCGTCCTTATGATTCGCCCGTCATTTATGGTGACGCTTCTAAAATCCAACAAATAATGAACCATTCAAAATAAATATATGGCAATAAAAAAAATATTAGTTACGGGTGGAGCTGGTTTTATAGGCTCCAACCTCTCTCTCAAGCTTTTGTCAAAAGGTTATGAAGTGACAATTTTGGATAATCTTTCTAAGCAGATTCATGGAGCAAATCCAGATAAAACTTCTCCTTTATACAATTCTATAAAAAACAAGGTTCATTTTATCGAAGGCTCAGTGACGAATCGTGAGGATTGGTTGAAGGCTATTGACAGCGTGGATTGTATTGTGCATTTAGCGGCTGAAACTGGTACAGGACAGTCTATGTATGAGATAGAAAAATATGTTGGTGTTAATATTGGTGGTACAGCTTTGATGTTGGATATTTTGACTAACACCAATCATACGGTGAAAAAAGTTGTAGTGGCTGAATCTCGGGCAATTTACGGAGAGGGACGTTATTACAGTAAGGAACTAAACCAGTTTGTATATCCAACGGAACGCAGCGAAGCTGCTATGAGGGCTGGTGATTTTGAAGTGAAATACAAAGGGTGCGATTCTCCCCTGAAATTGGTGGGAACCACGGAAGATTCCATGATTCACCCTACCTCGGTTTACGGTATAACCAAGCAGGTTCAGGGGCAGTTGGTTCATTTGGTATGCCCTTCAATCGGTATTGCTTCAGTGTCATATCGTTATCAGAATGTATATGGTCCGGGGCAGTCTCTTTCTAATCCCTATACAGGTATTCTATCCATCTTTTCTACAAGAATAAGAAATGGTAACGGTATTAATATATTCGAAGATGGAAAAGAAACTCGTGACTTCGTTTATATTGATGATGTGGTGGATGCCACTATATTAGGAATAGAAAAAGAAGAAGCAAACGGTCATGTTTTCAATGTAGGTACTGGTGTGGCTACCGATGTATTGACCGTTGCCAGGACTTTGATAGAAAAATATGAAATAGACGTTCCTGTAACGATTTCTGGCAATTTCCGTCTTGGAGATATCCGACATAACTATGCTGATATTACAGCAGCCCGTACCATTCTTGGTTTTGAACCCAAGTGGAGTTTCAGTGATGGTATAGGAGAATTTGTAAAATGGGTCAATGAGCAGGGGGTGCAGGAAGACAAGTATGAAGCCTCTATCGAAGAAATGAAGAAGAAAGGACTGTATAAATGAAGATTCTTTTTCTGGCTTTTCCGCATGCGGACTTATATAAAGAGATTGTCAAAGAAATGGAACGTAAGGGTCATGAAGTGATTGTCATCTTGGATAGGCTACTCCGTTATGATCCATACCATTGTTCGTCTAAATTAAAATCTATTAAAAAGTTTATCTTTGTTGATACCTATAATATATATAACCATTATTGGAATAAAATGATAGCAACGGATGCTCGGTTGAGTGAGTCGTATGATTTGTTTTTGGCACTCAGTGGGGTTTCTGTTGGTGAGCGATTGATTCGTCATTTGGAAACACTAAATCCTCATATAAAGAAAGTACTCTATACGTGGGACAATTGTACGTACTATGCTTTTGATCGTATGCTACCTTGGTTTGACCGTAGTTATACGTTTGATGTAGAAGATGTAAAGGCAAATTCTGAGTGGAAGTTACTGCCAATTTATTGTAAGGCTCCTGCTCATAATGAAACCCAACCAAATTTGTATGATATATTTAGTATCGGTACAAATCATGGAGACCGTCTTTCTTATTTCTATCGTATTCTCCCTCAGTTGAAAGTAAAGGGTTTGTCATATTACATCAAGATAATCGAACTGCAAACTACTCTTTCATGGAAACAGCAACTTAAATATCATATATTAAAAGCGGTTGGAAACAAGAAAAATGAAGCTTATTTGCATCGGATTGAATTTATTTGTGATAAAGAGGATAAGTATGGGATAAAGCAGAATTCTTATATTGCTCAAAACAAATATGATGAGTTGATTTCCCAATCTTGTTGTGTATTGGATGACCAACGTGACACTCAGTCTGGATTGACAGCTAAATTTATGTGGGCTTTGGCAAACCATAAGAAGATAGTAACAACCAACAAGTGGGCGTATGAATATGAGTTTGTCAGTCCCAAACAAGTGTTGATTATAGATAAAGATAATCCTATTATTCCAGAAGATTTTATTAAGGATCATATTAAGGAGAACGAGTTTTCTGATGTATCTTCTTATTACATTGATCGATGGGTAGATGAACTATTGAGCGTGGTAACGGATAAACGAGACGTTGATAAACTTTAATAATAGACTTTTCAAATATGTGTAAAAATTATGCTATTCAAACGGTTCTTAGCTAAAGCCCTCCGTATTCCACGCCGCCTACGCATGACGTTTTATGTTCGTTACAACCGTCTGAAGTTTTGGCTCAATAGGGTGGAGGTGGGAAGGAATATGCTAGTGTATAACTCTATCTATTTGAATAAATCGCCAGGTAGCAGTATCCGTATTGGCGATGATTTTGTGTTTACCAGTGGCGAGGCGTTCAACCCGTTGTGTCGTAACATACGGGGATGTATTTATACAGCTTACCCAGGTTCGCGCATTTTCATCGGAAATGATACAGGGCTTTCATCGGCTTGCTTATGGGCTAATACATCCATCATCATTGGAAATCACGTGAAGGTGGGAGGCGATTGTATCATTATGGATACTGATGCGCATAGTCTAGACTACCTCATCCGCCGTTCGCATGATCTAACTTCTGAGGGTTATAGCGTGGATGGGGTATCCGCTGCTACTGTAGGTATTATCATAGAGGACGATGTGCTAATAGGTACTCGTTGCATCATTCTTAAGGGAGTGACCATTGGGGCACGGTCTGTGATAGGTAGTGGGAGTGTGGTGACGAAGTCCATTCCCTCTGACAGCATCGCCGCAGGTAATCCGTGCAGGGTGATACGGATGCGTAGCTGATTCTTATTGCGAATTTTTCTGAAGTTATATGGTTCTTGATAAAATCATTTTGACTACTAGTCAATGTTAAATTCAAAACGCATTTTTTTAACCAAACTCAGTTGAACACTATAAAGGTCCTTTCAGAGAGATGCCATAAATAGAGTGTTTGCTCTAAATAAACAATCTAAATTGAATACTGAGTTATGATAGGATACATATCGTTTTTTTTATTAATTTTCATCTCATATAAAGTATCAAGAAATACAAAAGAACTACGTATGTTGTGCTTACTCATCGTTTTAATATTTGCAAGCATAAGATATGGTATTGGCTCAGATTATGGTATGTATTATGATCTAGCCTCCTTTTATGGGTATAAAGGCCAAAGAGAAGTGGAATATATACCATCTCTCTTACTACTATTAGCATCTAAGACGAATCCATTATTGTTTTTTTTCTGTACATCTTTGTTTATATATGGTAGTATAATATATTGTATTTCTAAATCTGTTGATAATAAAAACAAACTTGGTTTCCTCTTAAATTTTATATTCTTCATTACTTTTCCTTATTTCTTCTTTACGTCACTATCGATAATACGTCAATATATGGCTTTTTCTATAATTTTTATTATCATAGTAAAAAAGGAGAGACTGAATATGTTTTATATCATTATATTACTTGTTATAGCCTGCCTTTGCCATACTTCCGCTATCATAGGGATCTTGGTCCTTTTACCTTTTCAGAAACTATCAAGAACTGCTTTAGCATGTTGTATATTACTCTCTTTTGTAGTAGATCAATTGGTCACTAATTTTATAATGTCTATAAATAGTGATTTACCATTTGTAAATTTAGCAAAAGGGTATATTGCTTTAGCTGACACGTACCAAGGAGGACGATTTATTAGATTATTAGTACTAGGCTATTCTTTATTAGCATTACTTTTTTATAACAAATTGATAAAAAAGAATAGAGTGAATTCATATTATATATCACTAACATGTATAGGGTGTTGTTTTCAATTTATTTTGAGCGTAAGTCCACACATGGCCATGAGGATATGTACATTATTCTTTTTATCTGGGATTATGTTTTTTTATAGTCTAATTCAAGTCTTGAGAGTAAAAAAAATCACAGTACTTATGGTGCTGCTTTTATTATTCTCCATGTATGTGTATACACAGCATATTACTGCCCCTGTTAGATTAAGTGGAGAACCTAAAACATATTCATCGGCATATCCATATAGAACAATTTTCAGTAAATAATAAATAAAACGATATGGTCTCAATAATAATAGTAACTTATAATTGTGTAAAAGATATTGAAAAAACAATCATCAGTTGTATCAAGCAAAATTATAAGGAAAAAGAAATAATAATCATAGATGGAGGTAGTAAAGATGGAACTATAGATATTATCAAGAAGTACGATCATCAGATAAAATATTGGAGAAGTGAACCTGATTTAGGAATATATGATGGTATGAACAAAGGTATAAAGATTTGCAATGGAGACTGGATTATATTTATGAATTGTGGTGATATTTTTTTCAATGAAAAAACACTTTCTTCAGTATTTACTTCATCGACTTATTCTGGATATGATATAATATATGGAGATAGGATAAGTCAATTCTCATTTGGCTCATATCTGCATAAGCCTGAAAGCCTTGAAAATTTTGGTTTAACATTCCCTCTTTTTCATCAATCTGCATTTGTGAGATCCAAAATATTAAAGAAAAGATTATTTAATATAGAGTATAAAATTTGTGCGGACTATGAATCCTTTTATTCATTTTATATAAGTATGAAATCCTTTTATTATATACCAATAACGATATCTATATGTGAATGTGAAAATGGACTATCATCACGGATGTCAAGTCAAATACAACGTTTAAAGGAAGATGCAAAAATACAAGGCATGTCACCTATATCATGTCGATATATTTTTCAATATATAAATACTATAATTAGAATAATTATTCTATCATGCTTTAAGAAATGTAATAAGAAATTGTATGTTTCTATTTATAAATGGCGATGTGATAAAAATAAAAGAATGAGTGTTTATAATAAATAGGAAATGGATTTATCTGTAATAGTACCAGTGTATAACGCTGAAAAATATTTATCAGACTGTTTAAACGGATTGGCGAATATATCAACACAATATGAAGTAGAATTTATTTTAGTGAATGATGGATCTAATGATAACAGCTTATTGATATGCTATCAATTTAGAAATAGAGATATTAGATTTATCGTAGTTGATAAAGAAAACGGTGGAGTTTCATCCGCACGCAATACGGGTCTTAGAATAGCAAAAGGTAAATATATTTATTTTGTTGATTCAGACGATATAGCAACAAGTAATTTGGAGAAAGCACTTGAAATATCGCTTCAAAACAATATAGATTTTATGATTTTACGAAGATTCTATATTACAAGGAATTGCGTTGAATATAAATATATATTAGATAATAATGTGTTCGCACAAGAATGTGAAGATCTATATAGAGTTTTAGATGCGAACTATTTATTAGGTAAAAAGTTTTTTTTATCTGGAAGTGGCGAAATATTATTTAAAGCATCATTGGCAAATGATATAGAATTTGATACAAAAATTTCTTTATTAGAAGATCTTGACTTTTTCATGAGTCTTTTAAACTCGAGTTGTCCTAATATATATTTTTATAACAGAATTGTTACGCGTATAAATGATGAAGTTTTAAATAGCTTGACAAAGAAGAAAGAATGTATTTCAACTTCTATATTGAGTAACGTTTATGAACATCCATATCTAAAAGAAAAAAAATATATAAGGAATAAAATATTATGGTTTGAAGTGTATTTTCATTTAAAAAAACTAGTGTTCTTTGATCGATGGAGGTTTATTATCTCCAATAGTTGCAAATTAATACGCAATTTATCCTTTTGCAAATATGCAATGGGTTGTTTTGGATTACTCCTGTTCAATATTGATATTAATAGAATAAGAATATATTTTAATACTTTTTTAAGCAATCACGTAAATGGACATTAAAGTATTAGTAGCATCTCACAAAGAAGCTGATATGCCTAAAGATGACATGTATTTGCCAATACATGTGGGAAAGGCTCTGTATCCCGATAAGGAATTGGGCTATCAGTCGGATGCTGAAGGCGACAATATCTCTGGCAAGAACCCGTATTATTGTGAATTGACAGCCATTTATTGGGCTTGGAAAAATCTGAAATCGGATTATGTGGGCTTATCCCATTATAGACGTCATTTTTCTTTGAAGACTGTGCATCGTGGAGGATGGAATAGTGTACTGACTGGAAAACAGGCGGAAATCTTATGTAGAAAACACGATATTATACTTCCTAAAAAACGAAACCTTTATATTGAAACTGTCTATTCACATTATGATCATACTTTTTTTGGAGAGCAGTTTGATCGTACCCGTGGAATTATCAGTCGGAGATGTCCGGAGTATCTGGATGCATTTGATAAGAAAATGAAAAGTCGCAGTGAACATCTTTTCAATATGTTTATAATGAAAAAGATGCTTTTTGACCAGTATTGTGAATGGATGTTTCCCATATTGGAGGAATTGGAGGCATCTTATGATTTAAAGAGTATGGAGCCTTTCCAAGCCAGGCTTATCGGTCGTGTATCTGAGCGTTTACTTGATGTATGGATTAATAAGAATCAATTGAAATACAAAGAGATAGGTTATATATATTTCGGTAAGAGTAATATGCATAAAAAGATTTGGGGATTTCTGATGGCTGCTATATTTCATAAACGCTATAAACAAAGTTTCTGAATTTTACTGCTGTTGGAATAAATCAATAATTTAAAATATGGTGTTTATGATTGAGGACCATTATGATTATCTTATCGTGGGTGCTGGCCTTTTTGGTGCCACATTTACTTATCGTGCCCGTCAACAGGGAAAGAAATGTTTGGTGATAGACAAGCGTCCACATTTAGGAGGAAATATATATTGTGAAAATATAGAGGGGATTAATGTACATTGTTATGGCGCACATATTTTCCATACTTCGGATAAAAGAATTTGGGATTTTGTAAATTCTATTGTAGAGTTCAATCGTTATACTAATTCTCCTGTTGCCAATTATAAAGGGAAACTTTATAATTTACCTTTCAATATGAATACATTCTATCAGATGTGGGGGGTGACTACTCCTGCTGATGCAATGGCTAAGATAGAGGAACAGAAATTTGAAGCGGTAGCAAAGATGAAGGCTGATGGGGTGGAAGAGCCTCGTAATTTGGAAGAACAGGCCCAGATATTAATAGGTAAGGATATTTATGAAAAACTGATAAAGGGATATACCGAGAAACAGTGGGGACGTAAATGTACGGAATTACCGGCTTTTATAATTAAGCGTTTGCCTGTACGATTAGTGTTTGACAACAATTATTTCAATGACAAATATCAAGGGATTCCTATCGGAGGATTCAATAAGCTGATTTCCGGTTTGCTTGAAGGGGTAGATACACTGATTAATACAGATTTTTTTACTAACAGAAATTATTGGGAATCTATAGCGGATAAAGTCGTTTTTACCGGAGCGATAGATGAATATTATGAGTATCGTTATGGTAAATTGGAGTATCGCACCGTTAAATTTGAAACGGAAACGCTTGATATTCCCAATTATCAAGGTAATGCAGTCGTAAATTATACAGAACGTGAGATACCTTATACTCGGGTGATTGAACATAAACATTTTGAGATGTTTGGTTCGGAAGTGATTGCTTGTCCCAAAACAGTAATTAGTCGGGAGTATTCCGTAGAGTTTCAGGAAGGAATGGAACCGTATTATCCGGTAAATAATAACCGAAATAACCGATTGGCTGATCAGTATCATCAATTAGCTGCAAAGGAAAAAAATGTTCTATTTGGTGGTAGATTGGCAGAATATAAATACTATGATATGGCTCCTATTATCGAGAGGGTCTTGGATATGAAAATATGAAATACGATATTTTCACTAAATTTAACTTTGATAATTCAAGGAGGGAATTTCGTTCCCAATATGTTGATATAACTAAAGGAGTGGCGATTATTTCAGTTGTTTTATTACATACGAATTTTCAATTTCCTTCTTCTCATTACATGCCGCTTAGTTCTCTTTTAGGTTGGATGTGGCATGTTGCAGTTTTCTTTTTGATAGGTGGTTTTTTTATAAATGAGAGCAAATTAATTCAGCCATTTTTTTTCATAAAAGGTAAATTGGGATCTTTGTATAAATTATTATTATATTTCTATATTCCTGTTGTCCTTCTGCATAATTTTTTCATAAGAATCGGTTGGTATGATTCATTAACAGATTATGGAGGAAAATATATGGAATTTTGGGATTTGAAACAAATGATATCTATGTTGTTACAAACTTTCTGTTTTGCGGGACGTGAACCTATATTGGGTGCAATGTGGTTTGTATATGTATTGTTTCTGGCATTGGCAGGTTTTTCCATAATAAGTTTTGTTCTTAAGCGATTAATACAAAACGACAAACAATATGAGTGGATAAGATTTATAACTTTATTAGTATTATGTGTAGTTTCATGTACTCTTACTAACATTGTAGGTTTTACTATTCCAAGATTTAATAATACAATGACAGCTATGTGGTTGATTTATTGTGGATATATGTTGAGGAATAAGTTTCAAATAGCGTTTGATAATATATTTTTAATGTTGGTTTCTATAATAATCATCTATCATCTTGCTAGTATTTATGGAGAAGTGCATTTGAATCAAAATTATTATTCTGATGTTATTACTTTAACAGTGGGAGCTATAGCTGTTCTTTATTTTATATGTTATTGGGCTAAACGGCTGGAGCAAAGTTTAATAGGAAAGTTTCTAGCTTATTGTGGCAAAGAATCATTTTATATTATGGCTTTGCATTTTGCAGGGTTTAAATTGGTAACATATGTGCTTAATTGGTGTGGAATAGATAGACCTTTGAGTGCACTAGCGGCACCGGTAGATGAATCAGGCTCTATTATGTTATTATATGTTATTGTTGGCATCATGTTTCCTCTCTTTTTCATGTACCTATTTAGGTCTTGTAAAGCATTGATTAAAAAATAATTAATTTTGTTATTTATGAACTATTTCATTTTTGGTGGTACCGGTTTCATCGGTACCCACCTCGCCAGTCTTTTGC
>ERZ832973.662-NODE-662-length-37669-cov-32.013160_pt1 | contig 37669 bp, 36 predicted proteins | sample MGYA00519950_ERZ832973 | MGnify/ENA primary metagenome ERZ832973 (study PRJEB31850, sample SAMEA3708734) | human gut metagenome | biome: human gut; feature: human-associated habitat; material: faeces | place: China | collected 2014 ... | reverse complement strand
CGTAGCAGGAACAGGTGTTGATGTAATCGCAACAAAGAATATCCAGGCGGTATAAGAATAACCTTCTGGAGAATTCCCATTCTCACCAATTGTGGATTTAGAGCAGTCAGAAAAAAGAAATAAGACCCTATCCCAGATGCGGCTTGGGAGCGTGTTTAAGATGCGAGCGAGCATCTTAAATACAGCGACGACAGAGCAGATGGGATAGGGGATTATTTCTTTTTTCGTCTATATTAAATCTACAAATTTTTACTTTTATTTTACAAAACTATGGTTTTGAACTTTACATGAGTCCCGTATCCTTTAGAGGAAGCTTGAGGGAAGCAAGCTTAAGAAAGAAAAAATAAAAGAAAGTAAGAAAGAAGGATTACAATCATGAAGAAATTTATCAGCTTCACATTAATCGCAGCGATGGCAGTAACAACTCTTGTAGGATGTGGAAACAAAGGTGGTAATGCAGCAGGAGGAAGTTCCGATGCAGCAATTACTGTAATGTCAAGAGAAGATGGTTCAGGAACAAGAGGAGCTTTTATCGAACTGTTCGGTATTGAAGAAGAAGAGAACGGAGAAAAGGTAGATAAGACAACAGATGAGGCAAGTATTACAAATAGTACTTCCGTAATGATGTCTTCTGTAGCAAATGATGCGAATGCAATCGGTTACATTTCTCTTGGCTCGTTAAATGATACTGTAAAGGCTGTAAAGATTGATGGTGCAGAAGCTTCTGTAGATAATGTAAAGAATGGCAGCTACAAAGTAGTAAGACCTTTCAACATTGTATTAGGTAAAAAAGCAAGTGATGCAGCAAATGATTTCGTAAGTTATATCATGAGTGCAGAAGGACAGAAGATTGTACAGGATAACGGATACATTCCTGTTGATGAGGCAGCAGCTTCTTATAAAGCAACTGGTGCAAAAGGAAAAGTTGTTGTAGGTGGTTCTTCTTCCGTATCTCCTGTAATGGAAAAATTAGTAGAAGCTTATAGTAAGGCAAATACAAATATACAGGTAGACGTTCAGACAACAGATAGTACAACAGGTGTTTCTTCTACAGTAGAAGGTTCTTATGATATCGGTATGGCATCTAGAGATTTAAAAGATGATGAAACATCACAGGGTGTAGAAGGAAAGACTATCGCAAAAGATGGTATTGCAGTTATCGTAAACAATGACAATTCCGTAGATGAATTATCCACAGATCAGGTAAAATCTATCTTCACTGGTGAAACAACATCATGGAGTGACATTACAAAATAAAGGAGTGGAGCAGACATGGCAAAATCTAAAGAAAAAATCATGGAAATCGTTTTCCTCTTCGCTGCCTGTGTCTCCATTCTAGCTGTAGCATTAATATGTGTATTCCTTTTTGCAAACGGAATGCCTGCAATGAAGAAAATCGGCTTTGCCGATTTTCTGCTTGGTACGACCTGGAAACCGGGAAATGATATTTATGGTATCTTTCCAATGATTCTTGGAAGTATTTATGTTACAGCAGGGGCGATTATCATTGGTGTTCCAATTGGATTACTTACCGCTGTTTTTCTGGCATGGTATTGTCCGGAAAAGATATATAAAGTTATAAAACCGGCAGTAGAACTTTTAGCAGGTATTCCATCTGTAGTATATGGTTTCTTTGGTATGGTGATGATCGTGCCAACAATCCGTTATAACTTTGGTGGAACAGGAAGTAGTATTTTAGCAGCTTCCATTCTTTTGGGAATTATGATTCTTCCGACAATCATCGGGGTATCTGAAAGTGCAATTCGTGCAGTACCGGGAAGTTATTATGAAGGTTCTCTGGCACTGGGGGCAACACATGAGAGAAGTATTTTCAAAGCGGTATTACCGGCAGCAAAGTCAGGAATTTTTGCCGGAATCATTCTTGGCGTAGGTCGTGCGATTGGTGAGACGATGGCAGTTATCATGGTAGCTGGTAACCAGGCAAGAGTTCCAAGCGGCATTTTAAAAGGTGTTCGTACACTGACAGCAAATATCGTAATGGAGATGGGATATGCAGAAGGTCTTCACAGAGAAGCCTTAATTGCCACAGGCGTTGTATTATTTGTATTTATCCTTGTAATCAACCTTGCATTTTCTATTGTAAAAATGCGTTCCAACAAAGAGTAAGACAGGAGATGAGTAAATAAGATGGGAACGATGCAGCAGACAGCGAAAGCAGCCACAATGATAAACGAAGCTCCTATGAATCGTCTGTCATTAAGTGACAGATTAAAATCTTACAAAAGAACACCAGGTTCTTTGCTCGTTATGTTGCTGGTTGTTTTATCCGCAGTAGCAACGATTGCGGCACTTATATTTTTGATTTTATATATTCTTGTAAATGGTATTCCGTATATTAACGCAGATTTATTTTCATGGAATTACACTTCGGAAAACTGTTCCGTAATTCCGGCAGCGATCAATACGGTAATTATGGCAGCGGTTTCTCTTTTACTTGCCGTTCCTTTTGGAATCGGATCCGCAATTTATTTAGTAGAGTATGCTAAAAAAGGAAATAAATTAGTAAAAGTTATTCGTGTAACCGCAGAAACATTAACAGGTATTCCGTCAATCGTATATGGATTATTCGGTATGTTATTTTTCGTAACGGCATTAAAATGGAAATTTTCAATTCTTGCAGGTGCATTTACATTAGCGATCATGATTCTTCCAGTTATTTTAAGAACAACAGAAGAAGCATTATTGTCTGTACCAGATTCTTATCGTGAAGGAAGCTTTGGACTTGGGGCAGGAAAGCTTCGTACGATTTTTAAAATTGTTCTTCCGGCAGCAGTACCGGGAATCCTTTCCGGTGTTATCCTTGCAACCGGACGAATCGTAGGAGAAACAGCTGCATTGATTTACACCGCAGGAAGCGTAGCGAAAATTCCAAGCAGTGTATTTTCTTCAGGAAGAACGTTAGCAGTGCATATGTATTTACTTGCAAATGAAGGTTTACATGTAAATCAGGCATATGCAACAGCGGTAATATTACTGATACTTGTTATTGCAATCAATGCTTTATCTTCCTTTATCGCAAAGAAGATTACAAAAGCACAGTAATTTATAGAAAGGCAGGACAATATCTTGGCAAATAAAATGATGATTGATGACCTGAACCTGTATTATGGTCAGTTTCACGCATTAAAGGATATATCTTTAAATATACAGGAAAAAGAGATTACCGCATTTATCGGACCATCCGGTTGTGGTAAATCTACATTATTAAAATCATTAAACCGTATGAATGATTTAGTGGAAGGATGTAAGATTACCGGTCAGGTAACTTTAGATGAAACAGATATCTACAGAGATTTAGATGTGAATCTTCTTAGAAAAAGAGTAGGTATGGTATTCCAGAAACCAAATCCCTTCCCAATGAGTGTATACGATAACGTAGCTTACGGACCAAGAACACATGGTATCCGCAGTAAAGCAAAGCTTGACCAGATTGTAGAAGAGGCATTAAGAGGAGCAGCTATCTGGGATGAATTAAAAGACCGCTTGAAAAAGAGTGCATTAGGTCTATCTGGAGGACAGCAGCAGAGACTTTGTATCGCAAGAGCACTGGCAGTAAAACCGGAAGTATTACTTATGGATGAGCCGACATCCGCGCTTGACCCGATATCTACGATTAAAATCGAAGAGCTTGCACAGGAATTAAAGAAGGATTACACGATCGTAATGGTAACCCATAATATGCAGCAGGCAACACGAATTTCCGACAAAACAGTATTCTTCCTGTTAGGAGAAATTATTGAGACAGGAAAGACAGATGAATTATTCTCTATGCCAAAAGATAAGCGCACAGAGGATTATATTACAGGGAGGTTTGGTTGATATGCGTATCCGCTTTGATGAACAGTTAGAACAACTTAATGAAGAAATGATCAATATGGGAAATATGATCGAAGCATCTATTGGAAATGCGGTAAAAGCATTGATGAAACAAGATGAAGAACTTGCAAAGAAGACGATGGCAGGCGATGAGAAAATTGACCGTACAGAAAGAAAAATTGAAGATTTATGTCTTAGACTTTTATTGCAGCAGCAGCCGGTAGCAAGAGATTTAAGAAATATTTCTTCTGCATTAAAAATGGTAACCGATATGGAACGGATCGGAGATCATGCAACAGATATTTCTGAGCTGGCAGTGGTTCTTTCTAAAAAACCATATGTTAAAAAGTTAGATCATATTGAAGAGATGGCAAAAGAGACGATGGTTATGCTGATTCAGAGCCTGGAAGCCTTTGTAGAAAAGGATCTAGATAAAGCACAAAAAGTCATTGCACATGATGATGTCGTTGATGACCTTTTTGAAAAAGTAAAAAAAGAACTGATTGCACTGATTAGAGTTCATGCTGATGAAGGGGAACAGGCAGTAGATCTTTTAATGGTTACAAAGTATTTCGAGCGAATCGGAGATCATGCAACAAATATTGCAGAATGGGTTATCTTTTCTATTACCGGACAGATTGTAGCATAATAAAAGCAATAATTTGGTAATACGTCCTGTTAGAATCTATGTTTCTAATAGGATGTCGAAAAAAGAAATAATTTTACATAAACTTTACATAGTTCTCTCTTTGGATTTTACATACATATGATAACGTAAAAACTACGTATTAGAAAAGTAAAATGTAAAACGGAGGAGAGAATATGAATATTTTTGGTATTTTATCTATGATAGGGGGACTGGCGTTATTCCTTTATGGTATGGACGCAATGGGTGCAGGACTTTCAAAGTTATCCGGCGGCCGTATGGAACGTCTTCTTGAGAAACTGACTTCAAAAAGAATTATGGCAGTTTTATTAGGAGCCGGCGTTACTGCAGTAATCCAGTCTTCATCTGCAACGACAGTAATGGTAGTAGGTTTTGTAAATTCAGGAATCATGAAACTGAACCAGGCTGTCGGTATCATTATGGGAGCAAATATAGGTACGACAATTACATCCTGGCTCTTAAGTCTTACAGGGATTCAGGGAAGCAGCTTTGTATTACAGATGTTGAAGCCGTCCTCATTTTCTCCTATCTTAGCTGTGATAGGTGTAGGGCTTATCATGTTCACAAAAAACGAGAAAAAGAAGGATATCGGTAGTATTTTTATTGGATTTGCCATTTTAATGTATGGAATGGAAGCTATGAGCGGGGCAGTAGCACCTCTTGCAGATAATGAAAAGTTTACCGGTATTCTTACTATGTTTTCCAATCCACTTCTTGGACTGTTAGCAGGTACGATTCTTACGGCAGTAATTCAGAGTTCCTCTGCGTCTGTCGGTATTTTACAGGCACTTTGTGCCACAGGAGCGGTTAATTTCAGTACAGCTCTTCCAATTATTATGGGACAAAACATCGGTACTTGTATAACAGCGATTATTTCCAGTATTGGTACAAGTAAAAATGCAAAAAGAACAGCCGCAGTACATCTTTTCTTTAATATTATCGGAACAATAATCTTTATGGTTGTTTTTTATACTTTAAATGTATTTGTTCATTTTCAGTTTTTAAATACTGCTGCAAGTCCGGCAGGTATTGCAGTTATCCACAGTTTATTTAATATCGGCGCAACCATTCTTTTATTCCCATTTGCAAATCTGCTTGAAAAAATGGCAATTTTTGTGATTCCGGATAAAGAATCTGAAATGGAAGAGATGGAAGAAGAAAAAATCAATCCAGATCTTGCCAGATTGGACGAGCGTTTCTTAGATAAACCGGGATTTGCGATGGAAGAATGTCGTAGTGTTGCGATTAATATGGCAAGAAAATCACAAAAAGCAATGAATCTTGCGATTGATTTGCTTGGAGAATACAGTGACAAGACGGCAGACAGAGTAGAAAAATTAGAAAATCAGATTGATCAGTATGAAGATGCGCTTGGTACCTATCTTGTAAAATTAAGTGGGCGGGAGCTTTCGATAAAAGACAGCCGGGTTTTATCCGTACTGCTTCACTGTATCGGTGACTTTGAGCGGATTTCTGATCATGCCGTAAATATCAGAGATGCCGCAGTGGAAATGCATAAGAAGGACCTGAAATTTTCTGAAAAAGCAAAACAGGAACTTCGTGTATTTTCTAATGCAATCCGAGATATTTTAGACAGAGCAGTGATGGCGTTTGAGACAGGCGATGTGGAACTGGCAAAAGAAGTAGAACCATTAGAACAGGTTGTAGATGCCTTAAATAAAGAAGAAAAGCAAAGACATATCAACAGGCTTCGCACTGGAACATGTACGATTGAACTTGGATTTATTTTGTCGGATATTTCCACAAACTTTGAACGTGCCGCTGACCATTGTTCTAATATTGCAGTATGCCTGTTACAGGTTGACGAGGGTGGGTTTGACACCCATGAATATCTTGATATACTAAAAGAAGAAAACAGCGAAGAATTTCAACATGAATATATGGAGCTTAGTGAAAGGTATGCTTTACCGGAAAGTAAACATACTGGCAAGAAAGAAAAGATAGCAAAGACAGAAAAGATGGAGGCAAGAAAAGATAGTGGAAAATAATTATGGAGGAAAATAAGAATGGCAAATATTTATATAGTAGAAGATGATACAAACATTCAGGAAATAGAAGCAATCGCATTAAAAAACAGCGGTCATAACGTGGAACAGTTTGAAGATGCCAAACATTTTTATAAAAAAATAGAAGAAAAACTTCCAGATTTAGCAATCCTTGATATTATGCTGCCGGATGAAAATGGATATGAAATTGTAAAAAAGCTTCGTAAAAATCCAGCAACAAAAAAGCTGCCGGTTATTATGGTAACTGCAAAGACATCGGAAATTGATATGGTAAAGGGATTAGATATCGGAGCAGACGATTACATAAAAAAACCATTTTCCATTATTGAATTTATTACAAGAATAAAGGCCGTTCTTCGCCGTACTGTAGAACAGCCGGATGACAAATATATGACGATTGGAGAAATCTTCCTTGATAATGAGCGTCATATGGTTTATGTAGACAATAAAGGAATTGAGCTTACTTATAAAGAATATGAGCTTTTAAAACTGCTCATGCGTAATGCGGGAATTGTTTTGTCAAGAGAAATGATTATGGAACGTGTATGGGATACAGAGTTTGAAGGGGAATCCCGAACCGTTGATATGCATATCAAGACTCTTCGTAAAAAGCTGGGCGATAGCAGTAAACATATCAAGACAGTGCGTAATGTCGGTTATGTAATGGAATAAAATAAAATAAAAAAGAAACAGGGGAAGTATCATGAGAAGAAAGATTAATGTACAACTGGTAAGTATTTCGCTCATTGCGATTGTTGCTACTATGCTGGTCATGCTGTTTGTATTTTATGATTTATTTCAGACACAGGTGCAGGATGACTTAAGAGCCAATGCCATTGTATTGAAAAATACAGGAATTTTTCATTCTGGAAATGAAAATGCATTACATATGGATTACAGGAAACTTCGAGTTACGTGGATCTCTGCAACAGGAACAGTCCTTTATGATAATGATGCAGATGTAGGAACAATGGATAACCATATGAGTCGTCCTGAAGTGAAACATGCATTTAAAGATGGAGATGGAAATGCTGTCCGGAAATCTGCGACGATGGATACAAACACTTTTTATTATGCCATAAAGTTAAATGATGGTTCGATACTTCGAGTAGCCAGAGAAGCAAGCAATATATGGAGCGTATGCGGAAAGATACTTCCCATCGTAGCGGCTACGATTCTTATTATGATGATTTTATGTATTATTCTGGCACACATTATGACGAAAAACATTATAAAACCAATCGAGCAGATGGCAGTAGATTTAGACGATTTTTCTGTTATTCCAGCTTATAAGGAATTAGAGCCATTTGCGGCAACGATTCGGGCACAACATACGGATATTTTAAAAAGTGCCAGAATGCGGCAGGACTTTACGGCAAATGTGTCCCATGAATTAAAAACACCACTTACCGCGATATCCGGTTATGCGGAACTTATGGAAAATGGCATGGTTCCTTCAGAAGAAATTGGAACTTTCTGCCAGAAAATCGAAAAAAGCGCCCGCCGTCTCCTTTCACTCATCAATGATATTATTCGTCTTTCTGAATTAGATAGTGCGAACACCCAGCTTATTGTAGAACAGTTTGATCTTTTTGAAGAAGCAGCACTCTGTGTAGAAAATATGCAGATTTATGCGGAAAAAAATGATGTGACTATTACATATGAAGGTGGTCCGCAGGAAATCACTGCAAATCGGGAGATGATAAACGAGCTGATCAATAATCTTTGTGCCAATGCCATTCGCTATAATAAAAAGAACGGAACAGTAAAGGTCAGAGTAGACAGTGAACAAGGTCATTCATATTTGAGAGTAGAAGATACTGGAATCGGTATTCCAAAAGAACATCAGAAAAGAATTTTTGAACGATTCTACCGCGTAGATAAAAGCCGTTCAAAACAGACTGGAGGAACCGGTTTAGGGCTTGCCATCGTAAAACATATCGTTGCACTTCATGATGCAAAACTCGATCTTCAAAGCGAAGTTGGAAAAGGGACTACAATTACAGTGACATTTTAAACTGACTATATTAAACCGATAGGAAAAGCGAATAAAAAGCAAAATAAACTTCAAAAAGAAACGAAGTGACCATATTGACTATATCTAAATTGGATATTTCAATATGGTCATTTTTGCTGTACTATACGGGCAGATGCAAATGAAAAAGGCAATATTTTATCGGGAAAATGAAAGGAGTTTATCATGAATAATAATGCAGAAAAACAATATGAATTAAATAAAGAACTTGCTCAGATGTTAAAAGGTGGTGTCATCATGGATGTTACTACTCCGGAGCAGGCAAAGATTGCAGAAGAAGCTGGTGCATGTGCTGTTATGGCGTTAGAGAGAATTCCGGCGGATATTCGTGCAGCCGGCGGGGTATCAAGAATGAGTGATCCAAAGATGATTCGCGGTATTCAAGAAGCAGTTTCTATTCCGGTTATGGCAAAGTGCCGTATTGGACATTTTGCAGAGGCACAGATTCTTGAAGCAATCGAGATTGATTATATTGATGAGAGTGAAGTTCTTTCTCCGGCAGATGATGTTTATCATATTGATAAAAAACAGTTTAAAGTGCCATTTGTATGTGGAGCAAAAGATTTAGGAGAAGCACTCAGAAGAATCAATGAAGGTGCTTCTATGATCCGTACAAAAGGAGAGCCTGGAACTGGTGATGTTGTACAGGCAGTACGTCATATGCGTATGATGAATCGTGAGATCGCACGCATTACTTCTATGAGACAGGATGAACTTTTTGAAGTAGCAAAAGAGTTAAGAGTTCCTTATGAATTAGTGTTAAAAGTACACGATACAGGAAGACTCCCAGTCGTTAACTTTGCAGCCGGTGGAGTTGCAACTCCGGCAGATGCGGCATTGATGATGCAGCTTGGTGCAGAGGGAGTATTCGTTGGTTCTGGTATTTTTAAATCCGGTAATCCAAAGAAGAGAGCAGATGCGATTGTAAAAGCGGTTACAAATTATAAAGATGCCAAAATGCTTGCAGAGCTTTCTGCTGATTTAGGAGAAGCGATGGTCGGCATTAACGAGAGTGAGATTCAATTATTAATGGCAGAGAGAGGAAAATAAAGAGAGGAAAACAAAAATGAAAGTTGCGGTACTTGCGGTCCAAGGGGCCTTTATAGAACATGAAAAAGCATTAGAAAGACTTGGTGTGGAGACAGTAGAGCTTAGAAAGGCAGAAGATTTAGAACAGGATTTTGATGGTCTTGTTCTGCCGGGCGGAGAAAGTACCGTACAGAGCAGACTTTTAAAAGAACTTTCTATGTTTGAACCTTTAAAGAAAAAAATAGAAGAAGGTCTTCCGGTTTTGGCTACCTGTGCCGGTCTTATTTTACTGGCGCAGAATATTTCAAACGATGAGAATCGATGTTTTGCTACATTACCGGTTACTGTAAAGAGAAATGCATACGGAAGGCAGCTTGGAAGCTTCTATTATGAGGGAGAGATTAAAGAAATTGGAACATTTCCTATGGAATTTATCCGCGCTCCGTATATTGAATCTGTCGAAAAAAATGTGGAAATCCTTGCACAGGTAGAGGAAAAAATTGTGGGAGTTGCTTACAAAAATCAGTTAGCATTCTCATTTCATCCGGAATTAACTGGAAATGACAGAATTCATGATAAATTTATAGAACTAATTAAAGTAAGTAATGACTAACTTTTACCCTAAGATACAGTTGTCAGCTGAAAAAGCCTATGTTACAATAGATGAGAATTAGATACACAGCATATAAGTTCCGAAGGGATGAAAAGAGAATCCGGTGAGAGTCCGGAGCGAATCCGTCACTGTAAAGGGAGTCTGTACAATAAGCCACTGAGATATTATATTTTGGGAAGGGTGTACCGATGGAGAACCAAGCCAGGAGAACTGCTTATATGTTTAGTCGACTCATCTTACGGAATTTTAAGAGAGCTGTACATCTCACACATAAATCTACTATATGATTTGTGATGGAATTGGGATTCCAATCTATTTCAAATTTATTAGGTGATTTATGATTGAAAATTTAGAATACGATAGATGAAGAGACTTATAGTGAGTATAGGTCTCTTTTTCTTATCATAAAAAGCAGCCATCCTATAGGAGAAGAGACAATTTAGGAGTACTTTTTGTTTGAATATACGGAATACTCTTTATGGATGGGAATCATTTTGAGATACAGTATTGTTAAAGGAGGTTATGTAGAAGTTTATGGGATTTCAGTTAGGCAATCTTTATGTAGAAAAGGGTGAAAAGGTATGTGGATTTTTAAAGCTGCCTTTTACAGAGGATGAATTACCCGTAACATTAATCTATGGACAGGAAGAGGGACATACGGTTTTAGTAGACGGAGGAATTCACAATGCAGAATATGTAGGAATTGAGTGTGTCACAGGACTGGCAGCAAAGCTTCAGCCTAAAGACATTAAAGGAATTCTTATCCTGCTTCATATTGTCAATGTAAATGGATTTAAAGCAAGGACGGTCAGTGTTTCTGCAGAAGACGGAAAGAATCTCAACCGGGTATTTCCGGGGGATGCGAATGGAACGTATACGGATAAGCTGGCATATTTTATAGAAAAAGAGATTTTTTCAAAAATAGATTATTATATCGATGTACATAATGGAGATTGGTTTGAGGATTTAACACCATTTATTTATTGTGTCGGTAACGCTCCGGAGGAGACCGTAGCGGAAGCAGAAAGAATGGCACAGGCAGCAGATATGCCATTTTATGTGAAGTCACAAAGTGGAAAAGGTGGAGCATATAATTATGCCGGAACGTTGGGAATTCCATCGGTACTGATCGAGCGTGGATGTAATGGTATGTGGTCAGAAGAGGAAGTAGCAGCCTCACAGAAAGATGTAAAGAATATTCTTCGTCGTATTGGTATGTTAAAGACAAGGCCAACGTTAGCAGAAATGCAGATGCGTGTACCAAAACATATGAATCATGCACATTATGTTGATTCAGAAAAGGCGGGCTGCTGGTTCCCGAAAAAGAAGGCAGGACAAATTGTGAAAGCCGGTGAGCTTTTAGGAGAATTAAAAGATTATTTTGGAAATGTCATCGAAGAATTTCGTTTAAAAGAAGACGCAATCATTCTGTATCAGACAATTTCTTATTCTGTTCCGGAGAATTCTCCATTAATTGCATATGGACATTACGATATCTGTATTGATGATATGGGAAATACACACCAGCATACACATGATGAACTTCATAAACATCGTAAAGAACATTATGACGATCATGCCGGAATTCATTCTCGTGAGATGTGGGAGGATATGATTTGAAAAATAACAGCCATACTTTAACTAAAGGCAGCGTAGGGAAGGGCATACTTTTATTTGCTCTTCCCCTTTTGGGTTCGAGCCTTATTCAGCAGCTTTACAGTACAGTAGACCTTATTTTTGTTGGACAGCTTCTTGGGACGAAAGCATCGGCAGCGATTGGAGCCAGCGGACTGATCGTAACCTGTATGATCGGATTCTTTAACGGAATGGCTGTAGGGACGAATGTCTTTGCGGCAAGACATTATGGAGCAAGACGCTTTGAACAATTAAAGAAATTGATACAGACGATTTTTTGGACGGGAATAATCGGAGGCTTCTTATTAACAGTGATCGGTCTGGTCTTATCTCCGGTATTTTTAACCTGGATGGGTACGCCGGAGAGTATTTTTCCACTCGCAGTACGATACCTCCGTATCTATATGGCCAGTATGATATCTGTAGTCAGTTATAATCTTTTAAGCGGTGTACTAAGAGCACTGGGCGATTCCAGAACACCGATGCTATATCAGTTTTTTGGCGGGATTATTAATGTTTTTGCGGATTTTATATTTTTATATGTTTTCCATATGGGAGTAGAAGGAACAGCATTTGCAACGTTATTTTCCCAGACATTTGCGGCTGTCGGAGTCATGATCCATTTATATCGATTAAAAGAACCGTATGCACTGCGGATTCGTTTTTCAGATTGCAGCCTGAAAGAATTTACGGATATACTAAAAGTAGGTGTGCCGGCTGGGGTGCAGTCAATTATTATCACCTTGTCCAATATTATCATACAGTCACAGATTAATACATTAGGTGTTACTTCAGTAGCATCGTTTACAGTCTATTTCAGAGTGGAGTTAATTATCTACCTGCCAATTGTCGCACTTGGACAGGCGGTTGTTTCCTTTATTGGACAAAACTACGGAGCCGGCAACTGGGAAAGAATCAAAAAGGGTAACAGACTTTGTATTTTTGGAGGATCTCTTATTACATTTGCTGCCTGTATACTGCTTATCATAGCGATGCCGGTGATTTTAAATGTATTTACAAAAGATGCTGCAGTAGCAGCGCAGACATTAGAAATCGTAAAAGTAACCTTTCCATTTTACTTTTTTTACACCGTTCTTGAATGTTTCAGCAGTAATTTAAGAGGCTTTGGAAAGGCCTTTCTGCCAATGATCGTAACGGTGATCAGTTTCTGCGGCTTCCGGATCGTTGCATTATTTGCGCTTATGGCAAAGAATCCTTCCCCGGATAAAGTAGCATTATCTTATCCGATATCCTGGGGGATTGCAGCAGCAGCGATGGCGATGCTCTATGTAAGGAACAATAGAAATAGAAGCAGAAAAATATAGTGCGATCCGATCAGGTACAATACCGAAATGTTTTGTCTGTAAGTATTCTGGCAAAAATCAATCCAAGCGGCAGAGCCAGAATGATTAAAATTGCAGAAGCAAACCAGGTCGCAGAAGTAGCAAGGGACATAATACCAAGGTTGTAGAATCCTCTGTAAAGATAAAGTCCCGGAACCATAATAACGATTGAAGGAACAGTGACAGAGATTCTTGGATATCCAGCTTTATTTTTTATCAAAGAGGCGAGAAGACCTGCGGTCAAAGCGCCGATAAACGCGGCAGCAGCAGGAGGAAAGTTTATCAGATCAACAAGTTCAAGACGCAGTGTATTTGCAATAGCACCGATCAATGCGGCGGTTACTGCCAGCGGAACAGGACTGTTGAACATAATGGAGAAACCAAATACGCCGCAAAAACTTGCAAGAAGCCGGAACAAGATCCAATCAGATAATGGTAATGAGATTTTTAGAAAGTCAACCGGCTGAAGATGGAGAATCAAAGCCATAATCCAGGCAGACATTGTTGCAACTAAAATAATGATCAGAGCATAACCGAGTCGTTCAATACCGGAACGCATATCCAGTTTTGCAAGGTCAATACCGCTGGTGATAAAAGGAAATCCCGGAATGATAAATAACATGGCACAGATATATCCGGCTTCATGCCGAACAGAAAGATGGAGAAAAACTTCCCCAAGCTTTAAAAGTCCAGCATAGGAAAGACAGGCGAAAGATACGGATAAAACAATGCCAAGAAATAAAGTATAATGATGTTTGGTTAATTTGCATCTTAAAAAGTTTCCAAGACCAGCACCAATAAAAGCACAGAACATTTCAATCAGTCCGCCGCCAAGCAAAAAAGTAAATCCGCCACAGGCGATAGCAGCAGCAATACCAAGAGCAACCGGAGAATAAAGACCATGAATTTCTTCGATACTATCAAGAAAATTGTGCAGTTGATTTCCAGACATAGTCTTTCCTTCTGTTTCAAAGTTTCGGATAAAATGTTCCAGACGATTTAACTTTGAAGTATTGACTCCGGTATTTGTTAAACAAAGAGATTGTGTAAAACCGTCTTCTCCATCAAAACAGGTATACTCAATTGACATTAGCCCAATATCCGCTGTACAGGTGACACCCATCGTCTCAGCAAGAGTATTCATAGAACTTCGTACACGCCATGCACCGGTTCCACAGGATAAGAGCATGATACCTACTCTGCCGATAATAGAAGCCTTTTCTGTAAGACTTGCCTGTGTAACCGGAATATTTTCTCCATTATTGTCCGTATATTCATGCCAGAGAACATCCATGTGATTTTTTCGTATTGTTGACTGACTCATTTTAACACTTCCCTTTACAGCTCTTTATAGATTCTTTATAGATTTCGTTACAGTTCAAGACTTTTTACCCCGGCTTTTTTGATCATTTTTTCACGACAGGTTAAAACAAGTCCGTCTACCTCACTCAAATGGTGTAACATTTTCTTTTCAAATTCACGGATAGGAAGAAGAATACCGATTTCATCAAAAGTCTGTTCTTTCTTTAATCCGGTTTCCTGTCCGTAATAAACGATTGCATGGGGAGCTTCTTTTTGGATATTATGGAAGGTATTCCATACAACAGCGTAAGCCTGTGCTTCAGTTAAACCTAACTTTTTCGTATCAGGAAGTGCATAAAGAATCATAATACCACGTCGTTTATTTTCTTTTTTCTCCGTAATATTCATCTTGCTGCCGCCAACATAGGAACGAACGATATCATATCCATCGGCAAGATAAAGTTTAGAACGAGGCGCACATTCATGATTCTTATAAATTTCTTTAAATTTACTATACTCTCTACCGGAAACGATTTTCTTTGCCGCAGGCAAAAGCTCTCCGTCAGGATTTGTCAAAAGAACAGGATTCATTCCGGCTTTTCCATGAAATTTTTTAGGAATCAGATACGCATCTCTTAAAAGATCAAACATACTTTTTCCGCAAAGTTTTAATAAAAGAGCGGTGACATCACCGTTTTGATAGGCATAAAAGAGTACTTTGGAAAAATGTTTTGGATCATCCGATTCTAATAAATGATTATCATCCATTGCATCATAAAAAACATCCATTAATTTTTTGCAGGAATCCGGAAAAGCAAGAATCTGGGAAAAAATAGCTTCAACTTCTTCCTCTCTTGGTAAAACAGTTTGCATAATAACACCTGGCTTTCCTTTCGTATGGCTTAAGTATAGAAAGGAAAAGTTCTGACATCAAATGTTTTATTTACATATTGAATATGTGTAGGATATATCGGATGTAAGATGACTCCCACATCTACGATATATCTTGAATAGAAATATAAAATTTTTCCATTATTTTTATCTTGAATCCATATTCATAATGCGTTATAATAAACGAGTAAATAAATACAGAATCTTCGGGGATGGGTGTAATTCCCTACCGGCGGTATTTGTTTCAGATGAAGCAGCTATTTATGAGCGAACGAATCTGGTAACATAAGCCCGCGAGCCATTGGCATGATTCGGTGAGAGTCCGAAGCCGACAGTACAGTCTGGATGAGAGAAGAATGAGAAGAGAGCGGTTTTTATAGTATTTTTATTGTATTGAATGAAGCATCAGGTAAAGGATAGAATCAGTAAAGGATAGAATTACATGATGTGGACTCTGACACATAATATTATATCAGTTCGTTTAAAAGTGTAGCTTAACCCCGATAATATTTCTATCGGGGTATTTTTTATGGGTTAAAAAAGCTAAAGTTTCCTTCCCTGTTCAAACTTTATTATTTGGAGAGAATGTATTGTGTTTTTCGTAATGTATTTTCAGAGCTTTTTGTAAAATCAAGGACAAAAAGATTCCGAGAGTACATAGTAAAAGAATGGAGGAATTTAAAAATGAGTCAGTATTATCTTGGATTTGATGCGGGAACACAGAGTGTAAAAGTAGCGGTATATGATGAGAATATGAATTGTATCGTATCTTCTTCCGCACCAACAACATTAACTTATCCGGAGCCGGGATGGGTAAGTATGGACGTGGATGAGTATCTGGCACTCACGATTAAAGGAATGAAGGAATGTGCTTCTTTGATGAAGGAAAAAGGACTGGATGTGACAAAGATTAAGTCGATTATGGGAGATGGTATTATCTGTGGTATCTGTGGTGTAGATAAAGACGGTAATGCGATCACACCATATATTAATTATCTTGATTCACGTACAAAGGATGATGTAGATCTCGTAAATAGCTGGGATTTAGACATTTTTGGAAAAGAAACAGGTAATCCGGAAGCAAACTGCATGTTCCCTGCCATGTTTGCCCGCTGGTTCTTAAAAAATATAGAAGGATTTAAAGAAAACGGTGCAAAGTTTATTCACGATGCACCGTATGTACTGGCACATCTTGCAGGTCTTTCTGCAAAAGATATGTTTATTGACTGGGGAACAATGTCTGGATGGGGACTTGGATATAAAGTAGAAGAGAAATGCTGGTCGAAAGAACAGCTTGATCTTCTCGGTATTCCGGAAGAGATGATGCCACGAATCGTAAAACCATGGGATATCATCGGACATTTAACAGAAGAAATTGCACAGGAAACAGGACTTCCGGCAGGAATTCCTATTTGTGGAGGTGCAGGAGATACTATGCAGTCCATGATCGGAAGTGGAAATATGAAGCCGGGGCAGGCCGTTGATGTTGCGGGAACCTGTTCGATGTTCTGTGTATCTACAAAGGGAATTATACCGGAATTAAGCAAGAAAGGAGCCGGCCTTGTATTTAACAGCGGTTCTCTTCCAGATACGTATTTTTACTGGGGATATATCCGTACCGGCGGTCTTGCATTACGCTGGTTCAAAGATAATATCTGTAAAAAGGCAGAAGACGATAATTATTATCGAGTATTAGAAGAAGATGCCAGAAAAGTTCCGGCAGGTTCAGATGGTGTACTTTTCCTTCCATATCTGACAGGTGGAATCAATGATATTCCGGATGCAGTAGGATGCTTCTTAAACATGACAATGGATACAGATCAGGCGACCTTATGGCATGCTGTTTTAGAAGCGATTGGTTATGACTACATGGAAATCACAGATCTGTATCGTTCTGCGGGAATTGACTTAAGCCGCATCACGATCACAGAAGGCGGAAGTCGTGATAATATGTGGAACCAGATGAAAGCAGATATGTTAGACAGTCGTACAGTCACATTAGAGAATGCGGCTGGTGCCGTTATGACAAACTGTATGTTTGGTGCCTATGCAGTAGGAGATGTAGACAATATCACCGAAGCTTTATCAGGGAATATTCACCTGAAAAATGTATTTGAACCTTCTAGGGAAAATGTAGAATTTTACCGTAAACAATATGAGAAAAAAACACACCTCGTGAAAAATACCATGAAGGAAGCTTTCGAAATCCTCAAGGAGCTGAGATAGTCTGCTTGGAAACAGACGACCGTTGAAGGAGTTAGCTATAGCAGAAACTCCCTGACCTAAACCCACACCATCAATTTATAGAAGCCAGAAAATGCAAACTCCTGTAATAGGAAAATGTGATGTCGGAGCAAGTAAAAATGCGGTGACGCATTTTTTACGCCGCGATTATCTTCACATTTTCCTATTACAGGAGTTTGCATTTTCGTCTCCTATATGATATAATTGTCGCTGTGCTTTGGAGATGTACCCAAGTGGCTGAAGGGTCCGCACTCGAAATGCGGTAGGTCGGCTATAACCGGCGCGAGGGTTCAAATCCCTCCATCTCCGTTTAATGTACTCTCAGAGTCTTTCTTGCACTTGCTTTTGTGGCTGATTTCCCGCCAGTCGCACCCGAATTTCATCAACGTACGCATCGCGTACGTCTCAAAAATTTGGGCACAACTGACAAAAAATCTTCTCACAAAATCAAGCACAAAAAGATTCCGATAATACATTTTATATGACCCGAGGTCAGGTGATAAGGAATATAAGAGCGGCAGGGCTTTGAAGATAGAAGTCATGTCGCTTTTCTTATGTGGGGTAACAGTTAGTATATTGGATTTTTGAAATGAGGTGAAAAACGTGAAGAATATTGTAATGGGAATACTGGCGCATGTAGATGCCGGAAAGACAACATTATCGGAAAGTATGTTGTATTTATCAGGAACGGTACGTAAGCTTGGACGAGTGGATCATAAAGATGCTTTTCTTGATACGTATGCATTAGAGAGAGACAGAGGAATTACGATTTTTTCAAAACAGGCTGTTTTTTCACTTGGAAATAAAAAAGTGAACCTTTTAGATACACCGGGACATGTTGATTTTTCTGCGGAAATGGAACGAACACTGCAGGTACTTGATTATGCGGTGCTTGTTATCAGCGGGGCAGATGGTGTACAGGGACATACGGAAACTTTATGGAAGCTGTTAAAGCTTTATGATATCCCTACATTTATTTTTATTAATAAGATGGATCAGCAGGGAACAGATCAAGCGGCATTGCTTTCAGAATTAAAGGAACGTCTTGATGAAGGATGCATTGCCTTTGGGAAAGAAGAGAGTACAGAAACTCTGGAAGAGCTGGCAATGACCGATGAAAAGGTACTGGACTATTTTATGGAGCATGAAAGTATCCGGAAGGAAGAAATCTGTCGCTTGATAAAGGAAAGAAGAGTATTCCCATGTTATTTTGGTTCAGCATTAAAGTTAGAGGGAGTACAGGAACTTCTTTATGGGTTTGAACGGTATATGGAGCCGTATACGGGAACAGAAGAATTTGGAGCGAAAGTATTTAAGATTTCCAGAGATGATAAGGGAGAACGTCTCACATTCTTAAAAGTAACTGGTGGAAAGCTTGTTGTAAAGATGCCGGTGAATCTGGTGGATAAAGAAGAAAAGGTGAATCAGATCCGTATTTATTCCGGAGCAAAGTATGAGACAGTAAATGAGGTGGAAGCCGGGGGCGTCTGTGCGGTTACGGGACTGGTTTCTTCTTATATCGGACAGGGATTTGGTGTGGAAAAAGGTACAGCTGCCCCATTTTTAGAACCGGTTTTAACATATCAGATGATTTTGCCGGATGGAGCGGATACGACAAAGGTTCTCCGGGAGTTGAAACAATTAGAGGAGGAAGAACCACTTCTTAATATTGTATGGAATCCTGCATTAGAAGAAATTCATGTACAGTTAATGGGCGAAGTGCAGACAGAAATCTTAAAGACAATGATTGCGGAGCGCTTTCATTTAGATGTTGAGTTTGGTACGGGAAAGATTGTATACAAGGAAACAATAAAGAATTCTGTTGTGGGAGTCGGACATTATGAACCACTTCGTCATTATGCAGAAGTTCATCTTAAAATGGAGCCTCTTGAAACCGGCAGCGGACTTGTTTTTGATGCGGATTGCAGTGAGGATGTTCTTGATAGAAACTGGCAGCGCCTGATTCTGACACATTTGCAGGAAAGAGAACATCCGGGAGTGCTTACCGGTTCGCCGATTACGGACATGAAGATAACGATTGTAGCAGGAAGGGCACATTTGAAACATACCGAGGGCGGTGACTTCCGTCAGGCAACTTACCGGGCTGTCAGACAGGGCTTAAAGTCTGCGGAAAGTATATTGCTAGAACCATGGTATTCTTTTGTTTTAGAAGTTCCGTCTGATCAGGTAGGAAGAGCGATGTCAGATATCGGACAGATGAATGGAAGTTTTGAAGGTCCGGAGGCGGAGGATAAGCAGGGAATGGTGCGGCTTACCGGAACAGCACCAGCTTCGGAAATGCGTGATTATCAGCGGGAAGTCTGGGCTTATACGAAGGGACGTGGACGAATCACATTCACTTTAAAAGGATATGAACCTTGTCATAATGCAGAAGAAGTAATAGAACAGATCGGCTATGACAGTGAGAGAGATATTGATAATCCAACCGGTTCTGTTTTCTGCGCACATGGTGCCGGATTTCTTGTAAAATGGGACGAAGTACCGGAATATATGCATATAAAAGAAGATTTTTTATCAGAAGGATCTGATGAGATATCAGAAGGAGAGCAGACGATAACAGGAAACGCCCATTTTGGAAATAGTAGTTATTCTTCAGGATATGGAGATGATCCAGAACTCCTTGCAATCATGGAGAGAGAGTTTGGTTCAAAGCAAAAAGAAAGAGATCGTTACAGCGGTTATCGTAAACAGACAGTGTCGGCACCAATGCCCCGGAAAACTGTTATAAAAGATACCGAACCGAAAAAAGAATATTTACTTGTAGATGGATATAATGTTATTTTTGCCTGGGAAGAATTAAATGAACTTGCCAAAGCAAGCATTGATGCTGCAAGAAATAAGCTGATGGATATTTTAAGTAACTATCAGGGATTTACAGGCTGTACATTGATTCTTGTTTTTGATGCATATAAAGTAAAAGGCAGTCAGGGAGAAGTACAGAAATACCATAATATTTATGTTGTGTATACAAAAGAAGCGGAAACGGCAGATCAGTATATTGAAAAGACTACACATGAAATCGGCAGAAAGTATAAGGTCACAGTAGCGACTTCGGATGCTTTAGAGCAGGTTATTGTTATGGGACAGGGCGCATACCGTATGTCTGCAAGAGATTTTTATGAAGAGGTAGAACGGACAGAAAAGCAGATTCGGGAGATAAATGAGCAGCAGCATGGTGAGAAAAGAAACTATCTTTTGGATTATGCAAAAGAAGAGGATGCAAAGCATATGGAAGAAGTAAGACTTGGGAAAAAAGTCAGAGAAACATGACAAAACCACTGTCTGCGACCCTGAGCAAATCCTAGTAAAGCAGTGTAGTATGCACAAAAAAACAAAGGGAAAAAGGGGCTGTTTTATTGACTTTTGAAAGTCTCTATGTTATATATGGAATTTAGACGTTACGATGAATGTACGCTCGGAATCTTTTCATAAAATCAAGCACAAAAGACTCGAGAGTACATAGGAGATGATAGGAGGAAACTATGCTTGAATTACAAAATATCAGCTATATGGTTGATGATGATAATAAAGAGATTTTAAGAGATATCAATCTTGCATTCGATGAGAAGTTTGTTGCGATTACAGGACCAAACGGAAGTGGAAAGTCCACTCTTGCAAAGATTATCGCCGGCATCTTAAAACCAACATCCGGTAAGATTTTATTAGATGGTGAGGACATTACAGACCTGAATATTACAGAAAGAGCAAAGAAAGGGATTAGCTATGCTTTCCAGCAGCCTGTAAAGTTTAAAGGATTAAAAGTAAAAGATTTAATGAGTATTGCCTCTGGAAAGACGTTAGATATTGCCGGAATCTGTGATATTCTTTCTCAGGTAGGATTATGTGCAAGAGATTATATTAATAGAGAACTGAATGGCAGCCTTTCAGGCGGTGAGCTTAAACGTATAGAGATTGCTATGATCAAGGCGAGAGCAACAAAGCTTTCTGTATTTGATGAACCAGAAGCAGGAATTGATCTGTGGAGCTTTAACAGCCTTATTCACGTATTTGAAGATCTTCATGAAAAAACAGACGGTACGATACTGATCATTTCCCATCAGGAAAGAATTCTTGAAATTGCAGACAGAATCATTGTAATTAATGACGGACTTGTAGAAAAGAGTGGAAAAGGAGAAGAGGTTATTCCGGAACTCCTTTACAAATCAAGTATGTGTCAGAAATTAAACAGAGATTAGGGGGGACAGAATCATGGATTTAATACAGAAAGAATTATTAGAAGAGATTGCAGATCTTCATGGAGTACCGGCCGGAGCATATAATATTCGTGCAAACGGAGCTGCTGCTGCAAGAAATACGACAGCGAACATTGATATTGTTTCTAAAGAAGATAAACCGGGAATCGACATTATCATCAAGCCGGGAACAAAGAAGGAAAGCGTGCACATTCCGGTTGTGATCAGTCAGACAGGGCTTACAGACCTTGTTTATAATGATTTCCACATTGGTGATGATTGTGATGTAACGATCGTAGCAGGCTGCGGAATTCATAATGGTGGTGACGGACTTTCACAGCATGATGGTATTCATGAATTTTTTGTTGGGAAGAATTCTAAGATTCGTTATGTAGAGAAGCATTATGGTAATGGTGACGGCAAAGGCGGTAAGGTGATGAATCCAAAGACGATCATTCATCTTGACGAGAATGCATATTTTTATATGGATACCGTACAGATTAAAGGAATTGACAGCACAATGCGTGAGACAGAAGCCGATTTAAAAGACGGAGCAAAGCTTGAGATTTCCGAGAAGCTTATGACACATGGAGAGCAGAAAGCAGAAACACAGTTTGCAGTGGAGTTAGACGGTGAGGGAAGCAGTGCGAACGTTGTATCCCGTTCCGTTGCACGTAATGATTCTTATCAGATGTTCCGCGCGAAGATCTCAGGTAATAATGCCTGTGCCGGACATAGCGAATGTGATGCGATCATCATGGATAACGCAAAGGTTCGTGCGATTCCTGAATTAGAGGCGAACAATCTGGATGCAGAACTGATTCATGAGGCAGCAATCGGTAAGATTGCAGGGGAACAGCTTATTAAACTTATGACATTAGGACTGACAGAAGAAGAAGCAGAAGAAATGATCATTTCCGGATTCTTAAAATAGTGATATACTAAACCGTATAATATACAGTCGTTTGTGAATGAAGTGTAACATTGCGGAAACTTGAGTACAACTGGCGGAATTTAACCCCAAAAGCAAGTATCGAAAGATTCTGAGACTATATAAGAATACTAAGGGGGACTTTTTATGAGACAATGTATGGATATGGATAATTTACATAAAAGATTAAAAAGAGTAGAGGGGCAGATTAAGGCAATTGACCGTATGATCGAGCAGGATGTTCCATGTGAGGATATCATTATACAGATTAATGCCGCGAAAACTGCCCTGCATAAGATTGGGCAGGTAGTATTAGAGGGACATTTGAATCATTGTGTAAAAGACGGAATTGCACATGGTGATGCAGAGAAAACGATCGCAGATTTTGCAAAGGCTGTAGAATATTTTTCAAGATTATAAAACGGATGAATCAATGAAAGAAAGAGGACATAGAATTTTTTTAGAATTTTATGTCCTTTTTTGTTATAAAAAGTGCAAAACAAAATAGCTACAGGATGGATATTTTTATTGCTACAAAAATAAAATCAACTTATAATAAGAATATATTTTCGGAATTTTATAAGCGGATAAGATCAGGCTGGGAAATATCCGAATCAGATGAGAAAATGTGAGGTGTTAATATGAGCAGAACAGACGAAGAAATCAAAAGATATGAGACGAAGATGAAGTCTTGTACGACAATGACAGATTTACTGGTAGCGATGTCTTCCTGGCAGAGCTATGCACAAAGTCATAATTTAAGCACAGAAGAAAAGCGAATGGTAGATGAAGCGTATCTGAAGGCAGAAGAAAGACTGATTACTGCGGTAAAGCCAAGTTTATGGTAAGTTTTTGATTATAGATCTGCAGGAATATAAGTTTGCAGTGATAGCTGCATTGATAAAAGATTCAAGTCGAGCAGCCGCGAGACTTGGCGCGTGATTCTGGTCAGCGTAAGCTGACATATTCTTTACAGAATCACTGCGCATCCTCGCGGAGCGTTTATCTCAGTCGGAGATTGGACTCCCACTGAGACAAATTTGCTGTCACTCACCACCTGAAAGAGGTGGGAGTCTTCTCGACTGAGATAAACAGATTGCTAGTGGAGGGAGACAAAATGAACGGAACGAAAGGAAAAATGGCAGAGGCATTTAAGGAGCTTGTGTGTAAGAAGTCATTTCAGAAGATTACGATAAGCGATATCGCAAAAGAGAGCGCCATGACCAGAGAAAACTTTTATTATCATTTCCGGGATAAATATGACATCATGCACTGGATTTTTGAACAGGAGATCGTAGAAAAACTTCCGTCAGAAGAGGAATCGTTTGAAATGTGGTTTCATACATTATTTATGAACACATGTGAGGATTATAAATATTACAGAAAGTTGATAAAGAATCTGAGTGTAGAGGAAGTACGAAGTGACTTATACAAACTATTTGAACACAGAGTACGTCTTATGATCGAAGAGTGTCTGGATGATTCTGTATGGAATCTGCGTAAGGAGAAGGAAGATTTTACAGTAACATTTTTTACGGAGGCTTTTCTTGGGTTTTATATCAATTACATCAGGGAGCATGAGGAAATCAATCTTCAGTTACTCCAAATGGAAATAAAGTTTCTCTTTGATAAATTTCTTTCAACCGTAAGAATTACGAAAGAGTAAGTAACCGAGCAAGAAACATAATAATTAGATAAAATATCTAAAAGAAAGATAGGAATAATTACTGAAATAGTGCAAAATAGCCCATGAAAATGGAATTGTAAGGTAAAAAAACGAAAAAATATCGTAAGAAATATGACAGATTCTCACATAATTCTTACAATGTAAAAAGACAAATACCCCTATAAGTGTTATATTTAAATCAGCACTAGTGTACTTAATTGGAAACATTAATTGAATAGGAGGAATTAATATGACTAACGTAATTATTGGTGAATTTGTCGGAACCATTTTACTTGTATTATTAGGTGATGGTGTTTGTGCCAACGTTACACTGAACAATTCTGGATTTAAAGCAGCAGGCGCTCTGTTTATAGCACTTGGCTGGGGTCTTGCAGTTTGTCTCCCAGCAGCAGCATTCAGCGGCATCTGTCCAGCATCTTATAACCCTGCACTGACAATCGCTCTGTTCGCAGACGGAACATTAGCAGCAGCAGATGGCTACACAATCGCAGTTATTATCGAAATGATTATCGCTGAGATGGCTGGTGGTTTCATCGGTGCAGTATTAGTATGGGTAGCATTTAAACCTCAGTTTGATGCATCTTCAGATTTAGGTGACAGCCTTAGAGGTGTATTCTGTACAGCTCCTGGCGTAAGAAATATCCCTTACAACATTCTTCAGGAAGCAATTGCAACATTCTGGTTAGTATTCGCTATTAAAGCAGCTTGTGGCGCATTTGATCTTGGAACATTTGGTGTATTCTTAGTAATCGTTTCTTGTGGTACTACATTTGGTGGTCTTACAGGATACGCTATGAACGCAGCCAGAGATACAGCTCCTCGTTTAGCATTCTCTATCTTACCTATTAAGGGTAAAGGTGATGCTGACTGGGCTTACGGTTTAACAGCTCCATTAATTGGACCTGTAATCGGTGCATTAGTAGCTGTAGCTGTTTATGCTGCATTACCATTATAGAATATAATAATAGTAATTTAATTTACTACATAGTGAATAATAAAAACAGGGCTGTCGGAAAATAGATAGTTCCAAACAGGGGCAGATTTGATTCATGTGAGTCAGATCTGCCCCTGAAATTTTTCCATAAAAAGAAAAAAGATGGCTAACGACAACCATCTTCTCTTTGGTGGAACAGTATCTTATGGTAGTGTCTTATTTTTGCTTTGGACGAACAGATTCATGATAGATTCGTTCTGCTATTGCAAGAATGTAATTTTGTACGATATTTTCACTTCCATAATCAGGATTCGGATGTAAATCAGCAAGCTTTAATAAGTTGCCGGCGGCAATCCGACATTCAGCAAAGGAGAGAAGCCCCCAGCTTAGCTGATCGAGTAAATGTGCATAAAGTGAAGAATATGTTACAAGACGGTCTTCTGTCCTGATATGGTCAAGTATTTCGGTAAATTCCGCTCGGATCAGATTACGATAGGTCTCTTTGTAACAGTCCCATAATGCATCTTCAGACACTCCGAAACGTTCCATACGTCGAATAATATCATGCTGTGAGTGTGTAGTGATTCCCTGCTGGAGCCTGAGTGCTTCTTTGATAGAGGTAATTACAGTACGTCCAATTAATTCTCCAAGCTTACTGTGCTTTCCGGCATTCGTAAGATGAGTGTTTGATTCGGCATTCGCTATAATGATGACACCATCTGTACCGGTTCCGGTAGCAATTCCACAGGAATATCGGCTGGAAATTAAAAGCTCCTGCATAGCAGCAGCCTTCGCTTCTGCACAGGAGACGAGAGCAGAAGCCATCGCTTCTTTTTTCAGATCGGCATTAATGTAAAGAAGAATATTGATGGTGCCGGTTGGAGTAGTATCGTCAAAGGAACTTTCTGACTTTTCATGCCAGGAAGCCGGATCTCCGATACGACCTCCGTTACTTCGTACACCTGCAGTAGTAATAGCTGTGACGGAAAAGTCTTCATAGGAGAGTGTAGAAATAGCAGCGTTCTCCATGCTTGCAGCAGTCAGAAGACCGGAACAGGCAGAAGAATCAAGTCCTAAGTCTTCCTCTGCCAAAATATCCATGTGCTCCCGATAAGTATCTGCCCGAAGTTTAATCCCCATACCGGAACCGGGATTGGCATCATTATTAAAAACAGCAGATAAATCTGTTGTAAATCCTCCATTATTTGGACCGGTACTCAGGACATTTCGTTGTCCTTTAAAAAGAATAACAATAGACTTCTTGTATTTATGTATGGTATCTCCATTTGGAAATTCATAAAGTTTCAAAATAATGCCTCCTTTTTAGCTTTCTGGTGCCTCGAAGCTTCTATCTAATGTAATAATACATTCCATAAGGAATGCGGCTGGTAATTGCATGACCTTAGAGAACAAATACAACCGTGGGACACACGGGGATAGCTCGCATATGCTTAGCATAGTAGTGCTATCGAACGAGAACCAAACTTGCCGAGGTTGGGAAGCCCCACACCTCTACGGGTGGGGAGGATGTCACCCTAAGTATTTGGCTAAAAATACAACAACGATTAAAATAACCGTTAGAAAAAACATAGTGTTCATTGGAACGTTGAGACGTGGGAGTCCTCCTTGATCCGGACGTATTTCAAATTTGTTTCGGTTTTCCCATGCTTCTTCTAAACGCTCTTCCTTTGTCTGGTTCTTCCAGCGTTCCATATTTTCTTTGTTTGTTTCATCAAAGAGGGCAGAATCACTTTTTAATCCAAGTGCAGCCCGGTCTCTTGGAGATAATGTTTCGTCTTTTCGAATATCGTACCCACATACGGGGCATATTTTTTCATCAAATGGATAAACTTTACCACATTTACGGCATTTAATCGTTGTCATATAGAACCACCTCTTTTTTTAAATTATTAGAATTATAACACGCTTATTATAACTTGACAAGAATACGGAAAATGGCTTATCATATAAAGATAAAGTAACTGTTTGAGAGAATGAGACAGTTAATGTACTCTCGGAACATTTTTGTACTTCGAGAATACATATTAGAATCAGGAGGAAGAATAATGACAGTTGAGATGTGGATGGGGCTTGGAATTGTTGTTGCAATCATCGGCTTTATTATGTGGCGTGTAGGCTTGAGTATGCAGGCAAAGAGAAATCGAAACGCAGGTATGGTTACTATGATAGCGTGGTTACTTCTCATGGTTGGAGTAATGACTGCCTTTTCATTCTTTAGAGTAAAGTATTTAAGCTGATAAGTGGATAATATAGTAAAAAAGAAAAAGGAGAGCATTATGAGGATTTCAACAAAAGGTAGATATGCTCTTCGTTTAATGCTTGATATTGCTATGAATGATGCAGAAGGGAAGCCAGTGAGAGTGAAAGATATTGCCAAACGGCAGGAAGTGTCCGGGAAGTATCTGGAGCAGATTGTTTCGGTACTGACCAAGGCAGGATATTTAAGAAGTATTCGTGGCCCTCAGGGTGGATATCTCCTCACAAAGCATCCGGATGAGTATACGGTAGGTATGATTCTGCGAATTACAGAAGGCAGTATGGAGCCGGTTCCTTGTCTGGAAGAAGGAAGCGAAGTTTGCGAAAGAATGGAAGAATGTATAACGATTCCTCTCTGGAGAAAGCTGAACGAGGCAATCAGCGGGGTGCTCGACCATACGACATTAGCTGATTTGATTGAATGGCATTATGCGAAGAATGGAAATGATTATGTGATTTAAAAAAAGCTTCTGGAATTATAGAAGATTATGATTTCAGAAGCTTTTTTCTATAAAGAAGAACAGAATGAGTTTTTGCAAAACAGGAAAGTAAGCAGGGGTCTGACGAAGAATATCGAGGTGTTCTTGAAATTGACATTTTTGTATTTTGGAAGGGAAGGATAAAATGATAGGACAGTATACAACACAACAGTGGCTTTTATATTTTTATGTGTATTGTTTTCTTGGGTGGATTTTTGAATCCTGCTATGTATCATTTAGAAAAAAACAGTGGGTAAACAGAGGATTTCTCCATGGACCGTTTTTACCTATTTACGGAAGTGGAGCAGTGATGATGCTCTTTGTGTCAGAACCATTTAAAGATAATCTTATACTCACCTATTTTGCAGGTGTGGTGGGTGCAACGCTGCTGGAGCTGGTAACCGGAGCAGCAATGGAAGCATTGCTTAAAGTAAGATACTGGGATTATTCCAACCAAAAGTTTAATTACAAAGGATATATCTGTCTGTCCTCTTCGGTTGCCTGGGGATTTTTGACGATATTGATGAACGAAGTATTTCATCCGGCAATATTACACGTGCTTGCCATTATACCAAAGATGGCAGATGAAATCTTTGTGTGGGTAGTAAGTGCAGGCCTTGCAGTCGATCTGTGCATTTCTGTACGTGATGCAATTGATCTTAGAAATATTCTTGTCGGAATGGAAAATGTACGAAAAGAAGTGGTTATATTAAGAAAGAGAGCAGATGTTGTTATCGCTGTTCTTGATCAGGAGTGGAGAGAATATGTTAAGAATCATCCGGCAGTAGAGCGTATGGATGAAATAGGAAAAGAAATAGAACTGCGTCTGGCTAAGATGAGAGAAATGGCAGAACTTCCAAGGCTTCCAGAACATCAGAAATTCGAAATGCTTGATATGAAAGAAAGAATTGGAAAGCTAAAAGAACGTAATTTCCGCCTGAAAAGAAAGGGAACTGGTAATGTCCGAATGCTTATTAAAGGAAATCCTACCATGGTCTCTCCAAAGTATGCGGATGCCTTTAATCAGTTAAAAGGATATTTAGCGGATTTTGAAGAAAAAAGAAAAGGGAAAAAATAACAATTTTTTTAAGATATTGTGAAGAGTGGGAAAATACATTGACTTATTAAGAAAGTTGCGTTACATTTTTAAGATAATAAATTGTTCAGGCATCTGTATTATTTATACAGTTTATACATCATGACGCGCATCTCGCAGCAAGAATGTCAGGACATTCCTGAATATATAGCAATCGGGCAAAAAGGTGATATTATGACAGAAAAATTAAAGAATTATAAGCATGGTTTACTCCTGCTATACTTTCCGTTTTATTTAGCGGCATTTTCCTATTTAGAAAAAAGAGTGCCGGATCAATTACATATTATTGACTGTGCGATTGATCGGTATATTCCTTTTATAGAAGTGTTTATCATACCATATCTTTTATGGTTTGTGTACATTGCAATAGCAGGTATTTACTTTTTCTTCCAGGAAAAGGAATCCTTTTGTAAGTTAATGTACTTTGGTATGATCGGAATGACAATATTTATTATTGTTTCTTATGTATATCCGAATGGCTTAGAACTCCGGCCGGACACATTTACAAGAGATAATATTTTTATACAGCTTACCAGAATGATCTACTCGATGGATACGCCGACAAATGTACTTCCGAGCATTCATGTGTTTAACTCGATGGCAGTGTATTTTGCCGTAAAAAACAGTCCGTATCTGAAAGAAAAGAAAGTGATAAGAGGAGCGGCCTTTTTTATGACTACTTCTATTATCCTGTCCACCATGTTTTTAAAACAGCATTCCGTTGTGGATGTACTTACTGCATTGATTTTATCTTATGTAAGTTATGATATTATCTATAATGAAAGAACAGAAAAGATAAAAGAAGGATTAGAAGAACTAAAATTTCGCAGAAAACGCAAAGAATTCTCCAAATTTTGACCTTTTCCTGCATTGGTTGATGTGATAGAATAGATATAACAAAATGTTGCAGATGAGGAAGTGTAGACATGCGAAAGATAATATTTATTGGAAGAAGTGAGGCGGGGAAAACAACACTCACACAGGCGATGAAAGGCAAGAAGATTGTCTATCATAAAACACAGTATATTAATCACTATGATGTGATTATAGACACACCGGGTGAATATGCCGAAACAAAGGAACTTGCAGGTTCCCTTGCTGTATATAGTGCAGAAGCAGATGTAGTAGGTCTTTTGATTAGCGCAACAGAACCATTTTCCCTATATCCGCCAAACGTAACAGCGCAATCTAATAGAGAAGTAGTTGGAATCGTAACAAAGTGTGACCATTGGGCAGCGAACCCAGAGCAGGCCGCTGACTGGCTAAGACTTGCCGGTTGTAAGAAGATCTTTATGACAAGCTCATTTACAGGCGAAGGTATCGCAGATATAATTTCCTATCTGAAAGAGGAACATGATAAGCTTCCATGGGAAGAAGTCAAGGCACAGTACGACCATCTTGGCTATGGAAAAGGAGAAAGCGATCAACAGCTTAATCTTAACGGCGTAATCGTATAATTCATGTATGATTTATAAACAAACAAAAACATACAAAAAGCAGAAATTTACTATAAAAGAAAATGTGAAGATAGTCGCGGCGCAGAAAATGCCTGACCGGCATTTTTACTTGCTCCGACATCACATTTTCTTTTATAGTAAATTTCTGCTTTTCTGTTTTTGGGCGAATTAAAAATTTTATATTCGTGTGCTTTGTAACGCATAGATTGCATTTTGTATTCTTTTTTACGAATTTTCAGAAAGTCCAAGCTCATTGTGAAAATATTGTAAAGGAGAATATCTGTACCGTCTGGAAAATTCACGATTATGTAAAAGATGTATTCCTGTTTCTTTGTAAGGTGGATTGGGATAAGAACGATAAAAAACATCTGTCAATTTTAAAATTTGATAGTCGTTATCATAATATGCGGTATTTTTAAAAAAAATCAAATACGAAATTCTTAAATTTTTTGCAACTTTTTTAATGCCAAATACGTTTATAAGATAGGATAAAAACAAAATACAGGGGGAGTTTTATGAGAGAAGATAAAAAATATAAGCAGATGCTGATAGTTCTGATAATTGTTTTTACAGGAATTCTTTTATTGAGGGCGGCACCAAGACAAAGTTGTATCTACCAATCTTCAAATAATATATATACACTGCCGGATAAGGAGAGGAGAGGCAGTGATGTTTCTCAACCTACACAAAAAAATAAACAGAAAAATAAAAAGAGCAATATGAAAATCCTATATTATGGTTCGTCTGCGGATACAGTTGAATTTCTGAAAAATTACGATACAATTGAAGAATTAGCTCAAGATGCCGACAATATTGTATTTGGAACTGTAAATGAAAAAAATAGTTATATGGATGAAGAAGGAGATACTGTATACACAGATTATTCCGTAGAATTGAAAAAAGTTTATAAAGGAAAATTAAAAGAAAAACTGGAAGAAAAAGAAAATATTCATATCATAGATTTGGGTGGATGTATCAAAGCATCTGAATATTTCGCAAAACAGGATGACCCCAAAATTAAAAAAATAAAAGAAAAAGTCAGAAAAAATCCAAATACTACGTATGTTCAATATAACTTTGGAAGTGACTGGCAGCCACAAATTGGTAATCAGTGTTTATGGTTTCTGACAACGGATTATTCAGATAACCAGACTTATACTCCATTAAACTCATGGCAGGGAGTATATCGTCTTATAGACGATAAAAAAGGACAGTATTTTCAGCGTTATAGCGCACCAAGTGATACAGATATCGCTGCGCAGGTAACTTTGGTTAACATGGAAAAGAAATTGTCATGGGAATAAGAAAGTTTTAAATGTTATATAAACATATACCAGGTTCTTCACTCGGAGGAAATGTAATGACACAAGAACAGTCTATTTTAAAAGAAATGCCATATCTTTATTTGATGAGCCTTTGGATATGGAGAAATGTTACGAAATACATATATACTTGGAGTAAAAAGTGGAAGTATTTCATAGCAAATAATATATTGGGAAAAGAAGAGTTTTTTGATGAAAAACAGACAGGTAAAGTTGTGAAAATAACGAAAGACCAAAGACTATCGGTTGAGAAAATTCTTGATATATACGGAAATGACATCTTGCGGTTAGCATATTCGTATCTGCAGAATATGCAGGATTCCGAAGATATTTTGCAGGAAACACTGATAAAATACATGCAAAAAGCACCTGTGTTACATAATGAGTCCCAGCAAAAGGCATGGATCTTTCGGGTAGCCATAAACTTGTGTAAAGATAAACTGCGGTATAAAAAAAGGCATGGTACCGATGAATTGAAAGAGACACTGACAGAAGGAAAAAGAGCAGATTTAGTTTTTGTATGGGATGCAGTAAAATCCCTTCCTGTAAAATACAGAGAAGTAATCCATCTCTTTTACTATGAAGGATACCCGGTAAAAGAAATAGCAGGTATTTTACAAAGAAAGGAAAGTACCATTCGGTCAGATCTTCGAAGAGGAAGGGAAAAATTAAAAAATATTTTGAAGGAGGAGTATGATTTTGAGTAAATCTTATAAAGAGGTTATAAATAAAATTCATGTAGACGATGCGATGAAACAGCGGATTCTTCAAAATATAGAACAGGAACAAAGAAGTTCTTCCAAAGATAACAGAGGAGAAAAGAATATATTTCATTATTTCCAGTATAAAAAATTATCAGTATGTGCAGCGGTAGTTGTTTTGTTGCTTTGCTGTGTCTTCTATTTTGGTACATCCACAATTTTACAACCAGATACAGCCAATCAACATAATCTGGCATCAGCCAATAAAAAAGATTCCCTGTCAGCGAGGGCAGATAGGAAAGAGGCAGATTCTGACGACGTAAGTTCAGATGCCGCTAATGCGGAGGACGAATTCAATACAGGTGAGGAGTCTGATGCAGGAAGCGAATTTATGGATATGCTGCCTGATATGAATCAATATTCTTCAGCAAAAGAATTATCCAGGAAAATAGGATTTACCATATCAGATATACCATCTTCACTTATTCCATTTAAAATAAGCGAAAGAACGTATTCTGATTATGGAGATGGACTTGCAGAAATTCAATATTTCAGTGATACAGAACAAAGCATAACTTATCGTAAACAATCCATCTCAAATGCAGATATTTCAGGTGATTATACCAAATACAGCGATGTAATAACAGTAAGGATTCAGTCTGTGACTGTTTGTTTAAAAGGAGAAAAAGGAAAATATAATCTGGCAATATGGAGTAAGAGGAAATATTCCTATTCCCTCTATTTCTCAAATGGCATCACAGAAAAAGAATTTAAAAATCACTATTTTATGAAGATTTTATGAAGCTTTTGCAAAAGGCTATCTAAATCCCTTTTGGTATGTTATGATCCCGTCTTTGACAGTTGCGTAAATAAAAAACTGCTGTAAGTCCAGTGTTGATGGGCTTTGCGGCAGTTTTGAGATAAGTTTTAAAATATAGTAATATTTTTGTTACATAGAACTTTATTTATTTTTCTGTTTGGAAAAGTTATAGATTTGTTTTTCACAAAAGATATCGAAACGAATCATTTTCCGAAGACTTGGGAATTTGTAAATCAAATTTTAGGAATAATTACTTGTGCATTTTCTTTTTGTGCTATGATTACAAGTTTTTCTAATTTATTTGTAAAATATTTAATAGAAGTTAATTGTATTTTAATGTCTTGCGTTGTAACATTTGTTCTTGCTGATTTCGTAAAATTTATAAAATTATTTATTAATATACATTTCATTAGTGATTAATATAAGGAGGAGATTTTATGAGTGTTTTTGGCGCATTAAGATTTATTAGTATTGGTGTTATTATTCTTGTTAGTCTTATATTTATTACATCATTAGTTTGGTCTAGGTATGAAAAACATAATAAAAAACTTTAGATACTGTTAAGGCTTTAGCACAGGGGAACGAAAAGGCTTTAGCCGAGAACACGTTTGAAATCACGATTAGAGATGATAACTTGTTCTTTAATCCAGAGAGGTTTCATCGCCCCTCTGTATTTTTCAATTTAAAAAGAGTAAATGCTTTAGCCAAGAGGCATTTACAAATCCAATTTTAAACAAATCTTTAGTATAATAATTTAAGAAGATAGAGAAGAGGTAGCAGTAAGGAGGCACCCCTAATCTTCAAAATAAAAATCTCAAAAAAGAAAGGAAACAGAACAATGAGAAGATTTTTTAACAAATTAGCAGCAGGAGTAATGGTAGCTACAATGGCTTTCACAGCTTTAGCCCCAGTAACCACAATGGCCGCAGGAAACGATCACACGCACAGTTTCACTACAGCCACTACAACACCTTCAACATCAGACAAAGACTCTGATACAATTCCAATCAAAGAAACTTTAGCAAAGGTGGGAACAAAGTACACAATTGGTGGAAATCAGTACACAGTAATCAAAGCAGGGGAAGAAGTTAGATTTAGCAAAGCTAACGCTAAAAAGAAATCCGTTACAATTCCATTTAGCAAAGCAAATGCTAAAAAGAAATCTATTACAATTCCAGCTATAATCAAAGCAGACGGTATTAGCTACAAAGTAACAGAAGTTGGAGCAAACGCTTTCAAAAACAACAAAAACGTGAAAAAGGTAGTAATTGGAGCAAACGTTGTCAAGATAGCCAACAAAGCCTTCAACAAGTGCCCAAACCTTAAGAGTGTGGTAATCAAAACAACACTGCTCACTAAGAAGACTGCCAGCAAGAAATGCTTTAGCAAAGTAAACAAGAAAATGGTAATCAAGGTTTCTAAGAAATCCAAAAAGACTTATGCTAAGATCTTCAAAGGACTTAGGGTGAGATAAGACCTAAGGTGAAATAGAAACCTTAACAATTCAGTCCCAGCGGGCATTACAGCCTGCTGGGATTTTTGCTTTAGAACATCATGATAAAATAGTTATCTTGATATTTTATATTCCCGTCTTTGACAGTTGATGAACAGAAAAATCGCTGAATCCATTGAAAATACTTTGGAGAGTAGGTAACGATGAGTCTCGGATGAAGTTTTGATGTTGTGTAGGGCATGTCTTTATAATAAAGTCCTTTATCATCAGCAGAAAGTTTGGCGATATCTGCAGGGTGATCATCGGATACACGTTTAAAACCATGAGGATCCAAAGCCCATTGTCTACCATCTTTTTTTAGCTTTTTAATAGACTGTGTGACAATATAAGCACGTTCACCCATATGGTTATAGCAGCGGATATCTTCAGAGGCAAGGCCGGTATCACAGAAAAAGAATTTAAAAATCACTATTTTATGAAGATTTTATGAAGCTTTTGCAAAAGGCTATCTAAATCCCTTTTGGTATGTTATGATGTATATGTATTGGAAGAGATTCACGTAAATTGAAACGAAAGCGAGAAGGAGCGATTTATATATGAATATATCATTTTATCTGATTCCTAAAAGTGAAGTAACATACATACATCAGGAAGATACCGTAGCACAGGCATTACGCCTCATTCATAAGCATGGATATCAGGCGGTTCCGGTTATTGATAAAGAAGGACATTATGTCGGAACGATTTCGGAAGGAGATTTTCTCTGGAATCTGATCGAAGAGTATCACATGGATATGGAAGTGATGAGAAAGTCTCATGTGGAGTCTATGCGTCTTCGCTGGGATTATAAAGCAGTAAGTATTGATGCAGATATCGCACAGTTAGATAAGCACATTCTTAATCAGAACTTTGTTCCGGTTGTGGACGGGCGTAACGTATTTATTGGGATCATTACGAGAAAAGAGATTATTAAGGAATTATTGAAGCAGAAGAACAGTAATGTGATCCAGAAGAGTCCGCTGGTAGAACAGCGTGCGGACAGTGTGCAGCAGGCAGGACAGGCTTTTCATTAATATACAGAATTATTTCGAGAATGTTTTGGTGCTCTTACAATAATTGCATATAATCATATAATTAAGTAATAAGGAGATTTTTACATGGCAGATTTACCACAGTCTTTTCTTGATTCTATGAAGGAGATTTTAGGAGAAGATTATGAAGCGTTTCTTGCCGGATTTGACGGACAGAGACAGTATGGTCTGCGGGTGAATACTTTAAAGATGAACTTGGAGGAATTCGAAAGAATTGCTCCTTTTCATTTGAAAAAGGTTCCGTGGATTTCAAATGGATATTTTTATGAGGCAGAAGATGTACCGGCAAAGCACCCATTTTACAGTGCCGGACTTTATTATTTACAGGAACCGAGTGCGATGACTCCGGCATCAAGACTTAAAGTACAGCCGGGTGAGCGGGTTCTTGATCTGTGTGCGGCACCGGGAGGGAAGGCAACGGAACTTGGAGCAGCCTTACAGGGAGAAGGCCTTCTGGTGGCAAATGATATTAATACAGCAAGAGCGAGAGCATTACTTCGTAATCTTGAGCTATTTGGTATTTCTAATAGTTTTGTGACGAATGAGCCACCGCATGTACTTGCGGAGAGATTCCCGGAATTTTTCCACAAGATTATGGTGGATGCGCCTTGTTCCGGTGAAGGAATGTTTCGAAAGAATCCGGCGGTTGTGGATTCCTGGCAGGAAAAAGGACCGGAATATTTTTCAAAACTGCAGCGGGAAATCATTGTACAGGCGGCAGATATGCTGCTTCCAGGCGGCATGATGTTTTATTCTACATGTACATTTTCACCATTGGAAAATGAAAAGACGATCACACATCTTTTAAAGGAACGCTCGGATATGGAAGTTATTCCGATGGAAGATTATGAAGGCTTTGCAGAAGGACTGACCTCCTACAGAGGAGAAGTTTTCGATGAAAGCTGTAAGCTTTGCCGCAGAATCTGGCCACATAAGATGTCCGGAGAGGGGCATTTTATGGCACTTCTTCATAAAAAGAACGGTGTACAGCAGCAAGTACAACAGATAGTCTCGCAAAGTTCTATCTGGTGGGAAAAGTGCAAAGGCTTAAATAAAGAACAAAAAGCAGCCGCAGAAGACTTTTTCTCCCATGTAAATATCGCATATGATGAGAAGCGAATCGATGTGCGAGGAGATAATCTGTACTATCTTCCAGCACCAAAATACGATGGACGAGGATTACATTTCCTTAGAAATGGACTCTTCATGGGCGAATTTAAAAAGAAAAGATTTGAACCATCTCAGCCATTTGCCCTGGCACTCCACGCACAGGACTTTGATCAGGTACTTGCCTTCCCGGCAGACGATGAACGCCTGTCACGTTATCTTCGCGGAGAAACCCTCGATGTAAGCGACTTGATCGCCGGCGAAAAGAAACGAAAAGGCTGGCAGCTGGTTATGGTAGCAGGACATCCATTAGGATTTGGCAAACTCGTAAACAATAATCTTAAAAATAAATATCCTGCGGGATGGAGAAAGAATAATTAACTATTTCATTTGTTTGGAAAAGACAGACGAAAAAAGAAACCATACCATATCCCATCTGCTCTGTAGTCGCTGTGCTTAAGATGCTCATCCGCATCT